>Ga0179591_1267476_pt1 | contig 10459 bp, 10 predicted proteins | sample CZOMad2_1_08_16f_FD_182891 | JGI IMG/M metagenome (GOLD analysis project Ga0179591, IMG submission 182891) | Vadose zone soil fungal communities from Angelo Coast Range Reserve, California, USA - CZOMad2_1_08_16fungal (PacBio error correction) | ecosystem: Environmental > Terrestrial > Soil >...
TCAAAAATGGGGGGACCAAATGGAAACATGAGCCACACAGAAGACTTGACTCTCACAAAAGGGTAGTAGTAAACTTCTTTCGATTCCTGGGGGGGGGGCAACAGGAAAAAAATAAGGAGCAACAGAGATATATAGAACTGGAAAATAAAAACGGGGGGCAATGGCAAAAGGATCAGAAGGACGTCTATCCAAGAACATTCCCCAGGGGAAGACAATAGCTGGAAAGGACAATAGTGCTGTAAGAGAACAGCTAACCTTGGGGGAAGAAAAAGGGGAGTAAAAAAAAAAAAATGGTACAAAAGGGAAGACAACCACAGGGCCACCGCTCACTCGCGACATATATGGGGGAAGGAAAAAATAGAAAAAGGCAGGCGAAAAAAAAAAAAAAAGAGACTTGCGTGGACCTTACGCGAAAAAAAAAGGGGGGGAGAACAACTTTCAGAGGGAGACCAGGCTTCACGGCTCCATAAAGGAGGGGGGAAGCGGAGGAATCCCCCCGACAACAGTTATCTGTCGGTTTGTTTAGAGGAAGCGCTTCTCCTCCTCAAGAAAAAAAACGGGGGTCAACGCACGAACGCAGAGAGGGAAAACTACACGAAGGGTTCTCAATGCGGCAGTGGCTAAGAAACAGGCTTCGCTTCAAGAAACCTCAAGTTTTGGAGAAACGCATCGACCTCAAAGTTGAAAGCCCCACAGTCAAACCGGGCGTTAAGGACCGCTAGACACTGCTGCACGGCTTGAAAAACGGGGAGGAGAGATCAACTCGACCGGGTGTAGCTCATTCTGAGGGCTTTTTTAGGTAAAATTGCCATGTGAAAGGACGGCCAAAGAAAGCAAGTTGTAGGGAATGCGATGGACCGCCAAAAAGGGGAAGGTGATTCCCGCTGCGCCAAACTTTTCTTCCGCTGGGGTGTGGGAGCCATTTTGTCATCTCTCTAAATCCGGACGGTGCGTAACGGTTAAGCTAAGCCATTCTCTCTCAGGGTAGCGGTAGGAGGCGCGTTTGGCTTAGGCGGCGCGCGGACAACAGTGCCGGAACGGGAAAATGCAAAGTGGGAAAAGCCGTTGAATAGAAAGCCCGCTTGGGTAAGACGTGTGACAAGGCGCGGCGAAAGGTACTCAGGGTACTGATGCCGGGGGGTCTTCAAGCAGTCCCAATCGAACCGAGAAAAATGTCCCTTCAATCAGTCGGTCATTGGGTTCGACGCGTGGATTGTAGAACAAGGAGGAACATCACCGAATCGCGGTCACTTCCGGCGAAACCCCAGTTCCGGTTCCAATCGAAAAGGACAGCAACTGCTAAAAGCCGCAGGTACGGAGGTGAAAGCGAGATCAGGGGGTAAAAATGTTTTCGCTGGGTCCGCCCCGTTGCCGTGGGGGTTCTAGAAAAGGCACCGAGGAAACACACCGTAGGTTGATCTTCGCAAAAATGACAACACAAAACATTTCCCTCCTGAAAAGAAGCCCCGCGACCGCATTGAGGAGGTTCGATAGACCGGCCGAGACGAGGAAACAAGTGCAGGGGCCGGCTGGGGCGACAGACGCGGTCCACACGTCCCTTTTGGGGCCCCTCTGTAGAACCCAAAATCTATGAAAAAGGAGAATACAGGTTGCCGCGTCGGGGGCCACTCAAATCGTACCATTGAACAAATATACTTAGAAAAAGGCGGCGAAGCGAAAGGGGGGAGAAACTGCAAAAAGGAGGAGATTGGGGGGCTCGTTCTACATCTGGAGTAAAAGGGAAGTGTCAGTACAAGTACAAAAGTTGGCCGGCCAAGAAGACCTTCTAAGAAGGCACAAAAAAAACACGGTTGGTCAGCGTCAAAAGCACCGGAAAAACCTTCGTCAACGAAGAAGGGAAAAACCCATGGAAAATTACTCTTTGCTAAAGGGCCGGTTTACCGTGGGGGAAAAAAAAAGGGGCCGAAGTTGGGGCCAGATAACGCGAAGCTAGACATCTCATGTCAGGGGAGGGGCAGGATCATGCATTCAGGGGCACTTAATGGGGGCCGAGGTGAGAATCTCAGGGAGGAGTGGTGAGACAAACCAATCTCAACCGGCGTACGATTCAAAAAAAAACAGCCAACGATTGGACAAATCGCAAAGGGAAAGAAGCATTGTGCAGAGGACCCGTCTGGGACAAAGTGAAGGACGGGGTATCCTCAGAAGTGCAACTTAAAAAAGTCCAGAGGGAGACGGCTAGTGAGGGTAAGGAAGCCGCCAAGGAAGAAGCTGAAGAAAGGAAAAGAAAGGGAAACAGACCTCCGCTCGCCGAAGGGGAACTAGCTGTCAAAACTCGAATACAAGTCTGAGACGCCTTTACTTTTGCTGTCAAGAAAAAGAGAGAAAGGGGTGCGAAAAGGTGAAGGGGAAGAAAACAAAAGTCAAGAGGTTTACAAGAAGAATTTCAGGAAGTGTCTGAAAGGACACTATCGGCTCGAAGGCCGAGATCCAAGGGAAGTGCGACTCTCCTTTCGTCGGAAAAAAAATAGAGCCGAAAGGAGAAATTTGCAGTGGAGACGATACCAAAGAGGAAACCGATAAAATCGCGTTAAGGGTGTTTCCACACGGCGCGGGGGAGGGGAATGCGGTCGCCATATGGAGGGTAAGTGCCTACTTCTCTCTAAAAAAAAAAAAAATTGATTAATAGAAATAAAGGGTCCCGCTGACTGACGAGAACATCGGCACGTTGTTTGACAACTCCCAAGGTAAGCATCTCAAAACTCGTCGGGTTGGTTTACGAAAGCGGGGAAGAAAAGCAAACTGAGGGAAAAAAATTTGATACTAGGGGGTGAAAGACGTGAAAGGATACTTGAAGACCCGTGTGACGTAGGAGCTTCTATAAACGATGAAATCACTGCCGACGAAAAGAACCGGAGAAAAAAACACCCGGAAATCGCAAAGAGGGACTAAGTTTGAATCTGAGAATGAGAAAAATCCATTGGATGTTAAGGGCCTATTCTCAAACAAGGAAGAAGAGCAGGGAAAGAAAAGAAAAAAAAAATGTTCGTTTAGGAATTCTCGGGAGAGTTATGATGGATCGATAAGGGGGACTAGAACTCAGAAGAGGGGACTCTTCCATTGTATAGGGAATAATGAATGGGGTAGAAGGAATTGAAAATGCCGGTGATAGGACCGTCAAGGGGAAATGAAACCCTCCCGTTAGTGACTAGAGGGAAAAAATCTTCTGTTTGGGGCTAGGTGTCCACCTTTTGGGCGGCTGGGTCACGGAAGAAGCTGGCGGTTAGGTGATGGGAAAAGACAGACTAAAGAAAAGGGAACCTAGGCCAGCTCAAAATCCAAAGAACAGCCTCCCAAAGGAAAGAAATGTGATATAAAACTTCCGTCAGGGGGAGAAAATCGGCCCGTGGGGGAAGAAAAGGAGACCGTCCCATTAAAAGGAATAAGATTCATTCCGAAGTAAACGGGAAGGGGCGGCGTGCCGCTGCGGGGATGAAAAAAAAAAAGCCTGGAAAAAAAAAGGGGGGGGTTTGTTTTCGGGGTGGACGGCGAGGGGGGGAAGGCTGGGGGAGGGGGGTCAAGGGAAAAGCCCGGAAATAAGCTCTACCTCCCTCACTAAGGGAAAGGAGATTGGTACAACGTCCCGAAAAGAAAATGCTTCAGGCTCTTCCATTGTGCTGGGAAAAGGGGGGGGGAGAGGGGAGAGCAGAGTCGGGAGCGGAAGGGGATGGGGTTCAAGGTGCTGAATAGTTTGACAGGAAGCGGAAGAAATGCTCGTCCGGCATCATCGTTCCTTCAGGTCCATAAGGGGGGGGGGGGGGGGAAACAAGCGAGGATGGGAAGGGACCGGGGGGAAGGAGGAAACCGCCAGACGTAATTAAGCGGAAATTCTCTGAAGGGGGAGCAGCAATCAAACAAGGGAGAGGGTGCTGGAGGTAAAAAATTTAAAGAGATTGAGGGAATTGAGCACTGGAACGGCCAATTTTTCTTAAAGCAACCATTACAGACAGGGGAAGGGGGGGGATGCCACTAAGGGAACCGTGGCATGGAACGAAAAGGGGGCATTGTTAAGAGGTCACCCTAAGCCATTGGCTCGTTAGGAGGGTCAGGAGAACGGGTGTGGTGTACTTATTTAAGTGTTTTTAGGGGCCGGGGGGGGAAAGGGGAAGGGTTGGGTGGGGGGGGTTTTTTTTTGTTTGTTTTTTGTGGTGGGGGGTGTTTTTAGGGGGGGGGTGGGGGTTTGGTGTTATGGGGTGGGGTTTCTTGGGGAGGGTTTGGGGGGGGGGGGGGTTTTTTGTTTTGGGGGGGGGGGGGGGTGATTGTTGGTTGGGGGGGGGGCGGGAAGGGGACACGCGGGAGCAAACAGTCGAACAATACCAATCCACAGGCTCAAAGACCCACGCCTCTAATGTCTTTTCACTCCTTGGGTCGTAGGGGGGGGAAGAAGACGGGATTGTCAGTGAAAGGGGAAGGCAGGAGAGGGGGGGGGGGGCTCAAATCAATTAAAAAACGCCGTCTTGGCTCCTCTTTCGCTAAAAAGGAAATTGGTCAGGAAAGGAGGGGGAGTGTGCGAAGAAGGGAGGCCCCCAAGAACGCCAACATCGAAGAAAGCCTACATCAGCCCAGAGACGCGTCGAAAAAGATAACCAATGTGGGACGGCGAGAAGAGAGCGGGTCCCAAAGGTACTTACAACACAAACAAAAGAAATCGACGCGGGGCTTTTTGAAGGTCATTCAAAGGCAAGTTGGGCGGACCTTCCAAGCAGCAGAGTGAAAGTCTGTGATTAATTCACACTTAAGAACCCTCCAAGGGAACAAAAGAACGAAAGAAAATGATAGAAAAAAAAAAGGTTCAGAGTTGAAAGCCAATTGGCAACCGCTTATCTCAGCCAAGAAAGTCTGCGCAGGGGGAAAAAAGGGGCGAAATTTGATAGGGGTCAAGGAGGGGGGAAGGAGTGACTTTTGTTCAACAAACACGGATTCAAGAATCTATCCTGCAAAACAGAACCCACTGCGTCAAGGGATGGGGAGGGGAGAAGGTGATAGGAGGGACGCGATTCGGGAGGGAAAAAAGTGCGGCGTTGATCGTCCTGCTTAAACGAAGTAGAAGTGAACAAAAAAACCCAGATAAGTGTCGGGGGGGGGAGGGTGGGTAACCAGGGACAAGGCGCAGCAACAGAAGCCGCGGTGGCATTCGCCTTCCAATAGGGGGAGCCTAGGAGGTCTCTAAAAAATTCGTCGCCTAGGTCCCAGTCCTACGAGGGGGGGGGTTTCGAAAGGAACTTTGTGATGGTCGTATTCAAGAGAGGGTCAACTCGGTTGACTTCCGGGGGATGTGGCATAGATTGTCCGGTTGGGGGGTTGGGGGTGGGTTTGGGAAGATTATGCCGGGCGTGGCTCGGCCCAATTGAGTTGGGCGGCGGATACACTCGCGACCAGGGAAAAAATGAGGCGAGGGGGGGGGCGTGGGATCGGAACCCCAAGCCTGGTTATGAGAGTTGTCCTACTTCAGAAAGGGGAACTTAGACTCAAGTGCCGGTACATGGGAACCGGCTTTTTCACAAAAAATGGGGGGGGGGAAACGAATTCAACCTATCTAAAAAACCACACGATGGAAAAAGGATAGGGCAGAGGAAATGTTTCACAGGAAAAGAAGAGAACATCCAGCAGATAGGATTACTCACTCCACGACATTTTCTAATGAAACCCTAAAATCCAATGCAAAAAAATGAGTGTCGACAAGTCCCCGAGGTCAGGGCAAGACATAAAGCGGACGTCGCGGGACTTCGCGCTCGAATCTACTTCCTTAAACCTTTGTTCCTATCCAAGGCATTAACAGCCAAAAAAAGCCAAAACAAGAAAATCGGTAAAAAAAAACACTTTGTCAAGATAAAATCGGACAAGTAAATGAACTCCAATATCCCCTTAATAAAAAAGAAGGGAAATCCTCAAACAGCAGGATTCTAATTTTAGTCCCCTTAGGCAACCGGGGAGTGGTGTTCTGGAATCCAAGGAAAGAGGTCCTCAGAGAAATCACCGCAACCACTTTACTGTGCTGGGTTTTTTAAAACGTCTCTCAAACTCCCCTTACACAAATCAAAGACGAACGCCAGAATCTATGGAAGAAGTACCTCTCCAAGACAGGAAGTGTGAATCTGGCGGCAGGATACGCTTCAAAAGCCCAATCGTGGGTTTGCCAAACTCACTGAACACAATTTACTCAAGATAGTCCCTCTAACCGTCCTGTCTAAGAAAAAGAATGGCAAGAGCTCAAAGGCGTTTACCGCATAGCTCAACTCTACAGGGTTGTACTCATCTTCTTGATTGGGAAAAAGTGAGGCGCGGTTCGCTGCATTCGCATCCCGAATCCCGCTTTGCGGTTCTAAGGTAGGCCAAAACGGGAAGTGAAAAGACCTGAGGGAAAAAGAAAAGGGTTCGCGATCGCTTGTGTTGAAGTCATTTTTGGTTGGCATCACCGTGTCCCACTTGGCGTAGAGGGTGAGAGCCGAAGGACTCATTAGGTTCTTCATGAGGGAGAAGAAAGAGGAGGGCGCACAGCGACTCACGTACAATTCGCGCCAAGGGCTTCAAATGCCTGCCCAAGCCTCGTTTGGATCGGATGCGCTCCACAGCTGCGCCATCTCCATGTCTCCCCGACACAAGTCACTGAACATATTTCCCATCAGCCGGCACAAAAAGAAAAAGGAAGCAGAGCGGGACGGTCATTTGGGGTGCGTTACTTTTAGCTCGATAAGCAGGCACACGTCCAAAGACAAAACCTCGGCCACCCACGCCCAGTTTACGGTGGACACCAAGGCAACACAGCCATGCCGATCAGCGAAGAGTGAATGGTCGGTGGGGACGCGACCACGGACTGTTCCGTGACTCACGCCGCCTGAGGGGGGTAAGGTAAAGGGGCTATCCACGGGGCCTTTTTAGTCCCGAAAGGTACTACTCCAGGGATCCCGGCAGCACGTTGATAGCCGCGAACCTTTTTCAAGTTGTCGACCGCTCAAAAACGAGACGGAAACCCCATAGCTGAGCGGAGGCGCGGTCACGTCCGTCCGCTGGGGTTCCAATTCGAAGGACTCCGACGGGTACGCCTCGTCATTTAGAGCGGCTGGCCACTCCTCATTTAACCATCATGAAAATTCAGGGAGAGATAGGAAAGTTGGCGGCTGGAAGCGACAGTACTTCTAACGGGAATTTTAACTTTCACATCGATGAGTAGTCGGGATTTGCCATATTTCCCGGTAGACTCGATACCGCGCCGGCACAACGCCAACAGGGAACTTTCATCTAGCCACGAAGACCCCTGCCTAACAATGACTAAATGGATTGAGGCAGGCGAATAGAGAGGAGGATCCGGGTGTTCGGCCGCGATATTAGGTCTGCCCGCATGCACGACCAAAGAAACAGTCCTTTCTGAAAAAAAGCGTCAGTGTGAATACAGGGGGGGACTAAAAAAAAGAGCTGTAACCTGGAGATTCAACTAACCATACTAAACACAGAACAAAAGGATACATAAGAGACAACCTCACCAAGACGGGCAGACTGCTCCCTTAAATCCCCGCAGCGTGTACCAAAAAATCTCACAAAGATACTATATATCAGGCCCTTCTCAGGGAGGAAAATAAATACAAAGGCGGAAAGGGTAGGCGCCCAATCTTGTCTCCTCGACGACCCGGTCAGCTACTCATGGAATCTTCAGGGTTATGGTACGGGCCGGCTGCATCTCTTAACGAAGCAAGAGCAAAAAAAGAACGGACAGGAATTTCTGCGCAATGCCTCTAAAAGACCGGCAAATCTGGCGCGTGTGTTATCCAGCGTCTTCGAGAAGGGATTTTCGTGTGAACGGAGACCCTGAGTCGCCCGCTCTGCTGAGTACGCTTTTCTGCTCAGGGTCAAGTGACGGTCTTGACAAGGTCCACGACGGCTCGACCTCCTGTCGTCTGGCAGGAAATTGGACGTCTGTCCAACCACTTTCGTGACCCCTTTGCTCTTGGCGCGAGGACCAACTGCAAAATAACATCAATGCTTACAGGGGGGAAACACGGTGACGCCGACGTTCTCTGTACCAGGGAACTGGCACCTATCTCTCCAACCGGGAATAGAGCGGCGCAGTTACCACCGAAGCGAAGACGGTGGAACAACTCCATGTACCGATTCCGCCTCGGCGGGCGATTTTGCAGTTGGATCAGACAGCCGTCTCCAGTATAGGGAGGACAGAGAAAGGGGGGGGGGGGCACCAGGCCCAATGGAAGAACTTGCAAGAGGGAAGTGGAAGCAGGCGGGGGATCCTCTCTTGGACATTTTTCATCCCGTCCGGCAAGGACCGGGAAGCACCCTGACGAGGCGCCAGATCGGGTCGAAGAGTACGGTAGTCGCAGCATGAGAATCTCCTAAGGCTCCAAGTAACGACTTGCGCAGGGAAATGTGCTTAGCGACAGAAATAATGTCCTGGATTACGCCGAATGGGTTCAGAGTCCCAGCAAAGGGAGGCGCATGTCTCCCATCATGAGGAGGCTGAAGCTGGCGTCGATGCTGCACAGCTGGAGTGATGAACTCTCCCTACCCAGGAAGAGCGGCCAAGCCTCGCCTTTTCCAAGCGTGGTCTTTATTTTAGTCGTCGGTGAGATTATGGTGATGGAAGGTCTATCGCCTGTAAAAGTACAGGACCGGTCGGACAGCGGTCGGAACCTACCTCCCTCACCTTCCAGATGTATATAACTTTCTGCTCAAGATACCAATCATACCTGCCGGCCCTTTACAATTAAATCCGCCCGATTAGCCGGGATTCATTTCGGGCATGGTTCCTCCCTTGTCGCGACGGTTTTTAAGGCTGGATGGGGGGCGATGAATCCAAACAGTGTTGTTTTGCTCTGTTATTCGAGCGGGCGGTGCAGGGGAAAAAAGGTGGAGCTCTTACGACACTCTAACGATATCATCCGATGCGGAATTCGAGTTGACCTCCGAATCGTTTCATGGCAGGCGGCCAGTTCGACAACGGTCAAAGCCCCGCCATGGTGGCAATGGGAGCGAGGAGGAAGCCGCGCGGCGGAAAGCTCGAGGCGCCTCTCATCGTAGGGAAGCTCAAGAAGGGGGGGACCGAACTGCGCGTCCCGACCCGCTCTGCCCACGCGCCATGGGTCCCTCGGTCGATCTCATCGGGGGCCTTTGCTTTCCAAAAATCCGAGATACGGGAAGTCGTCGGGGCGGGCACCCGCCAGAAGTGTGCCTTTTATCTCGCTACAACCACGTCCGGGGTTGAACTCAACTACTTGGTAGGCCCGAGAAACGCTTCATCGCCATGATTCTATTGAGCAGGCTGGGGCGTGTTTGAGCGTGTGACCTTAACTTGTGGGTCGAAGGAGTGAAACGGTGGGGCTCGTACTGAGGAGAACATCACCACCCTACGTAACCCAATGACAAGAGATGGCTTTGGGGAGGAATACTGGCGAGGTCCGATATACTGACCGAAGGAAACGGATGTCGGCGCGGGAGACGAGGCCGTGGCGGCAATACATCTGACCAAAGGGGGGTCGCCCTTGCAAGCCAAGGCCGCGGAATTTTCCCTCCTAAGGCCGTTGTGGGGACGCTGCTGCCACATCCTAAGGAAAACAAGGGAACAACCAACTCGTCCATGGGCGCTCCAAGACTACTACACCGTGGGCCGGCTTCCGGAAAGCGCGGATTCCAGAAAAAGGTCCACACACCAATCGATCCGAACGGGCTTGGCGGAATACCCCCAGCGGAGAATTCACTTACCCGGCCGAAAGAGGATAACCGACTCGGGATTGCGGGATGGACACACGGCGACTGGCAATTGTCCGGAAAAGCCAAGAATGAGATCAACCCGGTCAAACCAAACCTTGGCGCACACGGTCCATAGCGGAGTAGTCCGCATTACAACGAAGCGGGCCGTCCTGGCTAGGGGGCTTTCATATTGAAGGGCTTCTCCAATCAAGTAGATTGTCCGGAGCGGAGCCCTGACTCAGAGTACAACTGCGGCGGGGGAGGATTCTTATCTTTTTTCGTGATTCCATACTCGATTCGGCGTCAGGTCTGTTCGTCGGGGGAAGTGGAGGTAGAGCGGCGAACATCTTTCCAACCCTCCCGCACTACGACTCTGGTGAGCTTGTTTCCAAAACTGGGCCGTGGCAGCGTTCACCAATGGCCAAATTTGAGACTAGGGCGTAAAAGAGGGGCCGTAAGGCACGGGGAGGCAGGTCGTTTTTCGGGGGCCTGCTGTTCTTTCTTCCTGTCCATCGCGAAGATTGATGCGGCCCTGTCCTCGATTGTTACATCTTTTTTGTTTTGCGTGTGGTTGGTCTGGTGGTTCTGCCCAAGTTCGCAGTATTGGGGGGCGCCACTCGCTCCCTTGCACTGACGATATGGGTTACGGGTGTCTCGCAAGCAATCGGGGAATGCGTTCTAGGTTTTCGCAAGAGAAGGAATCATATTTTGTACGAGCCCGGCTTCGTTCCAAAAAAAACGC
>Ga0179591_1365496_pt1 | contig 10459 bp, 19 predicted proteins | sample CZOMad2_1_08_16f_FD_182891 | JGI IMG/M metagenome (GOLD analysis project Ga0179591, IMG submission 182891) | Vadose zone soil fungal communities from Angelo Coast Range Reserve, California, USA - CZOMad2_1_08_16fungal (PacBio error correction) | ecosystem: Environmental > Terrestrial > Soil >...
TATAAGACACCATTTATCTGTTGTGTCCATAAACTTAATAACAGCTACCGGGCAAGATTTTCTTAAGCAAAAGCTTTGGGGGAGGTGGTGGGGGGGGGGGGAAGAGGAGAGAATATTTTAAGTGTTCCATGGCAAGAAGAGAGCTCTTTGGGAGATATTCCATCTGACCAAGGAACGCCTGGGAGAAGGGGGAGGGCAACCCAAGAAAAAAGACAAAGAAAAGGGGCAGAAAACCCGAGCGACGAAATGCAATAAAAACAAGATGAATTTTACCTGAATATGGCCCCAGCCGTGAAATAAAAAAGTGGCGTACGGAAGAACTGGGGGTTTTGTCAAAAATACCGGGAGAACAAGAAATTTGAAACCCACGGCAAACAAAGGGAAATGTTAATTAGGAGTAGACATCGAAAAAGGGAAGGTGTTTTGATAGTTTCACGCAAACAGGACCCGAATGGGGAATATAGAGGTCCAAGAGGGAGGGGAAGAGGAGATGAAATAAAAATGTACAGGGGTCGGGGGGAAGGAAGAAACAAAAGAAAAAGGGGCAGGCTCCCCACACTATGCCTTTTTGGGGGACCAGCTATTTTGGGAAGTGTGGAAGAAACCAGGAAACGGGAAAAGGATAGAAGAGGGGAAATTTGGTTACATTAGAGGATAGTTGCTGGTTCAACGGCGCAGGAGGGCGACTGTTACGTGCTGTGGGGGTAGACCTGGAACAAAAAACACGTATTTTTTGTTAAAGAAAAGGAAATTTACAGCTGGCGCAGGACCAAGGACTGCGATTTGGCCGCAGGGGAATCAGGTATTTCTACTGTTGCAATGCAAAAGGTCAACTCGCCTAAATACCTTGATACAGCGGCGGCAGGGGGAGGGGGGGACAAGGGGTATGAGAAAAAAAGAGGGGGTTTAGTAATCGTGATTTATTTATCGAGGGAATTTTTGATAAGACGTTATTGTGGGGGGAAAAGGGTGGTTGAAATGGGGGTAACATAAGCCACCAACGGAGAAGAAAAAGAGGGGGGGGGAAGCACTTGGGGGAAAGTGCCAAAAACTCGTCCGTACAATAAACAGCAAAGAGAAAGTCAAGACAAGAAACGAAGTCATCGAGAAAAGCTTAACAGAGCCCACCCGGGTTCAAAAAAAATTGGAGATACCCCCAAGAAAGAGGAAAGAATTGGGACAAAACCGATGAACCACACCTCGGCAAATAGCAGGCCACTAGGGCGATCGTAGGAAAGGAGTAAGGTAGAGAAACGGTTTGGGGGATCCGGGGGAGGAAAAAAAAAATTCCCAGCCTTTTGCTTAACTAAGGGGAATAGGCCAAAGGTTGGGAAGAAACAGCAATATCCAAGAGTCACCGGAAAAGATAACGTACAGCCGCAAGAGGAGGACCAGGAGTTCCTAGCCAACACGACACTCCTGAAAAAATATTTGGGAGCAAAGGGGGTTCGTAGGGACGAACCATAATTGTGAGATTCATTGCAAGAAACTAAGATTTTTTGAACATGCGACTGAGAGGGGAGAAAGGAACTTATCCCGTCGATAGAAGAAAGTTAATGGGAAGTAAAGTCAGGGGGCACCAGGTATGGGGGGGGGGGGGGGGGGGGAGTGCAAAAACAAACGGAGGATCCAAAAAGATGATGAGAACCGGAATGTGGGGCTAAATTTCTTGGGGGGGTTATGCGCCCTGTATCGGAGAGGAAAAGAGGGTATGAGGGGGGTGGCAATAAAAACTTGGAAACTAGGATAGGAGTGTCCAGGCCTCCCCCGTATGAAACCGGGCCCACTGCATGACAGCGGAAGCCCAAAAAAAAGACCAACAAACGCCGGTGATTACGGGAAAGAGAGGTAGAATGGAGAGTCAAACTCTCAACAGGGAAGACGGTTTAAGGCAACTTTTTATCCGCCAGCTGGGCAGGCATATCAGGTATCTGGGTGGGGGCTGCGCGATTGACTTGTTTGACTCAACGAGTCAGAGGGGAGGCTTACCGAAGTATAAAGAGGGGGGTGAGGGAGGGGAGAGTTCAGGTATAGGATTCAAAACAAATGCGACTGCATAAACAAAACGCAAAAAAAGGTTATTTGTTTAAAGCATTGAAAAAGGGGAGGTTTGGGGGGGGGTAATGGGAAAATATATAGGGGGTTAACCATTATGGCCACGAAGGGATATGGGAAAAAGAGACACAGGAAAGGCGGAACGACAAACTTAAGTACCCCATGCAGCTTTGTCACCGAAAAAAAGTGGCAAAAGTCACCGGCACCACGTTAGAGCGTGTGGGTAAGCTGGGGGAAAAAAGGGCTGGTCCATTCGGGGGGGGAACTGGGGGGGTATCCAGGGACTCCTATTCCCAAAAAATACATTTTTGAAGAATAAAAAAGCCATTAAAGAAGTAACAGAATTCCGGGGGTGGGAAGTGAGGCCAAATCCTACGGCACAAGAGGGGGATCATATTTAACAGTTCAAAAACTATTAGGAGAATGAGCATAGAGTTAAGAGGAGCATAAGTTAAAGTTGGAATATTAACGGGGGGGAATTTAGGAGGGAAAGGGACTGGGGCCCCTAAAAAGTCCATGGTCCGGAAAAAGAACAAGGGGTCAAAAACGGTCTGGCTTGGTCCGAAAAATCAGGAAACCATCGCCTTACCGACTCGAAAAAGGAGGAGAAGGCTTTTCCGAGAAAAAAGAAGAACTAAAACTGTTGGGGAGAACTCGACCCAAAATTATCCTCCTCTCGGAAGAAAACCTCCATGAAGAATGACTTCTATTTTCCTCCGGGGTTTCAGGAATACGTTTTATGAGAGGGAAATGGAATAGCTCCGCAACACACGGAGGGGCTGGAAAAATTATCATCATTAAGTGGTCAAAAGAGGCCTATCCCCAAGGGAATTGCAGGTGGTCGGGAAAAAGATAATGCCCTTTTGAGAAGCATGTCCAAATCAGAAAAACAAACGTTATGGGGTGATTGGGGAGCGGGCAAAGCAGAGGAATCAAAAATGGGAGGCCGCGATGGAAAGGGAACGGGAACCAGCAGGAGCGTGAAAACTTTATGAATTAATTGTACGGATATGTGACAATCAGCTGACAAAGTTCCATCTCCAGATACTCAAGGAAGAATTCAAACGAAAAGGTACTAAGGTCTTAAAGTAAAAGTCAGGTTGGGGAGGGTTAAGACAGTGAGGTCAGGAGGAGTGGGCTGTGACAAAACTTACATGAAGGCGCACGGGACGGTTTACGGGGGCAAGGTCGGGTTACTGAGGTTAAAAGAAAGGCTCGGTCCAACAAAAGGGAGGGGGGGGGTGGGGGTGTGGGAATATAATTATAAATCGACCAATGGGGAAGGAAACTGTCAAAAAGCTGCTAGAGGTTTAAACCGAATTTCAAGCAGAGGCACACCTCAGAAAGGGGTGCGGAAAAAAAGGGAGGGTGAACTGAAGGGTTATGATTTCTTAAGGTTTTACCTGAGCTATTTTGATCAAGATGAAATAGGTTTGCCATAGGGGTTAAACACCGAGGGGGAAAAGTCACAAAGAAAAAGGGGAGAAAAAAATAATGTGCTGGGGGTGCTATGGTATTCGGGGGGGACCGAAAAAAAAAAGGAGGAGATGTTGAACTGAAGATATAACAGAATAGAACTAACCATAAGAAGGGGGAAAGGGGCGTAAGCAAAGGGAAAGCAAAAAAAGAGCTCGCTAAATACACCTGCATGACTTTAGGAAAGGCGATCAAACCATTACAGGAACGTATCCAGGGTGTGGAGGACTAATGCAGGGCAGTCCAATGGGGGGGGAAGGAATTATTGGAGCTCACAGCTTTGGGAGGGTGTTTTGAGAGAAGCAATTCAATCTGGGGGGGGCCAAAGGGAGAAGACCGATTTGAATATTACACAATTCCACTTAAAAAGCCTGGTAGGGGTTGTCAACCCCTAAACGTGGCGACCAAAAAACCTATCCAGAGGAGTAACATGCGCCATGAAAGGAGAGGGAAAATTGGTGGACCCTATCAAACAAGGGCAAAGCGGGAGCATAGTGTCGTACGGAGAAAACGTTGGGGGGGGGGTTAGAGAAATAATGGATAAAGTAAACGGACAAATTAGGTAAGTTAGGGCGCGACAAGTAGGTTTTGGAGGGGTGTGTAGATCAGAAAAGAAGTAAGGAAGAGGGTCAAAAAAGATAGAGGTAGGGACAAAAAGGATCATATTCATAGAACTCAAACCTTCCCTTGCGGTGCAATTATTGCCTGGTTGGGGCCCATCCTATTGTAGTGGGGGGAGAGGGGGGGGACAGATTGTGAAGACCGAGGACCTACCTTTGCCGTTATAGAGGGAGGGGATCAAACGGAGGAAGGTATTTCTGCCCGGGAAAGAAGGAGGGAATTCATGGGGGGCAAAAGGCAGGAAAAGGTGGGGGTTTTAATATGAGGAAGACTGCGCATAGTGGCATTCGGGGCAGGGGGGAGTTTAGCGGCGTATAGGTTGCAAAGTGGGGGAAGGTGCAAAGGGAGGGGGCGGGGGACGTATCGAAAGAAGGTGCTGTTTGAGGAACAAGGTGAAACTGGAATGCTTGAGCGAGTTTTTAAATGATGTTTGATCGAGAAAAAGGTTTGGGGTGTAAGGCAGATGTGTGGAAAAGTGGGGGAAAAAAAAAGGGGGAGTGGTTTAAACCAGAAAAAAGAACGGGAAAGAGAGAGTAGCAGTTGGGACATCGGGTGACTAACATCTCTCACAGCCAGCCAACGAGAAGGAAAAAAAAAATCATAAAAGGGGAGACCTTACTCTTTGCGGCATACAATTGGTTGAAGCAAAAAAAGAAAAGAACAAGTCAGACAGGGAAAGGAGAACCAAAAAGCCAAGTAGAAAAATCAATGCAAAAGAATCAACATCGATAACAAGCCACTATCCAAGATTGATAAGATCCAGGTATGTGAAAAGGGGAAGTTAAAAAAAGGGGATAAGGGGTTTTTGGGGGGAGGGAGCCATTCTAAACACGACCATTGCGTCAGATTTCAATCTCAAAGTAAGAAGAAAAAAAAAAAAAAAAAAAAAAAAAAAAAAAAAAAAAAAAAAAAAAAAAAACCGGGACCCCCCAACCCCCTAAAAAAAAAAGAAAGAAAAAAAGCAAACAACCGTTCGCCAGCAATAGTCAGGGCACGGGGTAACCCAGCGCTCCTTCCATCTTTGGAAAGTTCCCGTCCCCTTCCCCCACTTCAACATAAGGAGGTCGGAAATTCGAGGTTTGGTGAGAAAAGGCCAACCCACGGGTTGTGTGTCGTATTACAGTCCATTTACAGGTTAAGAATGGGGAAAAAGAGAATTCCGCTCTGGGTAAAGGGATTTTTGCCACATCAGACGGAGGGAGTATGATGCCGCCTAAAAACTAATACAGCTTAAATTGGGGGGGGGGGGCCGTTTAAAGTAACTCAACAGTGGGAAAAAAAAACACCTGAGTATCAATACTCAATTCTATAAAGGTGGGAAAGGGAGGTATACGGATGGGGACCAGCATCGTTTATGAAATTCTGGAGTTCGCCAGCAACTGATATTTGGGTTTGACAGGGAAGGTCCAGTCTTCTAGAAGTTCGCAAGATGGAAGAGGAGAAAAAACCTCGGAAGGAATGCAAAAGGACCCACTTGAAAAGATGAGCGTCGATACCAAAAAAACTCCAAGTAAGATTGTAGCGCTGCAGGTCAGTATAATACAACCATGATACCGGGTGTAATGAAACTTGTGAAAAGCTTTTAGCGAAGGAGTTTGGGAGATCGCTATGATGAGGGGGGCTCAAAACTTGGCAGCGAGGGGGATGGACCCAGGATGGAAAATTTGAGGGAGGCAGTGTAGTGGGAGGCAGCGAATAGACCTAAAAATGATCATTAACACAAATTTGGTGGCAACTTCATTTTGTTTGGTTGGAAGGGGGGGGGTAAGGGAAAAGATGGTACTATGAACTACGGAGGTAAAGGACGTTAGTTAACCCTGCAGACCGGATCATTACCAAAGAAGGCAGAGGTCAAACAGAAATAGGGGCGGGGAACAGTCCCAAAGAGCGTGTACTTGAAAGCGTGTTTCTAAACAGGACTTGTTTGAAACTGGGTTGGGGGGGGGTATAAACAGTTAGAAAGAAGGCTCGAGTAAAAACACAACAGAACCAGGTTTGGGGCATATCAAAGCAAATTAAATAGGGCCGAAGGAATAACCGGCCAGTTCACTACTGAAATTTTACTGGTTATGAGGAAAACAGGGAAGTACTCACTCAGCAGGTAAGAAGAAGGATCACGTAGAAATAAACTGCACCAAAAGAGGATTAGACATAGGGAGCACTAAGGCCAGTTGGAATCTTAGGGGGGGGAGGGTAAGGAATGTCCGATTTTGAGAAATTCCCATTGGTACATGAAAAAAAAAACAAACTACGTTTTCAAACGGTCGTGGCGTGGGGGAAAAAAAGAAAGAATCGAAGACACATCCGGGGGAGCCTCAAACAACCTCAAGACAAAGAAAAACTGTTTACGATGGGGGGGGGAGATCAAAAAAGGCCCTAGCCTCCGGCTCTTAGAAAGACAATCTGCCGGCGTGCGCTTGTGAGACGTTTTTAACAGTGGGGAGATGAGGAAATGTGAGATTAGCGCAAAACACGGGAGAGGAAAGAGAGATAGACAATCCCTTAAAGAATAAAAAAAGAAAGGGGGGAAAGAGCAGAAACTTGCAGAGGTGGGGGAGAACGCTGAGGTGGAATTGGGGGACGAGACGGGACGGAAAAGGGGGGGAGGGGTGGGTGGGATGCAAGAGCAAGGTTTAAGCGGGGGGCGTCTGAGAGTTGCGGAACAGGGAAGAAAGGGAAATAGTTTGGAAGATGGTCGGAATAAGTTTCAAAATCGAGTCTGACCCCTTTTAAAAGCTCAGAGCAGGAGTAACCAACGTAAGTCAAGAAAAGGTAGGCTCAAGGAGGAAAGGTCAGAGTTGGAAGGTTGGAGACCGGGATATTGCTGATAGGATAAGGAGGGAAGGTGCGCAAATAGGCTGGAGAAATCGCAAAGGGGGGAAAAAAGGGTTGCAGAGCACTGGCCGGAAGGGGGCAATGTTACTTCTTTTGGAAACTGGTAACCGTCCACAAAAACCTGTGTGTTTTGGGAAAAATCGACGATACCATGGAAGAAGGGTTGGGAAAAAAAAAAGGTTGTTCTTTAGTCAAAAAAAAGGAGCATTGAAAGATGAGAAAAAAAAACAAGTTTACGCACACTATGAGAAGCCCTATTGAGGAGAGGAAAGGGGGTAGGGGAGACCCGTTCGGCATGGGGGGAGATAAAAAAAATAGTTTTGATATCAGTAAGGTGGCCAAAGAGGGGTCTCGTTGAATAAACAAAAAAATACACTTTTTAGGGAGGGGAGGTCAAAATAAATGGGGGGGACGGAAGAAAGTGTTGCTTTGTTGGGAAAAGGCGAAGGGAAAACTTGTGGGGAAAAGGAATATACAGAAGAGAAAACGCTCCTTTATAACCTGGAAAAGGTAAGAAGTCGTGAACCAACGCATAGCGGGCCAAGCGCAAAGACCAAACCGATCGTGACGGGGATAGTTCTGAAGAGGAGCTTGCAGAGCAGGGGCATATCAGTGGGGGTACTACCTCTCATTCATCTCCATTGCCTATCAGAGGGACGTAAGCAAAGCTTTGGGGTGTGGTGGGGGGGATAAATCGAACTGGGGATACAATTCTGAAACAAACAGCATATTACATAACCAACTGATAACGCGAAGGTGGTTAGGGAAAAAACCAAAAGTACGAAACTCCTGAAACAAAATCTCACGAAAGGTCGAATAAAAAAAAGACATAAGTGTACCCATGAAAATAACTCCCTTTAAAGCGGTATCTCAGATGGGCGGAGGGAAAGAGGTGGGAAAAAATGGGACAATTGAGATGGACCATCGGCAAAAAGAAGGAAATAAGAGCGGCATTTGGGGGTGCATTATGATAGTTCATCAGACAGCTCGCGAAATGTGGAAAAAAAAAATAGTGAGTTACAAGGGAGAGGGACAGGAAGAGGAGAAATGTGAGGGGACCTAAGCCAGGAAATTAGGGGCAAATTTTTTTGGGCAACAATATTTTTGGAATTGTTGTCTAGATGGACCCGGGGGGAAACGGGAAACCGTATTGACGGCGGTAGCGACGGTTGTAACGGTTACTATGGGATAGGGGATCCCAGCCTTAGCGGTCAGCTCGTTTACTCCCAGGAGGGGCAGTGGGCGTGGGGAGCCTGGAACAGGCATCAAAAAAAGGAGAAGGGGAATATTGTGACATAAAGAACCATGTGGACTGCGATTTGGGGCCATTTTCTCGGGGATTTCTAGACGGGGCAAGTGGAGTGAATCCACAAACTTAAAGGGGGGGGAGTGGGGGGGGCTTATCATTACCAATGAGCGAAATGGAGAGTTTTTGGTGGAGATGAACAAGTTAAAAAGGCATTCATTCTTTTCATATATTGTCGTTATAGGGCCGGGGCGGGAGAGGGGCGATTTGGGGTGGGTAAGCCCTAGGTGGTGGAAATGCAGAGGAGGTTAAATCGCAAAAAACAAACAGTATTATTAAAAATGTAAACCCGAATTGTTTACCACCACATCTGAATGTACAATAAACAACTCGTCAAAAAGAAAGCCCGAGAAAAAAAAGCGAATAGGATCAGGGAATGAAAGAAAAAGATTGGACGCATACGTGAAAAAAAGACGAGCCTAGCTCACTGTTATCAAAACCACTCACAAGGTACCTCCATTAAAGATCCATCCCGGAACATCACAAAAGGAAGGGGAAAAGACTGTATCTAGAAAGGTATGTATGTAAGAGAAGACAAAATCAGTGTTTGGAGGAAATTAAGCTAAACATCCCCCTTAAAAACAGCGTACGATTGCAGAATAAGGCAAGCAAGTTTGATACCACAATATCCAGAGGACCGGTAAACAAGTTGCGCAACAAAACGCCGGAAAGAGGGGGAAGTGGACGGGTCATGAAGCCTACGCAAATTGGAAAAAAAATTCAATGTTCCATCCGTTGGGGGGGGGGGTGGCGTAGAACGGGAAAAAAAAAAAGTAACGAGAGGGCAATTGAAAAGAGGGGGAAAGAACTAGGTGGGTTTGAAAACTACTGGAGTGCCCTTATCCACCATCAAAAGTACATCTACTACTTGGAATTAATTGTTCCTGATGGGTTATCTTTTCTCCAGGTGGGGGCAAAAACACCAGTATGCTCAACGTGGAAGGGAGACGATTTGCAAGTGCGGAACCGTTGGATAAGTTTTTTGAAAAGGGGGCTGGGAGGGTCGCCCGGCGGGGGACTTGGGGTTAAGAAAACTTATCCAGAGTGAGATCAGTTCAAAGGGGGATTCTCCAATAAGAGGGAAAAGTGGGGAACAGTAAAGAAGCTGAAGGCTCTACCAATCAAAAAAGGCCTTTTCTACATTTATATCAAGGTGTAGGCCTGGCGGAAGTGGAGGCTAAAAAGAGAATGGGGGGGGGGGGGGGTGAAGCTTGGGGGAACGCAGAGTGAAGCCAACCGATCTTGGTTTACTCTCTCTATTCGGTCGCTCAGCCTTTATCGCTGGTTACCGACAGGGAGAAAGGGAATGGGGAGGGGTTCCTGCGGTAGAGGGGGGTTCATTAAAAAAGGGGTTTACTGTCTAAAAAATGACATTTATCGCAAACAAATTTGTGTCAAAAGAAAGGTTAATGAAGGGGGGGGGGGGGGGGGGGGGGGGGGGGGGGGTGGGGGGGGGAATTGGAAAAATAGAGAAGGGGACCAGCAAACTACTTAATGACAAGATACCTTACTTCTAAACTTCAATAAGAAAACGCATTAAAAACCCGGAAGCATTCCCGAAATAGGATGAAAAACACCAAAAGGGAGAAGTAAGAGAAATTCGGGTGGGTAAAACTATAAAGGAGGGGGGGGGAAAAACTTTGTAAAGTTATCTCAGTATCGCGGCCACAAACAACAAAATACTTGGTGGACGAGATAGAAAGTAAATAAGGAAAGGGAAAAGGTAAAAAAGGGCCGAACGGACACTGCGAAGAAGGGAGCGATATCAAGAGAATAGCAACTCATCAGGGGAATAAGATCATCAACGGTATGTAAACCTCAAACTATGAAAAAGAAGAAATATGAAGATTGATCCTACAGTGTCCTGGGATATGAGGGTAGAAAAGGAAATTTACGATGGAAAAGGGTGTCAAGGGACGAAGGGGGGGAAAAATCTCGGAGGGAAGTGTAAACTGAGACAAAACTCGTTTGGTTCCTCTTGTCCGCATCACGCCTTACCAGATCTTCCGTGTAGCAGAAAGTTGCAGATCCAAGAGCACAAGAACTGTTGGGGGGAAGGGGACTAGCAAAAAATTAGGCCTCCGGAGAGTAAGCAAAACTGCCAATAGCAGGGGCGAGCTGTTCGACTTGTTAACATGATATACTTTTAGGTAATATGGGAGTAAG
>Ga0179591_1256185_pt1 | contig 10458 bp, 10 predicted proteins | sample CZOMad2_1_08_16f_FD_182891 | JGI IMG/M metagenome (GOLD analysis project Ga0179591, IMG submission 182891) | Vadose zone soil fungal communities from Angelo Coast Range Reserve, California, USA - CZOMad2_1_08_16fungal (PacBio error correction) | ecosystem: Environmental > Terrestrial > Soil >...
CTCCGGGGGGTGAGGTCGTCGCGGAATTTGCTTGACCTGCTTGCAAGGAATCTTCGAATTTCGGGGGGAAATAGAGGGAGTGAATGGAGGGCGGACACGTGTGGACAATCGTGGCCGAAAAGACCCACCGTCCTGCTGTCTACTGTGTTAGGTTGCCACGAAAGGGGTTTTGGTTCACTCAAATGGGCATCCCGTGAGTCCCAACTGGGCCAAAAGGGGGGGAGAAGAGAAAATGGAGACCGTAGACGTCTTTACACCTTTAATTTGGAAAGGGCATGAGGAGGATATGCATCGTAGGGGGGATGAAAAAGAATTAATCTCAAATTCTATCTAATAATTCTGGATATGTCTGACCGAGAAGGAGGGGAAGGAGCGTGCTGATCAAAAGTTTTGTCTTGAAATAATCAAAAAACAGTACACACCGACCTACAGCGACTGGGATAATCAAAAAGGGATTTGTAGTCTTCTAGGCTGGGTCAATTGTCTGCCGTCCATTCCTTTTATCTTATGAGGGGGCAGGATGGGTGTTGGGGGGGTCTTCAAAGGGGGTTAACGCTATCAGCCTTTCCCGTGGGGGGTCGTAAGGGGAAACGAACGCCGCTTGCATAAAGGAGGGGAGGCCTTGGGCAAACTTTTTTTCGTGACTATCCGACAGGCGGGAGGAATCCAAGGGGGGGGCGGGGCACTCCGGGATGTTTCGGCAGGAACAAATGCTTCACAGCTCTCAGTCCTTAATAAAAGTACTTCGGGGTGCCCACACCTCCGCAATTCGAAGACCGCAGAAGGGCCCCGGAGAAGGGGAGGAGCGGGAGAGGGGTCAAATTCCAGGCTGGGGGGGGGGGGTCCTTACTCATCCCCCTCGTGGTACTAAAAGGGAACAAGGGTAAAGTGAGCCGGAATGAGGTTCTAGGGAAATTAATCCTATGCACTTTGACTCTAGACACAAGGGGGGGGACATGGCAGCGTGTCAGAATTTCTCGAAAAGGGATTTCGCGCTTTCTACCTGATGGGGGGGGAAAGCCCGCACAAGGTGGGCTTGAAAGGTCTGGACTCTTTTCGGGCATCAGTAGGAGAGGGGGGGGAAGGTTTTAATTCAGGGAAGAAAGTTTGCAAAACGAGGTTTTATTTACTTGAAAACTTAGCGGGGGGGTTGGGGGAGGGACTAGAAGCGAAAAGATAGCAACCACATGAGCGTAGATGTGCACCGCGAGATGCTATCTGATATGCCCGACAGAGAGCGGTCCGGTCAAAACTTCAAAGCCGGAGACTGGGCTCGAGATCCAGATAAGTGCCATCTCTTCTTGCGCGGGGGGGATAGGGGGAAGAGTTATCAAGGGGAATGACGGCGCGTGAAGTCTGCTCTCTATCTCCAATTGTAAGAAATAATATGTAGACTGTGATCAATCTAATCGTCCCGTGGCACTATTGGGGGTCTACTTAAGTACGGGTCTGACGGAAAAGGTGCTCTATCTCCGAGATTGGGGGACGAGTTGGGGTGCAGAAGAGAGGATGGGGGGCGGTGCTCAATCCTTGGGGGGATATTCAGTGAGGGGAGCTTCCAACCGCAAGTCCCAAGGAGCCACGTATTCTAGAAAGTGAGGGGTTACCTGAAATGACATGGGGAATCTTCATACTAAAACCGGGACCAAGAACAACTGGCGACCCCGGGTTCTCCGGCGTTGATAAGAGAAGGAAGACCTAACATTCGGCAAGAAACGCTCCAGGGAAGAGACATTATCTCTCTGGCAAAAGTGTCAAAAGACCCATGTCTATGATCTTTCAAGGTGCATCGAGCTCGACTTGTCGACGAGTAATCAGGCTGACACTCACTCTCCTCGCCTTTCGCATTGGGATCGGGAAGCTTTAAAAGATACAGCTGGAACGGCCCCCTTCTATCAAGCCTTTGGAAATGATAGCAAAAAACTAAATTGTCAACCTTGGGGAGGGGGCTAGGAAACCAGCCTGCTGTACCACAAAGAACCGAAGTTATGAGGTATGTCCTAGTAATTGCGGATACTCGGGGGTTAGAAGGGAGGAACTCGAGGGTGGAGGTGGTGGAGAAAAAACCAACGTACTCGTTCATCCGGCTGGGGCCTGTTGGCAACATACAAGAGGGAGTCACGCTGCAAAAGCTGGAAAGGGGAACTGAGGGTAGGGATCAACCATTTGACTTGGCCCGTAAATTGTGACAGGTTATTTCAAGGATCAAAATATGAGGGATCCTTAATCACGCATTAGTCCTTGCGCCAGAAGGGGGATAAAGAAAGTTGGGAAGTTTTACACTTTGGCAACGAACAAGAGAACTGTATGGGGGTCATAGGCAGAAGGGTCACGTAGTGACGACCTCGAGTCGGGGGAGTCGGGGGCGGACCTCGGGGGGGGAGGGGGAAGAAAAGGGAGATCACTGGATGATAGCTGCGAGAAAGTCCCAAGGGGACAGGGGAAAGGAGCAGGAGGGGACATATCGCTCGGACAAAACGATGATAAAGGAAAGAGTATCACCAAGAAGCTAGAAAGGGGCAAACCTGGGTAAATGTTTCTTCAAAGCTTCAAAGAAGATGACAGGAATAAAGAGGGAGGAAGGCCATGAGAAAACCCCCCTATTGAGTAAACAATAGAATAGAGGTCACGACTTTCGAGTATGCAGGGGAAATACACTGTAACCGTATTAGGGAAAGAGATTGCGGGAGGCACGGGGGAGGGGGGTAATAAAGACTTCTTTTCATGCCTTTATTGATCTGACGAGGAGGGGAAAGGCCGAAAGAAGAACTTTAAATAGGGAAGGGGCTAAGACCCTCAGTTACTGGGGCCAAAAAGAGGGCCGAAAAAAAGCGATCTTCCAGCTTTGCCAAGAGTTCCGCTCACGTGAACGAGGGGAGGTACCATTGGAAGTGATTTGACGGCTTTTGGGTTTTTACCTCAAAGAGGCTTGGAGAGAGGACAGAGTATAAGAGAAGACGAGGGGCAAAAAATGTCTTCTGTCTTTAATCCATGAAAAAAGAGAACCCGTTAAGAAAGGAACTCTTTAGAAGGATTTAGCATTTATTACTTTTTATAAAGGGGAAGGGTACGTCTATGCATGGTCACGAACATCCGATACAAAGGGGACACGAACAGCGACGGAGGGAGGAGCGAGGTAGGTGGAAAGGAGGGTCGCAAACATCGCTCCCCATAATAAAAGAGGGAGTAAAGAATATTGGTTCTATTGGTCAGCCTACGGAAGATGAGGAGGACGTAAGGGGTCTTGTTCGGGATGGGGTCTATTAAGGAAAGGGGAGTTTTCCTCCTTTGTAAAACCGATACGGTCGAATCGGTCACGGCTTGGCGTCTGTATCCTTAGAAGGAATTGGGAACTCAGTCAATTTATTAGGGAGGGATTCGTGGAAGGCTCTAGCTGTCCCGATATACGACTGATAATCAAATCGGGAGAAGCAAGGGTATCGCAACTTCGAAGCAGAAAAAAAACATCCCACCATTACCATCAGAGCTGCCCAGGTTGCAGCAGACATCTACTCGCGTAAACCCCGAAGGTGGCCCTGCGGATCAATCTAAAAGCCGAATAAAGGGCACACCAAGAGGTGATTGGACTGCAAAATTGGAGATATCTAGCTGCGCATCGACTCGACCCCGCGAAAAGTGACAAGCCACCTAAAAAGAAAGACTGCCGGGAGAAACCCGATGCACTTGATAGTTAATAGAAAATGGGGAGAGGCTTTACCTACGTAGCCAGGGCGTCCACAGGGAGAGGGTCATCCGCGGAGAGAAATATATCGGCAGGGAAGGGTTGGTTTCCTTAACGAACTCCTATCAATAGCAGGCCCGAACATCCATCGAACCCCCAAACGGGACAAGCCGAGGGGGGGGAAAAGAAAAGATTCAAAAAAAAGGCGATGCAGGCAACAAGGGAAAAGGCATCCTATGCTAATCAACTGGGGTGCCAAAAGGGAGGATACAATGCTTGGAGAAGACAAGTAATCGTCGAGAGAAGATCGCCCTGTAGAAACATATTGAACTGTAGTAAAGATGAAAACCGGCTTCTTAAGGAAGAAAGTAAAGAGGGTCCTAAAGAGGCCGTACTCACTCCCATTTTGATAAGGCTTAAGAAAAGGGGGATTATTCGGACGGAGGAAGCAAAGCAAAATATTGAGAACTTTCATTTCGGTAAACAGGTGAAAGGGGAGAGGGAAAATAACCCGCGGGAAGGAGGCATTAGAAAACTAAGGGGGAACACTCACTCGTACCAGACAGTAAAGGGGGGGAGAGCAGTTCATGACACGGAAAAAAAGTGTTCAAGCCACGGGATAAAAGGAGAGAGGCTGACATGATTTATACCGACCACAGGGCAAACGGAATATAGCGGCCTCATTTTTAACCCACCTAAAAATCTCGTCAGATAATGATGGATGGCCGAGTGGAAGCCATAGCAGAGACAAGCCTAGAGAGAGGGGAGTGGGGGGGATATAACGACGCGGAAAAGTGAGGTCAAGCGTTGAATTACCTTCTGCCCGAGAAAAAAGTTTGATCGAGAGGGAGAATCGGGAGTCATAGGAGACGAACGTCGAGTTTTTATGACCTTCTTCTAAAATCAGAAAGAAAGAACGAGGGAGAGAAATAAAAACGAAATAAAAAAATCGAGGAAGAAGAGGATATCATTGCTTATCCAGGGGGGGTAACAGGGTAAGAGAGGCACCTGTCTTAAATCCAACTCAGGGTTACAAAGATTAGACAGCAGCGTTAAAACGGTAATGATGAAAAGATTGGGGTCTCCTAAAGGGCAAACGGGAGGGCTCGAAGGGAAAAAAATAGGGAGCACCCTCTCATCATATTCCCCCCGATCATCACGTCAAGGGAAAGAACGATCACCACATCCAAACAGTCGTAAAAGGAGACTCAACACAACAACAGATTAGTAGTAAAGAGATCAGATGAAGACGTCAAAGAGACTGGGGGGGGTGTAAGGGCGAGAGGGGAGTGACTAGGGGGATGCTCGTGAAGGCTGATTTGGAGAGGGCAGTCTTAATGAAGGAGGAAACGGTTGCCAAAAGAGCAATCTTTCAAGGATGTCTTACGGGGGATTTAAAAACCCCGGCAACTTTGGGGGGGGAAAGGGCCACCAGGAAAATCCAGTAAGGGACAAACCGGCCACTGGATAAGCGACACAGATACCTTATACACTCGGGACTAGGCAGTGTTTGAATTCTGCTGCATATGCTCGTTCTTATGGTAGGAAAGGGGAAATAAAAGGTCGGAAAAAGGAGATCTGAAATCAATGGTACAAGGTCTTGGAAAGGTTCCAGGATTGACCTCGGAGGGGAGGGAAAAATTTGGAGGAAAAAGTGTTCAACACACCTTAAATCATTTCGGAACCGAGGACTTCTAGAGAGAGAAGAATGGAGGGGTCGTTCTGCATATGGGCAGGGGGGACAATAGAAGAAGACGTTTAAGGCTTAATCAAAAGAGGGTAAAGGGTGGGGTTCTTCATATTCCCTATCGGCAGAATGCACCCCTGGTTTTTTTCCGCGGTGGGCGATAAAGGGGGGGAAGAAAAGACGGGACTACTTGCTCCCGATGGCCTTTGAAAAGTGGTCCTCGTCCTAGAGAGGAACTGAAAAAGAGAATATCATACGCAGGAGCGCGGGTGGGAATCTGGGAAAAAGAGCGTAATTGAAGCCGTCTCTACCTACTTCGTTGTATTGAGAAGAGCCGAAAGGTTAACTTCGCCAAACAGAAAGGACAAGCTTCTAATGAGTGAAAAGCTGGTGATACGTCAAGGAAGGTGTGGTCTGAAGGGGGGAACTAAACAAAACAGCGTGTGGAGCGGGAATGACACTATCCACTGGGCGGGTCGGGTCAAGGAAGGGGCGGGGGATAACGTTTCAGGGGGGGACAAAAAGCCCCATCTTGAAGAAACAATATTGGGTTCTGGCGTAATTCGCTGGGGGATCAGGAAAAATAGACTGTGGTCTACCGCGAAGGTATGAAGAAGGCCGTCACAATTTCACTGCTTACATATAGGGAGGGGACTCTGGGCTTTTCTATGGAAGACGAAGTCGTGGGGGAAGGCGGCTCTGAGGGGCTGGTGTGGGCACCAGTTTTTTGCTTTGATTACTGGCGGTTGGGGGAGTTTTTGGTTTGTTGTACTAGTCAAGGGGGAACAAAGGGAGGGAGAAAAACAAGTCGAGTTACCGAGAGAAGGGGGGGCACCTGATCTTATTGCAACAAAGGCTATCGTTGTTCCAACAGAGCGGCAGAGACGTGCTCATCGATACAGATCAATGAACTCGGCTATCAAAAAAAAGGAAAAAGAGGCGGTGCGCGCAGGGCAAGGTGAGTGCACTTTAGGAGCTCTCGTCCTCTTCGACAGAGAGGAAAAAAAGCTATTTGGTTGCAGAAAAAAGAAACTTGAGGAACGGGATCTTGGGAGGCCTAGGGCCAAGGGCACTATGTGTCTACTGGAGATGTCGAGGAGGGCGCAAGGGGGAGGGCAGATGCGATAGTCGTCGTGTCGGGTGGGTTGGGGGGGGGGGGGGGGGAAGACCTCGTCAGACAAAGACTTGCGAAAGAACTGGAATTAGGACGTGATTCTTACCAGAGCAAGGAAAAGGACAATCACGTAAGGAAGACATGAAGGAACAATTTTACCAATGGTTTTGAGCCTAAAAGAGAGACAACCAAGCCGGACCAAAAGGGAGTCGTCTCGTTTCAAAACCGGAATTGAAAAGAAAGAAGGAGGGGTAATGGATAGACCGAAGCGACTAAAGAGACTACTGCCTCTGCTCGAAGACAAGGTTCCCAAGGCCAAAGGCGATCTGATGGGACACTGAATTGCATCGAGCTCTATGCGGCGGGAAGGAAGGATCAAGGATATACGACTAAAACGGGGTCTTCAATTGGGGGGGCGAAGCTAAAGAATCAAAAGCTAAATTCACGTACGACCCTTCGGAGCACGACAGGGGGAAAAGGAGGAGTCATACAGGAGGGGGGCGCGTGAAGGGGGACAAATGGAGGGGAAAGGTATCCCCCATAACAAATCTTTTTGAAGGTTTGCTGGGGGGGGGGCGGATCTCTGGGTTATCGATCAACCTAGGGGATGTTGGAAGAAAAAAACGACAAACTCAATTCAGACTGCAGTGCTAGAAGGATAAAATACACGCTATAGGACGCCTGACAAGCCGAGCTGAGTTTTAGGATCAATACCAGTGTGTTTTGCAGTCAAAGGGGGGAGGGTAGAAAGGGGGAAGCTAACGATAGAATGGATCTGAATTCGGTCAAACACCTATGAGTCGCTGGCGAAACCGTGCAGAAGATGGGGATGGATCCTATTCATCGGGAAAAGACTAATAGGGAACGGTGTAATGGGGGTCATTGAGATGCACTACCAGGGGAGGGGATCATTTGGTGCGAAGTACTCGGGTGGAAATGGACTAGGGAGAGTAAGCAAAGGGGACGGATAGGATATCAGGACTCAAGAATACCCCATACGTTTTAAGCTGGGGAAAGGGAACCTCAAAGAAACGATCTCAACAACAACAAGGGATTAGATTAAACTAATTAGATTTTCCCCGGAAAGGAGATTTAAGCATCAACAGCGGGGGGGGGCAGTTAGGGAAAAAAACAACACATAAAAGAGACTCTCGTAAATGATGACCCCTGGTGGGTCTTAGGGGGACATCCCCTACCGAAGTAGGTGAGGGACTAAGTGAAGAAAAAAAAAAAAAGAGTTCGGAAACGGCCATTTCCCTAAGGATGCTCGTGCAAAATACCTGATAGATTGCTGGGGGCACGGAGGGAGCCAAGAAGTCGTGTAGCATTTACGAGAGTCAGTATAGGCAGTGCTGAGATATACCCGCGAACCAAAGAAAGGGACCCAACTTTGCATTGGACGAAGCAGGGCTGCAAACTTGCAAAGGTCTGTCGCTAATTTCCGGGGGAGGGTGATCAATTAAAAGGCATGGGGGGACAAATCTGGGGTGGGGTATCAACCAACTCTGAGAAATAAAAGTAACAAATATAATACATATACGTCAAAAAGACTGAGTCGCAGGGCATCCAACCATTAAAAGCAGGACAAATATAACGGACAAGAGGTGTACTGACTGCAGCTGAATGTTCAAAAGAAAGTTTATTCCTAAAAAGTCTCGGGGATGAGCCGTGTCAATCTTCCTAAGGAAAGCAAAAAGACCAAGCGCTAGAGAGAGCTGAAGATGGAGGGTTAAAGCTCGCCCCTTGACGATCGAAAAGATGACAGCAAAAAGCTAGACCACCAGGGTTCGGACATTGGCAGTCTGAATCGTTGGCCTGCAGGGAGGGACTCAGTTTCGAGGAGGGGGCTAGGATTACAAAAAAAAGGATCCCTCTTTTTCGCCCGGGATACATTAGAAGAGGGGGGCCCGGGAGTGGAAGGATAAGCTACACTATCATGTAACAGGACTATAAGGGGGGATAGGGGAAGAAAGGGAGAAATTAAACGAATTCCCCTACTCCAAGTACGTATAGAAAAAGAGGAGTCACGAGAGAAACGCGAGTCCGCAAAAACAAACTCTCCCACCATTACACAAGAGAGAAATAGCAGGCCCAATTCCTTCACGCCTAATAGACGGATAAACAAGTCGGCAAAGATAGTCGGGGGAAAGACCTCACGTCTCCAATACAGGACAAGGGATTTCTTGCAAAAATGGGGAATATTCAGAAGGCGCACTCTGAAACAGGCATAATGCACGCCACCGGGGGAAGCAGAGGGGGGGGGGCGGCAACCGGCCAGACTCAAGCGAACAAACCGAGGCAAGGATAGTAACGGAGCCGCGAAGCAGTTGGAAGTACGAGAGCAGGACGCACGAATATATAGATGACCATCTCAACGAAGGGAAAGGGACACCTCGATAGGCAATTCAAATGGGGGGACGAAATCGGGGGGGTCACGGAAACCAGAAATATCCCACAACCAACACGGCTTACGCGCCAATTCGCATGCCGCAGCCCAACCTTTGCAAACAAACGAGACGAAAAAGAAAAAAAAAAAAAAGAAAAACAGCATAGAAGAAGACAAAAAGCCAGACGGACCCAGCTCCGTATTCGGAAATCGGGGAAAAAACATAACTCTCGGTCAGAATAGCGCCACAGCCGGAGAATCGCGACCAGTTACAGGACCAGAGCTGTCGGAATTAAGGAGGAGAAAAAAGGATTAAAAAGAAGCGTCTAGAAAAAAGGCCGAGAAAAAACCAGGGGAATTGCTTCTCTCCACCGAGCTGAAGAAAAGGGAAAAAGAACTTAATTGACTCTAATCAGGTCTAAAGGGACCAGTCTGCGGTGAGAAGAACTTAGTAACTATAAAAAGGGAGGCGGGATCAATTAAGAACTGTGAGGAAAGGTAACTAAGGAAGCAAGCTTCCTCCATGGAATGGGACCAAAGGATGGATGGAAAAAAATTGCAAGACTCAATAATACGTCGCCGTAGGAAGAAATTATAGCCAAAAGAAAGGCCGGGGAGGATAAAGTAATACAAACTGACCAATCGCTCGGAAAAGATAAGTATGTGAAGTCAGGGTTAACAAGCCCAATAGAAGACCACTCTATCGCTCGCTTGGGGGTAGAAAATGTCCGAAACTGGTCTGCGGGGGTAGTCAGGGTGAAGAGGGCGCCCCAACTCGAAAATGCAGGAAAAAAATCAAAGAGAGGGAAAAAAGCTTAACGGGCTGAGGGGGAGAATTTTGGTATTGACCTCTTCGTCTCATAGCGAAAGAAAGAGAGAAGAGTCAAAGAAGGGGCCCAGAAAAAAAAGACTACGGAAGGAATGTCTATCATTTGAGAATTAGGAAAGGTAGGCAGTAATTGCCCTGGAGTCTCCAAAATCCCCCACGTGGGAAGGTCCAGAAAATAAAAAGAAGCAGCGGGACGGGGATGATTTAAAGGGGACTTGGGCAAAACCTGGACCCACAATTGACTCAGCCGAATCGCCTACCAAAAAATTTCAATAAGCGGTCTAGCAACAGGCTGACACCACCAACATCCCCATTATCTGGGGGGTTGAAAATGTCTAATAGAGAGAAAAAAAAAACGGAGTGTGAAAGAGAGAATAAACTTTAGCTCCTGTTGTGATTGGTTCTTCAAGAAGGGGGAGGGGAGAGGAATTCATCTTGGATAAGAGAAGGGCTAGGGCAGAAAGCGGCGCTGAAAGGCCTCACTTTTTCCACTAGGAAAAGGGAGGGAAGAAAAAAAGTAACGCGGACTGAACTGTGGGGGGGGGGACAACAAGGCCAATTCATATTGGTACACCGGGCATCCATTATCGCACCAGGGGGATAAGAGAAATTATAGAGACTCACCCTTTACTCGAGCATGTGGGAAGGTTCTGGGGAAGGAGCAAGAATGCAGAGGGACTTGTGAGGTTCAAAACTAATACTTGACATCTCAAAAGGAAGATGATAATATCTGGGAGTTGGAAACTAAAGATAGATTTGC
>Ga0179591_1304220_pt1 | contig 10458 bp, 18 predicted proteins | sample CZOMad2_1_08_16f_FD_182891 | JGI IMG/M metagenome (GOLD analysis project Ga0179591, IMG submission 182891) | Vadose zone soil fungal communities from Angelo Coast Range Reserve, California, USA - CZOMad2_1_08_16fungal (PacBio error correction) | ecosystem: Environmental > Terrestrial > Soil >...
GAATATTCTCTTTTGAAGGGAGAACAATTGAACCGAAGGAGAAGCATTGTTAAACGGGTGGGAAGGCTAAGGAGTTAAGGGGGTCCTGAGAACAAACCGCATTACTAAGTAGAAATTTTTCAAGGTTCCGAGAAGTTGGGGGGGGGGATTAGCGCAAATGTTAATGAGGTAATTTCTAAAGGGAAAAGTTTGGGCTGGGGGGCGGATCATGGAGAAAGTTCGCTAAGGGGCTAGGTTCAATAGGCAAAAAAAAAAGGGCAGTCAGAAAAAAGGAGGGGACTTCGCTGCCGATAGGAGAAAGGGAGAAAGCAATATTCTTAAGTTCGAGACGTCGAGCGTGGTGGGGCCGGTCTCGGAAAATTGGGGGGGGGTTCCTCGGAAAATGAGGCGTTCCTCTCAGAGCATGCTGGGGGGAAGCCGTCCTGGGAAACTTGCAGAACAAGGAGTTGAAAAGAGAGCTTTAGGCCTAGAATCTCTTCGCTGGATCAACTCCCGAGGGCTTACCTTCCAGGTTCCTGTGTGGAGAAGATGCCTGAAAAGAGAGTGAGTCGGACGACTTGGTGGAGATATGAAATTTCTCATGTTTGTTCAGGGGGACCGGTTCAATACTTCTGCCTTTAAAGTGGTGGGGGGTCAGCGGGGAGGGGGTTCAGAGAAAGGGCCGCAGGCCTATTGGCTATTCCAGTGGAAGGCTTTGAGGAAAAGCAAGATGGTTTCTGGTTCGCGATGGAGATCATCGAAAAGAAAGATGCAAGAGAGTTTGCAGGGGGAAAAAGAGGGGCATCTACACTTTGCAATAAAAACCGGGGTTCTGGGGGTATTGGGGGAATTATCTTGCAAGTTCAGTCTGTTAGGAAAAAACGAGATGCAGGGAGCGGAGCAATGCGCATTTTGAAAACAAACAACGGGAAAGAAAGCAGATAAAAATGCAAACAATGCGCATTTAGCAATCAGGAAACGAACCGACTGAAAAGGGGGGAGGGAGAGCCAAATACAGCATAAACAAAGAAATGGCAGTGGGAAAAAGGCTTGCCAAATACCGCAAAATAGAAAGGGAGAGGGTCGAGCACGAGGAGGGTAAATCGGAGAAAAAGTATGGGCTCTTTCTCGAATCCGAAAGGGAGGGAGAGATACCGGGAAGAAATATCGTTGAAAGAGGGAAGAAAAAACATTCAAAAGCTGACCCATTGATGAATGGGAGAAAAACCAAACGGGGGGAGGGCATCCTTATTGCACCGTTTGAAGGAAAAAAACAGGATGCAAGGGTGGACTAGTGGCAAAAGGAAGGGTCACTCGGGGAAGGAGGGTCATCTCGGTGCAGGGGGAAAGAGATTGGCGTCAGAGAAAGCGGGAGTTGATTCCCTGAAAGTTCTGTGGGGAGGGGGGAAACAGGGAGAAACTCGCCTCGAAAGGAGTGTCCTTGTTGTAAAAGAGCCATTCGGCGTGAAAGAAAAAGCGCTTCTGGCTTCCCTAAGAAGTTGACGAATCCCTAGCAAGTTCATCAAATAAAGTCATCTACTGAGGGTAAAAAAGAAAAACCTTCATTTCTGCAAGGTCAGAGGTTTTCTTCTTATAAGGGGGGGGGGGAAGCAGCAGAAAGGATGATGATCTCGCATTTGGGGAAAGAGTTTGTGGCAGTGAAGGTCGTGAGTCTAGTGCTAACCGAAAAAAAAAAAAAAAAATGGGCTCCGATTAAAAAGAATTACTAATCTCCTAAAAGGGGTAAAGCAATTAACAAAGAAAAAGTTAACAGAGTTCTCAAACGTTGAGAAGGGGAAGCCAGGGCAAAGAAACTCGTAACCTTTGGGGGGGGTTAGAACTTATGAGGGAGGTCTCCAGAGCAGAACGATCAAAACGATCGGAGGTACGTTAAATCATTCTCAGTGATGGGTGTCTCCCAACGAGAGGACAATCTGGAAAGAGGGGAAAAGGACGCCTCAAAAAGGCGACTGAGGGGAAGGGGTTTCGCATTGGCGGGAAAAGGGTTTCGCATGGACTCTTTAGAGGGGGGCGGCAAAGGGGCAAAAGAAAACTGGAGGGGATGGGGGGAATTTTGCGGAAAGTCTCACTTGGGGCTACTATGGATGGCGCGGAAGAATGGACGAGCTTCGAGGAAGAGGTGATCGTAAAACCACCTCGCGGCTTTGAGGATAAAGGGTCTCCTAGTCTAAAAAAAGGGCTGCATCGACCGAAACCCACTCCTAGAAAAAGCTACAAGACGGGCGCTACTAAGAGATTTCACCAAGTAACGCTCAGAGAAGCGCGAATATTTTCCGGACAAAAAGACGGTCGCGGCACTGAAAAGAGTCTGAGAGAAGTCCGTGAGACACCACGAATATTGTGTTCTGCGGGAAGAATCCAAGAAGTGGGAGGAATTATCGCGGAGCGGCTCCGAGAAAAAGGGGCAGGGGACTTTAAAACGCTGAGAAGAGAGGACTTCGGGACGGCACAAGGGGGGGAAGGCAAGCAGGTCAGGCTAGTTCTTTGAGTCAAAATTGCCGTCTCGGACGTGGAGTCCGGAAAGAATCTCAGAACTTCTCAAACCAGCGGGGAGGTTTCTTTTTGCCAGAAACGCCTAATTCGATCAGATGTAATAACGAGGGAGATTGTATACACAGTATAAAGCTAGGATTAGGGAAATAGGAGTCACCGCGGTATCCGAGAGAAACAGGATTGCGAAGTTCGTGTCGGAGATTTGAACGTTTTATTGGAAGAATCCGCGTACTTCTCATTTCATAGAACATAAAGAGAAAGAACGCAACTAAGACATGGTGCAGGGGGGAGAGGGGGGGCCCGGGTCCCGCCACAAATCGTCTCACACAGTCGTCAGCCTGGGAACGAAGGCTCGACGCCTCAGGAGGCCCGAAAAATTAGAAGGGGAAGCTCCTTGGTGAAAGAGTGCAATAGTTGATTGGTGAGACTTTGCGGGAAGGGGCAAGCGATTCCGGACAAGGGTTTCAGGTTAAATCGGGAAAACCACCGATGTTTTTTTTGTTGTTTGAGACCCCCCCCCCCCACCCCCGCCCCCCCCCCACCCCGCCCCCCGCCCGCCCCCGAACCCCACCCCCAACTAAAACCCCCCCCACCCCCCCCCCAGAAACCCTCCGGCAGCTCCCCCCCCAAAACAACCCCCCACCCCCCCCCCCAGGCCCCGCCCCCCCCCCAGAAAAACCCCCAGACCCCCGGGTTTTTTTTTTTTTTTTTTTGTTGTGTTTGTGTTGTTTTTTGTGGGTTTTTTTTTTTGGTTTTTTTTTTTTTTGTTGGTTTGTTTTTTGGTTTGCTTGAGGGGCCTTGCCTTTCCGGCCAGCGCGTCCTCTTTGTTACGGCAAGGAAAGGGAAAAGCTTTCTTGGGTGAGCGATCAACAACAACACGAGTATGTAGGAAAATGAAGGGAAAAAAGGCTAAAAACTATGGGGGCAGGAAAGCTTCAACAGCCGTCAAAACACTCTGATCTATGTCCGTACAATGCCGGACGTTCCCCAAGGAAAGCGACTCTTTCGGGGGGGGGGGGGGGGGAGAATTTTTGGGTTTGTTTTTTCTCAGCAAAAAAGTTTGAGGGAAAAAGACGAAAGAAGGGACGTCGGCAAGCTCAACGCCACACAAATCAACTTCTGCCTCGCCGGAAGACCAAGGAAAGCCTGGACAATCTCAGGCGTGAGGGCTCAAACGAGGAGTGATTCCTTCGTCTCCAAGAGAGCCTTGGGACCTATAAAGAGTCAGCAAGCGAAGGGAATACTGGCCGAACTCATTCGTGGACCAGCGATAAAAAAACTTGGGGTGCGAAGAACCGGAAGGGGGCCGTTGGATCAACTCCCAGGGGCACCTCCGGGGAAAAACGAGGAAGCGAACGGAAACGTCATCTCGAAAAGGAGTGACCAAAAAAAGATTTCAGCCGCGAATAAAGGGTGTCACCATTTCCGCGTGAGGGGGGACTTCGACTTTTCGGAAGTCGGAGTGCTAGGGGGGAGGGTCCAGCTGGGGGAAAAGGAAGGCCTTCTCGAACCGGTAGTCCGGAGGAAGCAGATCTGAGGGTGACATCACGCGGCCATGGGGGAAAGGATTCCGGAGGGCCTCGCGCCCAGAAGGGACAGGTTTTATGGGCGAGAATTTCCTCCTATAAATTCTTTCTAAGCTGGCGGGGGGGAGTCGGGAGGAATTCCTTGAAAAGGGGGAAGAGTTTGATTTGAAAAAATAATGAGGGGGGGGGAAAAAAAGCGCCTCCGATCCGAATCATCGGTCTGCCATCTATTTCAAGGGGGGTGCCTCATATGCAATTGGGGGGGGGGGGTAGGAACGCGCAGGAAGGGAAAAGCGGATGCTCAGACCAGAGCGTCAGAACGTGGGGAAATCGGTTAACGTCGGCGTATCGCCGTTTGGGGTTGTTCTGGGGGGAGGAGTGGGAGAGCCGAGGATCAGAGGGGGACTGGAGGGAAGAAACGGCGTTTGTACTCCGCCACAAGCCTCCTCGTGGTGTCAGTCGACGATCAAAAGGGAGACGAGCAGCTCGCTCATTCAAAAGGCAAGCGATGAGCGCATAGAAGAAGGGAAGGGGACGCAGTGGGCGGGGAGAAGAGGGGGCCGCAACTTGGGGCCGCCAGCGGACGGCAGACGATCGAATGCCGCCACCGGGAATCGTCGCCGGGGGCGGGGCGGAGTTCGCGGAGGAGAGGGTACTGGGTCATGGAATCCCTGCGCATGCAGGTTCAGCTAAAAGAGAATAGCGAAAGGGAGAGGAAAAAAGCCTCGAATTGTGACTTTGGGGAAGGGAGCTCTCCCGCGGGGGGTCAGGGGGGGGAAGAACAAAAGTGAAGAAAAGGGTCAAGGGAAAGGGAACTTTTTGGAAATGCGTCCAGGTTGGATGCTTCCGTCCGTGGTTAATTGCTTAAAAAGGGGCAGAATTTTGGTGGCTGGGGGGGGGGGGTCCATGGTCTCGTGGGAAAGGGGAAGGGGCTAGGGAAAAACAGCAATGGCCACCATCGTCCAGGACCACAATTATCATCTATTACGTCAGGGAGGCGCGAGCCGAGTCGACCAATATTCCGGAGTCCGTCTACAGGGTACTACAGAAAGGGGCCTGGAAAAGGGGCTCGGGATCGTGCAACTCGGCTTATCGAAGTGACTCTCCTGGGAAAGCTGGCTAGAAAAAAAAGAAGGGAAAGGACGTGGAAATAAGGGGCCTACCTCTGTCATGGGCACCAAGCCCGGTTTTACCTCTACATAAACTTCCTTCTCGGGAGAGACTCCCTCTGAAGCCAATAGGATCTTAAAGGAAGGAAGCGATTTACCCTGGAAAAGCAAGCTCTTAAGAATGGGCAGCTATTCAGATTTCAAAAAACTCGGGCGATGTTTTTCAGGCAAAAGGAATGATGAGGAAAGGACAAGAAGGGGGGGGGGTCAGTGTTGGGGAAGTACTTGAAGGAATCGCAACTTATTGGGCTATATAGGTGGAGTTTGCCCATCAAGCTGAGTCGGATTCGAAGGGGGGGGGGGGGGGGGGGGGGGGAGGGGGGGGGGGGGGGGGGGGGGGGTGGGGGGGGGGGGGGGGGGGGGGGGGGGTGGGGGGGGTGGGGGGGGGGGGGTTGTGGGAACTCCATAATTTGTTCTGGAGAGATTTATTGCTTCTAAGAGAGAGTCTCAGAGAAGACGGATTGAAAAACGAGAAAAGGCAAGCGGTGCAATCACAATGCCGTTAACGTGGGGGGGTATTTTGGCTAGCATTATCTTTGCAATTCAGTCTGGGGGAGCTCAACCGAATGTCAGTCGTTATCGGGAAGAGTTGGTGCATTACTAAAAAAAAAGAACGGGAGGGATGCAGATAAGGGAATAAAAGGGGAAAGAAAAGGGAGCAGATAACGAACTGGAATTGGTTGAGGGCTAACATACGGAAACTTCAAAGATAAGGGAGAAAAAAAATACTCAGCACCACCAGAGGGGGTGGCCACCGAGGTGAATCTAAAAAAAGGAGAAAAAAAGGGACAGTATGGGGAGAAAAGAGGGAGCATAAATCGCGAACCAGAAAAAAGGGGTCAGTGAAAAAACACTAATCCGAAAAAGAAGCAGGTATCTTTCTCAGGAAGAGCCAATAAGGGAAGAGCAACGGAAAGAAAAAAAGGAAAAAAAAAAGCCTCCACTGACCCCCAAAAACAGGACTTTGAACAGGAATCCTTATTTGAACCGTTTGCAGAAGACAGGAGCAACCCGGGGGTGGGATATCTCCTAAAGGGAGAGTCCGAAAAAAAAGAACATCGAGGGGAAGAGAGAAAAGGAACATCATCTTGGTCGGAATCCCTACCGCTTGATTGAGAGACTCCTTACTTCTGAGGGGGAAGAGGTTCCACATGTCTTTAGGGGGGATCGAGACCTTTGGGGGAGGAAAGCATCCAGGATGCGTGGAAGCAGGTCTCAATCTTAAAGGATAGGTGGACTAAAGATACCTATCACCAGGGGAGAGAAAAGGCAATAGGAGAGAAAAAAACTCTCGCCGTAATGCGGAACAATCCGAATGATTGTTTCGACTTACCTATCCGCGCAACCAGGGATAGGGGGGGGGGGGCTTATTTTCGGAAAAGGGGGGGAAAGGGGGGGGTTCTAAAAAAAGAGTCAACCAATGCAAAAGTGCTCAACTCTCCTTACTTAAGCCCAAAACCTCAAAAGGGGAATAAGCATTAACCATAGGAGGGCCCTAAATTAACCGGGACGCATTTCAAAAAAACGTTCTCAAAAAATTCTGGAACTCTTACCTTTTGAAGAAGGAAACGGATTCCTTCGTGAGAGGGGAAAGGCCAAGAAAGAGAAACGTTTCGCGATAGCTTGAAGGTTAAAATGAATGGCTCAGAGGTTCCTTTCTCCAAAAAAAAAAAAAAAGGGAATCAAAAAGGAAGGGAAAAAGCGTTGAAAAAAGGGAAAAGAAGAGAAAGGAGAAAGGTGGCGTCATTGGAGTCCGTTTTCACTGCAGGGGGCGCTGGCGAAAAATTTGGGCCCAGAGACATAGCCTATTCCCTTCCGCCATTGGGGGAGTTCCGGGGAAAAGAAGGGAGGACTTAAAGAAAAAGGCCTCAAGGGAAAGTGAAGGCCGCAGGTTCGTCGAGAAACACGGCTTTACGGAGTGAATCTTCGTCAACAACTAGTTCCCCCCCCCCCCCCCCCCATCCGTAAGAGAAAGGGGGCTAGGAGAGAAAAGGCCTCCCACGCCTAAACCAACCATAGTACAATGAACCGGCGCTAACGCCGTGAACGGAGAGGTAACTCTCTTTTCTGGGATTTTGATAGCGTGAAGTCCAACCACAGTGGACTAGTTAATCGTCACTGGGAAATCGAATAAAAAAATATGCATTTTCTGGCTCAAGAAAAAAAACTCATCGAAAAAAAAAGGAGGGTCGAAGTTCGAAGAGGAAACTTAATCGCGGCTTCCGGATTCTAACGGGGGGAAGGGCGTCGAGAGAAGATGAGAGGGGGGTCCTGACAAAAAGGGAGCAGGGCGAAGAAGAAAGGGTTCCCAATTGAGTTTCTTTCAAGAGATTCTCCTCGGCCGTTACCTCGCGGAGAAAAAAGGGCAAAAGGGAGAGGAGAACCATCTGAAAGAGGGCAGGTTGAACCAGAGAAACAAAATTCGATCTTCTACATCTAAAGAAAGTCACTCACGAAAAGGTAACACCACAATGCGCTGAAGGAGATAAAGGTTCGTCACATGTTTAGAGCTGAACTCTTTAGAAGGGAGGAGTGGACTAAGTTCTTAGGAAGAGTCTTTTTTAAAAAAAGAGGGAGGGGCAGAAAAGAAGGAAGGATCGATGAGCGCCGCTTGAAGGAGAGAAAGCGGGATCCACTAAGGAAAAGGTGGTTCCAGTATTATCTCTTTGGAAGGGAGTAAAAGAATCTAGGGAGTCTTCCTAGTTAGGGGACGAAAAAATGGCCTATAACTACTAGGAGAGCCCTTCCCCTGCAAGAGGGGGGAGGGGATCATTCAAAGGACGGCTAGTGCGGAATGGGGGGATTTGTGGGGGGCTGGATTGTCCGACTATAGAACGGAAGGGAAAAAGATTCCGGTTGCAATGGGAAGAGGAGAAACCCACCGATCGATGTTCTTTAATTCCGGGGGCCGGCCAGCGCTTCAAGGGTGAACGGGCTTGCAAGAGGCTGCAAAAGGGGAAGGGGGGAGCGATAGATAAGCCAACAAAACAACTTATTAGGAGTAAAAAAGAGATATACTCTCAGCCTTCTTCAGGAGGGAAAAGGAAAGGTCAAGGAAGGGGGAAAACCACGCTGAGATAGATTCAGGAAGGCCTTACTTAAAAAGTATGGGGGGGGGGCCGTTTCCCAAAAACCCTGGGAAGGCATCATTTCGCCGAACTAGCTAAATAAGAGAGGGGGGTCATAGGCCAAATCAAAGACGCTTCACGCTCGAAAGGCTAGAGACCTGGATCGAAGGGATTCTTCGGAGTTTCTCATAGTACTTCGGAAACAGGATACGCCTTTGGACTGGAGTTGTTTCGGGAATCCGGCGCACCTCTCATTAGAGAAGGTCCACTGGGAAAGTGTGCCAGAGAGAAAAATCTTATGAATCGGCAGCGATCGACTGAAGTCTAGGGGATATTTGATCGGAAAAAAAAGGGCAAAGAGAAAAAATAACGCAAAATATTCGGAGAAAAAATCGGGCGACAGCGGGTGGAGCCTGGGGGGATTTCAGCGCCCGCGCCTTGATGAGGTGTCTCCATGTCCGAGCTAATTGAATTTCGAAAAGGAAAAAAACTGCGTGGAAGGAGGGCTGTCAGAGGGGAGACGAAGTCCTTGAGGCATGATCGGAGGAAAAGGAGTTCCAAGGAAAGACGGCGAGCGGCCTTGGACAAACCTCGCAATGTGCAGAGGGGGACCTTTGAGAGGGCCGAAGAAAAGATTTTCCGCAGAGATAGTAGATCTGGCGCAGATAAAGTCGTTCTCTCTGGAGGGGAGCGCGATAATGCAGGAAAGGCGGGTGATCACGCTATCTGGGGGGAAGGAAGCAAGAGAGGGTAGCAAGAAAGGCAGAAAGAAAGAATCTTGGGGGCCATTCTATTCAAAAAAATGGCAATCTAACTCTTAAGGTTCAGTCCATCCGCTTCGAAAAGAAACCATATGATTCTCCAGAGCGTCACCCGTGGAAATCTTTCAAGGAGGGGGGAAAAGGAGGGTCGGGGGGTTTATGGAGGGGGTGTGCCGGTCTAGCACTGGGGACACAGCGTTGAGCCATCTGGCGCGCCGTGTGAAGAAGGTTTTACGGAGTCACTCCGAAGAGGGGGGGGGTTGTTAGAATGCGGGGGGAAGAAAATGAGAATGCGACGTCCATGGCAAAGGCAAAGGAAGAAGGAAGGGCCCTCCGGACGAACGTCAAAAAGGGACATGTGCCGTCTCGAAGGGGTAGAGGGGGGAAAAATTGTAAAGAAACTACCGAAAAAACTACATTCTGCAGGATGTGAGGCGATTGCGTGGGAAACATCGGAGAGGGGCTTCATGTAAAGGGCATTGAACCTCCAGAAGGCATTTTAAAAAAGGAAGGGGAAAGAAAACAAATGCCGAGGGGGGGGAGGGGCATGTCCGGGAGCCCGCAAAAGCAGGAAGGTGCTCAGTTGTAAAAAGGGTACGAGTTCCTCCGGTGGACCACCTATAAGGGGGGGGTGAGGTAATGGGGGAGGCCGTTCCGTTGTCTTTCTTAAAAGGGTTCTTCGTAATTTTGGGGATGGAATCGGATGGGGCGATTTCTCTCGAAGGGGAAGGAAACAAAAACAGCAGAAAAAAAGAGGAAAGGGCGGGGGATATCAGCGATGTATTAGCCGGATGGCGCCTACGTCGAAAAATGGCTGAATTGGGAAGGAACGGGGGGATAGGGGGGTATAGAATAATGGGACTGCACCTGGGGGATCGGTCGGGAAGGAACCGTATCTTCGTAGAACTCGCCATTCTGGAGGTTAAAAGCCAGGGGAAAAAATTTCGAAAACTGTTCAAGAGAAGGGAGGGAGAAGCAACCCTGGAAATCGAAAGGAACTTCGCGGCCCCAAGTGGATCAACTAGAGGTTCGAAGGAGCTCGGAGCGATGTACAAGGACGAGGAAAGACTGGGGTGCACTAGCAATACGAAAAAAAAACGCGGTTGCTACATGTTTGTTGAGAGAATTTCATACTGCTTCCCTGAGGAAGGGTGGGGGTGGGTTTCAGGAAGTAGGGTTCATACGTAAGAGGCAACGCTATTGAGAGGAAAAGGGAAAGGTAGGTCCCGATCAAGCGCGTCGGATTTCAAACTAGAATTTGAGGGGAACGTCGATTGATGCCAAAAAAGCGGGCTCTGTCAATACTGCTCAAGAAGGCTATTTTTGCGATTAAAGGAAAAGACAATCCAAGAAGGGTTGGCTCGAAAGGAAGGGGGGGAAAAGGAGGTCGGGGTTCGCTCAACAGAATGCAGGGTGCTGGCTCATGTCTCATTTTTGCAGC
>Ga0179591_1322671_pt1 | contig 10458 bp, 8 predicted proteins | sample CZOMad2_1_08_16f_FD_182891 | JGI IMG/M metagenome (GOLD analysis project Ga0179591, IMG submission 182891) | Vadose zone soil fungal communities from Angelo Coast Range Reserve, California, USA - CZOMad2_1_08_16fungal (PacBio error correction) | ecosystem: Environmental > Terrestrial > Soil >...
AAAGGAGGGGGAGGGTCAGGGGATTGGAAACTTCGAGTGTCCTCGTGCCTTGAGGGCGATATGAGAACCGTGCAGGGTTGGAACCCGAAACATCAGGGAAAGTGGGGACATAAAAAAGGGGATAGGGCAGTGAGCGACTATGGGAAGAAAAAGGAAAAGAAGGGTGCCGCAACAATTGTTGACGAAAAAAATGGAGAAAGGGGATAACAGAGTCCTGGGGGTCTGGGTAAAAATATGGCACCTCATGGGAGAGGGTTTAACGCGGGACAGGGGTGTTTTTGGAAGTCAATTTTACTCTTCCATGGCAAGAGAAGAAAAAAACCATCCCATCTTAATAAGAAAAGTGGAAGGGGGATTCAGGGTACAACTAATCAAAAGATGTGTTAAATCCTGCGGAAAAACTGTTTAAGCGGGGAGGGAAGATCAAGGGGAATATGAACGGGACGCGAGTTGGAACGCTGGAAAGAGGGAAGGGCGCCGAAGTCGTTGAAGGAGCCAATCACAGCAAAGAGGTGAAAGACGTGATACTTGGGCAGACATACGATTCATTTTCCAGGAAAAAAGAAAGGGAGCGTCGTTTGCAGCGAGCTTGCGGCTGTGCAAGGGGAAAGAATGGGGCAATGTGCATTATGCCTACCTAGGAAAGACCCGCGCGCTAAAACTGGGAGAAGGATCGGGGGAAGGGAATTGGGGTGTACGAGAGGAGATTTTCTGTGCAATCACGAGTGCATATTTCGTAAGAGGGCGATAAGGTGTTGTTCGATTTCTTTGAGGATATTAAAAAAAAAAAGGAAACCGGACGGATATTGAGAAGAACCAGGGGGAACCGAGAGGCCTGAAAGAGTCAAAGGGGAAAGTCGAAAAAAGGGGGGGGGGGGAGGTGAACCGTAGGACCGAGAGAGTACCAAGTTGATCTAAGGTCTCGTAATCAACTCCAAAGGAAAACGTTGAAGAAGGAAAAAAAAGTGGGAAAGACGGCGTGCAAGGCCGTGGGGGGAAGAAAGTCGGTTAATTCAGCGATTATGGAAAAGAAGGAGGAAAGCTGAGCATCTTCAACAACAAAGAACTTCGAAAAATCCAAACATCAAAGGAAAAGAGGAGAAAGGCGCCAGAAGTCTAAGGAAGGATCATAGAGGGGAAAAGGGGCAGCCAGAAGGAAGGAGGGGCCCAAAGACGAAAGGGGGAAAAAGACGCCTAGAAAAAGGAAAGGTCAGACAGGATCAAGATCGGGGGGAAGGGAGGGAGAGACAAATTTGTTTGAGCAGGTGAAGGGACAATAAACGGTGGGGTAGGGGGTTGAAAGTCTTAGGGCGACTTTCCTTGGGGTGGGGGTACTCGGAGAAGCTAATCGATAACTTCGTGGGAAGGCGGGGCTGAGATTTGGAAAGGGAGTGGTTTCAGCGGCTAAACCCGGTAGGAGTTAAATCCACGAAGCCGGAGCAAGAAGCGGAAAACAGAATCCTCCCTGGAGGAAAAAGGAGGGCCCGAAGAAAGCTGATCGGCGCTTCGCTGGGGGAGGCGTCAACGAAAAAAAGTGGGTGGGGGTTTGGAGGAGGGAAAGGGGCCGAACGCCACGACCAATGAATGAAAGTCGGTCCTTTTGGCGCGACAAAATTTCAAAATCGGAAACGTTATCCGGAGGGAGCGGCGAATCAGAAGGAACCGAGCGGAAAAAATCGGAGGTGACGGTTGAAAGGCCTCATTGGGGGAAGGAGGGGGGGGGAAGCTTTGAAGGGTAGTAAGGAAAGAAACGCTAAGGACGGGGAACAAAGGGGTGCGGCGAAGGAGGAGAAACTGGACAATTTGGGAAGCCGTTTTCTTATCCACGTATGTGGTAAGAGAACAGTCTTTCGGAGGGACAAGACCGTTGAAGAGGTTCAAAGGGAGGTTAAAACTGAAAGGGGGGGGGGACCACGGGGGTTGGGACTGTGGAAAAAAAAATGGAAAAGGATGAGTTTCTTGGAAAACAAAGGGACTTAAATAGGGATCCAAAGCAATTGATCAGGAAGGGCCGTGGGGTGTTCAGAAGGCGGAAGTGAGGAACTTAAGGAAGATGAGGTGGAAAACTGGGGAGAGATCAGGGTTGGCTGGGATTTAACGCAGGGGACCAGACTGCAGAAGGGCTGACGGAGAAAGGGATGGGGGGGGGAAATTCAGGGGAAAGCTGCAACAAACCTGATCAAACCAGGACGGGGGGTGCTGTAAACGAACAGGGGACTTTGGTCAGAAGGGACATAAGAACATCTTCTTGACGAGAAATGGGGCTGGGGCAATATAACTTGTTGAAACAGGCGACATCTAGAAGGGGGGAACAAACTAGGACGGTGCCATGAGGAACTCACCTGGGGGGGGAAAAGGAAGGGTGCTCATGAATAAAAGAACGAAAAGGCGAGAAGAAGGGGAGAATTCTCAGCTGCGGGATGCTTAAAAGAAGTAATGCGAAGGAGGAGGAGGTCTTTCTGCAGAGGACAGGCGGATTTAGTCGGTACAATATAAAACTATCGGCGCTCAATCCAGGAATCGTGAATGCATCAAGACGGAGGGGAACAGGGTAACGACGAGCGAGAGGGGGGGAGATTCTTGGCGGGACAGAAGGAAGCTTGGCATAGACTGTGTCACGAAACAAAAGTGAGTTTGGGGAACTGAGCACCGACAGGGTCGGACCGATCCAACCACCGACGCTGAGTGAACACCTTAGAGGTGTGTCGGGCTATCAGGTGCATGGGGGGCAGGAAAGAATGAAAGTATTGGAGAAGGAAGGAGGAGGATGAGCAGCGGACATTTTGACAAATGATGGCTGAACCTGTTGTTATGGGTGCTGCGGACGGAAGAAATCATCAGATGGAAAATGTTTGTACGGCCAAAAAGGATCGACCGGAGCGAACCTCACCCGCTACCGTTTACTCGTTTCGGAAGGGAAAAAAGAGAGTCGGATGAGGCAGGGAAAAACTGCATGAAGTGGTTGTGGCGAGCGACTATGGGGATTCGGGAGCTCAGACTTTTTAAAAACCTGGTGGGAAGAAAGGAAATGGGAAGTGCACTTAACTCGTCTCGAGGAAGTTGAAGTCGTCGACGAACATCGTGAGTGGGGACGAAATAGAAGAGCTGGAGAAAGGACTCGGAACAAGTTTCTACGATAAGCGACCGGAGAAAAAACGTGTTATCTGAACCACAGAACCCGGGATTTGGCGACGGAACTCTTGCAACAAGGGGCAAATCCGCAAAAAAAAAAGAAGAGGCGGAAAGATAGGATGCCCTGGCAATAGGCATGCCATCAACCATGAAGAGGGTATGGGATCATCAACGGGGGACGAGGTGAACGTCCGGATCAAAAGAAACGAGAAACTTATCAGATGTCCGGGCTGAGAGAGAGGGGAGACTTTTCTCGAGAACACGGAAGGTGCGCCTCCGACTGATGCAAAATCTCGCAGAGGAAAGGTCTGGGCCAACGGTGAACACTAGAAGATCACATTCGGTAAAGGGATCGGAACAACCACCAAAATCGCAAGGGGAGAGAAATCCGCCTCGATTTCCTCGGGAAGCCACGAGTACACGTCGACGTGGGATACTACGCAATTTCGGAAGGAAAGAAGGGGGGACGAGGGGGGGATTGGAGGTGCTGAGAAGTCGGGACGGCAGCAACCCACCCAAACAAGCCGGAAAAAAAGGTATTTTTCCAGAGGGGACCAGAAACGACTTCCGAAAGAAAGGTAAGTCTTCAGAAAAAAAATGCATTTCGGATAGCATCAAAAAAATCAGCCGGGGATAAGACGTCGTGATCGGGAAAAACAAAGTGAAGTGTAAAAAAAAAAGCAGTGGCAAACAAAAAGGGAGCAGCGATCAAAAACAACTTCCCAATGGCTAAACTACAAGCATACCCAACATCTGGAAGCGAGAGTCACGGAAAACGACGAAGGGAAATTGATACCGAGTTTCCGACTTTTGGATCGGGGGGTCGCTCGCCTGGAAGGGATACCCGAAGAAAGACAGCCAGCGGTGCCTGCGGCCCCAATCCCCCTTCGCCGGACAGTAAAAATGACAGAGACCTTCGAAGGACCCGCCGTTAACGAAAACTATCCGTCGGAACCATTTAAAAAACAATCTGAAGGCCACGGCGTCAGTAAGGCTGTCAAACTCCAGGGATCCACTTTTGGGAACCCTCAGATGACGAAGAAGACGGAAACCCTTACTAGAAAAAACCATGGATTGTAAAAAGATGTACGTACGCACGACAATGAGAATTCATACTTCCGGTGGCAAGCAAATCATTTGGGGGGGGGGGGGGGAGGGGAGCTGGTGCCGCACCAGGTGGAGGGGTTGCAGCAAGCCAAGCGCCGTGGAAAAAAAAAGGACTTAATGGCAGATGCTGCAGCGGGACAAGGACCGGCACACCAGGATGCGATAAACCGCAACTCCTTGAGCGTCCCGGGGTAAAAGGGTGCGACGCACTTCGAAGTTGATTGGAAAAAACCAAAAAAAAAATAGGAGAATGGCAATTCTCCCTAGGTGAAACTGATTTCCGGGGAACCTAGTCATTAACGGTGGGGAACTCAAACAGTCCAACCCGAAAACCACCAGTAACTGTATAAACATTCTGCCACACGGGGGGGAAAAAAAGGTCCCTTGCCAAAAAGCCCGTGGAGAATACCCTCAAGTAAGTGGGAAGAAGAAATATAGCGTCAAAAAAATGACCGTCCAAGCGACCGCCCCCCTTGTCACGAAGGAAAAAGCTGGAATTCCAACAAAGTCACAAAGAAATTGACAAAAAAAAAACCAAACGGGCGCCGGATTGGACAAGGACATAAGACGATCGGAGACAGGGACTTCTTGGCTACTACTCCCAGAGCAGGATGAAAAAAAAAACAAAAAACTGGCGGAAAAATCCACAAACGGAAGGAAGACTCATTGTCGGGTCGATGAGGGAAACAAAAGAAAAATAATGTAATTCTTGCAGGGGAGCCGGCTTTAGAGATAACAAAAGAAGAAAAGGCGCGCGAAGCTTTTCAGGAGAACCGGCCTCTGGTCTCAAAGGGGGGAAGTCGGTTTCCGCGTGATGCGAGACTCTTGGTCTAGTTCTACCAAGACCGGACTGGGCCAAGAGGGTCAAAGAAACCCGCAACGGGCGAACAGGAGGGACTCGAAGTCGCTCTCGAGAATAGGGACAACATGGGACTCTCCAAAAACCAAATCAAAGAAACCGGAAAGTGAAGGAGAGAAAGTGGCGCAACAAAGGGGGGGGGAGGCAGCCGCAGCCGACGTGGCTGGGGATTTCATAAGCCTAAGTAGTCAGGAGGGTAAGGTACTTGTATGCCCGCAGGCTTGTCGGGCTTTCCAAGATTCTCCAGCACGCCGATCAGGGAGAAGTTACTCCCGAGGGTCCCAGGGGATTGGGGTGTCAAGACAGGGGAGATTTGGGGGGCCGCTGCCTGTAGCCCCGTAGTCCGAGCAGAGAGGAACTAAAATACAGGGAGAAACAAAGCCTTAACGCCGACTTGGACCGGGGTGCTTTCCGGATTCATACGGGACCCGGCGGTCATAGGAATCATAAAATGTCGAAAATGTTCCCATCGGGTCATCAGGGGATCCGTTAAATCAAAAACTTGTCAGGATCATGGAGAAAGAGGAAAGCCACAGGCGGCAGCGGAACACTTGTATACATCCTACTCAGTGCGGGGTTCGAATAAGGAAAAAAGAAGAGGGGGGGGGAAACACCTTGGGGTCAAAGAAACGTATTGGAACAGAATGAAGAGCGGGGAGCCCACCAATCGCTAAATAAGACAACGGAAAAGGGGTCCCCTAAGCGCTCCATCACGGGGGGGAGCGAGGTCGTGAGCGAGGTAGGCAGCCTGCACAGAAAAAAGCAAGCCAGTGGGCAACGCGAAAGCAGAAAAAGCAACCGGACAGGGACCTGATTTTTTCCCGAAAAAATATCAGGTTTCTCAAATTGTAGGAAGCATGAACATTCCCCATCGGAGGGAGGAAAGGGGGTCTAGACAACCGTCACCTAGGAAAACCTGCATGCAAAAATCCCGGAAAGGAATGAAAAAGCGACATCACTCGAGCACGGTACACCACCACATTCGGCGAAATGCCTGACGACACGCGGCAAGGATGTCCAAAGGGGTGCTTCTCGTTGAAAAAAGAGAAAAAGGAAAAGGTGGGGATCATTCAAGGGGGGGAATGGGTTTCAAGAGAGAGGGTCATGAAGATTAAAGGTACACCGCTGAAGCGTTACAACCCGGATATGTGACGAGTTCCCTGAAAGGAGGTAATAGACGAAAAGGAAAAGAACATTTGGGAATCCAACATTAGAGAACGGGGCGCCACCAGGAGGAGCAGCCAAGATTAAGAAGCCATTTCGAAAGGGGTAGACTTCCGGGAGGGAAAAAAGGGAGGATTCGTGGTGAGGGCAACCTGCAAGTTCAAAGCGGCAAGAAGAAAAACAGCACGACCTGCCAGCATCCACGCCCCTCATCCAAAAAAAAATATTAGGAGGAAGAGAGAGATGAATGGGGGAGCGGGGGATATGCGATGCGTCGAGGGGGAAGGGGGGAGGAGAAACAGGGAAATGGACCGTGCATGTGTTAAGACACAAGACACCAACTATTTAAGAAATCAGGGCGACATAAAGCCCTTGCAATACTGAGGGAGAAGTAGGACTGGGGTGGCGCAATCAAGAGATGGTGGGATAAAAAGGTGCTCAGGGAGAAGAAGGACTGTTCTATTTAAACAGACGAGGAAATGCGTCACAGAGGTCGGTGGGAAATGGTTCGCGGGTGTTATATAAATTTAATCTTCTTACCCATAAGCTAGAGGGGGAAAAAAGACAGAGAATGAGAAGAACCGTGGGGAATTCCGGTTGAAAAGGAGAAAACACGAGTTGGGTGAAATCAGGCGCAACTAAGAAGCTGATACAATTAAATCGGGGTGGTTTACATGGCTCTATGGAAATCAGGTAAATATTGCAAGGACAACGGGGGAGAGGCAGGGCAGTATTAAAAAAGACTGGAAGCCTCCGGGTGAAGATTAAACACTCTCGTTAAAAATCTAGGAGGCCAGGGAAGCAAGGGAAAGGCGCGTCTTTGCAAAAGATAGAATTAGGTGCGTTCCAAAGGGAATTGGACTTGGGGCAGTGAATGGAACGAAAAAAATAACAGGGAACGTCACTCCAATCTGATGGACCTCTCGAGGACTATGGCTGAGAGAGAAAAAGTTGCGTGGGGGCAGCACATCGCTTGAAGGAAGGACTTGGGCTTGGAAAATGGCACTCATGCCTAACAAGGTGTTTAAAGGAGCTGATTAAGAGAAACACAACCATTAAAAGGTACAGTGGGATACCGAGACAAATTGTTCATCAAAGCAGTGCTAAGGTATTGGGGGAGACTGAAGTCGAACCAAGGTTTATTTGAACCGACTACCCTCGAAGAATCGCCAAGGGGGCGAGTTAAGTTAGCGGGGACGGGGGGGGGGATCAAGCAAAGGACATTGAGGAGAAGGAAGAAAAGAGGGGACAGCGGAGGCGGCGTTGTGGTGCATATGACAGGTGTTTAATTTCCTGGCCGACCGGCGGACAGTATTCCACACGAAGGAGAAGAGTCAAAAAGCAACCGGGGGAATATTTAGTCGGCTGCATACCTCGACGGACGTGCTATATTGAAACGGGCCGACGTTTCCAAGAGAAAAATTCACAAGAGGAATTGGGAAGGTCAGAAGTAGCAAGGAGGAACACGGAGCGGAACTGCCAAATTGGGTTTGATGAAAAAAGAGACATGGACTTGACGGGGGGATTTTCGGGGCGTGGGGGGGAGAGGGGGGGACGGGCGATTCCTTGGGGGGGAAGAGGAGATAAAGCGCTAGTACAAAAAAAGTACGGATGTGCAAATTTTCCTTCCTTGGTCGGCCTCATTGGAAGAGGGGAATCCACAGCAATCAAGGAACAGGAAAAACCAGAACAATCAATGGAGACCAGAAAACTAGTCGCAGAAGCATGAAAAGCGCTTAGGAATGAGGGAGATCCTTTAAAGCAAGACGGAGAAGAGAAAAAAGAATTGGCTTGAGGTGATCGCTGGCAGACGGTTCGTCCGTGGAATACGTAACATATCGGAAGGTGTGCAAAGAAGGAGGGCCAGGGGAGCATAAAAAACAACGAAAGGAAACCGGAAACGAAACTGCGTCTTGAGGGGCAAAAGAGCCTCGAAGGGGGGGAGGAAGATTGGGGGTAACAGAAGTTAAAAGAGGGGGGTAGGCCTAACATCAACTCGTCAAATGTCGGGGAAAAAAACCATGGGTGCGGGCGAGGAGGAAGGGAGAAGGGTCAGTTTTTGGGTGGAAGGGATTCCCCGTTCCTGGGGAGAACTAAGTTCAGGGGAAAGGGACCTGGGGGAAAAATGGTCAAGAATGTGAAAGACAGTTACAGGTGGGGGTTTTACGGGTTGGTTACTGGGGGGTAAACACCATTTAAAGAGGGTAACCAAGGGTGGCCCCAGGAAAGGCAGGGGAAAATAGGGAGAGATCCAAACTCCGATGGTTGTGTTATGCAAAGTCTTGGAAGTAAAGACAGGATGGAAGGAAGGGGGAGTTGCTGGAGAATCCTGGTTGCGGGACTGGGAAATTTAAAGGATGAAAAGCCGCGGGAAGGTAAAGGTACGGCCGTTTGTGGGAAGGAGCGGGGAAGGCAACCTTTGAGCCAAAGAAAAATGGGGGCCAGGGACAAGCCAGAAGGGGAGGAAGAAGGTCGAGCCGGTGGCATACGGTCTAGACACACCGTCGGGGAAAGTGCGTCCGTAGGAAGGGGGGACCAGGCAAAAAGGAGGGCAGTTGAAAACAAAAACTCGGCAACTCTGTCCAAGGAAGTCGACGGAATACTCAGAAGAAGAAGATTTTGTTGTCCAGGAAAAGTGGTCCAATAAAGGAATGAAATGAGTACACAGGACGGGCACATTCGAAGGAGGGGAAGATCAAATGAAAAAGAAAAGGACGTCTGAGTGGGTTCGGGAGCGCTTCTGTATGGGGAGCCTTCGACACTAGGATGCGTCGAGAAGGGGAAATCCAAAAGCGATCAAAAAGACGGGGGGTGAATTCAAAGCCCTTCCTAGTTGAAGTGCGATCGAGCCGATGGGGAAAAAGTAAGGTGCGTACGGAATCGTGGCATCGGAGGAGCTACAAGCGGCCTGGAAAGTTTTGGGGGTCAAAATGAACAACCGGTCCTGGGAAGGGAATGCCGCATCCAAACATACGCAATATGGGAGACTAACCGGATAGGGGGGGGGGAGGGGGACTTCCAAGGAAAAGGGTGGGGGTTTGCAAGGATAAAGAAAGGGGAACAGTATCTGGAGGGACGCGTCGCTCTGTAGGAATGAAATTTGGGGGGAAAACCCATTGGAAGGGCTGAAACGGGTTGGGGTGTGTGCGTGCTTCGAGGGAAATCCATCAATCTCTCAAAGGGGGGGGGACTGCAAACCCGAGAATTTCTAATCTAGAACCTCAACGGGGGGGAAGGGGTTTGGGTTTGGTTTTTTTTTTTTGTTAGTTTTTGTTTTTTTTTTGGTTGTTTTTGGTTTTTTTTTTTTTTTGTTGGTTTGGGGGGTTTGTTTTGGTTTTGGTGTTTTTTATTGTGTTTTGTTTGCACCCCACAAACCAAAAGAGGAGGACCCCCCCCCCCCCCCCACCCCACCACCACACATTGGTGGGAAGGCCACACCCCTCCCAACCCCGCCCGGAGTGACCACCTCCCCCCCACCCACGCAACACTCAGCCCGGACCCCCGCGTCCACCCCAACGCCCCACCAAACACTGGGGCAACCCACGCTTCCTCCGCCAACGCCCCCCTGACCCCCCGCTCCCCACCAAACCTCCCACCCCCCCCCAAAAAACAACACAACCCCAACCACCCCCCCCCCCCCCCACCCCCCCCACAACACCCAACGCCACCCCCCCCCACATCAACCCCGCAGCCCCCCCCCCCCCCCCCGCCCCCAACCCCAAAAAACCCCAAATCCCCCCCCCCCCCAAACGCCGCCCCCCCCACCCCCCCCCCCTAGCCATCCCCCCAACAACCCACCACCCCCCCACAACCCCCCCCCCCCAAGTGTGCCAAAAAATAAGACACCAACCCCCAACCCACCCCCAACCCCAGAACAGAACCCCCGCCCGCCCCCCCCCCGCTCCCCCTCCGTTTTTTTGGGGCACTCAAACCCAATCTAATTCATTTTATAATTCAGATTTTTGTTTTCGAGAGGAGAAGGGGATCTAATCTCGGCTTTTATAAAACCTTGGCAGAAATAATGGGAATTATCGAGTCTGAGTCGGGATGGGCTGGATCTCACATCTTTCCTTCACAAATCAGAAAATAATCATCACTTAGAAGAAAAAAATTAAAGCTGAGCATTAAAGAGAAAAGCTTCAAAATTTATCCACGAAGACCAGGGGCTTTCTAGGACAAAAAGGGGTAAAGGGAAA
>Ga0179591_1223608_pt1 | contig 10456 bp, 13 predicted proteins | sample CZOMad2_1_08_16f_FD_182891 | JGI IMG/M metagenome (GOLD analysis project Ga0179591, IMG submission 182891) | Vadose zone soil fungal communities from Angelo Coast Range Reserve, California, USA - CZOMad2_1_08_16fungal (PacBio error correction) | ecosystem: Environmental > Terrestrial > Soil >...
GGGACCGTCTAAGGAAGATAGTGGGGGGGTAACATATAACAGGTGGGGCCGGAAGGGGTGACCGTGGAGGGATACTCAAGAAGGGGGTTTTGGGGGGGGGTAAATCCTCGTTTAACGACGGCGTTTTTCTACGAAGATACCACTTCGGTGGGACATACTTTATGGGTCAAAATGAAAAGAAGTTTTGTTTTCTGAAGGCTTCATAACATGCTATACACAGCGCCCCTAATGGATCCGCCACACCAAACGTGCACTGGTTAGGTCTTTAAGAGACTTTTCAGAAACCTCCCCTCCCCCGAGCAGAGGAACAGACAACGAGTGGAGCGAAAACAGGGACGTCATTTGATGGTTCGAAACGCATGTCAACGTAAAAGGGATAATTCAGAATATCGGGGGGGGGTGAGGGTTGGAGGGGGGGAAAAGCGATAGCGAAATCAGGTGGCTACGCCCTCACTTGGTAAAGAGATCATGCATATAAAACATAAGAATCTGCACGTTTTTTGGGTGTAGGGGCTGGTACAGAAGAAAAGCTGAGGTTGCCGGAGAAACGATTTTCATCATAAGCAACAAAGTATAGATTTTGTCTTCGTATAATAGTACAAGGGACACAGATCGATTGATTTGCGGAGTTCTGTACAATCCGGGAGCTGTTAAAAGCAAGAGAGTGAGTTGAACTTGGTTTATCTGGGTTGGCGGTTCCGAGAGAAGGGAAAACAACGGGTGAGAGAAAATATCGGTAAATTTACTCAGAGGAGGGACGGAAGACTTCCAAAATACAAACTGGGGGCGAACATAGGACGAAAGGGGGCATCCTCAAAAGAACTATACAGAATTTATGTAAAATAGCTCCCAGAGATATGAAAGGGAAAGAAAGGAACGCGGTCAAGGTCCGGGGAACACCTTATTGGTGGGAAATAAATGACGCCACCTAGGGGGGGAGCTTCTCGAAAGGGGAGAGGAGCTGAATTACCGACAAAACTTACTCCAAGGTATGAAAAAAACGGGCTATGACGAAAAACTTTCAAATCCAAAACGATGGGAGTCTTTCCACATGCATGGGGGACGGTCGCGTTCATTCACGAAAGGAAAGAACAAGGAGTAAAGAGGTTAGGTGTGGGCGATCGAAAAAACTTCTGCAAAAAACGGGATCGCGCACAAACGCTGTCGGTGAAACGCCTGGCGGCTGAGATTGGGAAAGAAGGAAGAAGGAAAAATAGGGGACTAGGGAAAGGAGTGAATCTCGAGCAGGATTAGACCACGCTCGAAAGAGGAGCGAAGGAAAGAACCGGGCTGATTCCTGGTGAAGAGGAGCGAAGCAATGATCTGGGAATTGTGGTTTATCTAGTCCAAGACGACGGATGGAATGGTTCTGGGGAAAAAGGAGGGGGTCACGGGAATGCGACCCGGGAAGAAGCTTTGGTTTTTGGTTACCGTCTTCTAATTGGTGCGCTGACCGAAGGCACCAGCATCTCGCAGGAAGACTCAGGTCGTTCACGAAAAAGAGGAAGACACCTGTTCATGAATCGACATTGAACCAAATGGAAGAAAACAATTTTTTTGAAAAAGGGACATGAACTAATGTGGGAATAAAAAGCCCGTTGAAAAAAGGAAAAGCGCTCGACGTATTAACAGCAGTGTTACTAACGAGGGGGGTAAAGAAAAGGAAGACACAATTAAGAAAAGAAGGTTCTCATAGGTTGTTTCAAAAGCCTTCCACTATAAACCTTGGGGGAAAAGAAGAGCAGAAATCTTCTAAAGAACAAACAATATTCCGTACGTAACATGTAGGAGGCACGGTCGATCACACCAGAAATAAACGGAAGAAGGCTCGAATCAGTGAGGGGCGAAAAAAAATATGTGCTAATGGGGGGAAACAAGGACGGAAATCTAGAGAGCCGGGCCGTTTGAAGGGAAGGGTGTCTCCCCTTCTAAGGGAGATCGTGGCTTGTTAACACACGCCTCGTTGAAATCCGGTGGGGGGAAGAGAGGTGTGTGTACGTGGCAAGGGGGAAAAAAAAAGGTACTAATTACAGGGTATCTTCAACCGCGGTTGAACTGGAAATTAAGACGGGGAATTCCGCAGAGGGGAAGGGAATGCTACAAAGCAACAAACAAATTGAGTGGAATTATACGAGGTAAACGATGAAGAGGGGGGAAGGGCTGTGTCCGGTAAGGGGGGGAAGGGAAAAAAGATAAATTTGATGGAATGCGACTCTTATCAGGTTAATAAAAAGTGGAGGGGAAGGGAGACTCACATAAGCCGTACACCAACAAGGGAGGACCGAATTATGGATCCCCAGGGGGGTGAAACCAAAGGGTCTGACAGACAAGATAGTACTAGAAGACAAAAGGTGAGGAGGAAAAGTAATAAACGAGAAAACCTTGTGTGATATACAGTCTACCTAATATGAAAAGGAGTGGGGTTGGGCGGGGAGAGTTAGCAGACAAAGAAAAAAAAAATGGGGTTCTTCACCTGGGATCCGAGGGAAATGACTTCAGCCAGTCATCAGGGGACGTGGGGGGGGGGAAATGGTTGACGAAAAGAACAGGACTCCGCAAGAAACTGTCAAAAAAAGATTGAGAGAAACAAACTCTGCAATCGTCCAGAAGAAAGGTTTTTTTTGGGGAGGAAATGTTCCGTCAATCTGGAACTGGGGCCGGCAAAGGTTATCAAAAAACGGACGCTAAGAAAATGGACACTAGTTCAGATAAGCAGGGGGTGGAAACGCCACCCCGTGGAAAAATAGCAGGGTTAACAAACGTTCTGGGTGGTTGAAAAAGACGGATCCTTATGGGGGAACAAATTCACCTGAAAACGAGGGCGGAATTGCATACGGGAAAGGAGGTCCTCTTCTATCGATAAGACGATGCTAGAATAATGCTGGTCAAGAGGGTGACACGTTTTTTGTGAATAGTCCTGGCAGTTTTAACTTCAGGCCTGAAATAAAGAGGGGTGCCTTATAGACCCCTAGTCTCGAAATTCATTCAAGAAGGGTGGGGTTATCTTTTCCTGGACTTGTGTGGAGAGGAAAACTAGTGCTAAAGAAAGAGGGTTCGTGGGTTGCTTAAGGGGGTGGTGATGTCCGCGAGTAGATTTGCATGACTACAGCAGGTTAAAGAAAAGTCAGTGGATGATTCGTTTCTGACGGGAATTGTGCACAGTCACAAGGAGGGCTTAGATTAATCGGTGCAGGAGAGGGAAAAATGTTCTGCAAAAAAAGGTGCGGATATTTGGAGATTGGGAATTGTCTATGAATGCAACTCTAGGACAGGAGATTTCTTGTTCGGTACGATAGGGAAAAGCGGGGTGCTGGTCTTCTGGAAGGGGGGGCACTCGACACGGTAGAAGGATGTCGAAACAAAAAAAATGTTCTCAAGTGAGAAGTGAAGGGAAGGGGATGATTTCGTTCTAACTACAGTAAATAAAGAGGCATTTGTAATGAGATAAACGGGGGTCTAACCTGGGCAAGTCAGCAAGAGCGAGATATGGGGGACAACAAAAAAGTACTCAGCCCTAATTCGGTTCGTCTCAGGGGGTATAGGCCTTTTTTCGAGAAGACTGCGAAGAGGGAAAGAGAATATACGAGCGGGGTGCAGTAGTCTTTAAACAATATAAGAAATCAGAGGCAAAAACGAGCTAGGGCTGGGTTTTTTAGGGGAGAGGGCGAGGGAAGGGGCAGCATTTGGGGGTGCCCGAGCAAGAAAATGTACTCGTTAGCCAGTGGTAGGGGATTCTGTACAGTGTAGGGAGGAAGGTGACTGCAAGGTTTGTGTTACCTCCAAGCAAGATTCGAAGAGAACCTTACACTGTTTTTTCGTGCCATCTCCCTTTTGTCAAGGGCACAGTTCTGACGGTCTGTCGACTTTCCTTGGGAACTCTCCGTCACACGGGGGAGGGGGGGTACTCGATAAGGCTCCTCGGGACGCTGGAAGTGCCGTGTGTCAACCACTCCGATGGCATTAACAAGGGGGGGGTAGCGGGAAACTCTTAAGAGTTAGGTTTAGACTCTCATGGAGCTTGTAAGTCCAATCTGGTCTGAACCTTGATGCCCATAGCGAACGAGGGCAAAAACCAGTCTTTTGTAAGAGGGGCGGAATCCATTAAGATTCGTAGGAGAAAGAGATCGGTTCTTTCTCCATCGGGGGTACACTTATTACTGGAAAAGACCCGAAAACGCGCAAACATTTAAATCAAAACAGATGGGAAACACGCGCGGAGTGGCAAGAACGCCACAAACCGGGGGAAAGGATTCGATTTTATCGGCAGAAAAAGGGGGGAAAGTCATACGACGAAAAGGATCAATTGGGTTCTGCGTGAATGGTTTCATGCGTGCAGTCGGAGGGCGGTCAACGACAAAGGGCAAGGGGCTTAGCTTCGCTTATCGAAGGATAAGAGGAAAAAGGGAGTCGGAACGATAAACTGGGATGTACGCTAGGAGAGAAAACCCGTTTAATACAAGAAATCCCAAGTGGGGACGAGACCGAAACGATACACCAACAGAGAACTGATCAAGCGGTACATATGTCTCCCCCTAACGGAAGCGTGTCCTCCAGGCGGGCCAACGGTTTTTATTTGGCAGGTTGGATGGGGGCTTCCCGTGCGTGAACATAACCGAAGCACCACCTGCCCTTTAGGGTGTCTTGTTGCGGGGATTCGCAGAGTTGGCGCGGCAAGTTAGGTTTCTTGAACGAACGGGTTTACTCAGCGTCTCAGACCCCCAAAGGGGTTATGTGGAGTGCTGTGGAACCCTACCAGGAGGAAATATGTCCGCATTTGGGTGAATATCAACGCTTTACTGAACCTAGAGGAAGGAATCGTCGATTTGAACGTCCTGCGGAGGGGCGTACTTCAACTATCTACTAGTGGTGGGCGATTTATTAACTCGAATTAGCATGAATGGTTACGTAAAATGATTTTGTTCCTTCTTAAGAGCAGTTGGCACGTCAAACAAAGGGCATCCAGTACAATGCATTGTCCTTTTTTGCAAAATCAATTGTACTCCAGAGGTGCTCGGTTCATGAAAAGGGGGGACAAACAGTCCGCATTGAGAGGGGAATACCGGAGCAGTAGTCACCTGAAAAGGAACTAATCCTGAAAAAAGAAAAAGGTGACAGGGCTGTGTTGGCTGGATTTAAGAACGTTGTCTTGGTCTAGAATGTATGGACGTCCAGAGGGAATACCGACTAAAACCAACTGGGATTGATTCTTACCCTCAGATGAATCCTGAGGGGAACATACTAATGATCGGCCCAAGACACAGTCCTTGTCAACAAAAAGGGGGCCCATTTCGTGGGACAGGGGATGTGGAGTTAATTGGAGGATGGGAATGATTCTACGGAGGGGCAATACTGCAGGCGAACTGGAGGGCAAGTTGGTAAAAGCATATGATCACAGCAATGGTTCCAGGGGAAAAATGGATGGAAGAAGATTTTCTGGAAAAATTGGGGAAGGTGGGTCGTGGTACAGAGAGAGGCCTGTCAACAAGAATGGGGTAGAAAAGCCAGGGATGCAGGGTGAAAAGAATGCGAAATATCTCTAGTTGAAGAAAGCAATAGGCCGAGGGAAAAAGGTCAGGGGAGGGAAAGGCGTTTGGGGTCCTCATAGTGGCCGCCCGCTTGTTGTCTATCAGGAGAAGTAGGGACTATGGAGGGGTCTGAATAAACAGGGGACCTTGGGGTTGTCTTATAATATGCAAAAAACATTCTTCGTGCACTACAAACAATTGAATCAGAAAAAACGAAACTTTCCTTTGGTTTTCTGAGGCTAAATATCATAAGAGAAAGAATAGACCGGAGCCCGCAGAGAGGATCAAAACGTCGATTTTCACCAAAAAGCGGAACAGGGGGTATTTTTGAGAAAAGCGTCAATGGCACGGTAAGGTGGAGGGTTATATATGGGTCCGTATGGTCTGTGTAAACGGCCAGAATACAATCAAGTGGATCACTCCCTACCGTGGGAATATCATTCTATGGAAAACTCTATCGGACACGTTTTTGCGCGAAGCTAGTCATTTGCCCCTAATAAACATGCAAAAAAGAAGGGAAGAAGCGTGTTTTCTGAGGGACAGGAAACACGAGGAACCGAACGCTTTTGGCATGATTGGAAAAGCACTCACCGTCGTTTCAAACCGAGAGGGAGATTTGAAAGGGTTGAGCGTGGGGTCGGAAAATATAATAAGTCAACAAAGATGGGAAGGAAGGAAGACAGTTTAAAGAGAAGAAGTGGATGGAAAAATCAAGACGGCTTCACATCATGGGGGCGTGAACCGTTCTCGCGATCGCAGGAAAAGGACATGATTGATTTCAAGAACAGGCGGAAAAGCGAAAAGAGAGAAGCGGGAAACAACCGGGAATGACCCCGACATTGGGTAACTTACCGGCAGAAAAACCTCTCCTCGCGTAACGGGAAAAAGAAGGGTACAATTACATGCCACAGAAAGGTATAAAACTGAGATACTGAGATTAATAACAGCTCATTGGTGCAAAAAATGCTTGTGTATAGTATGGAGCACGCTAACTTTCTTACTTAACAGACCGCAACTAAAGGGGTGAGGCATAATTTTGACTTGATCGGGAAAAAAAAAGCATGAAACGTCCTCTGTAAAAGATAAGACATTTCGGTGACTCAGGTCGGGGTGTATCGTTGTGAAGAAAAGACTAGTAAATAGTGGGCCTTTAGATGAACTGGGGAAATCGGCGATGAGAGAAAAGGACATGGAAGAGGTGGCAGGGACATTACTCAGAGGAGAAAAGGTCAGGGCCGGAGGTTGACGAAAGGAAAGGGAGGTCTGCAGTTTGTTGGAGAAATTCAAAGCACCGCTGCGTTGGCAACGTGAGAAGAATCACCATCGAGGAAGACGAAAAACCGGCGCACCCTGGGGGGTTGGTGGGTGGGGAAGAGAGTCGGGCTAAGTGGACGTGATCAGCCAGCATATCCCCATCAGCATAAGTCTGAAGCCAGAAAAAGTCGAACGTAATCAGACATATGACAAATCCGCCCAATAAAGAGGGTTTTTAAGCGGCAATAAATGAACGTCACGCACCTGTAAAAGTCAGACCAATAAGAAAGTAAAAGAAATAAGTTTTGAGGGCCAGAGGGGTATTCTTCAGCGGGACTACCACACTTACGCTGCCGCTGGAGGAGGTCTATCGTGGGCAACAAGCCTTAAGAATAGAAAACCTTTGGTCATAAATGGACCTTTCTCCATAGGGGAGAGTAGTAGAGCAAACGACTATGAACGTCGTCATTCCGCCTTCGTGGAACGCGTCTACGGGCTAGGAAGGGAAAAAAGCAGGCTCGGGACTCTCCTTACGGGCGGTCAGTGGCTCGGTAGCAAACTGTGAACATTAAGGAAAATAGCGCTATAAAGCGTTTCAGGAGGGGGGCGAAACTTCTTGAAGTTCGATTGCTGTGTTAACACCCTAAAGGATAGTTATTCACAATATGGGTTTGAGTGCACAATTTAAGAGGCTATGTAAAGAGGGCGCTGGAAGCTCTTTTACCTTCAGAAAACGTGACGTTCTGGCCGCCGCTTTCCGTCCAATTAGACAGCCTCAAAAAAACATGTACTTGAGGATAAGTGGGGGACGAAGATCAGGGGTCTTAAACGGCTGAAATTCACCGCGAGAGGGGGGGCTACGCTCGAGGAGCGAATGAACTGGTATGGGGGGAAAAGTAGACTCACATCTACGACACCCACCATAGTTAAAGGGAGAGAGTCGCAGAAGGTGAAAAGAGCACCGTGAAGCTTTGATAGACTGATCGAAAAAACAAAGGAGTATGGGACAAGAATATGAGAAAATAAGGGGTGCGTAAGAAAATTGTGTGAATTCGGCGCACATACGACAGGTAAAGCTGGTGGGGTTTCCGAGGGGGGGAGATTGCGCGGACACAAAACCAAAGGTTGAAGGACAAACTGATCCGCGAGCTCAAAAGGGATGCGCGCAATTGTAAAAAGCCCCGGAAAAGGGGAAACGGAACGTGGTCTCTGGGGAAAAAAAGAGGTCCGGACTAAAGAAAAAAAAGGTTAGTTGTGTTTTTGATGGGGTCGAAGTCCAGAGGGTACCAGAGCCGAGCAAGTACTGCACAGACACTCGATCAAGCAAAAGCAATCTGGGAAGGTTGAAAAATGGGGAGCAAACGACCATGTCAAATAAAAGAGGAATGCAATCACAATGAAAGGGGGGGTAAAAAAAGAAGGTCCTTACCTGAATGGGGGAAAGACATAAAAAGAAACGATTTGCATAGCGATATGGGGAAAAGGAATGGCAAATTATCACAAGATGATCGAACGATATGGTCGAGGAATTCTTCTTCATCTTTGCAGGTTTGTTTTAGCAGAATCGACTAGAAGTCATACTTTTACCTGACGGACTAAGTCTCCTACATCATGGTTTTTCAGTCTTCATCCCTAGTTTCTCAGTGCCGGCGGGCCCCCCCCACCGGGGGCGAGGGGCAAGGGGCGTTATTGTGAAACACTCGGCGACCCGCAGAGGAGGGTTGCGTGTGGTCTGGACAAGAGAAGCCAGCTGCGACAAAACTTCTGTTTGCTGTGGTAGACTGCCGGGGGCAAGGCGGGAAAGGGAAAGGTGTGTCACGTCGGAAACAAAGGCTTGGGGCGGAGTCGTTCGCTGTGAAAAAAGACGGAACAGGGGGCGATGGCGCTTGGACTTACGACGGAGCAATTGGCTCGTAGTGCACGCGACCCTGGCAGGAGACAAACATCGGGGAAAACCCCACATGGTGTCGCAGGGTGCGGGAAGTTGGAAAATTTGGAGTGTGGGGGATGGATACGCAGACTACAATCCCAAAGGGGAGCTATGCACTGTTTTCCTCGAGAAAAAAAAGGGGGAATCATAGCCTTTCCGCTGGGGAGGCAGCGGGAAGGCGGTTACCACATTCATCAACAAACCCGCTAAGAAGGGATAAATTCTTCACATTGTTCTTGTCGTTCGTGGCCTATAGAAATAGGAGAGAGATTAATGATGACAGATCTCAATCAAATCATGGAGGGATTTCCAGGAGACACCTCCATCGTTCACACAGAGTTGGTGGGATGCTATTCAGGAATGGAGTGCAGGGTGGTGTGTGGTGCCCGATCAGGCCAAAAGAGGCCATAGGGGAGTGTAGCTGGGCTAAGGAAAAGCTAAGCTTCCGGGGGAAAGACAGAAAATCTGTCTGGACCGAAAAGGGGGGTGTAATGTTGAGAAAGGGGGTATTGAGGTAAGGTGGGGGCAGGTAATTGTAAACTATCGGACCGTTGCAAGATTCGCTGGCAAAAAAGGTAATGGACGGGGAAAAAAGAATTTATGGGCATAACCGGGGGGGGGGCGCACGCGGGAGAGGGAGGGAGTGTCGGCCTGGGAGAGGGTTAAAAAAAGATGTATCGGTGTTCCGGAGGAATTTCACGCTTGAAGCGTGCGTGAGAAACAAAGAGTTGGAATCTTAAGGGGAGCAGCTGAAAAAATTAAAGTCCCCCGCTGAGGCGGGGCAAGCCAGTCTTTGTGTGCACCAGGATTATCTGTGCCAAACCGAAAGCTCACAGTTCAAAGAAAAAGGGTTGGAAAAATAAGGCTTATTTGGGGGAAAGATAAACTGGAAATAAGGGAGGGCTTTCAACAAAGGGAAAGAAACACAACCCGCTAGCCCCGTTTTGAGTGGGAATGGCGGGGGTCGTCGGGCACTAATTGCAAGGGGGGGGAGCAGCAAAAACAGGGGCCATTATGCTGCGGCATTATAAAGGGAATCGTACAAAAAAAAAACAAACGGAGGCCGGAGAGAAAATGGTTGTCGAGCAGAGGGCGATTCAAACGAAAAAGCTAAACTATATTACCAAGAAGGGGAAAGACACATGCGTTTTCAAGGAAACAAGAAGGGAAAGGGTGAAGACTCACCCGGTGTGGGACTATGGGCGTTATTGAGGCTCGGGGGGGAGAAATAGAAAGGCACGTGGGGAGGGGGAAAAGTGAGGGGAAAATAGTTGAGAGCGTTAGGTCAGGGGTTCGCATCTCTACGAACCCAACATGGTCAGGATATTGGGAAAACATCCATGAGGTGAAGGGGGGGGAGGAAACCTTTAGCCACCACGCTGTATAAAAGGAGAAAAGGAACTCGAGTAATTAACGGACTTATTGCCGTACGAACAATCTCCTCAGTACGAGGGGTCGGCCAGATGATCACTTTCTTGGTTTCCGAACGAGGTTGCCCGTCTAAGAAAAAACATTCACGAGGCTTCCCGCCCTTGGGAACAGGGGCCAAAGTGGGGGCAGGCAACGGGGGGAAAAGCGTATCGAGGGGGTCCTAAAGGAAAAAAGAATCCATGCCGAAGGAAAGTCAATAAAGAAGAACATTCACGCCAACTTCCACGGAAGCCTGAAAAGAAAGGGGAGGCCGTTTCGTGTAAGGAAAGAAGGGTAAAGTGAGAAAGAGCTTGGGATGATGTGAAGATAGGGGAAA
>Ga0179591_1240143_pt1 | contig 10456 bp, 8 predicted proteins | sample CZOMad2_1_08_16f_FD_182891 | JGI IMG/M metagenome (GOLD analysis project Ga0179591, IMG submission 182891) | Vadose zone soil fungal communities from Angelo Coast Range Reserve, California, USA - CZOMad2_1_08_16fungal (PacBio error correction) | ecosystem: Environmental > Terrestrial > Soil >...
CAGTCAAATCACGGGCTCTAGTGTCAACGGGCGACGTCTTGGACTGAAGACAAAGGAGGGGGGGAATCGCAGGGTCGCAGGGGCCGAAAGATGGGGATGGACGAGGAGAGAAGGGAGAGCAAATTCTCGCCGAAAAAACGATGGGCACGATGGATGTAAACGGACCTTGGGGAAATTGTGAAAAGGACTGAAGACGCCATCGAGATAGAAAAATGCCTGAGTTAAGAGGGAAGGTTGAACCAAAAGTCGAATACGTGAACGAGACGCTTGCGGATACCCGAGAACCTTTCAGCATTATGTCCTGTCCGGAAAAAAAAAGAAACGGGGGGGGGGGGGTCAATGAGGGGTTTCACGTGGACGAAGTGCGGGGGGCTAGAGAAGGAAGAATCGCAACGAGTGTCTAGAGGAAAAGGGGAGGCGGGAAGGGAGCTTCGAAGGTCTGCATACGGACAGTTCACTTGACAGAAACAGGGAGTTCGCTGGGGTCACTATCTAGAAAAAAAGAAAACCACTAGGGGAGGAAAAAGAGAGGATTCTAATACCACGAGGATAAACCTGTTAACGACGGCCAAGTTAAAAGTCGAAGTACGCTCCCTTACACTACTCGGAAAAATAGCACTCAGGACGGTCTAGTATGCTCAGAGGGGGGCAGCTCCGCAAAGGGAAAAAAAACTTCAGAAAAAAAAAAAAACGGTGGGTTGGGGGTGTACGGAACCACAAAAAGACCAGACCCGAGCCAACTCCTACGCTTCGCTCAATAAAGACAGTGAGAAGCTTTCAATGGAGTCAGGAGTAGAACAGGAAGGGGTCAGTCTAGGAGAGCGCGGGCAGGTGAGGAGTCGACTCACAAGGGGCGCGTGCGAAAAAACTCCATCTTGGGAAGAGTTGCTCTTTCTCGAATCTACCGTATCGAGACGCAAAGGCCATCGTAGAAAGGGAACCGAGATTGGGGGGGGGAAAAGGAAGGGGAAGAAATAAAGTCAGAATACAGGAATAAAAGGGGGTCTTAAACATTATCTTCAGTAACTACGGAATAAGAAAAACTGAAATTCAGAGGGTTACATAAAAGGAGGGGGGTGCACCAGAGAGGAAGAAGAGCGACACAAGGGGGAAGAAAAATTGAGAAGGGCACTATCAACCGAAGTCAACCCAAACAATTCTATACTAATCTTTGGTACCTAAAAACAAAGTCTCATAGCGACGACATAGAAGATGAAAGAAATCATAGATAAGAGGAAAGAGCGTAGAACTCAGAGGATAGCTATCCGGAACACACGAAAAACTAAACACTTTGAAATCTGTCTCTCTCAAGAAAGAAAACATTACAAGTCAAAGAAGAAAAAGACTAAATCATCGAAAAAGGGGAATACGAGGGGATCGGGATCTGGTAATAAAAAGGGGAGCAGGAAAAGAATTTTCAAGAACAATGGTCCTCAGATAGGGGGTATGCTACAAGGGGGAAGAAGGAGGGTCCCTATGTGGAAAGAAGAAAAGGTTGACCGGAAACTCGTACGGACGTAGACCCTTACCTCCTGAAAGCCTAATGTGAATCGGAAGTGCCGTTAGTTAAAGAACGACAGAGCTCAAGGAAGGAAAAAACATACGGAACGCGCGAATAAGCGACTACGACCCCGCAGAAAGTGGAGGCATCCTAATAACAGATGGGCCACAAGGGGGGGGGAGAAAAAAGGCGTTGACAAGCGAAAGGGGAACACGAACGTCGCGACTAGACGGTTACCATTGATAAGCGGGACTGAACGTTAGATCACTGAAAGGGAAGGGAGGATCGTCAGGAAAAATTTGAGGATACGGAAAAAGATGTCGCTTCGGTGCTCCCTCATACGAACCTACTCAAGCAGGCGTGGAAGATCGAGCGAAGGCAAGGGAGCTAGGAGGGGAGGGGAAGGTGAAGGGTGAGGCACGGGCGGGGAGGGGGACGGAGAGGTTAAAATGGCCTAAACCAAGGATCGCTTACGCGTCTGGTATGCCGGGAAGGACTATGTTGGGGGTAGAAGTGGGGAGAAGGAAAAGGGCGACAAAAAGTGAAGAAGGGGAAATAAAGAAGCCACTTAGAAGGGGTTTGGCAGGATAGGAAAAAGACAGCTTTTCCTGAGCTCGCGCAAAAAAAAAAGATCCCCGCCGCAAGAGAGGAAAGAGAGAGACCGAAAAAGGCTCCGGGGGGAGGAAACTCTATACAGCAGGGGGAAACGCTCAGAGCGTATCTGAGCGTAAAAAAAAAGGGCAGAGGAAAGGAGACGGCAGGGAGACTCGCTAGGCTAAATATCAGAGGATTAGACCTTTGGAATTGGTCGGGCTGTCAGATGCAGCAGGTGGGGCAAAGCGCCAAGAGAGAAACTGAATACGAAAAACAAGGGCGCCTGATAGTGTCGCCGAGATGAAACGACCCAAGGGGGCAGCCCTGAATCTAACAAAAATAGAGCTCCAGAAAAATAAGGCAGATGCTATATCAAGGGACTCACCACAACAACTTAATTATGGGGGAAATAGGGATGGTCAAGCTGAATTAGTGCGCGGAGAAGAGAAAGGGGTCGAGGTGAATCCGGTAGATTTTCATCTGTAAACCTCGGCGTGGAAAGCCACTGTACAAAAGTCAATGGGAGTATTTTGAAGGGGCTGGGGAACACCTCTGGTCTTCTAAAAAAAGGACAAGGAACCGGGAAAACCCAGTTTCGCGAATCAGCATATCATATCCCCAAAAAAACACAAAGAAAAAACAAAAAAAAAAAAAAAAAAAAACAACAAAAGACAAAAAACAAAAAAAAAAAAACCCACAACAGACTGGAAAAAGGAGGAATAAACTGTCCGGATTCTTCCTAATGTGAAAATCCTATAATAAAACTCAGAGAGCGGGGGAAAAAAAAACAAAGCTCGTCTAAAATTAGAGTACAAGAATCAATACTCGAGAAGGGGAATATCTCTGGATCGGGCCTAAGAAAATGGGAAGGATCAACGAGAGGGGGGAGATCAGACCTAGGAAAAAAGAGGAGAGATAAGAGGACAAAAAGTCAAAAAGGTCTCCAGAAAGAAATAATTCAAGAGGTGGACAAAAGCTAATGCTAATCGTAGAAGGGGGGGAGAATCAAAAAAAAATCGTAGAGCCATATAGTGAAGAAATAGGGAACGGGAAAGAAAAGTCGAGCTTAACGCAAAAAAGGCAGACGCACTCGACCGTAAAAGCAATTCCGATCCGAAGGATTATCGCGGCCTCTGAGAAAACGCCGCGATCTTCTTAGTCGGCAGGATTCTTATGGGAGAACCCTAAAAAATAACGGAAGTCTGAGAAGGAAAAAGGCAAGTCTAGGACGAGCGACTGGGGTTCGCGTTGAATGACGAGCCAACACGATCATTATCGGGGGCACTTCCAACTAGGGACAGACCGGAAAGTCGTGTGGAGGGGAGACAAAGGTCGCCTCCATTGAACCCCTTAGCTAGGGGAAAGGAAAAGAGGAGGGAACTGAGAAAAAAAAATAGGTCTGTTTCTTGAGATATTCTGTACTTGAACTGGGCCTTTGTTGTCCTCCTTGGGGTCTTCAAAGGGCGTGGAGTACGGGACGAAGAACATAGGTCTAGGTGCGACATTCGATCATAGCGGAACAGTTGAAAAAAAAACTTTCTTTTCCAGAATTGCGAGGGTTAATTTGACTCACTGGGAGTTCTAGGAAGAAGAGCCAGTCTCACGGGCCGAATCTGCGAGCGGGGAAAATACTGTGTCGAACACTCCTTAAAAAACTGGTAATAAAACTAAAATCGAAAGTCGGCGAGAACGAATAAGAAGGGTGGCCTTCGGAAGGAGGAGCGTCGGCGAAAGGGGGGTTGCGTTTTTGATGTTCGACGCGAGATCAAGCTAACAAAAAAACGGTCACAAAGAAGAAAAAAAAGAGGAGGAGACTGCCGAGAAGCGATTTGAAAAACCGACAGAAGGACAGAAGTCGATATTATTCTGCGCATCTGAGAGAGGTACCGAAGGGCTGAAAAAAAAGTGGGGGTAAGGTAAAACACCGCTACGAGAAAAAGAAGAAAGGCAAGGGAATATATCGCCTGAGAGAATTTTAAGGAGGGAGAAAAAAGGGAGAAAGGGAGGCAACGAACGCGTGCGTTGGCCCGAGACACTTCAGGGGTTGTCCGACAGGCCTGCGGGATCCTGGGGGAGAAGCAAGGTGGGGAAGAGAGTGTCAGTAGACGTGTCGTTCGGAATGCGGGGAGTCAAGAGGGGGACCAAAAGGAATTGGGGGACTTCGCAAATGTAGGGGAGAGAGATCAAAAAAAGGGAAGAGATCTCGCAAGGTCTCCCCATAGTGTTATAAAATGAAGTCGTGAAAGAAGATCGAGAAGCTCTCTCGGCGAAGAGGCCGAGGAAGAGCATGTGGATCCGTCACTAACCTTGAATTCAGAGAGGTCTTATCGCTATTCCCTGAAGGGGAAGCTGGTATATGAGGTGGCCGGAACACAACAACCCCGTTGTTTTTTTCGTAAGGGGGGGAAAGTGAGAGCGATAAAGGAGCACACAAGAGGAAGAGTAATCTGTCAGCCGGTCGTCCGGTAAACTCTAAAGGAAGGACTTCAAAAGCGCATCCAAAGTGACCTGAAGAAGGGGGAGTCAGGGGTACTAGAAGAGATCATCAAAAAAACAACTCTGGAGGAGGAAGCTAGAGGAGTACTCGACCAAAGCAGAAACCTCTGCTCGGGGATCTCCACTGAAGGAGGCAGCATGCCGAAGAGAAATTGACGACGTGATGAGAGAAAGACAGAGAGATAAGAAAAGCTCGCTCTCACGGTGGAATCAAAGGAACACAAACCAAGTTGGGTGGTGGGAAACAAGGAAAAGTAAAGCTGCACGAAACTCAGACTTCTATAAGAAAGTACTCTGAACAAGGAAAGAGCAGAAATCCCTGCAGCAGCCTAGGGGGCATACTTCTCTCACGATGGAGTGGAGGAATTGTCACACGGGGGGAGGATATAAACCCAAAGAATGGGGGGAGAGGGGCGAGTTATGCTAGAAAGGATCTGGGAAACATCCAGCGTCTATCCTCAAACCGTCGGGGGTGTCAAAAGGGGGAAGAAAAAGGAGAAAATGAAGCTGAAAACGCGGACTCACTGAGGCTACTGTCGAACTCTATCCCAAGGAGGCCTTCGACTGTGGGCAGACGAGTAAGTGGGCATAACCACGGAAAAAGAATTCGAAATAGAAATATTTCTAGTGGTAATCTCCCTAAGACAAAAGATCTTGAGAGCAGCAAAAGGGGGGAAAGGCAAAAAAGGAAAGGACGACGGCCAAAAAGCATAATGCAGACGCGACCGCTCCTCAGCAAGCTTACTGGGGTATCAACAGAGGATAAAGGCGAGTCAAACCGTAGGGGAGAGTGAGAAGGGGGGGACACGGGGTCTCTCGCGAAATCCACCTTAGACACATGATCTTAAATACGACGGAAGACCGGAGGCGGAGGGAATCGAAGAGCCTGTTGGAGGGATTGAGAAGGCGGGTGACCGACAATTCCGACTAGAATACTGAGACCGGAGGAATATGGGGGGAAACCGGTGGTAAACCGAAGGGCGGCAAATGAACGAAACATCGACAAAGAACGGAGACAACGACGCTAAGAGAGTCGAGAGCGAGGGCAAACCTTCGGATACGCCCCGGAAACTCCCAGGAAAAAAAAGACATAAGGAACGAGAGCCGCAGCTAGAAGAAAACAAAAGAGGGGGTGGAAACTCCGAAAAAGTAGGAGAGACTAAGGAAGACATTCGTTCTCCTATCCCTAAACACACAACGGCTCAAGATTAAAAGCAGAGATAAAGCAGAGGGGGGAGCTCAAGAAAAAGAAAGCATCGTTAAGAGACGTAAAAGGGGAGGATCGAGTGGCGAATTTTGTTCTAAAAATATCGTACTCACGGACAAAAAAAAGAGTATCAGAGCCGCAAGCGAAGCCCTTCGGCAGTGTGGTACGGGACGTCGAGGGAGAAGGGAGGGGGCGGACGATGGGGAAGCACGGCCTGAGACTCATCTATGCAAGAAGTCGGGGGGGATAACGGGGGAATCTACACCTTGCGCTCGAAGGGGGAGCAACAGAGTGAATGTTGAAATAAGGAGCCAAGTAGTGGGGTGGGTGGGTAGTGGAAATGACAGGGGGCCCTACTCTTTTGACTAGGCGTCGGCTCAATAAAACTTACCACAGACTCACATAATTCACTATTCGAGAAAAGCAGTAATACGAGTATGCAAATAACGGGAGAATAAAACGCGGGCAAACTCGCCTATCGAGGGGGACAAAAAGCGCTGATCAGGCAATTCGAAACATACTCAGAATCTAGAAAAGCCGGCGGGGGGGGGTACGGGACGTCATAGAATCCTAGCTGGGAATAGAAAGGCAAGAAGCCGAAAACTGATCCTGGAATGGGGCGAACCTCGCGCAAACCTCCATCGGACCGGAAAAAGCAAAAAACAGAGAGTCGATAATCAAGACGGCCTCTGCAGAATACTTAGACACCAAAACAAAAGTTCTTCATTGACAATATATTCTAAAGAGTCGGGAACTGGTAGCGCTCGCGGGGACTGTGAAAAGTAGGGAGCAAGGGCGGAATGGCGCGGTTAAAAACGCGAGGAGCCCATGGAGAGCCGGAACGCCTTTGCTGGGATGTCGGGTTCCTTTGGGCGATGAAAAAAAATCGCTGGAGGGTGACGAAAGAGGCAACGGGAAGACCGCGCGCATCGAAACTAATCGTCCAGGAATTCTCAAGAGAAGGAATTCCCATCGAAAGGAGAATTAGGAGAAGGAGAGTCCAAAGAAGGAGGTCTTTACGAAAGAATACTCAGGAGAAGGACTGATCTCGGGAGAGGGAAGGAATGTTGAGGTCTTGGGTCCGAGCGGCTGTTCGAAAAAGCCTACGTAAAAAGGAGGCCTCTATCATTAAATACCCACCCCACTTATAGTGGACGAAGTCCCTGACTGGAATCTGGGCGCCAAACTTAGAAAATAAAGAAGGGAGAGCAAGTCGAATACATCGTCACGAAAAGGGGAAATTGAATTTCAAAATTTAAACCGGGGGGAAAAACTCAACTGAACAAGAAAGGCCGCCACCTGAACGTCAAGACCAGCCGCGTCACTAAAGGGTGAGCGGTGGCGAAGAGGATCCGAAAGCTCTCTTTAGTGCTTCTTCGGGGAAAGCCGGAAGAAAATAATGAGGGGGATAACGAAAAGGGACCGTCGCTGAAACTAAGAAATTCCGTCCCTGGGAGAAAAACTCTTCTAGAGCAGGCCGGAGACGGAAAAAGACGGGATGGTGCGGGAGAGGGTTAAAGCATGGACTACCCGTATAATCTCCTTAGAAAAATATTTCTTCAGGGAAGGGAAAACACAGATGCGGGGGAAGCGAGGAGGAGGGGGGACCCCGAGGGGGAATTCATGTTGGAAAATCAGGGGAGGCGATTGGAGGAGGGGACCGGGGATCGGCTGGGACGACATCAGCTCAAAAATCTTAATTGCTCAGGGTCTAAATTGCTCAGGGAAAGGGTGGGGGGGGACGGAAAGGGGCGGGAGATGACAAAAAGGAAGTGAAGCAGGAGAAACTTGGCAAGCAACTTAAGCAGTCTGACGGGGGGAGGCAACCAAAAAAAAAGGAAAAGGGAAAAGGGAGAAAAACTGGAGAGTCCCCGAGATAAGCCTAATAAGACATGTAAATCAAAAGGGATTCGTAGGGACTGTTGAAACGGGGGGGGGGGTTAGAGAACAGAATGAAAACCCACCACGGGAAAAAAAGAAAGGTACAAGCATATTATCTCTAAGAAGCTATTATAACCGAATCGGTGCATGGAGGGGGTTACAAGGGTTCGGTCTCTGCTTAAAGAGAAGGAAGAAAGGGCGGGTGGGGGTGGGGAAAGGTAAACAAGGATCCGTCTAGAGAGAGGAACGGACAGTCTATAATGAACGGGGGGTCGGGGGAGAATATGTTCTAGGGGGGGATCAGAGGGCAATTAGGCAAAAGACCGACGTTAAATGTAAAAGATAAGCGAAAGAGGGGACCTCGAGGGAACCGAGAACCTTCTTCTTTGCGCAGAGGGTTAGCGCTGGAAACTGAACGGGTACCGGGAGCACACTGCAAGGGAAAAATCGAATTGAAGGCTCAGAAAATTGGGGAGACGCGTATAAAATAAAAATCCGCATCATAAGAACTGTCCAAAATGGTCAAAAGAAACAAAAAAAGCGCCAGGAGGGGAAGGATACGAACCGTCTCTAGCTCGACGGACAGGAAATAGTCGGGCTCCTCTAAAAAAAAGGTTAAAATGAGAAGAGGCGGAGGATAGGAAGAGGCTAGAAGTCAAGGATAAGCATGGACGATCCACCCAACTTTGTTTTGTTGGTGCGGAAGGTGGGGGGGGGGGGGGGGAACGGTTGCTGAATCGAATCGGATCCTTAGTCCTATTATAAAAACTGTGCATCTTGAAAAAAGAATTAAAGGGCAGGTGAGGCGAAAGCAAATTTTCGTCGGGAAACTCGGAAGGAGCTGTAAAGAATCATCAGAGAAAAAAACAACAAAGGAGGGGGAGGGAAGGAGAGAGATGAACGACCACTCGAATCCAGAGAATACGGCAAAAGAAAAGGAGGCATCAGGAGGGAATACCTCTACGAAGCATGAAAGGCTATACCGAAGGCTATAGAAAAACTCAGCATCGACAAAAAAAAGGGAAAAAACCTGAAAAAAACAAACGTTGGTTTGGCCGGACAAGAAGAGGGCAAATGGACCCTGACGAATCTGAGAAACCGCGCGCTTCGGTAAATCGCCTGCGGATCCACAAAAGAGGAAGAGGAAGCACGAAGCGGGGAAAAAGAGGGAATTCGTACGGGCAACGAAATCAAAGCAACTGGGAAAGTGGCTCAGTGAGTAGTCACCCGGAATGGGGAGAACACGGCAAAAAATAAAGGAAAAAGGAACACAGAGGGGACAGAGGGGAAAAGAACTCGACTGACATCGAGCAAAAAAAACCGGCTCACGGGGGGCGCCTGCGAGACCTAGCTCAAAATTCGGACGGAGGCGAAAACGCTTTGGAAGGGACCCAGAGGCAGAAAGTACGCAAAATCAGGGCGAGGGCGGAATGAGATAGAGACGGAAGGTCCTATGACCGTTACATGGGGAGCTGGGTGGTGACTGGCAAAAAGTCAGAGATAAACAGGAGCAAATGGGAAAGACATAGCGAAAGAGGAAAGAGCGGCAATCAATTATAGAGGATCAGAAAAAACCATCTCTGTTCATGAGTAGGAAAAAGGTTGTACCTAAGGCTTGCAGAGGCCCTACCAGAAAAAACGGGGAAAAAAGAATCGGCAATAGACGAATAATCCCGGCGTCGAAGTTATCGGACTAAGCGGATATGGGAAGTTGGTTCAAGAAAACCGAACCACGCGAAGGGGAGTACCGGTCGACTGGGGAGTCCATCTTTAAAAACAAACACTATGGGATAACCGGGGGGGGGGGTAACGAGAAAATAAAACACGGTACGGGCCGAGCACGGAGGCATAAGGCTAAATCTCTACGTAGGTCCTTTCGGAGGGACTCCAACTAAAGCGACAAGTATTCAAAAACCATAAGGAACAGATCCCTAGAAACTAAGAAGACCCTCAGAGGTGGGGAACATCACTAAGGAGAAAAGCATAATGACTGAGAAAGGGAGTACAGGACAGTGAGAAGAATAAAAAAAAAGAAAGAGGGAAGTCCAGCGAATCATCCGGCCGACTGCTCGCATCGGGGGCGCGAACATAACGTAATAGAGTAGGAAGGAAGGAAAATTTGAGAGCTAATTTGTGCTACGGAGGTCTAAATCATCGAACTGACTCACGGGGATATTCGAGCAGATAGGGGGGGAAGGGGGCTAAGAGAAAAAAGAGGCTAGGAGGAAAAAGGGAAAAGTAGATGCGACGACATTAAAGTCGAATGACTTTGTTAAAGTAGAGACAGACGATTGGAGCGGCGGGGGATTAAAGCGAACGACCCCGGGGAGGCATTCGGAAGTGATAACCCATAGTGAAAGGGACTGGGAAAAGTAGCTTAGCCAAGCAGGGGTTATTTCCCACAACAAAAACCTTATCTAGGCATGAGGGTGGAAAAAACGATCAGCAAAGAAAGAGGAGGATCCCACAGAAATTAAAGAGACACGTCTGATATCCTTACTGCTCAGAGTATTCTGGTGACGCGAATAGACTCGAAGGGAGAGGGGCAAGGAGCCTAGAGGAGAAGGAACTGCGAACTGAAAGAAAATTAGCAGGAGCAAGAGGCTGCGAAGCTCTCCTGGGAGACTCGGGGGGATGGGCTGCTAATCTAAAAAAATGGACGAGCCAAGCACGAAGTACGAACAATTCACGGGGGGGCTTGGATGAAAAGAGAAACGAGAAACATCTCCTGTCAGCCGCTAAGACCCAGCAGAAAGAGGCGACGAAAAGCGGGAGAG
>Ga0179591_1260170_pt1 | contig 10456 bp, 14 predicted proteins | sample CZOMad2_1_08_16f_FD_182891 | JGI IMG/M metagenome (GOLD analysis project Ga0179591, IMG submission 182891) | Vadose zone soil fungal communities from Angelo Coast Range Reserve, California, USA - CZOMad2_1_08_16fungal (PacBio error correction) | ecosystem: Environmental > Terrestrial > Soil >...
ATCAAAAATCACCTAAGAAGCCCCGATATCGAGCTGGTGGGAGAAACAAGAAAGTACAAGATCAAAGAAAAAAGCAATATAAAAGTATTCGTTTTTAAAGGGGACAAGCGGAGGAGCCGGGCCAAAATTTCAGTCATCGTAGGGGTTGGGTTCCAAAAAAAGGATGGATTGGAAATCGTAGGAAGAAGGGAAGAGGGAAACGGGATTGGGAATTCCAAGGCAATACATAGAACTCTTCAATTCAAAGAGGAAAAAAAGGCCTCAAGATACAAGACTGGGGGGAGGGAGGCAGAAGGGGGGAAAGGAATACAACTGGGGGAAAAAAGGGGGAGATAAAAGGCGGGGTGGAAGTTAGCACTAGGAAAATCTTGAGAGAGGCGAGGGGAAGTCCAACGAACCGGGGGAAAAAAAAAAAGTAAAATGTGTTGCTTCGTCCTTCATAACTGGGACGAGGGGGCCCGGTTTCAAAACAAAGGATTGCAGGTTGGCCATCATTTGGGAAAACGGAAATTTCTCCGGAGACCATTGGGTTGGGGACCGGGGAAAAAACGTAATAGAAAACAAAACAAGAAGACTACACTGTCAAAGAAAGTTACGAGGGAAAACTAAGATAACCCGAAAGAAGGGTCGAGGAAGGGAACATGGGAGGACAGAAAAGAAAAAGGACCTCAAGTTTAAGCTCGTTCTCGCAGGGGTAAGGGGAAGAGATGAAAAAATTTAGCGGCTCAGAGAAAGGAGGAGCCTCATTAGGGAAAAAAGGACCCATGAAAAACGGGTCCCAGGGTAGGAAAAGGGGAAAAAACTGGAACACCAACAGGAGGGTCGCAACGTACCCACCCGTTCCGCATCCTCCAGGTGCGAGGAACCGAAAGAAAAAAAATGGGGGAAAGGTCCTCGATTAACCGGCATAACACAAGAAAAAGGAGGGGGATTATGGAAAAGAGATAGTCAGGGGAAGGGGAGCTCCTGGAACAACATTTTTTGGGGGTGATCTCACTCGGGAGGGTGAGGGAACACGGTGTTCCAAAAAGAGACAGCTACTAGTTGGTGCCCAAAAAAATTGGTTTCCCGAAAAGGGGGACCAGTTTGAGAGTGAGGGGGGGGGGGAAGACAACGATCCTCACAGAAATAGAGCAAAAGAAGGGGGCGATATACAACGTCACAACTACTTGGGAAAGGGAAGGGAAGGGAAAAGTTATCCTTGCCAATAAAATCGGGCAAAAAGGGAAGTTATTCCCCGTTCGGGAGGTATCGGTTGAAGCCTGAGATGTCCACAATCTCGAAAGTGGAATGATTGTGTGGGGGGGAAAATAAGTACGTTTTTGTCGAAATAATTGCTGATATCAAGGAAAATCAGCAACACCTGAAAAGAAATAGAAGAAAAGTGCACCGGCAAATGGGGATTGTGTTGAAGGGAAAACAACGTTTTTCAAAAGGGGAACCCCGAGTGGGGAATTTGCTTTGCGAGAAAGAACCAAAAAAAGAACCTGTGGGGTAAACAAAAAAAAAACAATGACCGACGATCAGGAGAAAGGGGAAAGTGAATGGTCCCAGTAACAAAAGCGAATGGAGAAAGGCTTGGGTCCCCACAACGATCTAGGGGGAGAATTAAGCGTTAGATAGAAAGTGGGGATTTGCCCTGGTGGGCAAATTACCCATCGCAGGAAAGGGCAATCCGATTCCTCGGGGAGGGGGGAAAGAAAAATCTGTCGGGTATAAGGTAAAACCCCATAACGTAGACCTAAAACTGGGAAACTTAGCCGAAAAAAAGCAGGGTCGCCTGAAACGAATAAACGGAAGGGGACGTGGGGGGGCTGGGTATGTCTGGTGAGAAAAGAGAGAGAACTCGGTCGAAACATCAAAGTGGTAGTGAGGTAGGGGGGGAAAAACGAAAGCCCCTTGAAATGAGGAATTACAACCCAGGGACAAGGACTCAAAAGATGTGATTAAAACAACCATTAAAAAAAACCAAGCTCTCGGAAAACAAGAAAAAAATACAAAAAAAAGATCAATCATCGCTTGTGGTCAAAGGGGAAAAGTTTCAATTAAGGTCAAAAAACAAAAAAGGTTAAACAAGAGACCTAGCTTTGGTCGAGTTGGGGAAAGGGGCAACACTAATGGGGCAAAAAACAGGGGGAAATCGCGTTTGCAGGCTGAACAAACGGTTTTTAAGAAAAACGCAAAAGAATAACATATGTTTGCAAACAAAAAAAAAGTGCCAAACGGGAGAAACCAGGACTGCCTATAAGGGGGGGGAAGGGCTTTGGGATACTATTACCACCGTGAGTGTCAAGAATACGGGACGTATTTTATGGGAATTGGTGTCACTAAATAAAGTGAGAAAGGGGGGTCTGTTGTGGACTGGGGCAAGTCCCTACGGGGGTGGGGTTGAAAAAACAAAAAAACCCAGAGGGAAAAAAGCATTTTATTATTTTTGGGGGAAGGGTAAAATGGGCAAACTTTCGAGCGTAATTTGTTTTAGGACGAGGTGGTAACCCTTAACTTGGGCGGGGGGGGTAAGCGGAAAAGGTGGATTGATCAACTTCTGCAGGGGGGGGGAAAGAAACAGAAATGTTGCTCTGTCCAAAACTGGAACAATGGTGGGGTCGGGGGGAGAACGATCGAACGGGGAAAAAAGGGGGGGGGGGGGTAAAAAAGAAAAGCGTTGGGAAGGAGGAGACCGGGTCGGTAGAATTTTGTGGGGTGGAGGTGCATGCCCCAGCGACTGGGGAGGGGGGGATGGACAATATTGAAAACGAAAAAAAGCCTACGGAATGGGGGAGGGAAAAAAAGGAGTAGACCGTTTCCTCCTGAAAGGAAAGAAAACGGGTGGGGGCAAATCCGACGTGGGGGTTAAAACCTTCAAAAAGATTGGAGGGGTCCGGGGGCAAACCGCACGAACTGGAACAAGAAAGTTCTATGATACTTAAACAAAAAAAGAGATTTGCTGGGAGATGCAACACCGTCCACGTCTCGGAAAAAAACCGGGCATCGAAGTGAAGGTGAAAACCCATGGGAGAAGAAATGAAGGTCCAAAGTGCCCTTTGGGGGACGGTGGATATTCTAAAAAAGCGTTTCCGCGCGGTCGGAAAGTAATTGGGTTAAAACGAAGGATAATCGTAGGAAAGAGTGCGAAGGGGGTAATCAAGGACGGGGGGAGGGAAAAAAGGGCAGTTTGAAAGCTTATAGGGAATCGGAAAAAACGTCCAACCGACGGGAAGGTTGCAAAGAAAAAAAAGTGTTACAGGTGGATCTCTTGGGGAGGAAGTTGATGGAGGTGGCGCATTTTGTTTCGTCAAATAGGAAAACAAACAACGACCAGGTTTAGGGGGGGGGAGGGAAGGAGAGAAAGACTCTCCAAAGAAAAAGCTTGACATTCGAAGGACCAAAGAAACAGGTTTTCGGGGTTCGACCAGGGCAAAAAAGGGGTGAAAAACGAGCTCTTCTTGGGGGGGCAAAAAAAAGAAAGGTTAAGAAAAGGAAAAAAAAAAAAAAAAAAAAAAAAAAAAAAAAAAAAAAAAAAAAAAGAAAAAAAAAAACGGAAACAGGGAATGGAGTTGGAGACGATGTCCCTTAAAGAAAAAAAGAAACAGGGGGGTAATTGACCGGGTGGCCTGCCGGTGTGGGGGACAGTCGACCACGAAGAAAAATCCTAGGGAGCAGAAGCTATGGGGCGGTCACAGAAAAGTAGTTACAAAAAGAAAAAAAAAAAGGCATCTTTCGCAAAGGGGGGACTTGCCTCGGGCCTGCTAAATCATGCTCTGGGGGGTTTAAATACGGGGTAAAATGAGTTGGAAGGGTTGGGGGGGAACAGAACAAGACACAAGGGAGGAAGAATAGAATCAACCACAGTTTAACGATGCCTAATAGAGGGAAACGGAAAGAAGTACCATGCCTGGGGGGGGCCGAAATTGAGGTTTTCCCCAGAAAAAATACTGAAAAGATCCACTGTAGATAAATAAGGGTTACAAGAAAGGGGTTGGGTTTTGGGGGGGGGGTAACAAAAAAACGTTCGGGACATAGGAAAAACCGAACAGATTAAAGAAGGTGGGGTTTCCGCCTGCTAATGGAGCACGGGAGAGGCACTAGAAAAAAGAAAGGGGGTAAAATCGGGTGGTAGCCCGCGATGGGGGGTTGTGGTTTGGGAAGTCCTTCGGGGGGGGGGGTCAAATTCCCACCAATCAACCAGGGAAGTAAAGTTGGGTTGTTCTGGGACGTCGGGGGTTCCTCCTTTGAAAATCCGTGGGTGGGGCCCCAAGAAGAACGCAAGTTTTTTGGTCAATTGGTCAAGAAAAGGCCACTGGTCCTCGGCACTCTAAAAATTTTGGGGGAGGTTGGACGATAAAAAAGGGGCAGTGCAACAAGCGAAAAAAAACTAGGTGCCAGAATCAAAACCGCTTGGATGGGGGGGCTTCAGCTTTTGAAAGACAGTGGAACCGTAAGCAAGGTAGGAAAGAAAAAAAAATTAAAAAAGATCAGAGAACGCGGACAGGTAAAAAAAAATGACTTCAAAGGGTCACTGGAGGTGTAACAAAAGCCAAATCCCGGGCACACAACCGCGGGAGAAAAGGAATATGAAAGCTCTCCGACAAAAAATAACAGGATGTTGGAATCAATTTGAGGAACAATGGGAGAAGGCGTAAGGGAACTAAAGGAAAAAACCAGCGATAACGACGATGGGGTTGAAAAGACAGACAGTGGGGGACAGTGTTCAACCTTGTTGGGATCTCACAAAAAAAAAAAAAAGGTTAGAAAGTTGCGCCAGTAAAAAAAAAACCACTGGAAAATACTAAAACGAACCTAATTCCGGATTGCGAAGAAAGCTTTGGCTCCCTCCCTTGGGGGGGAAAAAAAAGGACTGGTGGGAAGTGGTTAGAAAAGGTGGGGGGGGTAAGTTCTTGGTGCTGTCAGGGAAAACCAGGTGTAGACCGGGCGCCTGAAAGAAAGCAGAAAGGTGTAACAAAACTCAATAAAAAAAAAGGGGTGGAATAATAATTCAGGGGTGGCTGAGGAAAAAAAAAAAAAAAGTGTCTGCAATTGTTCAACACACAAGCCGATCTGTATTCGTGGGGAGTTATGAAGCAAAGGTACGGCAAACGCAAAAAAAGGGTCAATCAAAAAAAAAAAAGTGGAAAGATTAAGGTTCCCCGTGCAGCTGTTGCCAGTGGTAGGTTAACAATTTCTCGGTGCTAGAAAGAATGGAACGGAATTCCCGGGGGGGGGTCCGGGGAGTTGTCGGTTTTTTGAAAGAGGTTGGAAAAAAAATGGAAGGTTGCATTCACATAGTCCCATAATTCTAAAGAAAAAAATTGGTGGGGGGGGTTGGTGGGGTATCAAAGTTGAGAAAAGGAATGAGAAGGCGGAGGGAAAGCAGAAAAACGGAAAAGGTTTCAGTCGGTAAGTAACGGGGGGAGGAGGGGGTTTTAGGAATTGGGCGGGTTTACGCTGGTGGGGGGGGTTTCTGGGGCGCTTGCAAAATAGAGCGGGTCGGGAAAGGCAAAGTTCCGAACGAAGGGAGGCCCTAGGGAAACCCCTTGGGTTGCCAGATCGATGTGCTGAAAGCTCGTCGGGAAAGACTGCCATACGCCAAACAAAAAGGGGGGAAATTGGGCTCGGGGATACATGAATCTAAAGTAAGAAAAAGCGAAAAGACGGCAATGTTCAACCAGCTCTTGGGGACCCCCGGAATGACCGGGGTTGAGTTTCGGGAGGGGGGAAACACGAGCGGCGAAAAAGAGGGTAGGCGTGGAAAAGGAAAATCCCCAATTCAGAGGAGGGGAGGCTTAGGGCCTACCAAACAAATGACTAGCACAAAAGAGGCTTTATAAAGGGTGTTAAAAGCTATAGAGACAATAAGAAAACAACACAGAGGGGGAAAAGAAGAGAGGAGAAGCTTGGGGGGATACTGGCATACCAGCCACGACAGAAGGAGTATGAGAAAGGGAAACCGGGGCACCAAGCCAACCATAGCACTTGAAGGGAAGAAACGGGACTAATCGGATGAGGTTGAGACCTCAAGTTTCCAGCTCAAAAAAAAAAAGAAGAAAGAAAGTTTAAGCTGGGGGTCACAAGGGAAGTGTCGATTGGATATACGGGGGGGGGAATAGGGTACCTTTTTGGGCAAAAGATATCAAAAATTGCAGGTACAAAAACCCAAGAGTTTGCCCAAAAAATGGCTGGCCATTAAAATGGGGGGGGGGCATCACACTAGAGGGACACTCTGGCAGAGTTAAATATTGGCCAAAACCGTCCTAAAAAAAACTTTCATATGGCCCACTGGAGGGGGTCCGTTTATGAACCCTGGAAAAACCTCCAAGCGATCCCGGGTTTCTGAAAACCCCTGGGAAAAAAAACAGCATTTGTAGAGGGGGTCCATAGGAGGGATCTGGAAATTCGAAGAATGCCACGACCGCCAAAGGAAAAAAAAAGAAACTTCCAATTACCAGTTCTCAGAGCGGGAAATTGTTCCGCAAAAAGAATAGAGGAAAAATCGCCAAAAACGGTATCCATCAGACTTGATTGGGGGGAAAGGCGCATCGCCAAAGCCAACTACAACGAAAGGGAAGAGGAGTTACTGGGGGTTGAAACAATTGAAAAGAATTTCGAAAAGGACATCCTTATTTCAACAGAATTTTGGAGGGGGGCTGTTCAGGGGCAATGAGAAAAAAAAGAGTCTAACCCGGGGGGGAAACAGGGGGGGGAGGGGGACACAGTCACCAGAGTAAACACGGACATCAGGGGAAATCGTCCCAAAATTAAGCCGCCAGTAGGCGAAAAAAGCGGGGCAAGAGTTCAAAATAAGAGAAGTGGTAGGGGGGCCACGGGGAAAAAGGACACTTTCGTGAGGAAAAAAAAATGTGAAAAAGTGGGTTTTGGGACCAGCGGGAAAACAATGAACATTGAGGGGGGGGAAAAAAAAATGGATCGAGGTTTAATGGTCATAAGAAGCACCATTTCTACGCTCCAAAGGCAAGGGGGGGGGAATAGTGGGTTCATCAAAGGTAAGCAGACTTACATTTAAAGAAAGCCTTGGGATCCACGCAAGGTGCCGTGGCCGGGGCGAAAAGTGAGCTGAGGAAACCTTTGAAAAGACGTTGGGGGACCCGTAAGCTCGAGAAGATGCGGGGGGAGGAGGACTGAGCGTGGGGCAAAGGGGGATAGCGGGTGCAAAACCCAAGATTTGAAAAAGGTTTTTGATCGGGCCAAACATAGAGGAACGTGGAAAAGCGAATTTCAAAACACCACAAAAAAAAAACACAAAAACAGAACGTACATTGAAGTGGTTCCGCGAGGAACCATGTGGGGACCATGATAAATGGACAGAGGGGGAAACTCTGGGAAAAAAAACCCCTGAGGGGAAAAAACGGAGAAGCAACCCAAGCGATCTAAACAACTAAACAACGGAAGTCCGGGCGGTGGACATTTAAAAAAAAAAAAGAAAGCATGCCCCCCATAAAAACGTCTGCACTACCAAAATAGAGGTTTTCCAAAAAAAGGGGTATTCTGGTGACTTGAACAGGGAAGGAACTGTAAATTTCTAGTTGAAAAGGGGAAGAAAAGGGATTGGTTTTGGAAAAAAGAGAAATCTCATCAAAAAGGGTATCGAGGGACTGAAATGATTTGAAAGAGGACACAAGTTCGTCAAGCAGACCAGAGGCCGAAAGAACGCACTGTAAGTGGGGGGGGTGGTGTGGGAAATTTAGAACGGGGGGGGAGGTTGGAACAAAAAAAAGGGGCACGCCAACAGGGTAAAAACCAAGAGGCTGTGAAGGAAAAAGGCGGAGGACCGAGTGGCGCATGAAAAGAGGAACAAAGGGCCGTTGTAAAGATATGGGAAAAAAAGAAAAGCCTGTAAAAACACGATCCATTGGTATGAAAGGGACGAAAGACCAACACAAGGAGGAAAAGTAATACGCTTGGCTCAGGCGTTCAATTAACGAGGAGCAAAAAGGGACAGGTCCTTGGCGCCGTTAGGAGAAAACAGAGTTCCCCAAAAACACTCCAAACTTTTTGAGTAATATGACCGGGAGGGGCGACAGCACAAAAAGAGTCTGGGGGGGGCAGATCGGGGGAAGGGGAAGTGAAACGAGGGGAATTCCGGTACTACTTTGGCCCTCACACGTACACCAAAAAGAAAACAAAACACCTGAACGAAGGGGGGGGAACTCCCAGTTCAGCACTGGCAAATCCCTTATAGGAAGCGTTCACTTGGAGAGACGACAAAACCTCTGAGACAAACCATAGCAGGAGAAGGGAATCCTGTCATACGGGAAAAAAAAAAAGATGGAGAAAGGGGGGGGGGAGACTGAAGTACCTCATTTCCACCAGGGAAAAGCAAAAGGTGGAATAGAGTAAAACTAGGTGAAAAGCACTTCATAGGGAACAACAAGAAAAAACCGTTGGCGGGAACGAAACTGAAAAGTTTTGAGACCATTTCAAAGAAAAAAATGCCGCAAAGGGACTTGGTAACTTGTGTTCTAATTTGTCAGGACTGCCGCCCAAAAAAGATTTTGAAGGGAAGGGGGAAATTGCCTGGTGCCAAGGCAGGAAACGGTCTTGTCAAAAAAGTAAAAACGGTTTTCACGGCAGATAGGAGGTCGGAAGACTGAATATTCAGCAAGGACCTAGGAAAAAAAACAATAGAAACAAATACAAGCCGGAGCAGACGAGGGGACGAACTCCACCAGGACTTTCAAAAAGCGTGACGGGGCAGCAAAGGAGGGCAGAGAAGGAAATCTCTGTGGAGGGGGTGTATCAAGGTATGAGAACCCGAGTATCAGAAGCAAAAAGGGAAACACGAGACTAAGAGGAACGCAATGGGAAAAGGGGGGGATCGGAAAAAGGGGGGTCCACAAGGACCCTAAAATCTCAATGAGAATGGTTGAAAACCCCCACACCCCAAACACCCCCCAACCCCCCCCAAAAAACCACCAAACCCCCCCCAAAAAAACCCAAAACACCCCCCCAACACAAAAAAACCCCAACCCCACCCCCCCAAAAACCACCAAAAACCACAAACAACACACACAACCCCCCCCCACCAAAAAAAAAAAAAACCCCCCCCCCAACCCCCCCAACCAAAAAACCAAACAAACCCAAACCCCCCCCCAAAAACTCGTGAATTGCAAGGACAAAGGTAATGGACGATCAAACAACGAAAATACCGAATCACGGGGGAAACCAAAAATAAAAGGCGCGACCTTGAAAATCAAAAGGGTGGTGCATGAAACTATTACGAACAAGGGATAATTGGGGTTCAGGGACGACCATTGAACTCACTCTGCGTGAGGAAGGAACCTTTATTAAAAATCAACAGTCGAGGTGTTATTGATTTGGGGAAATAGGGCGAGTCAAACTCCTCCAAACACTCTAAGGCAGGAGGGGTACCTTCGGCATGTATGTGGACAGACAAAAAGCCGGTTGCCACCAGGGACTCAAGTTTTTAAGTGAGGGGGGGTGTAGGGTTCTGAGCTTTGGGTGGCCCTGTCGGGATCACAGTTCGCGGAAAAATAAAAGGCAATTCAAGGAAAAGGGGGGGGGGACTGAGACCCGCCCAAAAAAGAATGAAATGGGAAAAGGTTCGAACGAAGCTTTTTTTTGAGCAAAAACCTACAAAAAAAGAAAGTACAAACCCACCGTTTCAAATAGACAGGATTCAGGGGGACAGCCTTAACGAGCTAAGAGGAAAACGGGGGTCAAAAAAGGGAACTAGTATGGGTGGGGTGGGGGTTCAATATAAAAACTAGGTAAAACTGAAAGAAGCGATGCAAGCGGTAAATCAAGGCAGGATTGCAGGAAAGGAAAGGCAAGAAAAAGGTATAACGCTAAATTAAAAGGGAAAGAGTACAGAAATTTCCCGAATAGGGGGAATGGCACAGAAAAATTTAACAGGCAAGGATCCACGGAGGGGGGAGGGGGCAAAACGAGGGGGGGCCTCATAAGGGGGGGGCAAGCATCCAAGACAACGACAGGGTAAAAATTTGTGGGCCAGACAAAGAAAGGGGGCACGCGGGGACTTTTGGAAAAGAAATTGGGAAAGGACGAACAATGGTTCACAGATCGCAAAAGGGAACTAGACTTGGCTGGTTGAACGAAAAGATAAAACAAACCCTCCTATAAACTGTTCGAAAAGGGGGGGGGGGACGACGGATCAAAAGAAAAACCGAGACGGGGGGTTCCTCGGCAGGTGTGCAATTGGCCAGAAATAAAAGGTGGGCTCCAACTTACAGTCGGGATAGAAGGGGGGGGGGGGAATGAGCTTTTACCAAAAAGTTAGTCGAGAATTAAAGGAAAGATTTTGAAGGCAAAAAAAAGGAAAAATAAAACGGGGGGAAAAAAATTGGAAACATCCTGGTGCGTCATAGCAAATTGGGGGAGGACCAACCTTGGAAAAAGAGACCAGGGGCTGAGCAAGAAAAAATTCCCACATGTGCAACAAAGAAAACTCGCAGGGGAA
>Ga0179591_1288351_pt1 | contig 10456 bp, 12 predicted proteins | sample CZOMad2_1_08_16f_FD_182891 | JGI IMG/M metagenome (GOLD analysis project Ga0179591, IMG submission 182891) | Vadose zone soil fungal communities from Angelo Coast Range Reserve, California, USA - CZOMad2_1_08_16fungal (PacBio error correction) | ecosystem: Environmental > Terrestrial > Soil >...
AAAAAACAAAAAATGCTAATGGCAACCTGCTCGTACTCCTTAATGAACGCTGCTCCAGCAAATGGAGTCGTAAATTTAGGGACGCAGCATGATGGGAAGCCTGGGGCATCATCATAAGGGATAGAAAGAAAGGGTCCGTTAGAAAGGGTCGCTTTTTACTGAGCTGGCGGCGCGGCCACGAATGTTTTCGGAAGGGGCGTTGCATTCGAAAGCAAAGGAGCTTAGGGCTTTAATTGCGCGGAATTACAAGCCAAAAGGAAATCAAGAGTTGCGAAGATGGAATAGAACAAGAAAGAGTCCTGTCTCGGGAAAAATCTACAGCAGTTTCGGGGACAACGGAATGGTTTTGGCCAAACTAGGGAGGACCAGTAAGCACACATAAAAAAGAAGATATATTCAGGAGGATCGTCATTTTTGGCAGACGCTTAACTCGGGTGGAAGTTGCGGTTGGCCTCGAATCAAGACATGGGGCTCTCAATAGGGGGGGCAAAGACATCGAGAGTTGTCGTCCATGGGCCTCTGCACCAGCTTCTCGCGGGGCGGGCTCTTAGGGCAAAGCGTACAGGGGGACATCTCATGTATATACCAAAAAAAACTTATTATTATGGAAGTAGTATATCTCATCTGGCAACTTCTGTACTCGTCATAATAACGAGAAACCGACTCTGAGGCAGGGGGAGAAAGGGAGCAAGGTCATACCTCTGAGGGGGATCCATAGTAGAGTCCAATCCTATCGGTCGATACCTGATAGAAACCAACCTCAAACTAGTTAAGTGAAGAGTGGGGGCGAACAAGATCTACTAATTTGGGGGAAGATGAGTGGGTTCTTCCGGGATCGAGTTTCTCAAAAACATTCATTGTCATAAAGAAATGCCGGTCGATGTCCGAAAAGAGACTCGGAAAAGGGGGTTTAGATCGAAATCAGAAGGGAAAACTCTTGAAGAAATTGGTTTTATGGGGAAAGTCCGCGCATTCCTCTCAATCAGATCGGGAGGGACACTGCAACGACCAGCTTCGAAAACGCATCGTGGGCCTACTACCGCGCGGCAGAAAGGGAAAAGAGACGGAAGCCTGGCGAATTATTTGGGAACTCCTCCTTTATTATAACTACAAAAGCACGAAAAGAAGGCTGTCGGAAACGAGACTGTGCGTATCTTCCACGCGGAATGGCGCAGCGTTTCAGGCCACTTAAAAGTCGGAAAAAGGGGACCACAAGAAAAAAGTTCGCTCCAGGAAGGGTTTTCGGGGAGGGGCGACAATGCCGGCATGTAGCGATGTTCCTCGACATTCCCGTTTTCCGAAATTTGGAAATGACGAGGGGGGGAATTGGAAAGCTAGAAAAACAGGAAGATTGAAACGGTGAGAACAGACCGACTGGGAAAAACGCTATTTCTCGATGGCAGGTGCGCGTCCGGTGGCGCCCGCAAGCCAGCCGAGGGAAGACGATGTGTAAATGACGGAAGAAGAAGAGGGGAACATCGCCAGCGAGGGACCGGGGGAAAAAACTATTTCACTGAAGATCGTTTTCAATTTGGGGGGGGGGGCTCTGAAGGAAAACTGCAGCCCCCAGGGAAAAAAGACCAACTATCAAAAAAACAAAAAAATAGTAAGAACTCTATTAGAGCGTGGGGGAGATCAGAGGAAGGGAATAGACAACATTCTTTGTCTTCGGTTTCTGAAAGCAAATTCGAGGGAAACTTGGGAAGGAGGCTAATCGTAGGGTGGGAGAACTTGCGCTCGTGAATTGTGGTTATCGCGGGGGGTGTTTCAAGGAAATGTTTTGCATCTTGAGAAAAAGCATTCTCGCGACCGTTTCATTTGACCGGGGACTGGAGGAGGGAGAAAACATGAGGGACGGCTGAGTAACTGGAAACGGGAGACATTCAAATTCCTTTCGAAGAAGGTCTTGCAAATCAAATTTAAGCTTTGGCAGGCTCATCGTCTTGATCCGCGCCGCTTGAAAACATGGTCCTGAAAGGGGGGGACCCTTGCGTGTTGGAGGCGCCGTGGCGTTGGGGCCTACAATGAATTTACTCTCGCCCGCGGATTGGGGGGGGCTTGGGGAGAAGAGGTGAGGGAAATGGGAAACGCAGGGGGAAAGGACCACGAGAATCGGGAGAGCGTACTCCAGGGGCACAACCGTTTCCCAGAAAAAAGCAGCAGGCAAGCCCGAGGCAACAAGTAATGCACTAATTATAAGGTAAAAGCATGGAAACAACGAGGAGGAAAAGACGGAAAGGTGAGACCCGACAGTCTCAACCGCACCGAAGACCATACGCAGGACAAAATCAGGGAACACCCAGCTAAAAAAGGAATTGAAGTCTAAAACCGGAACTTTACTCCAAGGTCAAAAGCTTTTAACTGATGGAAAAAAAACGGGGGGGGGAAAAGAGCAAGTGTCCGGCGTTGTGCCCAAAGCAGATCCATTCTCCGGAGAGAAAATTTCTGAAAGCACTTTGGGCCGCGCTGCTCAAAGACGAACGGAAGGAAATACTTGAAGAAAAACCCTCATGAAAGGAACTTACTGGGAAAAAGAGGTGATGTTAGGGCATGAACTGGGTCAAGTACGGCTGAGAAGGCGAAGGGGCGCGTCCGAGATTGGGGGGAATTAGGGTGGAGATCGTGGACTTGGTCTTTTTTTTCAGGGGCTCCGTCGAACTTGCGCGGGATTTTGAGGAATGCGCTTCGACGGCCCAAAAATCAAATCCCCATCAGGAAGGAAGCAACTGGGCCGGAAGGGAACTGAAAAGAGGGGGGGGGGGGACAGTCAGGCTAAAATCATGGGGGGAGGAGAAACTTGAGTACTACTTCATTCGCGGGAGACATTTGCGGGGAACCAATCCGACAGCATTAGCATCGGATCGATCGCGAGAGATTGGGGTTTTAAAGGAAAAACTTCAGGACAGTCTGAACGGCAAAAGAAGAAACAGCTCCAGTGCGAAAAAATATGGGGACCACTCGCGAAAGACGGTTCCGCATATTTAGGAGCCAAAGAATCCGGCCGAAACGGCAGTCTATCTTTCAAGTCGGCGCGCTGATAATACGCATCAAAAGGGGAGGGTGGGAGGAAAAGATAGAGGAGGAAGCGCCGCTTTGGGGGAGACCTACTTTTTTGGGTGCGGGGTGGCCCGTCCGCTAAACACCCGTAAAAACCCCCCCCCCTGGAAAAAGTATCCTGGGGGGAGTTCCAATACCATAGGCATTTGCGGCCCCGGTCGGGGGACTCTCTTTTTCCCAATGGAGCTGTTACACGTTGGGTTTTGAAAGTTAGCAAGGAAGGTGGGCCGGAACTATACTCTCGAAGAAGATTGCTCTCCTCTGGGTCCTTAATTTGGAAGAAATGTCGAATTACGGGAGCAATTTATGGGAGGATAGAGAAAAAAAACCGGGTAAGAGAAAATTGCATTCTTTTGGGAGGTAGGCATCTCCACAGTCGACTACGTCATTGGATTTGTTGGCCGGGGACCGCGCATTCTTCAAACTCGCAAAGGAGGAGTACTGAACGAAAAACCCAAGAAAGAAAACACTAGCGCAAGCAATAACAGAGGGAGATTTACTCGAAATTCTCTTTTTTTGGGAAAACAGTCCGTAACGGAAAGATAACATGCCCTAAAAAAACCTATGAAAGAAGTAAGTAATTCTGTGGGGGGGGAGGTCAAGTATGTTCGGGGAAAGGCATGGAGGAGGGTAGATCGAGGACAGGAGCCTCATTAGAGTAGTCGAATTCTCGCCATGGGCAGGTCGTGTTTACATAAATTTGGGGTGGCAGTCAACTTTGGAGTCATGCAATCCATAAAAGAAAGGGCAAAGAGAAAGTAGCGTAAAAAACTTTGTCACTTGCATTTAAGGGGAGGGGCTTTCTGCTTCGAGTGGAAAAGTGGGGACCTTCATTGGGGGCATGTGGCGGTGTCGGCCAATGTCTGGTCGCACTTTTCTTTTGATTGACACGAGGGGGGGAAATAGTAAAATAAGGGGTGGAAAGGGATTATTCAGTCCTTGGTGCCTCTCCTGTGCGAAGGGCTTCTTGGCTCTGTTAAAAGGTTTGAAAAGGGATAGATCGCAAGGAGAGAGTAAAGGGAAGGGGGAGTAGACGACCTCAGCGCACGACTCTTACTCTAAGCAAAACAATCCTTAGCTGTCGAAGAAGGAGAAATCATTGGAAAAAGCTCAAAAAGCGGGCCGGCGAAAGGACCAGTTTCAAAGGACCCAATTTTAGAGGGCAGGCAGCGGATAACATGAGGTCTAAGCCTCCGTACACCTCGTTATAGAAAACCAAAGGAGCCATGGAAAAAGGCGAAACATCAGCAGAAGTTGATCCAGGGGGTGTTGACTACTACTCAGAACGGGACAGGTTAAAGTAGTTGGAAAAGACAATCGAAAATTGCGCGAATCTGCTACTAGGAAAAAACCACCGGGGGAAAGGTGGGCACGCAAAAAGGGCCCTTGAAAACCAGAGGACCGCCCACCAATCCTCGGATAACCTCTCCCGCTCGTGCACGCAAAGGACGAAAAAAACAAACCCGCCTTTGGAGAGTTGAGGAAGCTCGGCGGGGGGATGAAATTTTTTCGAGGAGCAGATCCGTCACGAAAACACCGAAAACGTGCCCCGTTTTAAAAAAGGTCATGAACGCTGGCTAAACCATCAAAGTCAAAAACCCTATGCTAAAGGAGGCTTTAAAGGGCGTTCTGCTCCACGGCTCACCATCTGCTAATCAAAGAGTACCTGTCGGGGGCTATCACCGGGGACAAGAGGCGGGTGAAAGGCGTGGCGAAGGCGAGTTCTTGACCGAGAAAGACCGAAAAAATTGTAAAAAGGAATTTGACCGAAAATCTCTTGGAAGGGGACGGCATTGTCGACAACGCAGCATACACGGAACGCCGCGCGCATTGGGGGGAAGCTGCAAAGGAATCTGCAGGCCGATTGAAAAGAGGTCCCAGCACTTGGTCTTATTTTATCTTTGAAGAGGAGGGAAGGTTGTAGGGCATAGCACGGGGGACCGGCGGCGAAAGAAGAAAAACAAGCGTTAGAAGAAACGGAGGAGGGAAGAGCGGGCCGCGCCCCGAGGTTCTAATTCAGCGGTTGCATTTCGGAACCCGCATCTGGAAGGCGACTGGAATGCGCGGGACCAAAAAAAAGGCGTAAGGAGGGGGAGGGCCTAGGAGGGAGAACCGGAGACAGCTTCTCCGGGAGAAAAAAGTACTCTGGAATGCAGGATGCTTGTTTACAACGGGTTGTCTGACCTTTCGAAAAAAAAAGAGGAAAAAAAGATAAGAAGAGGGCGGAGTCTGATCTGGTGGAACCCCTTTCCGCCGCTCAGTCAAGCTCGGGGAATTTTCGTTTGAAAGATAAGGGGGAAAGACGCGCTCGGGGGGGGATTTTCCTCTAATCGGAGCATCTTCTCGGTGACCATTTTGAGGCTATACCATCGTGGCTGCGGGGGACTTCGGATAGACCGGGCGCCGTTAGAGCTCAGAAAAACAACACGTAGGGGAAAGAGATAGAAATCGAGCGCGTCAAACGTCGAGGCCTATACCGAAGCAAACGGGCCGAGACGGCTGGGGGCGCCGCGCAAAGGGCAAAAGCGACTAGATGCGGGGGGAGCCAATCCGAGGAAAGAAAGTCCGCCTAAAGGGGATCTGGAACCGGGTTACCCTATCGTCGGCAGGCGGAACCTGAACGAATTGAATATATGGAAGATTGTTGGAGGAAGTAGATCGTTTTTCAAAAAAGGAAAGGGGGGTGCCCAGAAGCCAGGTCGATTTCATCGAGACGCTTCTTCGGGGGGGATGCGCCATCGGGAGCACTCTTTATTTCGGGATGGGCCGGGCCGCCATCAAGATCGCCTTGGAAGAGGGACTTTCAATGGAACCGAAAATGCTAAACCATGGGGGGGAACTCCTTAAAGAAGAGATACCGAAAGCTGCCGCTCTCCGTAGCTGTCGAATTATTGCGCACCCGTTATGGAAAAAGAGTCCTCAGGAAGGAAACGCTAAACGAAGGGCCACGGACTGCCAGGGGAAATTCCTTCTTATAAGAGGTCTGCCATCGCCTGACCACGCTGCATCGGGCCAATGCGAGCTTCTGGTCGTTTTGGAAAAAAAGGTCGACAAGAAAAAGGGGGTGGAACAAAAGGTTAAGAACATTCCACGGTTACGAAATTTTGGGCGGCACCTGCCCGCGTGGAACACTCAGAATTCGGAAAGCAGTACAAAGAAAGTTGAAACAGGTGATCGAAGAAGCAAATCCGCTATGAAAGCGATGAGAGATTTTCAGAAAGGCCGGTGGCGACGCATCCGCAAGCCAAGCGTTTTGCATCGGGCTCGGAGTTGTATGGGCCAGAGAAGCCGGGGGGGATACGCCAGCGGAAGGGAAAACACCTATGGCAGAAGATCTGTTTCCCGAAGGGCCTGCGGCGCGAAAACTGCATCAAAGCGCGATCCGCCGATCACCCGCAACGATACCTAGAGAAACAAGAGGGGAAGGGGTTGAAGGGAAATGGAGGAGCATGGGGATCAGCGGAGGGACTTGGGGCACGGAAGAGGACGTGGGTTCAAAGGGATTCTCCGTGCCAAAGGTTCGCATGTTGTGGGCACGTCGTGTTATCATCGGGCGCGCATTCGCTCCGAACACTTGGGACTTTGCCAAAGAGAGGGAAAGGGCGAAGGGAACGAAAAAGTGATGAAGGAACTGATTCAGGTCCTCTCGAAGGCCTCAATTCCGGATCTATGCAGGGTCTTGCTAAAAAAATTTTACTCCTGGAGGATCAAGATCGGATCGGGAACTGTCGTTGAGCACCCATGTCCTTCTGGGAACCTGGAGGTTTGTTCGGAAGGAAACTTTTCTTTTGGGAGGAAGGAGGGAGGGGGAGGAGAAAAAAAGGAAATTGGTGGTGGTATCTTAAATTCTTTTCGTGTCGGGGTCGGAGCAAACGCCAGTCCGTCCCACGCGATCGGAAGCCTAAACGAAAATCCGTAGGGTTTGCCAAAAAAAAGACAGCCGGCAAGCCGGAGCGTCAACAATTATGAAGGGCAAAATCAAAGTAAAGAATCAACCAACTGAGGCAATCAAAGAAGGGAAGTTCTACGCCAAGCGGACACCGCCACAGAACGGAGGAAAAATCAAAAAGGCAAGCGCCAAGAAGCTAAATTCAAGGAACAGGCAGATCTCCTCTGAGAAAGGAAAGGTTGCAATGGCTTCTGATTGCTGACCGAACCCTTTTTGCAGGCAGAAAAATGATTTCTCAACGTAAAAGAAATGGGTCAGACTCGATAGGTGATGCCTCCACGGTGGTCCGCGTCTTCAAAGGACGTACATCCTGGACCGAAATGGCCGCAAAAACCCCGCATTGAATGCACTGAGCGAAGAGGGGGAGTGGGGGGGAAGTAGGGGGGGGGGCAAAAAACGTAGGCCAAAAACGCGCGCGCTTCCATCGGGGGGACTGGCTTGCAGGGGGCGCTCTTCGGATTGTCTTGTTGGGCGAAAACTTGGTCCGCCAAGAAAAGGGGGGTGGAGAATGCGTCGAACAGGCCAAAAAAGCAACCTAGGCAGGAAAAACGAGAGAATTTTCCTAAAACTGCAACGGCGCCGATTCCAGGCCGGCGAAAAGCATGTGGCGCTTTATTACGACTTCATGGCAGGAACCGATTTAGTGAGGGGACCCAAGGAAAAGGGGAGAAAAGCGAGGAAAAAAGCGAGTATATGGGTGGGCCTACCGATGACCAAAGAGAAAGCTTTTTCTCTTCAGAGAAAAGAACGAACACTCCAGGAGGCTCTGAAAAAACAGAGGAAACACGCCGGGCCTCCGATGTATTGACATGAACAAAAAGAACCCGCAGGGGGGGAAAGAAAAGTAAAAAAAATGGCAGAATCTCTCTAAACAAAAAGGAGTGAAATTATTAAAATAAGATAATAGCAGGCTCTCCTAACCTATCTCCTTCCTGGGCTTCCTTATTCTTTTGCGTCAAAAAAAAAGAAAAAAATCTTGCGAATGCGGACTGCGCTGGGGAGAAAAGTTATCTTTTACGGGGGAGGTTTTGCCAGGACCAAAAGGAAGAAAAAACTCTCATTTTTCATCGGAAAAAATATACTCTCTATGAGGGAAGAGTTGCCGCTCATCTGCTTTCTTAGGGGCCCGCAATGGTCGAAAACTGGAACTTCAGAGAGGGTAGAGCCGCAAAATGCTTTTTCAGAACGGCCTGCAAATCTGCGTTTCAGTAGGCTGCAAAAAAAAGGTTTAAAAATCTCGAGAAAAATTCATTCGGGGGTTGGTCTTTTGAGGAGACGCATTCTGATCCTCCAGCTACGCGACCCACGAAAACACAAAAGGCCCGGAAGAAGGCAATATGGACACGGGGGGACCTCGACCATTCTAGGTGGTTCGCCTAATACGTAAAACGAACCCTAAATTACCCACCGTTCGTCATTAAAAGGTAATTCGGTGTGGGGGGAAAAGGGGGGACAAGTAGGAAAAAAAGTCCAGTGCCAGCGCTGGGGGGCCATGCTTGCTTCCACAGGGGGATAAACCTCAATGATTCGGGCGAATTCTCGGAAATTATTGGAAAAATTCCTTTGGAAGGGGGATCCGTTTTCCGGTCTGGTCGCCGTATCATTCAAAAGAATACTTGTCAAGGGGTGAGTCCTTCGAGGGGGGATAGCCTGTTCAAATACTGGTTTAATGGTGTCGTGCGGGGCGCTGCCATTTTTGGAGTTGAGGAGAAGGCGTGGAGGCTGTCTGCGGGGGCCAGAACATGTCGGTCAGCAAGGTCCAGGGGCGGCTGATTGCCTCGTTGGTTGAATGGTAAGATTAGTTTGAAATTATTGCCATGGGGGGGAAAAACGGCTCCTGGAACTTGCAAGGACGCGGTCTTTTTCGCAGGGTAAACTGGTGGTTGGAACCTGAGTCCGGGCGCCCCGATGCTTGAAGTGAGGTTGGAGGAAGACCTTCAAGAAACGCAACCAATCTGAGAAGAAAAAACATATGCGCGGGCGAGAAGAGCATTGTCGGCACGCCAACGCCACGGAGGGGCCGAACAAAAGGAAAAGAGTACCCGGAGCATGAAAGGACATGCGGATCAGGTGAGGCGAAGAATAGGTAAACTCGTGATGGGGGGGACACGAAAAGGGAACTGAGCCCAGGACTTTATGAGAAACCCTCTGGAAATAGAATCATCCGTGGGACATTCCTGGTTTTTCGACGGCGAGGAGGGGGGGGGAAGGGTAAGAAAGAGGGGGGGGCAAAAAAAGGGGGGCGCGCAAGAATAATCGCCCAGTTATAACGAAGTGACAACACCAGGGGAGAAACCTGTGGGAACGGCGAGCGCCTTTGCCCACCAAAACGATTCTCACACTGAAGATGGACCTCGCTAACAACATGAAAAAAAAAAGGAGAAAGAAAGCACAGGGGTTTGATCTTCTGAGGAGAAAAGGGCGGGTTATCTTCTTCCGAGCGCTGGCTCATGGTTTCTGGGCTTTCGCACCGCAATTGACACCGATCGCTTTGAGGTTGGGGGGGGGAAAAAAGGGAGGGCAGAGGAAGAAGAATGGCGCATTTCAAAAAGAAAGAGGCAACGCCTTCTGGGGCTGGATGACTTCTCCAAAAGGCCGGCGCACCATCTTCCAATCGAGAAATAAGAGACGTCGGGTAGTTCGATGACACGCTTTGGGGGGGGGGTTTTTGGGGGTGTTTTCAAGGGGAAAAGGGGCTTTGTCAGGTAGTGACACCGTTCAACGGGAATTTGTCGACAATTTTCGAAAAAGATGTGCCGGAGGAAAACAACTCTTGGAAACATTGTAAAACAGAACAATTGGAAAGAAAAAAGAGAGAAAGGAAAGAAGCTCGCATAAAAAGTCTGAATCTTGTTCAGTCGGGGGGACAGGAGACCTGAGCGAAGCCTATTTTATATATTTTTCCTTTCTGACGGCAAAAAAGGGGCGGAAGGGTTTATGGGGCCGCAGAAGTAGGGCCTTTTCTGCAGCCATCACGCGGCGGCTAATTCGAAAGCGTAATCAGAGGAAGGGCGCTGGGAGATCATCGGGGAGAGGCACAGGTTAGAATCTGTCGTTGCATTCTTACCGATCTGACAGAAAGGCTATTGGGGCGGCGGGAACGCCATGAAAATGGGGGGAAAGAAGTTAAAAAAAAAAAGGAGGCCATCGAAGAAGCAACGGCTCGGTCGAGTACGGACCCTTCCGAGGTTGACAACGTCAATTTTGGTCGCGCAAAAAAAAAGATTTCTCAAGCCGCAAATCTCATGAGATTCACGGAAAGGGGGAAAAGGGGGGAAAAGGCCGCCGGGCACTCGGGGAAATATTTAGGGGTGGCTCGATCATTTGAAGCGCTATCGATCGGGGGGGTCCTCGATCTTTAGCACGTCGTGGGTCGGACCAATGGCAGGAGACAGGGGAGAAGAGGAGGGGGACTAGGGGGGTAAAGAGAGGTAACACCTTTTCAAGGGA
>Ga0179591_1315087_pt1 | contig 10455 bp, 6 predicted proteins | sample CZOMad2_1_08_16f_FD_182891 | JGI IMG/M metagenome (GOLD analysis project Ga0179591, IMG submission 182891) | Vadose zone soil fungal communities from Angelo Coast Range Reserve, California, USA - CZOMad2_1_08_16fungal (PacBio error correction) | ecosystem: Environmental > Terrestrial > Soil >...
CCCTAAGTTCATATCTGCGATCTAGCAATCTAAAAGCGAGGGAAGGCACGCCGGGCGAGAGTTTTGAAAAGGAAGATACGAGGACCGCATCGGTTCAGGACATACAGACAAAAAGGGAAGAACACGGGCAAAACGAGGGGAGCGGGACTTTACTAGGGCTGGTAGGAGAGTGTATGAGAGGGGGAAGCAAGAGCGACGGGGGATTAGACGAAAAGAAAACAATGGCAAGGCAACAAGAGGACACGCGAATCTTACCGAAGGAATAAACAGGGAAGAGAAAGCTGAATAAACGATCGTGAAGGGTTACTTCAGATTGAGGGTTGACTAGACAAAGAAGCAGGGAAGGGGAAGGGGCGGGAGGAGCTAGAACCTACTAGAGGGCTTCCGGTAGTTTTGCTCTCCTTTTCTCCACAGGCGTCAAAGGCGATGGTCCAACCACCCTGGACAAGAAAATAGATGGCTTCGGGTCAGAAGAATGCGGCGACTATGGAAATTGGCCCTTCATGAGGGGAAGGGGTGCTACAATTAAAAAAGGGCAAATTGAAAATTGAATAACGATTCAAAACTGTTGAGGTCTATTAAAAGAGAGGGATCACTTTGAAAAGGGCTAGGTAACCGAGGGAAAGAAGGGACTAAAACTTCACTGTATTGCGCCCTCCAGAGGTCACACTGACATCAGAAAATAACAGGAGAAAGGAAGAGTCGAACCATTGGAAGTCTAACATCGGGGGGATTCTATTCTAATCCCGTCGCAGATACTAACGATGGACTGAACCAGAAAGGAAGGAGAATATGAGAGCAAACCTGTCGGGAGGCCAGTCTGAAAAAAGATCTACGACCGGCTCATCAACCAAGACGACAGGGGGCGGAGAAAGTCCCCGCGGAGTGTAAAGGAGTATTTGGTGAGCTGCTAACGAAAAACAACGGGGAACGGAAGAAAATGAAACCGAAGTAGTAGGTTCACAAGTAAAAGCTGGGTGAAGACAATGCTTGGAAGAGCGGCGAAGCCTTTCTTTGGGGGGAGGTCCTTAAGTGGTCAGGGGAAAGGGGCGAACTATCGGGGTGAATCACGGAGCTGAAATAGGACCATCAGCCGGTGAACTTACCTTTGGTGTAAAGGAAGGGATGTTGGGGAGACAATCTAATCCTTTAGCAATCCGAGTAAAAAGTCTGAATCCCTAAGAGACGGTGGAAGAAAATCTCGGAGGGGGGGAAAGAGAAGGGGAATCGGGCATCCAATACCTGCGAAACTCCCACGGTGACTCGAAGCGGATCAACAGGTTTCCTAGCATGAAAAGAAGTCCAGGGAAGAGAAATCTGGAAGAATTCTCCTTATAAGAACAAAAAGCACCGCCTCTTCCAAGAAAGCAATTGATTCAATTTCGGGGGAAACGGTAGGAGTCCACCAGTTCAGTAACTAATCTACCGTCCCCAAGCGGATGCGATGATTGTCTTCTCAAATAACCTAACGTTAACTCGAAGATAGGGCCTGCCTCAAAAGCTCGTCCATCGGGAGTCGTGGGAGGTGAAGAAGCTCCTGACCGTCCGTGGAGAAAGGAGACAAATTAAATGGGTCAGAAACCACGAACCCTTCGAGGCAGGTTGTAGAGATGGGCATGAAGGGTAGAGATAGAGATACTTCAGGACGAAGAGTGTATTCAAGGTCCAACGAAGGGCACGATTACAAAGTAAACAAGTGAGAACTCTAAACCAACAAAAATCTTAAGGAAGAGAGAGAGGGAGATTCTTGCTTCCAAAGACTCTGGAAAAAGGTTCATCTGAACTAAAAAAACAGGGAGAGGTAAATAAGGTCTTGCGGGAAACAATTCTCCTCCAAAAACAAGGAATCGTAGAGGGAGGGCCGGATTGGCCTTTAATAAGATTTACAGTGAGGGGAGGCGGACTCATGACAAAAAGAGATGGGGGAGAGTCCTTAAAAGAAACAGGGAAGGATGAACAAAGCTTGACGGGGCGCTATTAGGTTCACCACCCTAAAGAGAGGGGCTAAAAAAATTTCACTATACTCTGGGACCGATGGGTTGGGCCAGTTAAGGTTGGCAATCAGCTGTGAAAGTTGCCCTCGTCAGTATCTTCAAAATTCGAAGCCCGGAGTGAAAGTAGCACCGAAAGGAAGAAGTATGAGAAAGATGTGAGCGGCCGATCCAGGCCGTGTTTCGCTAGCTTGTCCTGGCCGTTGTATCGGACGTTCAGAAGGAAACTGCGGGGTCAATTGGAGGAAGAAGCGAGATTCGGGAAAAAAACATGAGGGTGAGGCTCGACGTAAGGGTCGATCACGGAATGAGTCTCCTCCCAAACCGGAGCAAATTTCCCTCACGCCCCATATCTCGCAGATAAGGGGGATGGAGTAAAATGGAACAGGAAGAACGCAATTACCGCTCTCACCGCCAACTTATTCGTAAAAATCAAGAAATAAATCGTTCCCAAGAGAGGATTGCAGTCCTGCAGTAAGAAACGTTTTGTTCAGATCATCTATCAAAAAGCGACGAAATGAAAGATGAAAGGGAGATTATCGCGAAGAGGTAGCTGCATTGGAGGCGGTCATCAAATGGGAACCTTCTTGGAAGTGGGCACCGGGGACAAGATTGAGAACTCAAGCAACTAGAGGCGGTCACGACGTAGAAAGGATCAGTCAGCCTTGAGCTGTAGGAAAAAGGGAAACTCTCAACACTGGAGGTCTGCCGGGGGGAAGCAGGGAGAGATGAATCGACTACAAAATAGGGGGGTGGGAATTAATTTATTCCAAAGAGAGGAGAGACAAATTGCGCTTGACAAAATAACAGAGAGGGAGATCCGATCAGCTTCCGGTGCTGAATATTTCACAAGGAAGGGGGGGCAGAAATGGCTAAAGACTGATGTAATCATCTTCCGGGAGGATATCCATCAGCAGTCTGGTTTATCTACAAAAGGCTGTGTAAAGAAACTCGCTGTAAAAAAGTCCAAATACCGGAGAAAAGGAGGGCGTAAGCTACAAGGAGGGCGAGGTTCGCGAAGGAAAAACTCAAAAAAAGCCCTCGCGTATTCCCTAGGGAGGCGGAAAGATTCACGGCGAGAAGCGAGGTTAAGGGGATTAAACTAGTTGATTAGAGAGATCTGTTGGACAGGGCTAGAGGGTTTGAGGCGATCTCCTACGCGAAGACGGAAGTTCCTAAGCGCACTCAATAGGGGAACGAATTCACCATGCTTCAGAATCCGCCGGGGATTTTGCGGGAAAGAAGGAGTGCGCGGGAGGGAGGAGATGAAAGATCTTCACTTTATTTAGTAGATCCAGGGTCGGATTGGGGGAAATTCCATATATTAAAAAATCGGCCGCAATAGCAGCAGAGGTTTTTCTCGAGAACACGCCGGGATGCGTGCAGTTAGCGAGGTCCAAAACAAGGCCGAAAACCCGTGCTCCGAGACGATGTACTCAGTTAGTCTACAAAAGTCCTACTAGAACAGAAGTAGGGATAAGGGAATAAAAACATACCAATCAGCGGAACGAATCGCGTTCTAGTTCTCATGAGGGGTCACGCGATCAAAAATTTCATCTGTCAGAAGGTGACTTTCCGTCAGGGTCGTGTAAAGACTCACAAAAATGGATAGGGGGGAATACAGCCAAGAGGTGCGTCGTAAGAAATCAATCATGATCCCTATGAAAGAGGACTTGGGGAAAGAGACCGACTACCTCGACAACTCAGAGGCGAAAGAAGTGGTCTTCATCCGCAAACTCATCTCCTCTGAAATCGTACTCTAGGAGAAAGGGGGGGACCAAACTTCAAAAAAGACTACGGGCAGAGAGTGAAAAACCAGAATGGGGTTTTCAGCGACGTCGCCAAAAGGGGGACAATATCCGTCGGTGGGGCAAAGCCCTCCTAAGAGGGGGTAGGTCGACAGTAATTATCAGTCGGAGTAAGGGAAAAAGGGGATTTAAGAGGGTCCGGGGGAGAAGAAAGAAGATAGGGGGTGAACTACAAGCGAAAGAAGTACTCCACGATTAGAACTTTCGATTCGCGCAAGAAATTGGTGTTTTGGGCTCGGTACGCTAAGGGGCGTCGGACTGTTAGCCAGGAACATTACCCTCGGATAGAAAGAAGATCGACTACTATGACTAAAACCCTCTCCTACTCGGGACCTAGGAATACGCCTCAGGCGTGTGTAGACTTCTACCTGGTGGCCGAAAAATAAAGGGAGTTAGATCACAGGTGGCTATTCACGAAGGCGTTTTATCTAATTCACTCTCAGCCGGGTCGGAACATAAGGAATGCTTTGTGTAAAGGAAGAACTTAAAAGGAAGAAAGAAAAGGGTGGGGAGTTTTATTGCAGGGGGAGTGAACTTATAAGCATTTCTATCGATGGTTACGAGAAGAAGAGTTTCAAACGACCCCAACACCTTTCCCTCATGCCGCTAGAATTGGAACCTTAGGGACAGGCGGGGAAATAGACTGACGGCTTCCTGGGGACTCAAAAGAAAAATCAGCTCAAGCAGCCACCAAGGAGAGCAGGGCCCAGTAAGAAATCAATCGAAAATTAACTTTCTAAGTGAGGAAGAAGCTCAAAGAGAAAATTGCCTGATGGTAAAAGGGTGCCGCCCCCCCAAAACCTACACATGAACAGATAACGCAAATAGGATGAAATCAATAGAAGACCTGGGAAGTAAAATAACAGACCAAGGTTTTTGCAAAAGAGACGTATACCCTGCAGAAATTTCCCCTAACAGTAGGGGGGGGAGCTTGCGACACATATTGACCACGGGGTGTAAAGAGAGGAGAAAAAGGGGACTTAACGAGTGGACAGCACTTCCCCGCTGCCAAAATAGCACTACGCTGAAGAGTCCTAGGCGGAAAACTGGCGGCGGTGGTTCGAAGAGCGTTATTTTTATCACCAAAAAAATATAAAAAAAACGGAGTATGGAATGGTGGGGATCCAAAAGGAAGCTAGTGTCGAAGTCACCGCCGAGTCCGAGAGGAGAACCCATCTCGCCGAGAGTGTCACAGCCTAAGAGGAAAAGGGATGGGAACCACCCGCTGTTAGCGCGGAAAAGAACACCTAAGAGGACTACACGAATGTTCTTCCCTTTTCAACTCGAGAGAAAAGAAATCGGCAGCTGAAAGTCGATTTTTACTGTCGAACGGAAAACATCTATCTCCACCCAACGGGGTGGTTACAGAACTAGGAAAAGAAGGAAAGCTTGTAGTTCGAAAAAGCCATCTGCTCGGTGTGGGAATTAAAAATCTCGCTCGCCAACTTAATAAAAAGGTGGGAATCGGCACGGGAAAAAAAAAAAAAAAAAAAAAAAAAAAAAAAAAGGAAGGGGAACATACAACCGTTCAATTCGGTGGACATCTATGGCCATAAAAAGATGCTTATCTTATCTGAAGAAGGGCAAGGGCGGTCTATAAAGGCTGTCTCGTAGCTGCTGGATCTATGATAGGCTGCTAAGGTACCCGATTCAAAATCGATATCGGACAGAAGCGCACGCACGTAGGTCAGTCCAGTACCTCCATCCCACTTCGTCCGAAGGAAGAAGGGCAGCTAGACTGGGCCTATATGGGACTCAAAAAGCAGACATTCTGGGGAGCAGAGGATCGGCAACAGCCCTGAAGAGGAAGAGACCATCTGAGACATAACAAGCAATCCCTCCCAATAACATATTCAAAGCCAACATAGGTGGGGGCACACAAAAAAAAACAAAGCAAACCCCAAAAGAAAAAACCAACCACCGAGAAAGAAGGAAAAAAACCCAAAACAACAAAAAAACAGAAAAGAGAGAAAAAAAACAGAAACCAACAAAGAAAAACACAAAAAAAAAAACCACAAAAAAGCACCCACACCCAAAAAAGCCAAACAACCAAAATCACCAAAACACAAAAAAAAAAGAAGGACACCAAACCTGGAAAAAACAAAAATCTGAGAGTAATCGGACGAGTCTGAAGGAGAGAATCCGAGTCAGAGGGCGGAGGACGTTCATCTTTCGCAAACTCTTGGATCGCGCTACGCGGCTGCTCCATTGCCATTCTTCCGGAGACCACAACGACCGCATCGGAGACTCCACTCTTCGGTCGAGGCCGTCGGCGAAGAAGCGATGCTGCAAAAGGGCAAAAGCAGCGGTTCAAAGAGGTCTGGGCCGCACATCACACAGAGGCTTCCTATACTGAAAAATATTGCCCTCCCATTGGAGACAGTAGCGAAGAATACGTAATTACAGGATGAGTAAGTAAGAATAAGCTTGAATAGTACCGTCTGACGAGGGAAAGATGTATACTCTTTTGGGTTTTGAAGAAACGCAATGGATTCATCATTATGAGGGAGGGAAGAAGGGCGACTTGAGGACTCTGGACTCTCTAAGAGGGATTACGTAATCGCGTTAACTTGAGCAAGGCGGAATCCGGGCGTTGGCGAGGGGGGATACCTACCCCTAGTAACTTCTTAGCTCTGAAGGAAGTGGGGAGAAGAATATTCCACGAGACCGCGTCTTTAGTTAATCTGCGGTAGGACGGGGGAAGGTTGGGGATACTTACTCCAAAAAAATAACTCGAGGCATAGCCTTTAGACCGAACGGCACTCGCAAAAAAAATTAAGGGCAAGTATGAGCGCATCTAACAAAGCGGTCTAAAGGTATGAGAGGACCAACTCGGAGGTCACGACTAGCTCACCCGAAGTGGGCGGATCGAGGGATCGGCGCAGCCCCATAAGGAGTAAGTTTTTACTGATAATGAATGCCGGGTGAAGTCATCGGAAAGAACCTGGCTACCGAGAGTCTCTGCCGGTGCCAACAGGAAATCGGAAGGGTGAACTAGGGAGGGGGGAATGGGGTTTCCTTTATATAGCGGAGAAGAAAAGCTGCTTAGGTCGCACGACGGTAAAGAACCGTCAGTGAAAACTCTATAAAGAGAAACTCGTACCCCGTAACAATACATTAGATCGGATCTGAGGAAGGTTGAAGTAAAATCCTAGGAAAGACTAGGAGTTTCTGACTATAAAAACGAGTAACCAGGGAATTTGTCTCGGGAAGCCGGGACTCATAGTCTTTCTCCGGATTCGCTCTCCTGTTGTCGCGGGCGGTTCCAATCCTGGAAGAGAGAACCAGGAAAACCTGGGCCCCCTCCCCGCCATCTATGTCATAGACCTAGAGCTTCCTTCCTTTAGTGTCCATATTTCCTATCAAGCAGAGGGTCAAAGGTGGAATAGGGTAACAATTTGGGGGGGGGGGGGGGTGGGGATCAACAGCGAAGGGGGGGCCGGGACCAGGATCCCCGACCGGTGCACGTGCCCGCAAAAAGATAGCGTTCCGGGGCCACTTCGATTTATGACCTCTATCACAATAAGAGATAGGATTCCGGTCGAGAACACATTGAGTAGAACAGCTTTAGTACTATTCCTATCCCCACACGACTAAGATGGCTATCGGGGAGGAACGGGAGAACGTCAGAAGTTCTCTCAAGTACAACTGGCTAGAAACAACATTTCCTTATGTCAGCGAGTATTACCACACAAGCAAACACTAAGCGGGGAAAGGCGATTCAGCTCCAGAACATCTTATTGTTAGGAGGATATTTCGTTTGTCTCTCTGGAGCAAAGGGGACACTCGGGACCAGGGAGTTCCCTTGAAATCTCTGAAGAAGAACTGATGGTGAGGGAAAAACTGGCAGGACGGTTATAGAGCGAAGTTAAGAGTGGAGAGGAAAGCTTCCTTGGTATTGCTGGAACCTCTGACTGGCCGGAGGAATAATGGCATAAGGGGTCCTCTGGAACATCAAGTCTGTTCCGGATGAAACTTAAGGGTGAAAAGCCACCGTAAAGGTTGATCCGGGTAGACGGAAGGAAAGCCGCGCATGACGTCAAGAAATGACGACGCTCTCACAAATGTTTGAAGAAGCGAAGTCGAGGGAACTTGACATCCGTAGAAAGAAAGGCAGAAAAAAGAAAAGAAGATCACGTTCAACTGACTTTAGAACCCTAGAGGTTGCAGGGTCGGAGGGCAGAAATAATACTGACGATCACTTATCAAATTGAGTACCACCCTCTCCTCTAAGAAGAGATTGAAAGGATAGGCCACAAGGGAAGGGAGCGTGTAGTGGGAGCACTTAAACACTCCCAATCAGCTACCGAAATGTGGAGACGTTCCCTGGTTTCGTCAGCGAAACGCATCAACAAGGTAAAGAAAGGATAAGAAGCGCGGTTCCTTCTCAGAAAGAATCAGCTCGCTCAAAACGTCTTTGATGGAAGTGCTCAACTAAAAGAAACTGAGACCATTGAATCAACCCGGCAGACAGAAGATCAGAGAACTTGTTTGTTGGAGGAGAAAATTTCACCTTGAACTGAAAAGCTAAAAGGCGAGGCTTTCATTCGGCAGACTCAGCGGGCATCAAGAAAGCATCCCAAAGGAGGTGGAAATGAGGCTCTTTACCATGCATCAACAAGGGGGGAGTCAGGGTGGGCATCGAAAAGATACCAGCTGGTCGAAGTCGCTTAGCTATATCTTCACGGTATACTCAACAAAAGGGACCTGAGACGGCTTGGGACGGGCTGATACTGATGTTACTGAGAACAGGAGGATGCTGCAGAAAAAAAAACTCATGAGCAGACGAAATGTCGCAAACAACTTTGCTAACCGGCGAAGCGAACAGCTTCGGTACTCTTTGCTGGGAGAAAATGGGGGGATCGAGAAAAAGGTGACAGAGAGAAAAAGGGAGCTGCTAATAAGCAAAAGAATGGGGGGGGGAGGAGAGAATATTGCCAGCAATTGCAACGGATAGGGTCTTCTGACGGCGCGTTTGGGTGGGGATACGACAGCACGGAAGAAAGGAGGGAATACTCTGGCGTAGAGGGGAGGCGGGGGTACCCAGAGGACCGGTGAAGACTGAGCGGGAGGGGCGGGTCCTGTTCAAGAACGGCTCTAGGAAAGGCGCTACTAAAAAAAACTGCTTCCAAAGGGAGTTTATGAAAAGTCGACGTCCCTCCTTCGAAAGGGAAACGACACCATATGGTATCACACATATTCAAGGACCAATGACCCGAATCCAGGGGTAGAGGGAAGCGGAGCCACACGTGCAATACCAGACAAGCGTGCCCTACAAAAAAAAAGGTTCAGTTGCGAAACCCAAATCGAAAACATAGCCAAAGGGCGATATGGAGTCAGGGCCCACACGTTTGTTTTAAACGGTCGTGGGGATTCATCGCGATAAACTTCAATAAAGATGAAATCGGGACTGAGATGGCGCAAGCTGTCGCTATGAGGAGACCTGGCGATATAGAATGCACTTAAGGCCCTGGTTTTGTCGTTGGGGGGACTAGCTGAAAAAGAGGTATCGGAACTTTCTCATTGAAAAAAGCCTTCGAGAAGCTAGGGGCAAGTTCATTCTCGAGACGCGGGATTAACTCGGACAAGGGGAAAATCTTCAATTTAAAATCTCATCACGAGCTTGCCCGGAGGTATCAGCAGAAAAGGACTCGGGGGAATTTCATCATGCTGTCTTATGAATAATAACACAATCTGTGACTCGAAAAAAATGATAGGTGGTCGGGGGGGGGGATGATCGTGGACTTCCATAGAACCGGGTGACTCTAGTTTTTCATGGGAGCCCTCTTCATCTCGAAACCTTCATCACAAAAAGAAGTTGGGAAAAAAAAAGAAAACGAGGTTCTGGGACAGTGTAAAGAGTACGCCAGGCGGATCCTGAATGAGAAAAGCCGTTCTATCAGCCCATACTTATCAAGCCGGTTATAGGGAAGCCCTGAAAAAAGGCTTCGTGAGAACGGGGGTACGGAAAACTCCCGATATTAAATCACAGCGCTCTTAAGGCACATGTACGCAGCAAAAGAGGAGACCTTTTCCGGGGTGGAATCTGGGGGCTAGTTGAGCGTTAGGCTGGTGAATCGATATGGGAGGATGAGATCTAACGCCGGAAAGTCTAAGCTCGCAGGCAACCATCATAAAAGACCGGTAGTCCTAGTCAATCAGCCAGCCCCGAAGTCAGTGGTGTTCCCAGCCGAAAAGCTCTCTTGGGGGAGAGGACCGAAAAAAAAAGGGAGAATCTACAAGGGTTAGTGAGGAGGTCAATCCCCTAGCCGGCGTTAATACTCTCAAGAAGATGACTATGGGCAGAGGTTTAAAAATCACGCGAACCGTGGCCTTTTTAGGAGGTCAAAAGAGAGCAAATAGAGTATTCGAAGGCGAGAGGCGCGAGGGGAGTAAGGGTTTCTCGAGGGGGAGTGGCGCGGCTCTCAAAGGACTTCCGAGAAAAAAAACCGGTATTTCATATATTAGAATCCTCCCTCGCAAACGGCAGAGCCAACGCGACGGAAAGAAAAATTTCGAGTTCTGCAGGGTCCTAAAAGGAAGAGGACTAGGGGGGATCGGGGCAGCGATGCTTTGTAAGACAGGACGCCACCGGCCGAGGCCTGATGGTCCGAGGATAAGCTTGAGAAGGGACGAGGCACTATCAATATTCTTAA
>Ga0179591_1377939_pt1 | contig 10455 bp, 11 predicted proteins | sample CZOMad2_1_08_16f_FD_182891 | JGI IMG/M metagenome (GOLD analysis project Ga0179591, IMG submission 182891) | Vadose zone soil fungal communities from Angelo Coast Range Reserve, California, USA - CZOMad2_1_08_16fungal (PacBio error correction) | ecosystem: Environmental > Terrestrial > Soil >...
CACCCTGCAGAGGGAAAAGATCAGGAGAACCCGAAAAAGGATGGGGAGAGTTGGAGGAGGATTGGAAGAACGTCGTTAAAGAACACCAATCGCTTGTATCCCTAAGTTGAGGGTAGGGTGCAAATGTCATATACGAAGGCTCAGCGAGACCAGAAAAAAGGCATGGTCAACGCAAGACGTTCAACAGAAAAACCCGTGGGAGATCTTAGAGTGAGCCACTTTGGTGAAGAGAGCCTTTAGAGAAAACTAACCTCACCTGGATTCAAAGTGTCAAACAACAAAGATCGTATTCTCTTAAACAAAAAGACAGATAGAGGCTGCAAGCAATATCCTCTTGCGGTTTTTGAACGTTTTCTGGGGATCATGCAGTCAACAAAGGAAAAAGACGCGACTCGAGGAGAAAATGCTTGCATCGCCAGGGAGTGGAGTGTGCTAGCAATCACTTGGAGTACGAGCCTTCGGCTACGTAATGGCGGGGCAGAGGAAAAAACAAGATTAGGGGGGGTCCTCGATAGCTCTTCGGAAAAAAACCTCTGAACCAAGGTTTGCTTTCATAGATTTTTAGGGAGAGGGAAGACAGCTACTGCAGAAAAAAGGATAAAAGAATTGGCCGGGTAAGTCTAGCCGCGCGAGTCTACATCAAGGCGGATAACCTCGGTACATTGCAGGGAAGGTTTAACTTAAAAAAAGGCACAAGAAAAGAAAATAAAATTTGCCGATCGGGACTCAACCGGAGAGGTTTGGTAAGCTGATAGGTCGAAATTCGCAGAAGACCAATCGTATTATAGCCGTCGGAAAAAAAAAAAAAGATCTAGGAACATTGAATGTGAAGGGAAAGGATGATCAAATGAAAAAGACAAGTCTCGTCATCAAAGGGGTATCAGCAGGGGGGAACGCACAAGGGGGGTTGAAGGAGTGAAGCTAAGCGGGTCGCATGAAAGTTGGAGAGGATCTTCATCGCACAACAAGAGGGGGAGGATCGGTACATAGGTTACAATGTGAAGAGGGAGTTCGAAAGGAGAGGAAGGGGTCCCGTTGGGTTGGGCGAGCGCAATGAGGGCTATTTTGGGGAACGGTGTCTTTATGGCCTCAAATGAAGTCGTCAACGAACGAGAACAGTTTGCTGCTCCTCGGGAAGAGGAGGGAAAAAATCGACTATCTAAGGGAACTTTCCCACTCAAGCCACATACTAGAGACAAAGAATAACAGACTTCGTTTTCAACGAGCGAGAGAGAAATACGCCAACTTAATGATGAGGAAAATAAGTAGGAGGGACCACACGCAAGCCATGGCGGCAGTCATTCTGACGAGAAATGTAATCCGGTGCTGGGGAAAATCTGTCGGGGGCGTGTAAGCTCTTATTCTACTATCAGAGGCGAAAGCCAAAAAAGGGTTTCTTAACATCAGTCAATTGGGGACTGCAACAATTAAGCCACAAAAGGCAGAACTGGGCAGGAGAGGGGCACAAAGGGGTGTCACGCGGGCGTGCTTCTCTCAGCATTTCAAAGAAGGGTTAAGAGAAGAGCTTTCTTTCTTCCAGTTGTAAAGAAAGGGGAGGGGGGGAGGAGTAAACCTTAACAAGGGGAGACCTTACACAGATGATACCAACTAGAACTTGGCGGGGGAATCTGGCCTGACCGAAAGTTGAAAGAATGGTTCCGCTCTTCTCATGCCAGGAGATAGAAAAAGCAGGTACTGAAAAGTTTGGGGGAGAAGATCAGCGCTACCCACCTTGGGGGTTGTACTTTCTCAAGGGAATTAGTTAGTTCACCGGGGTACGTGGGGGTATGAGGTCTCTAATGCAACAAGGAGGGAAGGACCCAATTACTAACAATGGGGTTAGGAAAGCGACGGGGGGAAGCAACTCGGCAAAGATTTTTCTAAGTTCGGGCTGGATTCTCTGGACGAAACTCGCCATGAAGTCATGTTGGGGAAAGGGAAAGGTGTCAAAGCTCAGAATAAGAAACCATCGAGAGGGGATCCTCGGCAACAAAAAAGCCAAAAACGATGATTCCGGAGAGCAGAGAGTGGGACTCAGGCACGGGCGCACCACTGGGGACGCCGCGCCGTAGAAGCGGGGGGGGAAGTCCATTCTGGAGAAGAAGTCCGGAAAAAAGAAATCAAGCTCGGGCTTGCAGCTGAGGATCGACGAAAGGTTGGAAACGACGAAGTTGGGGGGGGAACCGGATTCATTTTAGGAGGCAAGGAGGGCTTGGCGATCCACTTTCTCAGTAAGCTCAAGAGGCGACAGGGGGTTTAATGGAACGTCTTGACGAGAAAAAAGGCAAGGGAATAAGGGAGGGGGGGATTGGAGAACTCACCGTTAACAAAACCACTCGACATGTACGATCAAAAAACCAGAAAAATTGAAGAAAAAGTGTTCTTGGTCAAGCCCGGCTTAGGAACAGAATAAAGAAAAAGTCCACCTTGACGAGGGGATCTGAAGCAACAATCCCGAAGAAGTGGGGTGGTCACAACTCAAGGCAAAGGACGCTTACTCGCGAATCGGTTCCTCCGCTTCATTACGATAATTACAGAATCAAGGTGGAGAAAGAAGGACCTCAAACCTGCCTAAGTCGGGAAAGCACGTGCGGCAGACGTACTATGAGTTTGGGGGAAAACAAAACTCCTGAGGTAAAAAAGCCGGCCAGAGACAAAAGATCTAGGGTAATATATATGGGGAAGGGGGACGACAATCGAGTTTATAATCGGAGGCAAAACGCGAATGAGAGAGAGACAAACGACAACTGGGGCAAAAGAGAGAGATAGCATCGGTAACGCGGGTGAAGTTGCACTTGGTACAGAAACTATATTGAAGCCTCAACTAGAAAGTCTCTTCACGAAAAGGAAGTCGCAATGGTCATTAGGAGGGGGGGAAGAAAAGACGCCCTTATGGGGGAAACTCAGAAAATGGGATGCCGGACACATTTGGGGGAGAGAGGTCAGGATCAAATCGGTCGGCCGCAGATGGAAAAGTCTATCGGAAATTAAAACTCAAGTAATCCCGCGAGTCAGAGTCATGGGCTAGGAAGGAGAAGGTCGGGAGGAAAAGAGAACCAGCTGCAATTTCGGCGCTTTTGGTGCTTGAATACGCTGAAACTCAAACAGAGACACGGATTTTTAAAAATATAGGTATTCCGGGGGGGGGAGAACGTTCATGAAGACCACCTCTTGCGACGGAGGGAGGTGGGCAAGAGGACTACCTTCGGGTAGAGTGTGGGCAAGGTGGCGAGATATCTACGCTAAGAACCACGTCCTAGGGGTCTCTGAAAGGGCCTAAACAAGAGGTGCGTCCGGCTGATGAAACTGATGTCCTTGGATAGAAAAAAACATAGGAGAGAAAAACTCCAATTAGGGCGAAACCGGTAAAACATTATGAGAGGACAATTCCTAGGGGGGGAGGGAGATGGACAGCCCCGGAAGCCATCGGCTGGGGGGGGGGGGAGGTACACCTTCAGCGCCGGCAGGACATAATTGAGAGCTGTCCGACGGGAGAGGGAAAAAAGTTGAGCCTGGCTATGTGTGACAAAAAGGTGGAGGGATCTCAAGGAGAGGGGTCGTTCACAAGAGGAGATAAGCGGGGGTGGGGAACCGCGGATAGCAGCGAGCATGGAACAAGGAAGAGGATACTCGGAACAACAAAGGTGCTCTGTCGGTTCGGGCCGCGGATAGATCCAATGAAAAGATTAAGAGGGCATCTCAAGGTCCAACCATCACGCGTAAGACGCGATACCTGGGGCGCAACATGTGGGGAAAAGCGGACACAAAACACAGAAGAAAGCAAAGTTGGAGCGGAAGATCGTGAGAACCCTGTGAACTCTAATAGGAGGAAATAGCGGTCAATCGAAATGCGGGAGGGGTCGCGGTCGGGATCAACGACGCGGCACCACGGCGGTTCAGAAAACGGAATCTATCGCTGGCAAACCCAATTCGAGGTCAGTTATCATCCCCGCATCGGTTGGACTGACTTGCCAGCGTCCTCATGGAGCTCGTGCAAAGTTACCACCTGTGAAAAAACCAGGGGCAATGCAACCGAGAGTGATCTTAAATGCTTGAAGGGGCCAGAGCGGACTGGCCACGAATCCAGTTCAAACGGTATTCCGTTCGGTGTCTAGAACGGTTATATGGGGACACGGTTTCATGTTTCAACTCCCTAAGAAAGAAAAAGGCCTCGACTACACGTTGTGTATGCAAGGTGGATCTCGGATGACAAGAGATAAGTATCACAGGAAAAAACACTAACTGGCTTCACCAACTTCAACGCGAAAAGAAAAGGAAGACACACAAAAAAATTTGAGTGGGGGTCGGGCCAAAAAGGGAGAAAATACTATCTCTCTGAAACACCACAAAGGGGTAAATATTAGTCGTATAGATTGAAACTCCCCACTAAAAAAATGGGGGGCAGGGGAGGCAAATGGAAAAAGGGTTGGTCAGATTCGTGATCGGTCGAGGAGAAATAGACTGGACCGGCGCAAAGACAACGTGAATCAAAATGACATGGGGGGGAGCCAATTAATCACTTCAATAACAATCTGGCAGGATAGCCCCGAAATCAAAAAATCCTGCGTTGCGGGCGCTCCGGAAGCCGATGGCATGGGAAGGGGAAAAGGTTGGGGGAGGGAAAAATGTTTCTCAACCATGTGGGAGTCGGCATTATCTGTCTCTATAACTCAGCGGGACAAAAAATGATAACCAAAAGGAAAAACCAAAGCCAGGCTGAAGCAGGGGGGGGTGGGGGAAGGTATTAATATAACTGGGGGGGGGCGTTTAACATACGGGGAAAAGGATTTGGAGTAAAGCCTTCGCTCACTCGGGGAGAAAAAGTCCCTCTACATTGTCGGTACAAATCGCCGCGGGGCTGTAATGGCCGCTCAAGGAGGGCGCCGTGTGGTTTTCGGAGCGATTTAAAACCATGCTGACGTATTTACTTCTTGTAAGAGGTAGGGGGGGGGGTATCGCGCTTCATAGCCTCGTGAAGGCGTTGGTACCTCAGCTTCATTCTAGTCTAGTTAGAGGGACTAAAAAAAACGGACATTACTCACTTTTTGTCGTGAGAAGGGGTCCCATTAGTAAGACTCGGATTGACAAAAAAGAGGTGAGAGACTCTTGGGGCAGCCTCTATTCAGGGCTCTAGCAGAGGGTTGGGGATAGAAAAACGAGTCCATTTCTACAAAAAAGATTGGAGACTTCGTGAGGGGGAAAATCTTCTCTGGGGGACGAGCGCTGGTTCTGGAGGGCGAAAAAAAATACTATCTCCGGGCTTTCCTGAGGGAAGACCAAAAAAGACCACCCCAAAAAAAAACCCCACAGGAAAAAAAAAAAAAAAAACCTTACTCGTTTTACTGGTGGGGGTGAAACCGGCAGAATTGGGAGCTTTGTATCAAAGAGGGAGGGCTATGAGAAAGGTCTCAAGAAACGCCTCCGCTGAGGATCTGGGGGTCTGTACGGAATGTACTATACCCGCAGATAGGGGTCCGGGCGTCCGGAGGCGCAATGAAAACCACAGAAAAGGACAGACAAAAAAGCTAGAAGATTGAGCATGAGTGGTCTTTCCCGAACCGGGAAGGCCAAGGACGGGACAAGTCCCCCTGAAACTTTAAGGGAAAGGTTACTAAGGGGAGAAGACAAGTCGCCAAGCGCTGTGAGAAAACACGAAAAGAAAAAGGACTACTTAACTCGGGCCGACGACCTCTCCGGGAAAGAAGGAAAGGGGGAGCAAGTGCAAAGATCCTCAAACGCCGAGAATGAGGGGATCATTCTAAATAAAAGTCCAAAATAAGGGGAAAGAGGAAATGGTACAAAAGCCGATCAAAACCATGTTAGGGAGAGCAGAAGGGGATCGGAAAGTTAGGAGGGGGGATGGAGGGGGAAGACGAAAGCACACCCCTAATGAATGGTCATCACAAAAAAACAAAGGAGGAGAGAGAGATAGCTCTCGGGGTTTTTGACGGGGTCGGAGGAGACACTAAAGAAATTGAAAAAACACCAGCATCAGGAAAACAAGTCGGCTCAGAAAGAACCATGGGTGGGATCAGGCAGGATTTGTTGCAAACTAGGCACCGTGTGGTTGCACTCCGACCACCGTGAGGCCGCACGTGAGACGAATGACGAGCTCCGTCGAACCTGAATGGCGAAAGGAGGAAAAGAAGGGTCATCCTTAAGCTATCATCGGTCCGGCGTCTCGCGTAAGATCCTGTCGGGGGAAACACAAAGTCTAGAGGGTTTAACTGGTCAAGTCCGTCACCTCAGATCACGTGTTTAAGGTAAGGAAGGGTAAGTCGGGAGACCACGCTAAGACACAGAGGAGCTAGATATCCACTACTGGGGAGGGGTGTGTGCAAATGGTAGATTCAAATCCTATACCGCAGGGGCTGCCTTTTTAGTCAAGACGTTCAACAGACAAAAGATGGGAAAAGAGTCAATAGTCCGGTGATGAGCATAGGCCATCGTTCAGCTAAAGGAATCTTGGTCAGAACCTTGAAAAAAATGAGTTCGCGTCCTCGACCCGAGCTGGAAAAAAAGGAAGCGTAAGGGGTTGAAGACAAGAGAGGACGCACAAGGTAAGCGGCCTACGTAGAGAAAAGGCTTGGATCAGTCAGAGGATGTGCGAGAGAACTTCTTTCGCCTGCTCGACTAGACATCAGAATTGCAGGATATGCAAAACAAGGTCAAACAGCCGCGATGAGAATGAACCACTCTGGATATCGAAAAACCATTCAGGGGGGGGAATTCCATGAGATCGCCGCAGAGTGCCGATATAAAAAGGAAAAGAGAGCCGAGGGCTCGCCGCGCTTGGAAAAAAACCCATCACGCGTAATCACCGATAATTTTCTTCATCATTTGGAACTTAGATACGAAAAGCCCACATAACGTGCAAATTGGGAGCGACAGCCCTATTGGCCTAAAAAAACCCGGGAGAGGGTGGAGCTTATAGTAAAATCACAATGCCGAGGGAAAGAAAAAGATGCGTCTTGTATCTACCGGCCTGAAGAAGACAAAGAACGGAACCATTAGGTTCTTTACAACTGAACAGAATCGCCGAAATTCACAAACGCCACGTCGCGCACCAGGAGAAATAAGGGTGCGAGCGAAAAGGGGGTTCACGGGAAACAGACTGATCCCGAGAAAGACATGGCGCTTACAACCTGGCATAAAAACTCGATAGGGTCGTTACAGACGTTTCCATTCCGAGGCCGCGCAAGCATGCAGCGTGCAGGAATCCAACTGGCGGGGGGAAGCAGCAACGTATTGCAAGTGCTTTAAGTAAAACGCCTGCATGAGGGACGAGCAATTTGCTGCGCCCGGATAGTAGAGGATATTCGATATCACGAACTTTGACAAAGAAGGACTGCCAAATATGCTCGGAACATAATGCAGCGGTTGGGCGTGGGAAAACCTTGGTCGAAGAACTAACAACAACAACGGAGTATTAAGATAGATATCTGGGGAGAGGGGGTCCAGAAAATTGGCGTCCCTGTTAGGCTGAGACAGGAGTGCCCTATTATCTTACCCGGTTCGTTGAAGAGCCTAAAAGACGATCAGCTGTGAAATCCGCAACTTAGTAGAGAAGAAGCATGGTGCAAAAGGAAAAGGCAATACAGAATCTGCCCTGCTACTGACAGAAAGGGATCTGCACTAATCGGGTCTCAAGGAAAGCAAGAGGCATGGCAAATTGAATTGGATCCCTCGGGGGGGGGGGAGGGGGGGCGGACTTGGAAGCTCCCATTATAAGAGAGAGGGAAAGAGGATCGGAACAAAAAAAGAAAAAGATCAGTGATAAAAAGTGAAGAGAAGGGTTGAAATTCGGCGATATCCTGTCCTGGGAACAGAATGGGGGCCCGCTTGTCGGGAAAGAAAATATACGCAGGGGGGTCGACTGGGCCACTGGCATTGGCTATATCAGCGAGAAAAAACATATAAGGGGGGAAAACGATACTTTGCTCCCATGACACATTGGATTCTGCCGTATTTTTATTCTCTAAGGGAACATCCGCCCCAGGGACGAGGGGGGGATAAGTGAGTAGGACCGCGCCTCGCAAAAAGAGCCAATCGGTTATCCGTGAAAAGGAAAGCAGAGGCGGCGAAATAGCAGTAACGCAAGGGGGGGAGTGATCAGAGCGGGTGAAAAAAGAAAAGAAAATCGCATAGATAGGAGGACAATCACATTGTTGATGAGAAATCTTTTCACCATCCCGATGAAGGCTCTAAAATTGGACTCTCACCTGAAGAGCATGGCAGACACCAAATTTCGCAGTAGAAAAGAGGGACCTATGAAAAGGCTGGGGGCACGCGGAGAGGCAAGCTCAAAACCGATCGGCAAACGGGCTTTGAAAGAGGGGTAGTGACCTTGGAAAATACTCAGTGGTGGGGTAAGGCCTGAATTCCCGGAGTGTTATCAGGTGCGTGACGATAATAAAGGCTCAAGTACAATCTAAAGCTTGGTGGGATTCTGGAAACGATACCAAAGCTAGGGGGGGGGGGGTACTATCTTTGGGAAGTATCAACCTTGACAACAAACTCTACCGGTTTACCACAACAGGAAACAGCGTTGTCGGGGAACCGTTCGTGAACAAGAATAATCGCTCGACCCTTCCGGATCAGGAGACGCAAGGGAAATCAACCAAAAAAAAAAAGGTTGCAGGGGAAACCTAAAGAACTAGGCTTAGCAGAAGAGAAAAATACTTGACGAGAATCAGAATTTCCAAATAAACTTCCTCCCATCAACGAAGGAATTCGGAACGGGGAGCAGACCTGTATTATGACACCACGGAAAAAACTAGTATGGGGGTACACGCCAGAAAAAAAAGGGAGATGGATTCATAGACTGGGGGGTAACTGGGTCAATGTTCTTGTAGAAGAAGAAAGCGCCACCCTCTATGGGGCTATATCTCTAACAACAACCTGGGATATTATTGAGGGGGGGGTGTCGTGACTTGGAAGAGGTTAGGCCCCTCACACATAAGGGAACTCTCTCGCCTCGCATTGGGTGTTCGGATGGGGGGGAAAACAACCTCAGACCGTAGTGTTTCACGAAACCCCTCTGACTTGACACGACAAACGTAGCGAATTCTATTCAAGACCGATATGCGGAATGAATCCTGGTCTCTAGAGTCCGTCGTCGGTCTGGTCGATCGGAAAAAATTGGCTGGGGAAACACGAGCACGATGCCTTCTTGTGTCCTACCCGAAGGAGGCAGAAAATTAGTGTGGGGGGGGACCGTATTCTGGGGGTTACTATCGGTGACCAGAGACTCAATCTTACTATCGGGGGGTGTGCTCATTCCTAGGGGAAAGTTGGTTGTGGCAGGGGTCCTAATCCCTCCTCTCAAGCAGGAGAACATAGAGGTTTTCTCAGTAAAGACTTCAGAACACAAAAGATTTCCGCGCGAATTAGCGTCCTTGAGCACTTATTATAGAAAGGGGCAAAAACGATCGCAAAACGCATCAGATTCGGCCTTGAAACATTATTCTCTTAGGAAACGCAGGAGAGATGACAAGACAGAGACTATCTCGTGTGTTCTTTTGTTTCAGGAGTAATTAGTGTGAGGAATGGGGAGGTTGGGACGAATAAAGAGAGCTGGCATGAAATTCTTGGGGAATCTCTATGGGATAAGATTGGTTTGCTCTGGAGGAGTGGGACGACCAATTAGCTAAGAAGTCAAGGACATTTGGAGGGGCAAGAGTAAAAAATGGGGTCTACAGGAGATATGCGCGTATACGCTACCTGCTAAGAGACAAAAAGTAGAAAAAGGGATACGATTGTCGCGCGAGTTGACTGTCAAGAAGAAACTGAAAGGATAACAGATTTGCCTATTCCTCGAAGCTGTAGGGGGAAAATAAAAATCCGCTTAGCAAACAACCTCGTACCATTGCGGAGCAGGGGGTAAACTTAAAAGAGAAATACAAAGTCCCCAAAGAGTCAAATACTAACTGTTTGGAAGTTAAGCCTCTTTCGCAAAAGGGAGAGGTTGGTAGCTAGGTCCAAAGGGGGCAAGTCGACACGGCTGAAGGTCGGCGCGGAAGAAGAAAAAACGTCAATCTGTTCAACTTAAAGTCGCATGAAAGGCAAAAGCACACTCAATTCATAAATTACGACCCTGGGCAACCGAGGCAGAATGGGGGGTTCCGTCTCGATCGAAAAGTCTCATCATTTCTAGGACAAAAAGGGGAAACATAACAAATCTGGAAATATAAAAATGCAGGTGAGATGGGGGGTTCCCTCTCTTCGTATCGCCTCACGACATCTTGCCGGGAGACCGTTCGGGGATAAATAAAAAAAGATGCTTGCTTGAAGTGACTTAAGGAAACCCAGTTAGTGAGAGAGAGATTTGGCTTGACCGTAGTATAGATGGAGAATCAGATACGAATCCGTTGCAAAATAAGGCTTTCACACCAGGAATGCAAAGCCGATAAAAGCCGCAATGGGAGGGTGTTTTGCCAAACCACACAGAGATCG
>Ga0179591_1286398_pt1 | contig 10454 bp, 13 predicted proteins | sample CZOMad2_1_08_16f_FD_182891 | JGI IMG/M metagenome (GOLD analysis project Ga0179591, IMG submission 182891) | Vadose zone soil fungal communities from Angelo Coast Range Reserve, California, USA - CZOMad2_1_08_16fungal (PacBio error correction) | ecosystem: Environmental > Terrestrial > Soil >...
GAAAGTCGGCCGAGCGCTCAATATCGGATAAAAGCAAGGCTGTGTTAAAAAGGGGTTTGGGGAACATTTCGTTCTAGAGTAAAGTACGAAAAACATTGAAGAAAGGGGGGGGAGGTTGAAGCAGAAAGAAGAAGCAGCTCCGACTCAGGGCTGGATTTGCTTCCCACTGAAAAAATCTCTGAGGAAAGACGGGGAGGAGGAAAGACCGAGACCAGGGGTAGGGAGATTCTCCATGCCTTCGGGGGCAAGACATCTACAAGGGTCAAAAGCTCAAGGTTATAATAAAGGACTAGTCGCAAGAAAAGCCAAGGAAAAGGGGATAAACACATCTAGAGGAATGAGAGAAAGTCATTCAATGCTATAAACTCGAAACGAGACGATGTGTCAAAAAAAAACACGGGTTTAATGGGCACAAACAACGCAAATAGGAATAGAGGGGGGGAATGACTGTATAGGCTAGTGCATCTCAGCTTTCCATTAAACGGAAAACTCCGAATCTCAAAAAAACTGCGAAGACCAGTGAACGAGACGATTTGGGGGGGATGAAAATCCAGGTCAGGGAGAGAGGGGGGGGGGGGTGAGACGAATTTTCTCCCATTCTCTCGTCGGGGACGAACTGCGGTTCCGGGAAGATGAAAGTTGTATTCTACTTGAGAAAGGGAAGGATCAGAATCTGCAGGAGAAAGAGAGGGATCATTCTCGGGAACGAAGAAGAAGGGGGGGGGGCGTCGAATTCGCTGCTTCAGATTCACCATCCGAAGAGATAACCAAAACAAAAAAAAGTGAGCTTTCTGAAAAACCAAGACGTGCATTCAAGATTGAGAGCTCCGGGACGACCTAAAAAGGGGGAAGGGGAGAAGGAAGAGGCATCGATCTAGGGAAGAAAAAAACGAGGAAGGAAAGAAACAGCCTACCCACTGCAATTTCACCTAAAAGAATAAAAAAAACGAACACCTTAAAAAAAAAAAGAAAAAAAACGACACGGGGAAGAAGACAGGGAGAGAAGGAAAAAATCTCTACAGTCGAGGTTGCGGGGGGAAAAAAGGTGCAGGAGCAGAATCAACACTAGGACTGTCTCAGAAAAGTCAAATTCAAAAGGAAGTCGAGAGGGAAAAAATGATCAGCCCTTCCGTTACTGAGGGATGGGGAAGTTCAGAGGAGAAGGGGGGAGAGTGAGTCCAAGGGGAGAGGAAGAGAGAGGACTTAGACGATTCCGACGGCTTTGGCTGTGAGGGAAGGTTCAGAGCTGCAGAGGTTTGGGGAAACAGCCGTGGGAGGAGTTGCCTCAAGGGGGAAAGAGGGTCAGGGGTCAGAGGGGGATGAGGAGATGGAGCGAACGGAGGGGAAGAGAAGGTCTCCGGGGCCTCTTCCCTGAATCTACTAATTTGAAAAAAAAGGGAAAAGGGACAGTAAACCTTGACATCGTGAGAAAGAGCAGAGAGAGGACAGCAGGAGAGGACCCGTGACACTCTTCATTAACCTAATCTAATACGACGAAAGGGAGCCTACCTGGGGGAGAAGGGAAGGAGGAGAAACACCAAAAAAAAGAGATCGGAAAAGGGGTTCAACACCAAACACGGTTCTTACTTGGGAATGACGTAGAAGATAGACGGGGGGGGTCCGTAAGGAAAACAGGGACGGGCCGAGGGGGAAAGCATATCCGCTCTCATGGGGGCGCGGGGGCAGGTTGAGCCAAGGAGAAAGCTTCAAAAAACTCGTGTCATCAGGTAGAGGAGGGATTCACGAGGGGAAAAGAAGGAGTAATCTGGGAAAAGCGACAAGAGCACATCTAAACAAAGCCTGGTCGGGGGGGACCGCGGGCCGCGGGGGGGAAGGAAGGAGATAAAGGGGGGAAAAACTCAAGGGGAAGTCCCGGAAGGGAAAATATTACTTGGTCGGCGCTTCTCAACAAATTGACGCGCGATCGCAGAAAGCTCGGGGAGAGGGGGGTGAAGACATGGTCCGCGTATAAAAGAAATGTACTAGGGAGAATCAAGGCATCTGGGGAAAAAAAAGGCTAAGCGTAAAGAGATCCGCAGGTAGTGAAAGGAGACCCCAATTAAAAAAATTTAACAAACTCTTGCTACTGAGAAGAGGGAGACAGGGAATAGGGAGAGAAAAGACGGGTAAGCGAGGGGGAGAAAAAGGAATAGTTTGGACGCTCGGGGAAGCTCATGCGCGCTTAAAACGGGGAGCGGAGTTGAAGGGAAATTGTCGATGCAGGGAAAACAATCGGGGGGAAAAGGGAGATAGGGGAAAAAGGCTTGGACAAACCTCGCAAAAGTAAGCTCTGGGAAGATCACTATCAGATCTCGGAAGAAGGTCGGTTCTGGGAGAGGGGAGGAGTCGAGAGGCGACACCGTAGACATCGTCTATTAGGGGAAGAATTGAAACAGGAAGTTTGTGTTGCTATGTGAAAGGATGTTCTAAGCTCTTGCGTCTGTGGAAAAAGGGGAATGCTTTTAAAAGGGGGGAAGGAGGAAAGGGAGTCGAGAGAGAAAAGGGGGCTTGAGCTTCCGCAGAAGAAAAAAGTGGACTGGCACACGGGGGAAGGAGTAGCTGGACCAGGGAAAAGACAATCTCCGGAAAAACGGGGGAACAGATTCGGCGGGGGAGAGAGGGGACAGGAATAGTTCCTAAGAGGGAACCGAGACTGGGAAAAACGAAGAGAGGTACATGCGAGAGACAAAAGGTTTCAAATAGGACGGTGCAAAGATAATTCATACGCGTTGAGAGGAAAAGAAATGAAAATAAAAAAGGGGGGGGAGATGACGAAGGCGCGGATCTCCGCAGTTCAGGTGTAGATAGAGGATACCTCGCTAGAAATGGGGAAAGGGGGGGAAAAAAGATAAAAGGGGCGCTGAGAGGAGGGGGCGGGGCCCGGAGCAATCGAGCTGCTGCGAGATAGGAGTTGTTCATCGGTTTCAGGTAAGAGGAGAAATGGGACGGGATGAGGGGGGGGGAGAAGTGTCTAAAAGAAGGGACAAGTATTGAGAAAAAAGCTACTGACTTACAGGAGGGGAATCTGGAGTCGACAGGACAGTTCGTCGCGATGGCACGAGAGGGTCGAGAAGGGGGAGGATAAAGAGAAAGAGATTCAAGCTCGCAGCCAACTCCCCTGCTCTGGTTTGTTTGAGGGAAGACAAACGTGGAATGGAAAGAACAAGTTTTAAGCCAACAAGGGATCTTAGAAGATAAGAGGGGAGGTAGGAAGCAACAAAGGGAGGATTCTACTTATTATCAAGCTCTAAGGGCTCTGAAAGATGGGTGCAAGAAAGGAGGAAGGAAAACGCCTTAGCTTATTGGAAACTGAATGCTGGGGGGAGGCTGTATAGAAAGATACTCGCTGCATGGTGAAAAGGGAAAAGACTAGAAGGGGAAAAAGAAGAAAGGCCGTGTATTCGATTCGGGGCTTGGGAAAGAGATTCCAAAAGGGAAATCGAGAAGATGTGCGGAGAGGGGGATGGAGGAATGTGTAATAGAGGTGATCGCCCATCTCTTTCGAGAGGAAAAGAAGAAAAAGGGACTTATAGTACCCCTGGCGGGGGGGGGAAGGCAATGGAGAAAGGTACTACAATGTACACTTCAATGAAGAGGAGGCCAACAAGGGGGAATGAAACCCGGGATAGGACAGAAAAAGTAGTGGTGACTGGTCAAGAACACAATTGGAGCATTGCGAAAACGAAGTGGAGGGAGGGGAGCTGGGAGGAAATCAGCCGTAGCTCTCCTTTGGTTAAATGAAAGTCGGAATATTACTCGAAAGGGTAGAAAGAAAAAAGGGTCAGGTGGGAAGGAGGGGAGTATCTATTTGTACTCTTCCCTCACGAGTGAGAAAGGAGGACCAGTAAGGGAGGGAAGAAGTGGTTTCGTCGATCGAAATGAAGAAGAAAAAAAAAAGAATCCGAGAAAAGAAGGCAAATTTTCTGGGTCCCATCAGGAAAGGGAGTCTGGGGGGTGGAGATGATCGCCCTAGAGATGAGAGAATGGAATAGGGGGGAGAAAAGGAAAAGAAGAGACGTCATACCTTTCTCCTCTCGCGACTCATCCTCGGAGTACAAATCGGACGGCAAAGGCTAGTACCTCTTAACTCAGAGGACAACACACACACAAAACAAAAGAGGGGAAGGGATCCGAGAGCCCGTTTGAAAAAACTGGAAAGGGGGTGGCATAAAGTCGGAAAGGGTCAAATGAAAATCAGGACCTTTTGTACAACACAAAAGAATAGGGGGGGTACTATAGAGAAGAGGAAAAAGGCGACGAGGTTCTGGGAATAACGAGTTCCCGGGACAAAGACCACAGGAGAAAGCGGGAGAGAGAAAGCACGGGTCATCCCCGGACGAAAGTTCCTGGAGACGGGGGGGACTGGCGTCGAACGTCGATAAAAAACAAAAGGAAAGAGAAAAAAGAGAAAATAGAGGACAAATGTTTACGATCCTATAGGAGAGTTTATGGGGAGGTGCCTCGGCGATGGGAGGGCTAAAAGGGCCGGGGGGAAGGAGGGGGGGGTTGGATTGCGCCCCAGAAAAGAGGAAGGAAGGCAATGCCGGAAAAGGGCTGTGACTCCGGCTGAGGGGGAGAAAAAAGCATCAAAGGGAAGGGAGGGTTACGGAAAACAAAACCACAACAAAAAGGGGTCGAGGGCCACCATCCCAAAAAAAGAGAGTGATTCTATAGCTGAACTGACGGCTGGAGAATGCGGAGGAGGTGGTTTTACTCCAATTGGAAGGGGGACCTCTGGAAAAAAAAGTCGGAATTGAGGAGGGCGAGTTCTATTAGGAGGAGAAAGGGGTGGGGAGGAGGAGGAGTTTTGGAGAGCTAGGGAGAATCTAAGCTTTCAGAGAGGGATCGCCGAAGGGAGAACTCAGAGGGCAGAAAAAGGAGAGAGGTAGAGCATCTGAGGGGTAAATTCTGGCAGGTGAAGAGAACAACACTCCGGGGAGAGAATGAATTTGAACTAAAAAGTTTAGAGACCAACGCGGAAGAAATCCTTCCCCGGGGGTCATGGGAAAAAAAGCTAGGAAGGGGCTAGAAGCTCAGAGCTCATACGTTCAGAGAGGGGAGATTTGGAACCTGCGCAAAAAAGGCCACCGGTAATGAAAGTGAAAGTCAAAGAGACTTGTGACGGCGCAAACGAGAAGATCAAAGGAAAAGGGGGTCGTTGGAAAGAAAGTCTGGAAGGATTTAATATCATGATAGAGAAGTTCCACCATAGAGAGGGGGCAAGGACGCTAAAGAAGCGACTGGGTGAAGGTTCCTAAAATCCTGGCTTCCTGGGATAGGAAACGGATTCAAAAAAGGTCAGGACTCCCGAGGGCGCGAAAAGCAGAGGGAGACCAAAAAACACAGAGGGATAATATGAGAAAAGAAAAAAAAAAAAGGGAATAGGGTTCTCTTTCCTTCGAAGAGGCTAGTAAAAGGAGAGGGAGAGAATCTGAGCCATACAGAACCATCTATTTCGCAGTTTCATCGACTGGAAAAAGGGGGGAGACGGGAGAAACGGATGCGAAGATAGGGAGAAAATAAACCATTTAAGAAGGGGAAGAAGCAAGGGGGGGGGGGGGAGGAAAAACAGATCTCCGCAGTGACTCCTGTTTAGATGTGGTCAAGATGTAATCGAATCAGTGGTGAGAAACCAACAAGGGACTAAGCGGGTGGGGGGGGGGGGAGAAGGGACAAGGGAGGAGGGGGCAAAAGTACCCCGCACTAAAAAGAAGAAACCGGAGGCTCAAGAAAATATGAAGAGCTCTTCATAGCAGGGGATTGAGGAAAAGAGAAAAAATAAAGACAAATCGGAAAAAAAGGAAAAAGAAAAAAGAAGACTGACTCCTTCTAAGAATGCCGCGCTTGAGCATAGGCGAAGAAAAAAGGGGAGAAGGTAACTGAAAGATGATGTCGCCCCGACCTCGGAGAAGAAGGAACAAAACTTTGAAAAAGGAGAAGAGGAGATGAAGAAAGGAAGGCATGAAAAGTGCTGAGGTATCTAGGAAAGATGGAGCACCTGAAAGGAGGACGCCGCGGCAAAGGTAGAGAGAAGGGGAGAAGAAACAAACGACGTTTAAAGGAGAGCAGGATTCGAAACAAGAGGCGAAAGTCTATTACGAAGAAATAGGAAGGGAAGGGGTGCCTTAGGGCGGGTAAAGGACTCAGGGATGAGTAAGTTTCGCCTCTTCTATGGGAAGGCGCGCTAGACCACTCAACAAGGGAAAAAATCGGACTACAGCGTTCATCTCCATTCCTGGGAAAAGTCTATCAAGCAGAAGAGGGAAAAGTAAGAAGAGGGTGGGGAAAGATAATGATCGGCCAGCTCCGCTTTCTGTAGTCGCAGTCCTAAAAGAAGCAGAAAATGTCATATGAGATGGAGAGAGGGCACCTAAAAAAAGAAGAAGGGGGGTGGTATGAGAGAAAGTCCGAGGTCTGTTTTCTAAATATCAAGCTATTGTACCTAAAAGAACAAGATCAAACTCTAGGGACCGCGCACTGCTCCAGCGATATGGAAAGTCTGAAAGAGGAAGTAGGAAAGGGAGGGAGAAAAAGGAGTGGGAGAGAGGGACACAGCGGCTCCCATAAAGAGAAGCTGGTTTGGGAAGAGGTGGGGTGGGAAAGTTAGAGGGAAAAAAAAAAACTCATGAGGGAGGAGGGAACTCGACAAAAGTCTCATATTGATCAGATATCCTAGACACTCAAAGGATCATCCGCGGGGGACCTAGGAGGACCTCGCGGAGAAATGCTAAACAAGTCTACCTCACTGGGGCTGGGATACGGAGAATAAGAAAACGGTTAATAAACTTAGGAAGAACGGAAGTGAAAGGAAGAGGGGAAGCCAAAGGGAGCAACGTTATCTACGCAAGAGTTCATCACAGCACTGTCAAAGCTCCACGTAGGAAGATTCTATAGCCAGGGGGTAGGAAGAAAAAAGATAGAAAGAGCAGGACTCCTAAGAATTTTTAGAATGCTCTAGTTAATCAAGCCCTCTCGAAAATGTTAGGGGGAAAAGGGAGAGGGACCTCATGAAGTATCAGAGGGAAGCATTCCATGCACTCGAGAGCCAGAAGAAAAAACGATACGGGTAGGGGGGAAGGGGAACTCTAAGACTTTACTTGTAAAAAAGGGGAAGCGAGATGGGGGGGGGGGGGGTGGGAACCAAGGTTGAAGGGAGAAAAGCCGGTCGGTCTAGGAGATTCTTTCTGCGTCTCAGGGGGGAAGTTATGGGGGGTTAGTCAGATTGTAAAGAAGTATAAGAAGAGAGAAAAGGGGCGACTCTTCGAAGAGGAAGGGAAGGGTTGAGGAGTCAGGTACAAGGGGGAACTTTTATTCTCGAGTTGAAAGAAAAAAGAGGTCCCGACTCGGGGAAAGAGGGGAGAGAGGTAAGCTTCTCCCAGATTGAATGACTCAAAATTCAAAAAAAAAAAGGGGGGAAAACTTCTAGAAGAAAACAAATTCACTATCGCACTCAGCCAGGTTCAACACAAATCACTGAAAAGAGGGGAGAGCGAAGGGGACAAGCAAGCTAGAGGGAAAAGGGGGGGAACGGCAGAGACAAAAAGAAAAAGGAAAAAAGGTCAATTCAAAGGGAAAGGGGGGAGCGGGGAAAAGCTCTAAGCCGAAAGACTCTAAGTGCGTGGTTCCTAAATTACTCAGGAAATAGGAGAGTAAAGAGGGAGAGAAGCACAAACCGTTCCCACCTTCTAAAGGCAAAAAAAACCAGTCTGAGAAAAAGAGAAGTCAGAAAAAGGGGCCTGAAGAAGGGCGGAAAGAGTTCGGGAGAGAGCGGTTTTCGCTCATCAAGAACCTGAGGCCAGATGGGAAAATGGGTAGCTATGGGAGTCTTTTAGGGAAGAGATGGGGAAGCAGGGTGGAGAGGAGAGGGGGAAGGGGAAGGGTTCGAAAGAGAAACAGACGGCATCAATCTGGCACTTCTCTCTGCGACGAAGAGACGCTTCGCATTCAGAGAGGGAAATGGAGACAAGACCGAAGCAAAAGGAAAGGGGAGAGTCAAGGGATCTCAGAGGAGGGATAGGATCTCAAGATCTCCGTCCGTCTGAAAGAGAAAAGTGACCGCAACGGGAAAAAACGTAGATGGAAAGTGTGAAGAAAAGACCTTCGACGAAAAAACGATCAGACCAAGGGGGAGGAAAAAAACACACACGCTAAGGCGGTTATTCGCTTGGGAGAGGAGGGGGAGAAAAAACCGGAGGGAAAGTCACATACTCCAAAGAGAGAGGAGAAAGGCTGAGAAAGCGAAAAGCTGAGGAAAAAGCCTAATCAGAACCTTTCTTAGAGGGGGAGAGTTGAGGGACAAAAAGCAAAAGCTAGGAGGGGAAGAGGGGCGGGGTATGGACGTACTTAGTTTCCGCTCGTACTAATAAGCATAGGTGGGGAGGGGGGGAGGGCCAAACATCGACTTTGACAGCAAGGGCTCTTTTAGAGAAGGAGGTAGGCCTTTTGGTAAGAAAAGAAGTCCTCGCCGCTCAAGAGGATGGAGGGAAGGGATACGAAAAAGAAGGGGAGGAGACTCTGAGGAGAGGGGTCACGAAGAGTCTAGGAGGGTGGGACGGTACCGACCAGGAAGTAGCTGAGAAAGGGGGTGAGGGATTGGCGCGATGTCGAGAATACGAAGGGGGGGAAGAGGAGGTAGATTGAAGGAAGAGGGAAGATCAAAAACACACAACTCCCACGGTCTTCGGGGAAAAGGAAGAAAGGAGAGCATGAGGAAAAGTCAACCTTCTCCGCTCTAAGCAAGATTTCCGGTCCTTTGGCTTGATTTCTTGAGGAGGGGAAAAAAAAAGAAGGACAGGTTGAGATTGGGGGGCGGTTCAGTACTTCCGGCGCTGTAGGTGGAGGGGGAAAAAAGCGATTGCTAGGAAGAGACTGAGGGAGAGGAGGAATGAAGCGAGAGAGCTATTCTTCTTCTATAAAATATAATCACCTAAGATCAGGGATCGGAGAAGGAGAAGTCCTAGATGAAGCTTCTAGGAAATTAGAGTCGGCAATTCAATTCTAGACTTGGGACAAAAGAGGAAATGGGGGGAGAATCCTGGGGGAGCCTCTCTGGAAAAACTTCGCTCTAAGGATTTAAAATGTAAAATTAAGAGGAAGGATGAGCACCCTTGCAAAGAAGCGCAGTCGGGAAATTCCGAAGAAGGGAGAATAGGCGGGCGACATAGAGAATTCGAGGAAAACAAGTGGAGAAAAAAGGGGAGGGTAATAGAACGTGACGGTCTGGGGAACTCTCTCAAACCGGGGAAGTAGGGAGGGGGGAGGTCAAATGGACGGGGGGGGAGAGACTCTGGGGGCCCCGTAGGGAAAAAGGGGGAGGCTAGGGCAGTGCTCATAGGAAAGTGAGGAAAGTCTGGGGAGAAGGAGGATGAGACTATTAGGGAGAGACGTCTATCATATCGGGTAGAAAAGCGGAGATGCGGAAAAAAAGCAAATCTAACGTCTCTTCGAAGATTTGAGAGTTATGGGGTGAGAGGGGGAAGTGGGGTAGAAGGAGGCGAGGCTTGTAGATTTGTGAACCTTCACAGAGAGGGAGACAATTGGAGTCTGTGACACGGGAGGGCGGACTACGCATCCGTCGGTGCGGAGATGGGGGAGGAGAGGGGGATGCTATCTGGGACTGTCTTCAAATCGGAAGCAAAAAAGGCACAAAGGGAAGAATCTGGGGTCTAAGTACAGTAGCTCTACATTTGGGAAGAAGAAAACAAAAATGTACCGGCGGTGAGTAAAAAGCTGTAACCAAAAAAAAAATGACCACCTTGTGAGACAACGAATGGGGAGGTCATGAGAAAGAAGACTCATTCGTTGCTCATTGTGGCCCCCTATGAGAAATTAACTCAGAAACAACTTAAAGGAGATGGGCTGGAAGGGGGAAGAATCAGCGCCATGGGATGGAGAGATCTACTGAAATCTGCCCCCTTCTAAATGAGGAGGTGCTTCGTAGTGCTAGGAGGAAATTCAAGGTGTCTGGGTGAGGAAGTGAGGGGAGGAAGGAAAAGTCTAGGGGCTGCCTTGCTACTCGACCAAATAAGAGTGGACGGTCAAAATAGGAAAAAACGAACGAATCAAAGGAGGTGGAGAAGTACACAAGAGAAAAAGCGAGGCTTTGGGGGGAGAGAAATTCTCAAGGTACGACCAGACTATTCAACACTAACTCTCCAAATAAAATGACAAAAGGGAGAAGGAAACAAGTTCAAGGAATATGTAAAAGAAGAGACGGGGGAGGGCGTCGCAAGTCAGTCCGCTCCCTTAAGGGAGATCTGAAACTTGGTCTCTAAAGGGAGATCCGAAAGGAAGGGGAGATCATGGAAAAGGGGGGGGAGTTGGTAAGGAGGGGGGGTTTGGTTCTAGGGATCGTCGAAGGAAAAATATAGGGGAGTCTAGAAGGAGGAGGGGACGCCTCTGATCTAAAAGGAGAATACTACAAAGCTAAGTCGGCTGGGTGGCAAAGAGTGATC
>Ga0179591_1344996_pt1 | contig 10454 bp, 13 predicted proteins | sample CZOMad2_1_08_16f_FD_182891 | JGI IMG/M metagenome (GOLD analysis project Ga0179591, IMG submission 182891) | Vadose zone soil fungal communities from Angelo Coast Range Reserve, California, USA - CZOMad2_1_08_16fungal (PacBio error correction) | ecosystem: Environmental > Terrestrial > Soil >...
GGCCTTACTTCCTTCAAGAAAAGGGAAGATTCGGAAAAAGGGCCTCTCTAACTCAAAGAATCTCCGCGGGAAGAAAAAAAAGAACATTCGAGAGATCAGTTTCAACTCAGAGGCTCCTCCGGCTTCTCTCAAGCCAGGGTCGCAGGGGGAAGAGAGTGATCTCAGTACGGGAGGAGAGAGGCACTTTCTACCTTATCAAGGGGAAAGGAGGGACCTTTTCCAAGGAGAAGGGCAAGTATCTCTAGGGAAGGAAAGGTAGTAAATATATATATACTGGGAAAAGACTACAAGGACGACGTTATCATGTTCTAACAGTGCCGGCTCTACTCTACATTACGGGATGAAGGTAAAGTCGCGATTCGTGGGCGTCTTAATCGACCAAGAGGAAAATGCCCTGAGGCCTTCGGCGAAAAAAAGAGAGCGGAAGGTCGAGCCTCGCGAAGAAGGAGTACAAACATTTAGAGACTTACTCTTTTCCGAGGGAGGAAAAAAGCGTACAAACCCCTTCCAAGTGGGTCGATGATTCCGCTAGAAGTCATGGAAACGTGTCCTTCCCTGAAAGGGGAAAGGACTGGGACCTATTAACCCGGCCTTCTGGGGAGTACCATCAACTTCTAGAAAAAAAAAAACAGGTGGAATACTAGGAAGTGGACTATAGTAGGGGTCTCTCAAGGGGGGGAGTGGAGGGGTTGCGATGGAGGGTTCCGGCTTTCGTTTTTGGGCGGGCGTGGGAATCTAGCCTCTCAAAAAAAAGTTCGCGAACTCTTCTAGGGTGGGAGGTGGCTACTAGAGCGAAGTCTAAATCTGAAATCTTGCGGGAAAAAGGGGCTCCTTTTCAAGGGGGAAAATCGGCATGAGAAAGTTGTCTTCCCAGGGAGGCTGGGGAGCATTGGGTTTTATCGGGGGAGAGGGAAGACTCCTGGCGGGAGGAGACAGCTCGGGGAACAACGTGCAGGAGTGGAAGGGGGAACTCGGTTAGTGGAGTCTGACTTCCTCAGGAAGAAAGGGGGCGGGTGAGAAATAATAAAGTATTCAGGGAAATACTTTACTCTTACAGGAAAGAAGGAAATCCCCTGAAACTCTTGGAGGCCTTTAAAAAGGGAAAAAATGGCTCCTACGGGAATCGCCTGCGCCCTCCAAGTGAGACAATAACCGAAAGAGACGCACGCTGAGGATTGTGCCCCTAAGGGCCCAACGGAAAGCTTTGCGAGAGAGAACCTTGCCTATTCTGTCATGAAAGTAGAAGGAAGGGGGGTTAGAAAATCACACCTTCTGGAGAGAAAGGCTCCTTAGAGAAGGGAAAAAATTAGGTTGAGGGACAAATTCTTTAGAAGGTAAATGTTGCTATTCCAGGGTAGGGAGCAGCTTGACCCCGTAAAAGAGACCCCCAAAGGAAGAAAACCAACCCAGACCCCCCCCCCCCCGCCCCCTTCTCTGAGAGGCTCTCTCCTCGAAGAAAGACATGCAGCTTAAAGAAGGACAGAAGTTACGTCGAGGGGAGCAATTCCTCACCGAAGCGAAAGTCTCACTTCACTACTTCTGCATGTCGAATGTTTCTACTCCCTGGGGGGGGGGAGGAGGAAAAGGGATAACAAACCGAGGAGGTGGTAAAGACTCTAAGGAATTCTCTTTGACTTCTTATGGGGAAGACGGTCCTGTAAACCATCGGACGTTGAAGAGGGGGGGGTGTGGAGTTGTATGACTCGTCCGGGGAAGAAAAAACTCTGGGGGAAACTCTTGTGGTTTTGTAAAGTCCCTGTTACTTTTCCACTCTGGGGGGGTGACGGTCCCCGGCGACCACAAGAAAGGAGCCGCGACTCATCCTTTGAGGACAGACAGGACTCTAACAGCCCCGTTTGGGAAAAAGTACCCTCCCCGAAAAACAAAACTACAGTCCTCGCAGAAAGAGGGGGCTCACGAACGCACGAAGGAAAAACAAAAAAAAAAAGACGTAGAAGGGCGGACGAAGGGAGGTGACGTCCTGCCCCGAAGGAAAGAAAAAAGTTAAAGCAAATTTCTCTCCAGCGGCTCTAAATGAGCGGTCTTCCTTTCCCGGGAAGAGCCGACAATAACCCAGAAAAAAACAGCGGAATCGAAGGGCGATCTATCTCTTCTACGAAACGCCCAACGGCTCAAGAGGAAAGATCTCTTATTCCGCGACAGACGACAAGTCAACCGCGATCGCAGAAGCCAGCAGAAAAAACGTCCCAGATCATTCAGACGAGGCCAGCATCTACAAAGAGGAGGCTGTATCCTCACCTGGGGCAAAGGGGAGGCAAGCGCCCACGAAAGGACCAGCGTGGAAGTAACTCAAACGGAAAAAAGAATTGACTGGGCCGCCTGAAACAAGAAAAAAAGGGGATGCGCGACGAGAGGGAAGCGAAGGCGGTGGGGGGGTGGTTTCATCCTGCAACCGGAAGGGGCGTACGTTCGCGTGACGACCCCTGCACTGCGGTGCCCTCCCTTTCTAGTTCTAAGGGGGTCCTCTTCACTTCCAGCTCCTCGATCAAAGGATGCGATCTTCCTTCAAGGGAAGAAGGCAAAAAAAGAAACAAACACCCCAAAAAAAAAAAAGAAAATCACTAACAGGGGAGAGTCTTCGCTGGCCATAACCTTCACTCTGTCCTAACACCAAAAAGTAGAAGCAAAAAAAAAAGGCCGCCTTGGTAAACCCCTCAGGGAAGGGGAGGACTTTTCTTCCTCAGAAAAAAAGAGGGCTCTTTAGGGAACGCACTTTTTCGTTCTGGGGACAGGAAAAAAGTGGAACCATTTTCCCCAGAAGGATAAAAAGAAGGGTCCTCCTGCGGTGGAAATGCGAAGACCAGAGAGACAAAATACGTCCCACTCTGGGGATAAAATGCGCTGGAGAATCTCTATACTGGGCGAAGTCCAGACGCAAAGTCTCCGATCTCTGAAAAGGAGGGAATAATCTCCTGGGTGTGGGAATCCTCAAACACGGAGACAATAGATAGATGTATCAAAAAAACCCAGGAGACAGTCAATGAAACAAGGATTTCGCTGTGCGTCTGTCGCACATCTCTCGCAAAAAGAAGCGCGCTCAGAAAACCCCCCCAAAACACCCCCCCCAAACACCCCCACCCCCCCACACGCGACAGTCCCTGACCTGGTGGGAAAAACCAAAAAGATTAGGTCAGGAAGGAGATCTCGGGTCCCTCAAAGGAAAAAGGGAAACTGGTCACGGGAAAACGTCCATATTTGAGCGGGTCGGGGCGAAGGGGCAATTCGCCCATGCTAGCAAAAGAGAACCGAATCCATAACAAACGGTCTGACCGCCAGGGGGATGCCTCTTCCTATATAAAGAGGTTAAAGGTAAGGAAGAAACCGTACGAAAAAACACATGGGGAGCTTTTCCAAAGAAAAGAAGGCAGATCGAAAGCTGTACGGGGTGCTTCCTATGAGGGGAAAAGACGTGAGGTGAAGAAAATTGCTGCAACGGCCATAGACTTACAGAAAGAAACGGAATGAAAAGACTAACTACGGAAAGGGGGCCTCAAGAGACGTCGCGAAAACGACAGGAAGATTCGTGCCAGAAGGGCACCCTTTGAGGAAAGGAAAAGAAGGAAAGCTTCCGGAGGGGCTTATAAGAAGAAACTCCGTTTCTTTACCGCATCCGGGGGGAGGAATGCCCCGCCACTTCTGAAGGGGTCGACTGTGCCGGGAAGGGAGAAAGAAGACGTAGGCGCTCGCGTGCAAAAAAAGGGAACAAAACTCGTGGAGGGAACGCGGGTGAAACTCTGGAGAAGGGAATTTTTGCGTATACTGCAAACGATCCGTAGACGAAAGAAAAAGTCGATACGCCTGTCCGTTGGGCGGCTCTGTCGGGGAAAAGGAGAAAGCTCGGGAGGAGGGCACACAAAAAAAAAAACAGGGCCATTCAGACGCTTAAGAGAAAGCGCGAGACGACACTGTAAGAACCCAGGTTGGGGGGGTTGGGGAGAAGGGGTTGCGGTCGAAAGGGAGAAAGACTTCCTACCTCCCCGGGAGACAGGGAGGAGGTGTTTGGTGCGTTCAGAGGGGGGGAAAAGAGATGCAGTGCGAGGACGTTAAACTGGGGGGGGGGAAATTTCATGCGTCGAGGGGTCTCGAACTGTCCGAAAGAGCGTGCGGCTCCGCCGCAGAAAAAAAAAAGTGGGTCGCCTGGAAAAGCAGTGGACAATTAAAGGGGGGGGGAAGAGAAAAAAGAAAACCGCGGTTCGAAGACGTAAAAGAAAAAAGGAAAAGAAAGAAAACTGCCGAGTCATCAGGGGGGAACGATCACCTTCCAGAGGGGAGGGTCAGTGCCTTCCCGGAAAGGCCACAACTACGACTTCAAGAGAAAAGAAAAGAAGGCCCTCGGGAAAAGTAAAATGGTTTCGATAACGCTATTGGAAAAGGGTCGACAATAAAGTTTCCGGCGAAGGAGGTAGAGGCGACCTCTCCTCTTCTGGAGGGAAGGGGAGGGGGGGGCCCTTTCTCAAGTCTACAGTCGGAAGGGAGGAGAGGGCTCTCCTTCTGGCGTCGAGAACGAGCCGGCGACTCTCTGCCCTCCAGAGAAATGTCCTCTCCAGGGAAGCAGGGCAGAAGAAACTAGACCTTTGTTTTCCCGGGGATTCTCCAAGAAAAACTTCCAGACGGTGTATGATTACCAAAGGTAGTTCATCCCACCGAAGGAAAAGAAAGGAAACCGCAAGTAGATGAGAAACACAAGCGGCGCCCCTCCTTTTGGAAAGGAAGGTGACACGGGAAAAGACGCCGGGGGAGGAGGTCTCCGGAGCAGGGCGAGAGTTAAGGGGGGAGAAGGGGCGTTTGCGTAGTGTGAAAGGTCGGGGGAGGCGTCGGAAACGCGTCCCGGAGGAGAAGAAAAGTCGCTTACTACCCCGCCACAAAAAAGGGAGAGCCGAAAAAAAACTTAAGGGGCGCTGTCCTGGTGGACGGTAGCGGACAACAGCCACCGGTCGTCTTCGAAAAAAAAAACAGTCACCCAAAATCTCTCAAGAAGAAAGCCTCATCCGTCCCTGAAGGAAGGGTACACTTTTGCGTCCGGGGCCAGCGCGAACAAGAGACAAAAAGCAAGAGGAAGAAAAGTCGAGGAGAAGTCATGACCGGTTTAGACCTTTTGTCCTTGATAGGCTCAAAACGACCTGCACGTCCTCCTCGAAAAAAAAAAACAGCCTCAATCGTACTCACACGAACCCTAGAAGCGCGACCCATACTCTATCGTCGTCAAGGAGGTCGTCGGGGACCACCAAGAGGTGACCGGAAGTTGCTTTTACTCCCCAGAGGAGGGCAGCATAACTCATAGGGGTAGCCGCAGGAGAAAGTTACATATTCCCTGCCCGAAAAAGGGCCATTAAAAGAACTCTAAGGAGGAGGGCCTTTTAATTTTTGTGAAGGGGAAAGCGTTGTAGCGTGCCTTAAAAGGGGAAAAAAAAAGGTTTGAGAAGAAAAGGCGTAGAAGCTAAAGTCCTCCCCTCGCTGAAAATGCGCCCGCCGGGCGCGGCGTGTTCATCATCTTCTTCAGGAGGTTCAAAAGCAAAGTCTTCTCCGCGGTGCGCGTAGAGAAAGAACCTAGAGGGATCTAGTACCTGTCTCGGAGAGCTGAACAAAGAAGGAAGATAAGAGACAGGGTATGCTGGGGAGGGAAGCAAGGGTACTTTATTTTATGGGATCTCAAACAACTGGTGAGGAGAAAAGAAAAGGAATCACTCCCTTCTAAAGAAGGAAAAGGGAAGAAGCTGTATAGGGGGAGAAACCTTCGAAAACTGAGAGAAGGGATCTCACTCTCCTTAAAGAGCGCCGCGCAATGGAAAGAGTTATATCGACCGAAGGAACTGATTCCCAACCTAGAAAGGCTGCGACGGAAGACGGAACTGATGGGGAGGGACCTATCTTCTGAGGAAGGAAAGGTCCTGAAGTCTTGAATACGAAGGCCTGGGGAGGTAGGGAGACAATATGAACCCTTCCACTTCTGGGAAAAAAGGAGTGAGGGCTCGCGAAGTTTCATAAGGCGGGCCTTACAATTTATTAGAAAAAAGAGGAAAAAGATGTATATATGGGGGCCACAGGATGCAATGCTTAAGAGTAAAATCAACGTCTATACTATCTTTAAAAGAGGCAAGCTGAAGTCTCTTTTGAGGAGAGGGGGGGGGGTGTTCGTGATTACTATTTCAATGAATTCGGAGGGGGCAATTCTTTCTGGACGCCTCTCTCCGGCCAAATTTTGAAGGAAAAAAAAATGAGGTTGGGGGGACGCCTGTGAGACGCTCTCCTTCCCCTGAGAGAGGGGAGTGGAGCGCAAGAGCCGAAGCAACTGAACGCGAAAAAACTTATCTCAAGAAAAGTTGCGCGCAGGGGGGAGGGTGTAGTCTTGCGGTGGGGGACGACTCCGTTCGAGAAGGGAAGGGTCGCCCAAAGAAACGAAGATGGGGAAAAAGCGTTCGTTTTCGTCGACCGGCAAAGAAAACCTTTTCGAGATCGAGTCTTTCCCTCAGGAAGAGAATAGGGCCCTACCGTTCCCGACAGGAAGAGGGAGGTCACCTACAGGAAAAAGGACTAACCTGCGTGATCGGTGGCAAAGCCGACGTGAGAAGGTAGACTTACTCTCTGATACGTGGACAGCTTCCATACCTTAAAAAAAAGGGGAAGCTCTTGGGGAATCTACAAGCCCCGAGTCGGAGAGTCCTTCTATTTGGAGGGGGGGAAAATCCACAGGAGAAGGAAGCCTTGCGGGCGCAGAAACGATTTACCACTTCTCGAAGAAGAGGGAAATTAGAAACGGAAGGAAAAAAGGACGATCTCGCGGGCAGGAGGAGAAGTGAGCGAGAATATAAACTCGTGCAGACGGAGGGAATGCACTTCTTCAAGGGAAAGGCCCACCGAAACTAAGAATCAGTCGAAAAGAGGCGCCTTCCTCTACTTAAAAAGGGAAGGGAAAGGGTTCGACGTCCTCGAGAGTCTACCCTCGCAGACAAAATGGGAGGGGTACTCTCGAATGGGACGAGTTACGTCGGTTGTGTCCATACCACGAGAAGGAGGAAGGTGATCTTTTCACTGCCTTATAAGAGGAGAGTGGGAAGAAATATGGTACCGGAAAAAGTTTTTTTTTTCCAGCCACTCGGGGAAGGGCTTTTCAAAAGAGTTATGAAAATCACAGGCTTTTTCTTCCTTCTTTCCTGAAAACGGAAGGGCAGCCGAGAAGGAAACCCAACAAACGCAAACAGGTGTGAAGCATGACATTCCCCGGAAGGAGGGGAGAACAGTTTACAAAAAAAAGAGCTAACAAGGGGAGGACGCAACTGTGAAAAAAACAAGCAGCGACCGAGGGGATTTCTTTCCGGAGGGGTGTCTCCCCTGCAAAAATCCACCCACACTCCCGGACCGAGACGCTTCTCTCGCCCATGACGGAAGGGGAAATGGAGAGCACCCAGAAGAACTATCAACGGGAGCGAAAAGGCGTATCGATTTTTGGAAGAGGGGGGGAAGGGGGGATACGTATACGGGGCAACTGAGGGCTCTCTTTTCACAGTCCCCCCAACCCACCCAACCCCACCCAAGACCCCCAAACAACAACCCAGCCCCCCCCAAACCCCCCCAAACCCCCCCAAACCCCCACCAAGAAGAAAACCCCCGACCCCCCCAAAACCCCCCCCAAATAACCCCCCCCGCCCACACAACTCAAACCCCAATCAGAACCAGAAGGAACCCCAGGAGAACCCCCCCAGAATACCGAACACAAGGGAACCCCCCCCCACCCCCCATTACCCCAGCCAGGGCAAACACCCCCATTGACCCCCTCCCCGTAACCCACCAAACCCCCAGAATAGAATCTGGTATTATATATAATGTGGAGTTTTCGTTGAGGTTCAACCCTAAAGGTTCCATTGAAATTCCTCGGAGAAAGCAAAGCACTTCACATATCCTACATGGGGAGGAAAAAGCGAGGTCGTGAATACAATTCTATAGGGGAATGAGGGAATCAACATGAGGGATTGTAAAAACGCCCCACGTAAGAGGAAAAGAGGGGGGGATTCCGGGGAGGGTTCCAAAGAAGTGAAGGAAAAGGGCTTCCAAAACCTTCCTGGGGGGAAAGGGGGGAAAGGAAAAACGTCTCGGAAAAAAAAGGCTCTGACCGTCGGGTTTTTCAGAAAAGGAGAAAGAGGGGCGAGGGACTCCTGACCTGAGGTAAGTTTGTCCTTTCGAGGGGAAGCCTCAAGAGCCAGCTCCCTCGATCAGCAGGGAGAAAAGAGGCAGCAAGTTTTCGAAGGAAGGCTGTGTTCCGCGTCGAAAATCCGCCCCTTCCTAGGGGAAAAAAAGAAAAAGGTCTTAAGACCTGGAAGGTGAAGGAGACCTTGGTCCCTCAGGAAGGGGAGTAGGTTCGGGGGATCGCCTGGGCGATGGTAGGGAATTCCTCCCCGACCCAAAAGGGAAAGGGGGGGCCAGGTGATTCCAGACAAAGGAGGGTGAGTCTCCGTCGATTTCCTTGAAAAGGGAAAAACTTGTGCGGAGTGTGGAAAGAACCGGTCCTGCTTTGCTAGGAGGGTCTCAAAGGCAAAGAAAGGGGAGAGGATACGCACAGCAGAAGGGGGAAGAACTGTGGGGTCATGAAGGGGGTTTTTAGTCGCGGGGAAATCATCGCGACAACAACAAGGATGGTTCACCGCTACTAAAGGAGAACCTGCAATGAAAAGTGGGGAAAGCCGGGGGGAAGGGGGGACGTGCGACGTCCGGAAAGGGGGGAACCCCGTCTCACGATTCATCAATACCGAGTTGGAGTATTTGCCCATCAAAGCTGATTTTTCAAGCTGGAAAGAAACGAAAAAAAAGGACTTAGACAGGGGGGAGTCGGGGGGAGAAAGGTGACCCAAGAAAAGAACGCAAGATTGAAAATATTTGAAAGCGAAAGGTAAGCAAGAAATCCATAACCAAGTATTTTACCAGGAAAAAAAGAGAAACGCAAGCAAGACACTTTATTTTCTTTTCCGAGAAAGTAATTTTGCGGGAGCGACAGACTAACAGCCTGAGGGGGCCTGAAGCCTTCCTGCATAAAAAAGAAGGCTGATCGAGGGAAAGTTCCGGCGTCCGAGGAAAAAAGGAAAGAACTTTATTTTCCCACAAAGGGGGGCCGGAAGACAAGCGACGAAAGTCCTTTACTTTTCGGAACCATGAGAAGCGGGAAAAAAGTGGGCTTGGGAATCTCCAGAGAGGGGAAGACAGAGGAGGCAATTCTTGACAGAGTCTTGAAAAAACGGGGGGGATACTTGAAAAGAGTGAAAGAAAGGAGGGGAGATTTGCCATCGAAAAGGAACCAGTGAGGAAAACATTATAACTTTTGGTATATTCCCAGAAAGGAAGAGGGCTTACTGAAAGGGTCTAACTTGTTGCAGATCCAAGGGAGGGACTCTCTCGTGCTTTCCCAGGGAAGGGATAAGCGCTCGAGGACGGGATGCCGTTTGTCGGATAAGGAAAAAAAAAATGCGCTCTATCGCCCCAACAGGACAAAGGGAACGTTGGGGAGGAGAGACGCAGTCAGGGCAAAGGGAAAGGACCGTCATTTCTAGATCAGAAAAAAAAGTACATTGGGCGTTCCCGGGATTTGGTGGGTTGCATGTAGAACTAAACAAGCACGTCCAAAAAAAGTGGGGGGGGGTGACCGTGCTGGTGGGAGTTCATCTTGGGAGTCGAAAGAATTTAGGAGACTGTATTTGACCATTGCATGTCAGGAGGAAGGGAAGGGAAACACTTGGGTGGCGCGGCCTTTAAGAAAACTGCAGGCGTCGCGGCTCAAGCCGAAGGACAAGAAGGACGAAAGGACCCCGTCAAGAAGGTCAAAAAGCGGAAGGAAAAGCGTGTGACCAAAAAAGAGGATACTTGCAGATAAGAAGGGCCGGTCATCAAGTGAAAGGGGGAAACCTAGAACCGTCCAACGGGGTCGTTGTCTGGAATCACAATCTTTTCCAAAAAGGAACAGAAGAAAGGGCCAAAAAATTCCAGTAAGGAAGACAGTTTTCTTCGAGGAAGAAATCATAGACAACTCAACGGGGTGAAGAATTCGACAGACAGGCTAGGACGGGTCTACTTCTGTTCGAAAAAGGAAAGGGAACCCTCGTTCTCTTGCAGGTGGGGGAGGGGAACCTTTCTCATCGAGGAAGAAAAGGCGGGCGGGGAAGGCTTCTTCGATCTTCTCTAGCAGCAGGAGGCCCTCCAGAGAGAAGTAAGGAGGAGGGGGGGCTCCATCATCTTCTCTTATAGCCGGGAAAACGTTGTACTGGGGGTGCGAAAAGACGTGAGCCACTGGGGGGGTGATGCTTGGGGGGGGAGAAAAAGGGGGTGCAATCGAAGGAGGTAGTCGTACCTCTCCTCCTACCGAAAAAAGGGGAGAAGACCAAGAAAGGAAAGGTGTCATCTTAAAAGTTGGCCACTGTATCAAATTTTATTCGCACAAGTGCGCATCGGGT
>Ga0179591_1284037_pt1 | contig 10453 bp, 13 predicted proteins | sample CZOMad2_1_08_16f_FD_182891 | JGI IMG/M metagenome (GOLD analysis project Ga0179591, IMG submission 182891) | Vadose zone soil fungal communities from Angelo Coast Range Reserve, California, USA - CZOMad2_1_08_16fungal (PacBio error correction) | ecosystem: Environmental > Terrestrial > Soil >...
GCGGGGCTTCGAGACGTAGCCCAGGTGGAACTTTGTGAGCCAATAGGGAATCTTCAAGAGGGCTTTGTTCGATGTCCAAAGGGTTAACCGAGGGAGAGAAGGGGGGGGGCTACTAGGGGGTCCGTTCCGGAAAAATCGAGCAAAGCTCTCGCATCGCTTATTTCCGAGTGTGCAGAGGGGGAGAGCATAGGGACAGAAAAGACTGAGAAAAGTCCGTTTGCGCTCTCATCAGGGAAAGAAGGACGAAAAATCAGCTAGTGATGGTCAGGGGGAGTATTAAATGGTGATGGGGGTCCCTAAGTCACGGGAAAGTCATAATGGAGCTGATTAATACTGGGATTCTCGGGAAGGTGGCAGCTTTGTAAACGCATTCTTCAGAACCTGCTGACTTTGGGGGGAGGGAAGGATGGCGACAATAATTAAAATAAGATCCTACACTACTCACGAATCGACCAGCTGGGCGGTCCGACACTATAAAAAAAGAGTGGGACGTATGGGAAGATCCTATTTTAAGCGGATGAAACCATAAAGATGTTCCTGATGCGCGCTTCTTGTAAAAAGGGGAAGGGGTTCGGTTAGGCTGATTATCCCGAAATATACTGTCAACATTTTGCGAATAGTAGTAGTAGGGGAAGGCCGTTTTTGTGAGATAAGAAGAGGAGGCTGCCATTTCAAATTAGTCTCGGTCTACAAAAAGGCCAATCTCAACATAGCACTTTGAATAAAATCGACGTACAATAGGAAAGGGTATGAAATTAAATAAAAGAGCCCACGGGTTTCTGTGGTCTTTCCCAGTTAACCCAATATATTTTCTTAAGTCCTGTGAGAAGGGAGAAGAGGGTAAATGAGGGTAGATAAGAGGGCAAATCTCAACGGAGGGGAAATTGCTCTTCTTAGAAGATCTTTGGAATCAATAGAAGGGAAAATAAGGGTTTGGGCGACTTCGGCGGTCTTCTCAGAGAGGCGGTAATAGTATGAGGAGAGGGGACAAATTCCCCTTGAAAACACGAAAAATTAAACTAAAAGGAAAGTACCGCATTTCAGGAAAGACGTGGCAAAAAATAGAAAAAAGGGATTGGGGAAAAGAAAAAGAAGATAATTTTGACAAGGGGGCTTATCCTTGCCTGAGGGGGTAAGTTGTTGTGCCAAAAGACCTCGAGTTAATTTCTCATAAATCAGTGATTTTTGTGTTATGGGAATGGAAAAGGAACACAGAAAAAGAGAGGGGGGGGCCTGACGAAGAAACAGGGAGACCGAAGAAGTGTTCATCAGGCATTCGGCATTCCTTTAAAAAAGGTCATTAGCGTCGTACAAGGAAACGAAGGAGGACGGGGGAAGGAGACTGGATCCGGAAGGGGGTGGTGAGACAATCTTACAGCGAGGGGGTTCGCACGGGGAAACAACATGCTTGAGAGAACAATGGAAGTAAAATATCCTAACCTGGGGGTGGAAGTAAATCAAAAAGGCAAAGAAGAAAGGTGTGACAATGAACGGGAGAAGAAGGCTTCCATTCCAGAGGGGGGATTAGAAATGGAGAATCATTTCCATAGAGAGGCCTCCTTTTATGGAAATACTAAAAGGGGGGGGGGAAAAAAGCAGAGGAAGAAAGGAAAAAAGAGCGCGACCTTGAAAGGGAAAGCCTTTTTTAACATAATCGGAACGCCGTATCGGCGGTCATATTGTATAATTAAATAACCAAAGTATCCGTTTGTGGGGGGATCTCACCAGAAAAAAAACTGGGGGCTATTCTTGACGCAGACGGCCTGGGGGGGATCCCCGATACGTTTGGAACTCATCGTTGTAGACCCAAACAGATGAAGTGTCAGACAAACTTCAGAGCTCAACAACACAAGAGCGGAAAAGAGATATATTAAAGGGGGGGGGAGGAAGTTATTTACGATTTGTTTGGTCAAAAACCGCTGAAGGGGGTAAAAAAGGTTCGTGTCCAGTCTCTACCAAAGTCCGTCCCTGCGTCAAGAGGGGGTTCTTTTGCACTGTGGTCGGTGAGGGAGCCACCACCCAAGAAGAAAGTGAGTGTTCTTTGGGGAAATAGCCGATACTGCGTGCCCAGAATCTACTGGTCAAAACAAGCAGGGGAAAGTTCGCTCTCGGGTCGGCTCCCTTTCAAGTTCATTTCACCGGGGGGGGGGGCGTGTCAAGAAAGAGGCTAGGATATGGAAATTGAAAAAACATGGAGAGTGTGCGCTTTAAAAGGGTAGCAAGTTCAGGGGGAAAAGTTCATTTAGTTTATCCAAGGTCCCAGTGTGGGGTTCTTAAAGGGTTTTCTCAAAAAGGAAACGGGGAACAAAGAGAAGAAGGTACGTGGAGAAAAAAAGGCCTCCCTCCTTCAGAAAATTTTCTCAAAAAAAAAAAAAAAAAAAAAAGAGGGGGAATGGTAAGCACTGCAAAGACGGGGAAGACTATCAACGGGAGAGTAATTTTCTATTGCCAATGTCTGTCTATCCTGTCTTCTGAGTTGGAAAGGTACGAAAGGGATTCCGGGGCTTGTAACAAACAAAATCACGAGTCAATTCGAAAAAAAGATACCTAGCGTTCAGTGTTTGCACCACTTATAAACTAATGCCATTGAAGTACTCCCGGGAAATTTATCAAAAGAATGTCCATCCTGGCTCCTTTTACTCTTTCACGGAGGAGATGAAATCAGGGTACGAAATTCTTTTTCGGTGGCCAGTGCGGGCGTATTACCTAACAGCGATTTCAAAAAGGAGAGAGACACGCGGGTAAAAGAAAACACAAAAAATATCCGTTGTTCCTTCTATTAACTGCCAAGTTGAATAAAAGAAGCCTAGCAAGAGGAGGGGACCATAGAACAACTTCACAATTACCCCCGACGCCCTGAAAAGGTCTTCAGTCACCTGGGGGGAAATGGGGGAAAGGAAACATGAACTCTTGGGCTCTCTCATCTGTCAAATCACTGGGGACACTCTGGGGAAGGAAACTCTTTTAACAACTCGGGGGCGAAGTGTAAGCTTTGGAAAGTGTCGATCAAAGAAGAGAATGGTTGTAAATGACCGAAGGAGGAGAGTTCAGAAAAAGGAAAAAGAACCCCTCTAATTTCTAAAGGGGCCTATTCGCCAAATGTTGAAAACGGGGCGAGTCGGAAGGAAATAGATCCCCTGAGCTGCGGCATTGAAGGAATCTTGGCGTCAAGCCAACGCGTTATGGTTGGATCCAAGCTTCCCAATATGATACCAGGGGTAGCAGAGGGGTGGGAAATTGTTCTGCTGGAGGAATAAGCACGATCTGCCCATCTGCCAATTGTGTCCCGTATCGGTTTACTTAGGGGGGAAAAAGTCAGCACAAAAAAAAAAAAAGTCACGTGGAGGGGCGCTGGACAAAGCGGACAGGTACTATAGCAAAGTCTTTAAGCCGCTACTGAAAAGGACATCATTTAAGAAAACAAGCACCATTTCTAGAGGGAAAACAAATAAAAAATTGCATAGACGTCATAGAGGGGGGGCTCCATGATAGCGCAAACACGAGGAGCATTAATTAGGAACAATATGCGCTCCAGGGCGTTCAAAGACCGGGAGGCGCGCGGGATCCGCCTTGGACGGAAGGGACATCGTAACAACCTTACCTTAAAGCCTGTTCAAAAAACAGACTCGAACACTTGAAGAGGTCCCCTCTTGGCCGCACAAAAACGGTCACTTCTAGAGAGTAGCCGAGTTAAAGGCCAAGAAAACAACAACAACGGAGAAAAAAGGGAAAGAGAAGATATGCGTAAAGATGCCTGAAAACTTTGGGGGGGAGGGCGGTTCCAAGAGGAGTCTTCAAGTGCTGTTTTTCGATGTCCGGAGGGGGGCTGTGAAAAAACAAAGTCGAGGGTGGAGAAAAAGGGTTCTGCCAAGATCACCTCTCGCGTAGCGGACCGCGGGACAGAGGACTAGGACCGCATAGGTAGAGTTCAGGGTGACTCTCTATCGGGAGCAAGAATAGGACGTATATGCAATCAAGTCCTTGATGGTCAAGGGGGCGATGAGCAAGGGGGTCCGAACGGGGGGGGGGATAAGTGCGAGGTGCGGTTATCGGACCGACATCTTTGTCAAAGCGCACTACACCTTCTGAGGGGTTTTCGGGATGGGTGTGCCCTAAGAAAGTGAAAGGAGGTAAAAAAATGCATGAGATCCGGGATCTGACCTCCAGACACGAGAACGCTTCGCCTATATGCATAGCCTAGTGGAAGCTTGGAGAAAAATCGCGCTGGGTGGCCTTACGCCCGGGAAAAGGGCATCCGCAAAGGCAGTGGGAGGTTGTGAGGGGACCGACGACGTTTTCAACGGGGTCAGAAAGTAGTAGTACGTGGGGGGTCTTGAAATGCAAGCGTGCCATTGAATTCATTCGGGATTTCTACACCCAAAGCTCACAGAGCCACAAGTGTCCTAAAATGGACAAAGAGAGAGGCAAATGCCAGAGACCACGTATTGGGGCTTTTGTTTGCCTCATTGAAAGGCGTTGGGGGGGGACGACCTGGACTTCCTGGAAGAGGGGGGGTAATGGGAAGACAAGATCTAAAAGGATGACCTTGTCTCGCTTAGGCCTTTCACTGTCATAATAGAAGGGTAAAGAGGGATGGTGGAAGATGAGGGGAGGGAGTCTTAGTCGGATGTTAACACTGACCGCACTTGGACCGAAAAATAAACGAAAGAAAACCTGCAGGAAAAAGGGGCGAAAAAGTTGCAAAAAGGAATCAGAAGTGTGAATGGGGGGGGAGAGTAGAATGGCCGGGAAGTTTATAAGTGGTGGTGAAAGCTGACCTCTAGGAAGGAAAAGAATTGACATCAGTGAGGGGTATGGTACAAGGAAAAAACGGCCACATAGAAAAATAGACGGATAGGACACCGGGTTCAAATCGCCTATCCCAGTTTTTCAAGGAGATGAGAGGGGGGAAACCGTAAGTAAACATTCTGACTGCCGGAAGGCGTACCTTACGGATGGGAACGACCTATGGGAGAGGGTTCCACCTGAAAAAAAAACATGCTTGAGATAAAAGGGGGGTAAAGGAAGAAAAAAGGGAAAAATCATGGATATTTGGGAGCTTGCTCATTACTCGAAAAAAATAAATGTAGGTAGAATGGAACTAATACGTATCCTCCATTTGAGGGAATACGCAAACACTACACTTTTAAGGGGAGCCCACGAGCGCTAAGAAGGAAGGGGGGGTCCAGATATACAACAGAGACTGGTGAGAAAAGAACCACTAACGGTTATCCAGTGATGTCGGTTGTTGATCTCACCCAGCAATTGTCAAATAGGCTATAGAGAGCATGAAGGCCTTGATTTAGAGACTAATAGTTTGGCGTAGAAAGGGTCGACCCAAACAATCATGGCAACATCCAGAGACTGAAACACGTAGTATGATGAAAAAGAGAGCCTTGGCATGTTTTTGGGGTGCACTTTCATTTGGAAGGGGTTTGGGGGTCTACACCGCTTTAGGGGGCCATATTCCGGGAGCTCCAAAAGAAAGCCGTCCGCGTGGTCCTTCAGGGGCAATGTGCCGCTGGTAGATCACCACCAAAACGGATACCGTTAGTGGTTTCTTCTACACCCGGATAAAAGGACGGAATACTGCTTGCTGAAAAGATGTCCAACAAGGCAGGAGGGGAGCCTTCTTCTGCAGGTTTCAACCTCTTTGGGGGGGGGGGCGTATCAAGAAACTTTCGGATCTGCCATGAGGGGGACCATCTCAAGGGGAACTTTTTTTCTGAGCATTTCATGTCAAATATATGAAAATTAGTTTACTTCCAAAAATTTGTCTGCTATTTGAGGAATCCATGGGGTTCTCTCGGTTGCCGAAAAAGGAAGAAAGGTAAGAGGGAAAACGGTACACGGGCAGTCAGATGTTCTCTCTTCCTGTGAGGGCCCATTACTGAAAAAGAATAGCACGGAATGCCGATGGCGATTTCAAAAGGGGGGAAGGAGAGCCTGTGTGAAGGGCTTTGCCTTGTTAAGTTCCGGGAGGACCCACACAAAAATCAATGATTCAATTCTCAAAGTTCGTGTCAGGGGCCCACACTTATAAAAAGAAGAAAAAGCAAAAAAGGCAATCTGAAAAGGCTCCTTTTCTCTTGCACTTCGGGACTGAAATCAGGTACGAAGGGACTTGTTATTTTTAGGGGAAAAGTGCTTCAGGTGTACATATCTCGCAGGGAAAAGAAAGCGGAATCTTTACAAATCGATCGGGTTCCTAAGTGGTTCTGCCAAAGAAGGCCTTACGGGAAGCAAAGGTCATCGGGGCCCTTGAATCTCAACTTCAATTAAAAGCGCCACCAGAAGGTGGTTCGTCAGAACTCAGAAGTGTGTGCCCAGGGGCAAGACCACCGCACTCGTGGGGGGGGGGAAGTCCTGGCACCTTTCATCGATCGTGCGAGCAGGGTTAAATACTAAAAGTGGCGAGGGGGGGCTTTTGGTACTTTTTCTAAAAGAATACCTTGAATTGGGTGAGGAAAAGATCAGGCTAGGGATCACGAACCCCGCTAAAAAATTTGCTACTACTAGACCAAAATGTGACAAGGTACTCGTCGGGAAGCCGAAAGAAAAAAAAAAAACTGGGGATGCTGGGGGTCAAGGGGGAAAGGGGAGGGGGAACGTCCAGGCCAACGCGGAAAGGTCATCTCCAAGCGACACTCGGCTATGAGAAAAGTAAGCGAGAAATTGAAAAATCGGTTCCGAAAGAAGGGCCATTGCGATTGGGGACTGATCCGATTTTACTTCTGGGGGGCAAACATCAGCAACGACACACAGCAAGTTGGGGACCAGCAGCAGGTACTAGACCGCAAAGTCGCCTCTACTTGGGAGGAGCATTTTTCAGACCACATCACCATTCGAAAGAAGTTTAGGCGGGTAGTTGGGAGCTCCGAGAAGGGGTGGCTCCATATAGAATCAAAAACGGAGAACTTCTCAGAAATGAATGCCCCGGGGCCGCGCCTATTAAGTAACGCGAGGCACGCAGGGGGAGGGATCGTACTTTGCCGGGGACACTCGTAAACCAAAGTCCGATAAACTTTAAAAGGCCGGCAGCCATCGACAGGCACTTGAAGATTGAAAAGGGGGGAAGAACCAAAAACGGGGACTGGGGAGAAGATTCTCTATCAAAGAAGGAATCCACAACAACAAGTAGGTAAAAGCGATATGCCTTTGAAAGGAATTTCGCTATAGAAAGTGTGGGGGGGGAGGGCCAAGAAGGAAAGTTCTGCTTTTTCTAGCCTGCAGGCTGGAACATCTTTCTAGTGGTTCTACAACGTTTCCGGGAGAAAGATAAAAAGAATAAGCTCGTGGGTCATCTACTAAAGGGAGACATATGTGGCCATAGGTACTTATAATTACGGTGTTGGAAAACTCTCTAGAAAGAAAATACGGAAAAGATTCCTTTGTGGGCCTATGATAAAGGGGGTTGGTCCTCCCTAAGGGGAGGGTCATAAATTATTTCAGAGATTTTGCGTTCCTGAATTGCAAACGCCTCTTCACTAAAACTCGGAAGTTGTTGTTCGGTTTCTGGGTGCCGGGGGGGAAAGAAGATAAAGTCCAAAAATAGGGCACTGGCGATCCTTTGCGTCTGCCATACAATAGACACGCTCGGGGGGGAGGGGGATCAAGAAGGGGTAAAACTGGTGAGATGAACCATCCTCTTTGGGCCTTGACTCACTCTTAAAAGGGGGAAAAGAAAGATTTTCCTAAAGGGGCGTGGGGGTGAAGGTATAAAGGGGTCCAATTTGGGAATAGTATTAAAAGATCTGGGGTCTTTATAAAAAGGGAAGGGCCGAGAGGAGGCCAGGGGGCAAAATTTATTCGAACCGTAGCGCACCTAGCCAGGAGTGGGGAAAAAATCGCCGACCAAGGGAATTTTGGGAATGGCCAGATCCAGAAAAACGAGTGCGGGTCTTGCATAAACAGGGATCGGACGAAAAAAAAGGGAACTTCCTGGCGCGGTAATTGAAGTGGGAGATTCTCAATTCTCACTGGGGGGGGCCGGCTAAAGAGGGGAAAAAAATGAAATGGAGGACGTGGGGTGGCAAAGGAGGCGGCTCGGGGGATATCGTTTGAATGAGGCTGTCTAGACCTCTGTGAGCACTGACGCACTTGGGGGGGCCAACCGAAATTCGGAAAAGAAAAAAGGGCAGGAGCAAGTAGAGCAAAAATTGTGATTACTTGGATAATGTAACGGGATAGCATGGCCTTCGTGGTAAAGTTGTTGCCAATCTTAACAGGGGGGGAGGGGGGAAGAATTGAATCATGGAGGGGTGTGGGACAAGACAAGGGAAAAGAAAAAAACAAGAAACGGAATAGAACGAAAGTGTGCAATCCGGAAATTCTCATTCCGTGAGGATTTCATTACTTTGAGAAAGAAGCGAGAAAAGCTCCGAAGTAAAGGAGGGGATCCACGACCGGTAGCAGCTGAGAGAACGGATGTAATTAATATCAGCACCCTTGAAAAATCTTTAAGTAAAACCTCAAAAGAAGCTTTTGACAATGCCCCTTGCAGGACCATGAAAGCGCAAAAGAAGAGGTAGAAGGGAAAATGGAAAGAGGGAGCTCCAGCCAAACAAAAGGTGAAACCTACCACTCTCGCGACGGGAAAGATGCTTGTTGGACAGAGTTGGAAGCACGCAGTTCTGCTTTCAAAGGGATCACGGGTTTAGGAAAAACCACTAACGTATCCGTGGGGAAAAGGGTCTCAAATTGTAAGTCGAAAGAAGGGAAAGGGCTTGAGGCCCGCATACGTTTGGTGACCTCAGCGTGTATAAAGGGGAAATGAAAGTGCAGAAAAACAGGCAAGCTAAAAAAGGAGGAAGAGGGGAGGAAGGCTTTGTCAGGGGAGGGACATGATTGTTGGGAAAACCGGTCCAAAAAAAAAAAATCGGAGATACCTAAAGGCGGAATCAAAGATTAGCTTCTTAAAAATGGGGCTCTTGGAAAAAGAGAAAAACGGATACCCGTGAGGTCTTGCAAGTCTACAAGGAAAAAATACGCAGTAGGGGGATAATCGGAAGGTCGAGAGAGGGGCGGCTTCCTTTCTGCATGTGACACCGTTTCGTGGGAAGTAGGATAACCTGTTCGCTCGAAAAAAGGTCCATTCTAAAAAGGAAAAAATTTCACTTGCAAAAAGGGCATTGCAAATATAGGGGGTTTACTTCCAGAGGTAAAAAGGGGTCTGCTATTTAATTACAAAAAGGTGCTCATAAAATTTGGACAAGAAGGAGCAGGTCGTTGTCTAAGCCGTAACGGCTCAAGAAGATAGAATGATCGCGAGAAAAAAGGGACCAGGTACGGGGCAAGGCGAATTGCCCACGGGAGGGTCTATCCTTTTGATTCTTTTCCCTGTAAAGCTGAGGTGGACTTGGTAAAAGGGTGTCGTTGAAAGCACGAACTGAGGAAGAGATTCAAATTGGTGCCAACACTTATAAACGAAGGCCAGGACCCGGTGTTATCACGTCCTCAGTAAAGGATTGGCTCCTTGGGAGCAATGATGTCGCCAAAAGGGGGGAACTAATTACTGTTGCATGAGAGGCCTTATAACAGTCTCGAGGCTATTACACCAGCAGCGGAGCATCAAGAAGCTTTGCCAAAAAAAATCGGATCGTCCGGCGAAAAGTCTGACAGTGAAGGGGGCCAGGCGAGCAAAGTTCATAAGGAAAAGTACCAGGAGAAAATGAATGAACCGGCGCCCTAAGAGGTCTTCAAGAACAAGCAGCCTTTTTTTGCTGCTGGGAAAACAACGCAAAAGGGGCGCTGATGGAAAAATCCACGGAGCAGACTTTGTCGGGTGTTAAAAACCACAGAAAGGGAGCGGAGGTGAGACACGAGAATTGAAATGGGAAAATGGCTAAGATCGCGCGCGTCTCGGGAAAAAAACTGGCGAAGATAGCGAAAAAAGTTTGAACAGGGAGCGGGTCGTGACTCCTCAAAACATTCCTCCGAGAAGCGCGGGGTTATCAGCCAAACTGTATGTTTGCATCTCCAACTTCAAGAAGGCTATGATACCAGGCGAGCGTGGTGACGTGTCGGGAGCAGTAATAGGGCCCGTGCTATTTTGATACCTCGTAATTTTACTTGATGAGCAACAGAAGACACACAGTCAGGGGAGTGGCAAAATGGCAAGCCAGGCATGTACGAAACCGCAATCCTTCCTCAAGAGGTTTCTGACATAGGGACAGAAAAAACCAAAAAGACCGTCTAGAGCCTTTCGACCAGAAAGGAACGCTGATTGAAAGGGGATAGGTTATGGACGCACATGCTAGGGCAAACCGGAAAGAACGAAATGAGTCACAACAGGGGGATGTGCCGCAGCGGCAAACCACTAGGCGCGCGAGGAAGAGACTTGTACTTAACGAAGACGTAGCTTCCGAGAAAAGGGAAAAACGAAAGGCAGAAAATGAGAAGGGAACCGAGGGACGCCCACACACACGTTGCTAGCGAAATGAAAAAGGGAGAA
>Ga0179591_1346406_pt1 | contig 10453 bp, 12 predicted proteins | sample CZOMad2_1_08_16f_FD_182891 | JGI IMG/M metagenome (GOLD analysis project Ga0179591, IMG submission 182891) | Vadose zone soil fungal communities from Angelo Coast Range Reserve, California, USA - CZOMad2_1_08_16fungal (PacBio error correction) | ecosystem: Environmental > Terrestrial > Soil >...
CCAGCGAAAAGACAAAATAATGAGAAAAGAGCGAAAACGGGAATCTCTGCGAAAAGGCCTGTCGTGCCGGAAGATCGGAAGGGACGAAAGAGGCTACCTATTCCTTGCGTAAGTAGAAGCGCCAAGACTGAGGGGAGCCAGTGGGAGAGGAGCAGCACTTGCTTCCCGCCCCGCAGCCAGGCCTGAGGCATTGAAGCCGGCCTAACATGATTCAATGTGGGGACAAAGCGATAATCGGGCGATCCAGAGCATGTTTAAAAAAAAAATTGGGGGGGGGTCGGAAAAAAGAACCCGCCGCTAACCCTTCGCGAAGAAGCGTCAAATCGGCAGAACGGGTCACGGAAAAACGAGAAAGGATTCCTTGAATAGAAAAGGGACGGTCGTCGAAATAGTCCGATTAGTCGGAAGTCACGTCGAGAAAGCACCACCGAGCAGTTCAGGGGCGTAAACGAGCTAGAAACAAACACTAAAGGCAATGGCAGAACGACAGCGTCCGAAGCTCTGAGGGTGGTCGGCGACATCTTGGGAAGAGGAGAAATCGCGCGAGCTGGAGGATCCCGTAATTAAACCCAAAGAAGGAAGAAAGAGGGAAAAAACCAAATCTCTAGCCGGCCGAGCAATAGAGGTCGCCTTCGGGGGCGCATACGCAAAGAAAGACCGAAGGGGCGAGAGAGGAAGAAATCTTGTCTTAAAGTTGGGGGCTCGGAAGAGGAACGGCATAGAGGTAGGAAACATCTTTCCAGAAGCTGGCGCGAAATTCAGGAGGTGATGATGCTCGGGTAGGAAAAAAAGGACAGGAGGGGAGAAACGCTGAAAAAATGGGGGCAGAGTCGGACGAAGATTGGAGTAGTCGCTTCGTAATCGCGGCACGACCTAAAAGAAGTAGCGTTGACTGGGCGGAAATCTCCTAGTGAGTCGACTGAAAGTATCAGGAGAAGTATGACAAGAAGGGGGCAAAGAGGCCTCTGTGAGTCCCAGGGGTGAAAAATCTAGAAAAAGGGAACCGCAAAGCGGTTCAAAGAAAAAAAAAAAAGGGGATCGAGGACAACTTCGCCGGGGTTGTTCTCGAAAAAAATCGCCCAGACACTCGAATGGAAAGCTATACGGAGCTATGTAGGGGGGGTACGATATCCTCGTTGGGGTGCTCGAGAGGGAAACACGAACGAAAGATCTCGCCAGACCGAGCATCTGCCCAGCCAGAGAAAAAACGTCTGTCGGAAGGGACCTCTACGCTCTTAAAGCAGGACCAAGGAAAAAAAAAGAATTATCGCGAGAAAGAGAACCATCGCCGCGAAGGGAAGAGGTCGCGATCGCCAGGTGCATAAAAAAGCGCGGGGGAGTCGCCTTGCAGGAGAGGACAGGACTCTATCAAAAGGGAGAAAGAGGCCGACTCTCGAAAACCAAAAAAAACAAAAAAAAAAAAAAAAAAAAAAAAAAAAAAAAAAAAAAAAAAAAAAAAAAAAAAAAAAAAAAAAAAAAAAAGAAAAAAAAAAGAGAAAAAAAAGGGGGGGGGGAGGGGGGGGTTAGGTAAGAGCGTAAAAAGAGGGGAACTCCTTTGGGAAAAAAACAATACGGAAGGGGGAGGAAACACTATGATCAGAAAAAAAAAAAACTAGGAGAGTAGAGGACTGTTAATTCACAAGCTCGCCGAAGTCATCCTAAGTATACCAATTGCATATACCATCGTGGAGAGCGTAATTAAAGGAGAAGGGAAAAGGCAAACTGATTGAGGGGAGGGTAAAGGGGGTCGAGAGAAGGGCGAACAGCTGCATGAACAGATCCAACATCAAGAGGCGGGGAGCATCGAGGGACGGAAAATGACAGAGCCAGTTTCTCTCTGCAAGGGCTCAAAGAAGAAAGGGACTGCGGTCGAGGAAGGAGGGGCCCTATCAATCGGCTCGACGTCCATCGGGAAAGCGGGAGAGAAAAAAGACGACGACGGACGAGCGCGCGGCACGAGCCGCAGCGAGAACTAAAGCCGCGCGAAGCGCTTACACCGAAGACGAAATGGGGGAAAATAACGATCTCCTAGTATATCAAAAGGCGGGGATCCTCGTCGAGAAGTGAGGAGTGTGGAACACTCTCTAATCTGAACAACGCGACAGCTCGGCCAGGTCGACTACTAGAAGAGAGCCAAAAAAGCTCATCAGAGTTGTCAGGAAAAAAGTCAGGTAGTATTAGTAAGGAACAGCTCGGGAAAGAATGAGATCCGAAGAGCTGAAGAAGACCGTCGCCATGACTCGCTCCCTGTCACAATAACATCGGGAACCTTGCAGATGTCAGAGAAAGAGAGGGCCGCATAAAATAGAGAAAAAAAACGAGGAGTGCAGAAAACTCGGCGATAGTCGTTCAAAAAAAAAAAACAGGCAACCCGAATTCGCGGCTCCGTGGATAGGCCACGCGGCGGCTAAGAGTCGCGGGGTGTTCTATAAGACTTTCATGGTAAACTCGAATAAAAGGATGGGCAGAGGGAAAAACTCTTTATAAAAAATGCCAACCTCTAAGAAGAAACAGGAACCGTAGATGGGAATAGAATCTACCGCGCGCGCGCAAAGCTCCGCCGGGACTCTCACACAACACCGGAAAAAAAAGGAAAGGGACAAGGAAAGGCAATCTGGAGAGGAGGATCAAAAGGAACGGGTCTAGGAAGAGACGTTCGTCTCAAGAAGAAGGGAAGGGGGCGGGAAGAGAGGGTATGGCACTATCATTTGGAATTGTCGGGCCCAAGACCGTCGTCGACTCAAGGCGCATCATCCTCTAACTGGGAACGCCAAGCGATCGCCTCGCGCATAGAGAGTCGCGGCGTGAAGGGGTGCGGGAGAAAGAGAGATCGGTCGCAAAAGAGGGGCAGACGAGAAAAAAGCGGTCGGCTTCCCGAGGAAAAAATATGAAGAAAAGGTAAAAAGGCTGGCAGGTCAGAGATTGCAGTGGGGAGGAAAGCGCGACTGGAGCTAACCTACTCAGGCGTCGAACTAGGGTCAGAGTCTCATAAAAAAAAGGAGAAAGAGAGTGTGCGGGGGGGGGAACTCGGGGAGGCGGCGGGCTCAGCAGAGACGTCGCTTAAATGCGCAAGCGCCTGGCCTATCAGTGTTGGTGCTGAACAAAAGTCCGCATGCAAAGTAGCGACGCTTCACAAGCGCTGATCTCAGGAGGAGAGGAGGAGTAAAACCATGTATGAGTACAACAAATCTGGAGAGGAAAAGGCCGGTGGAATACACGGAAATCCGCGCGAGGGTTCTCGCTGCACAAACACGGGAAGCTTCTCGAATCGCGCTGAGAAGGATGCAAAAGCGGGAGAGCTCTGAGGGAATCTTGACCTGTAACTTCTAGGCTCAAGGGGGATCGCTGGAGACACGCGCGCCGCCGAAACCGCAGTCTCGTGGTATGATGTGGGGTGGGAAAACGCGGGGGGAAACACTTGGAAAAGATGGGGTCAGGACGAGCCAAATTTCTGGGGAAGTGGAGGGGGAAGCAGGGGAAACTTCGGGGTAGGGGGGAGAGCCTTTAAAAAAACGGGGAGGCTCGAGCAAGGAAAGAATCGGAAAGGAGAGTAAGCTCGGGCGGTCGCGCTGGTTCAGGGAGCTGCGGCTACTTCACCGGCTTCTGGGGGAGAGTAGAAGGAGAAAGTTAAGGGCCCTCCTAGAAGCGAGCGAAGCTCAAAGTTGAGAGAGGGACTACTTCAGTCAAAGGGTGATGCGGGAAAACGGCGGTACAGCGTTGAATACCTACGGCGTTGGAGGCGAAGCGGAGTTGAAGCGGCGAAAAGAAGATCGGAGAAAAGTACTCCTGAGGGCTGAAAGAGCGGATGTTCGTCTCTGAACATGGCGCTCGCAGAGAGACCGAGGGATATTACTAGAGGAGAGGGCTGTGGTCAAAAAACAAGTAGGTCGGGGGAGTGGTCGTGAGTCTAAGGTCGCGGCCGACTCCGAACGACACCCGATTCGTTGTTATCAGGGACAGGGCAGATTCAGGAAAGAGATCTTAGGTCTGGGGGACAATGGGCACCACCTCGGTAGCTTTCCGAGGAAACCGCTGACAGGGAGGAACAATGTCTCTGAAAGATTCTACTCAGTTATGGGCGATGTTCGAGAAAAAAACCTTGCTCGAAAGGAGGGAGGTCGATCGGAAGAAAATGTTGAGGGGTATCGTGAAGGAGGGGAACGATAACTTTTACGGCACTAGCGCATGGGTCTGAGTGGAACTGAAAGGTGTTAGCGGAGGGCATGGGAAATTACTCTCAGACCGACAGAAAAAAGGAATAAAAAGGATAGCGTAGGTTTATGCCCTTGAAGAAGCGAATCGGAAGAAAAACACGAATCGCGTGACTAGGGACAGTTGCGAGAACGTTGAACGAGGGAAACGGAACCACCTGGAAAGGCTTGTGAAAAAGGAATGCAGCAGCACCACGATTTGCAAAGGCCGCGCGGTTGCCCAGGAAAAAATGACGCAGCGACAGTACCACCCACGCCTGCCCAGCGAGAGCCTCTGACGTCGCGGGAAAAGTGCAGAAAGAATGCTCCGACGGGAAACTGAAGTGGGCAACCTGACAGTCTCTATGAGTCAGAGACCGCCAGGGTCTTCTATGAGGGACCTCAGGAGCAGAGCGGAAATCGGAGAGCGAACCGCCGAGTAAGAGATCTCAATGGAGGAACGGGATGCAACGAGCAGTGAAGCCTCGGGGCCGAACCAATCGCTGAAGGCGCGGGAGCGGATAGTCTTCCCTACGTGGAAGGGGGGCGCGGCGCCGAGAAGCGATCGACGTGGACGGAAGGGGGAAACTTCTAAGACAAAGCCACGGGGACGGATCTAATCGAAGTAGGAACGATATTAAAAATACGATCATTGCCGAGCGACTCAACTGAAGTTCTTTATGGGGGCCGTGAACCTTTGTGCCGAAAACAGGAGAATAAAAAGAGTAATGCCGGGCTTGCTTTGTTTTAGACAACATCGTGGCTGAGAGAAAACCTAGATGGAAGAAAATCGATTTAGCTGGGTCCACAGGCGTATCATACAGGAAACACGCGGGCTTATAGCCTCGCCGACCGGCTCGGCTGAGGGGTTCTTAAACCAATGAGCGAAAGAGAGGGGGGAGCCCCAGCGTCAGAAAGTATCGCTCTTCTACTAACAAGGGGAACGATTCTCGGCTGGGCTAGCGCTCCCCCAGGAGCGTCGGCCCCGAATTATAAGCAGCACTTAAAGGGGCGCAGGATGGCTAGATAATCGATCGATCCTCTCCAAAACGGAGAGAAAGGAAAGAAGACTCGTCCCCTGAGGAAGAAACAGAGCTGATAAGAGCACGGCTCTGAGATACCGTAGGGGGGGAAAGGGCGTGGAACGAAGCTCCTGGGAGAGCCCCCCAGCACAAACGAGTTCGGAAAACCAAAAAAGGATTAGAATCTCACGGGGGGAAAGGGGGAACTCCCTTAGCTCGTGCATTGGAAAGCGTGACCAGCCCCTCCTCAACTAGAAACGGCGGCGAGGTGCTAAAAGCGTTATAAAAGGAGGTCCGCAGGGGTTGGCAAAGACGCAAATCTCAAGCATCCCTGGTATCTCCTCCCTGGGGGGAACTGAAACCTAGAGCCAGGGAAAGTCGAAGTTAAGAGGGGGGCTGAAAAAAGAAGTGGGAAAGTCAAAGAGATCAAAGTCTGGAGGGCACGGGAGCAAAGCAATCGAATAGGAAGGATCGCCGAGATATTCGAAAAAGGGAGAGGGAAAGACAAAACGAAGGAGCAGTCATCATCTCGAGCATAATCGGAGCGAAGAGCCCAATTCCCTCGGCGGCAGCACCGAGAAAGAACAGGGCTCTGCGAGACTTCGGGGAAGGGAAGAAGTCGATTGAATCGAAAGGCAGTCGGGAGGAACGCCGATGACCCCCGAGAGGAATAAGGGAAAAGAAAGAGCGGTCCGGTCAGGAGAGCAGGAGCGGGGAGGGGTCTGGGTCCCAAGAGTACGTCATGCTCCAAACTCATGAAGAAGGGGGGGTCGAGTCGAAGTAGAGCTGACACTGGGGTGAGAGAGTGAGAAAGGGAGAGAGGTCCCGAAAACTCCAACTCAAAGAAGGAGAAATGATTTGGAGGAAGTTGGTTAGACTGGACTCTGCGATCAGGAAGAAAATGACGATGTATATCACTCGAAAGAGCATGATGCAGAAAGGGGGAGTGACGCACAAAGAAGGACGAGGGGGAGAAGGCAAAATACTCGGGGGAAGGGAAGAGTAAATTAAATTGATCACGAGCATCCTAACAGTTCCAAAGACTTATTCCTGAGGCGATCGTGAATTAACGTTAGAGGACCCGAAAGAAACACGAGAAAAGATAAAATTGTCACCTAGGAGCTTCAGGGAAGAAAGTGCAAAACGGGGGTCTGGTCCGACCTCTCCAAGAAGGAGTGGGAAATCAAGGTCCGGAACAAGAAAGGGCGCGACGTGGGAGGGGCAAAGCAATATGGTGGTGAGAAGAGGGGAAAAAGTATAAGGGAGGCTCAGGAAGGATCACCACCTGTCAGCTAAAAGAAGCGGTTTATCGGAGCCCGAACGGGGGGATACAGCGTCCGAAAAAATCATGAACAAAGGAAGGCTATAAAAGAAATAACTAGGAATTTTAATTCCCGATGTCGATCCTAGGAGAGAAAAAGGTTGGAAAGACAGCTCGAGGTTAGTGTCTTACAAACGAGAGGGATCTGGGGGTAATCATCGTACAGGTAGAAGGAGAGAAACAGAACAAAAAGGGAGGACTCTAGCGCACCATTACCGCCGGGGGAAGCAGCCACACTACTTTCAAAAACGGCGATCGAGAACGAGAGAGAGTATCGGCAATACCGTCTAACAATCGAAGGAATGAATGACGGGTAGAAGTAAAAGACATCGAGGCCCTCCCACGATACCGTCTTACGCTAAGTTACATAGCGTAAGCGGAGTGCGGGATAGATATGGACGAGCGACACGCTCGCAAGAGGAAGGAACCTAACATCAAGTTAAGGAGCGAGGAGGACGCAGGGCCATCAAGATAAAACTTTTTGCGCGGGCTCATCTCAACAGAAGAAAACCACACCGGATTCGTCGTCGGACGTGAGAAAGAAGATAACTATAGTGCTGAGGGAAAAGTCAGGACTCTGATGCAAACGCCGCACGAGGAGAGGCGCTCGAAGAGGAGCACGTTCGTCTTCGCGCGAAGGAGGGAACGCGTAGGAGGACACGGGGCATAGGGGAAGCTGGAGGAGAAGACTCAGAGGTTATAGGGGATCAAATCTCTGTGGAATTCGAGGCGATCTATCCTTTCTCCGGACTGCCAGAGAAAGTGCCAGCAAGGCTGACTATGAGAGAGGATATAAAACTCAAGGCAAAAGTTTCGAGTCGGTTCTGAGATAGGAGAACAGCGGCGCGCTTGTCTCCCGACGAGGAGTAGTACTCAAGGTATCAAGTTGGAGAGAGAAAATAACCGAACAGAAGCGGACTGACAAAGATGGAGGGAAGAGAACAGGCTCGCGGTACGTTCACCTACCTTAAAGAAGCTCTCGGTGCGACAAGCTTCACTAGGTCTTCCACTCAAAAAGAAAGAAGAGAGAAAAATTCTCACTGCCTGCAGTCATCGCGGAGAAGCGGGAAAGGGGAGGCCTCTTCGCGATGTGCTCGAAAATCTTTGGGAAAGACCATCCAAGGAGTGCCATAGGCCTAACGATTTCGAGCATTCGGACAGGATGAAGAGAAGAAGAAGTTCAAAGAGACTCTCCTGGAAGTCATGCCGCATCGCAGAGGAAGGGAAAACAACACCACAACAGGAAGGAGAGGGGAAAAAGATATCACTACGATATCTTCGCGACGCAGAGGAGAGCGGTAAGACCGGTCGCTGTGGTCTGGTATAGGTGAGGATGGGGGGTGAGGAGAGTCCTGCGATGATAGAAAGAGAAGACTCTAGGCCGAAACTGTGGTATTTCCGGGCCAAGAAGTAGGAGCTCTTATCGAGGTAAAAGAAGGATCGAAATGATCCTCTCATAGTATCGGGCGGAAGTTGGGGCTTTAACTCCTAATCTGGAGCGCGTATAAAAGAATAAGAGGCTCGATGCGTTACCTGGACCGCCGTAACCGCGCATGCTCCGAAGCGGAAAAAGGGAGGGATCTTTTGGGGAGGGACTATGTAAAGGCGCTACGAGGGAGGACTACTTCCGCGCGGGTTCACACCCTGCGAGAAGAGACGCTTGGGAAGCGAGAGCATACTAAACGCGCACGCGGGAACAGGGATGGAGGAGCGGGTCGAGTGAGGAGGAGGATGAAGCGCAAAAAAAGGGTAAAAAACTTTTCTAGGGTGAACTGAGAGGACGACTCAGATGTGTCACATCGGACGCACGCTGCTCCTGAGGATCTCAAAGAGAAGAGAAGACTGCTGGACCTGTGAGGGAAAGGAAGGGGGTTGGTCCGTACGATTCTAACAGACTCCGGCTGGGGAAACTAGGTGCTAATAGGAGAGAGACGGAATGCCGTCAGCTTCGCGCTCAAAAGCGAAGGAGGCATCCTCAGTTTAAGGAGGGGCAAGAGAGGAAATACGCAGGTAATTGGGGGGACTGCTGTTGGGGAGCTTAAAAAAAGCTCGAACCAGCGAGCTTGATGGTGCGACGGAAACGGGACGAAGCCTCTGCTTTAAAAGCCGAGGGGGGGGAGAGCACAAATGTCGAAAGAGGGGCGCGATCCCGCACTCGTAAGCTAAGTGCACCGGCGCTGTACCTACTTCTCGGAGGACGGTCGGAAAGGGAGGAAAGATGCATCCTACTTAGCGAAACTGGAAAGAGAGAGAGTGGCAGAAGTGAGGGGCCATCAAAAGAAACTAGAAAGCTGAAGGACTGAACTGGAGTATTGGAGCGAGAAAAAGGAGGTGATCTGGGCAGAGAGAAAGGAAGTCTTTGGAGGGGGCTATAGGATAGGGGTCAAGACTCTTTGGAGACTCGCGAAAACACAGGGTAAGAAAGGGAAAATCAACGAGATTTCATGTAGAAGGACAAAGGGGGAAACTCCTCTCCGCTGGTCTCGAAGAGGGGCTTCCAACCTGAGAGGAGATGAGGGATCCAGCGCTCCTCCGGGGGTTCTGGAAGTTGGGATAGAAGTATCGGAATCAGCTAGAAGAAAACCTCTTCGTTGTTATGGGCAGTTGGGAAAGTCGGAGGGAGAGAGTACGGGGGTTTAAAAAAAACAAAAAATAGATAGGTTGAAAAGCCATAAAACGCCGCTCCCGGGAGATCACGCGTACCTTCGTCCAAATAAGGTCTGCGGGATGGGTAGCAAACAAAACGGTGGGAAAGAGCAGGGGTCGAGCAATCGGAGAGAAGAAAATTTGGAAGTGTTATCGAGGTTAAAAACGAGAAAATTCGGCACCCTAGAGGGAAGAGCGACTACTCAGGGGAAGGTCGGAGAGGATAGGAGCTGGAAAGGTGTGAAAGCTCGATCAAAAGCAATCGGATCCTCTACCGGCTCCGTTGCCGGAAGAGACGGTACGAGAGAAGAAGGAGCCAAAACGAGAGAACTAACTAACAGATGTTGCATTGGCGTCTAGAGAGGTACCGGGAAACCTTAAACGGACCCCTTCAAGACTCCTTCTGAAAAAGGAAGGCGCACAAAGGCAAGATGGTGAAGATGAAGGAGGGAGACGCGAAGACTTCCCCCAACACGCATGCGCTACAAACGGGGTCGAAACGAGCCAAGCTAGAGGCGGGCGTGGGGGAGGCATCGTTTTCAAGCCTTGAACCCGGACAGAACGCACTATTACGGGGCCAGGGGGAAGAGCGAGTCGGGGATCTGGATCTCCGGGTGTAAAAGTGAACTTCGAAACGCCTGACGCGAGAAAAAGCAGAGAGGCTCTTAAAAAAACTGTCTCTAATTCCTACCACAAAGAGGCGCGCGCGGTGACGGGTGAGGCCGATGGGAACCAAGGTTAAAAAAGGAGAAGAGAGGGAGGAAGCGCGAGGGGGAAGTGCTGGGGATCTCGACGGGAGGGTTGTTAGCTTCAGACCACGTTAAAGAACCGAGAATGAGGGTTCATCCGCAACTCGACGAGAATGGCCGGAGTCGGGGAGAAAAGCGGGGGCTAGCACCGGAGTTTCAGGGGCTAGCGTAGTCGACAGAGAGTAAGCCTTTCTTTGGGGTTAGTTCGTGGGCGACCAAACAAAACTTGTGCTGCAAATCCCTTATCTGATCGTGCAGGCTGGAGCGATGGACCAACAGCGGAAAAAGAGAAGAGACTGAAAACAATCATAGACCGTCAGGAGACTGGGAGTCGGGAGGGCAAGCCGCTTAGAGAAGCGCCGCCCAATCGTGGCAAGGACAGGGAAAGACTAAAAAAGGCTCTTCTGAGGGGCAGACTGGGTTTGGAGAAAAGACAGTAAAGGAGGCAAAAAAATCAGGGTTCGGAAAAGGAAAATACCGGGCGGAGAAGGAATAGTTAATCGCGTCTCGGTAGAGAGAGGGATG
>Ga0179591_1144155_pt1 | contig 10452 bp, 14 predicted proteins | sample CZOMad2_1_08_16f_FD_182891 | JGI IMG/M metagenome (GOLD analysis project Ga0179591, IMG submission 182891) | Vadose zone soil fungal communities from Angelo Coast Range Reserve, California, USA - CZOMad2_1_08_16fungal (PacBio error correction) | ecosystem: Environmental > Terrestrial > Soil >...
GGAAATGTTTTTATTTTAATCGGGGACAGACAGCGAGTCGGAAAGAGTATTAAGGAAGTACAGAGCAGGAAAAAAAAAGAGATGAAAGTAAAGCCAAGAACGCCTTAGGAGGAGGAGACACTAAAAGGGGGCTAGGAGGCGGCGGGTTCCTCTGAGCCAGCAGGAAACACTTCGGGAGAAGGACAAAAAAACTCAGTGGAAGAATCACGGCTTAACAGGAAGGCGGAACATTGAAAAGTCAACTTGCCGAGTGGACAGGGAAGAAGCCTGGGGACTGAGGAGAAAAAAAGACTGGAGTCGGGTTATGTCTTTGCTGGGGGAGTGGTCGAAGAGTCGAAGAGCGGGGGAAGAAGTTGAAACCCAGGTACAGTTTTTGATGATTCAGTCCGAGGGGGCAGGAGGACGGGACGGGACGAACGCTGGGACAAAGGGGGGGAAAACCAAACTGGATAGCTGGCGGAAAAAAGGACTGGGAGCAAGCTTTGATCCTGCTCTGCCGGGAAAGGCAAAAGGGGGGCAGCGCGGAGAGGAAAGAGGTTTGCTGCAAGTGATCTGGGGAGTAGAATGCAAGATGAGGGGGGTTAGAGGTACCACAAACTGGGATGACTAAGGGGTCGATAGAAGAGGGGAAGCTACAGAGAAAGAAGCTTGATTTTCTAAGAAGGAGGACTGCCACCTGGAAGGTCTTCCCGGGGGATTTTAAGAGATCAAGTAACACTTTCACGAATAAGGTGGGGGGGCGTGACAAACGGCAGCGGATTCCTTCAGTAAAAAGAGATCTAACAGCGACGCCGTGTCCAAGGGCGCAAAAACTGGCGTATTGGGGGGACGACGGCCGAATAAAAATTCACGGGAGAGAGGGACGAGTTTGAGTTCGTGTGAAATCCCTGACCTAGGTGGGACGGTGTGAGAAAAGGGTCAAACTCTTTTCGTGTAAATTCCAATGGGAAGTAACTCCGTGGAGATCGATTGAGAGGGGGGGGAAAAGAACGAAAACTAGAACTCAAAATAAGTGGGAACATTTCAGGGGCTTCGTTTCGGAAAAGGGGACGCAATTTTAGGCTGGCAACTCGACTAAAAAGGGGGTCGAGCAACACGCAGGGAGACCGGAAAAAGCAGGGGAGGCCAAGGGTTGGAAGGGACAGAATGCGAAAAAAAAAGTCTGGCCGCGCAAGGCCCTGCCCTTAATTGGTGTCAACAAAAAGAGCGCAGGTGAAGCTGAAAAAGGGAAAGAGGAGGCATGGCCCCGGCAAGGGACTTAAGAAAGGGATCTAGTGCAGGCGGGGGCCATTTCTAAGGGAACCTTAAACGGAAGGAAGGTACAAGAAGGTAAAAAAGGGAGTGGGCGGAAATACGCCAAGGGGAGCAAAAAAGAAGGAGTCCATACAAAGGGCTTCAAGTTAAAAACCCCCCACACCCCCAACCCAAACCCCCCCACCCCCCCCAAGGTAGGAATCTAAAGGGGACACGGCCCTGCGCTCACCTTCTTCGCCGAACAATAAAGGTAGGGGGAGGAGTAGGAAAAAAGGAAGTACATCGTCAATAATGCATGGGTCGACTACTTGGACTACCTCGCAACCACGCCTTATTGCTAACGCGCCTCACGGTGAAGAACGAAAGAGGAGGGAAGGGAGAGGACTGCGCGACCAGACGCTGGTCGAAGGGGGAAAGAATAACGGGCGCGGCAAGGGCATCAACGGAGCGGGAAGGCGTGTTTTTGAAAATCTCCCAAAAACCCCCCCCCCACCCCGAACATCTGGGACGAGAAGAAAGTAGTCTGGAGGAGGGGGGGGGGGAAAGCTGGCAGACTGTGGACGAAAGCTTCTTGGAGAAAACGAAAGGTCTTTAGGCTCTAACCGAGTGGGGGATTCCTGGAAAACATCTGCAGATCCGCATTCAAAAAAAAAAAACAAGCAGGGACGCAGACACGGGGGATGTGAAATGCCAGACGGGAAAGGGGGGGGAATGCGGGAAAAGGTCGGGGGGCCGCAAAACCCTACAAAGGGCACAGTTTCGACCGGGGAAAGGTACCGGTCCAGGTCCGCACTCCTCGGACCGCTGCCCGACAGGAAAGGGGAGGGGGGAGGGAGAGGAAAAGGGGCAGGATAAAATTGAACGAGTAACAAGGGAACCTTCCCAGCAAGGTTTCGCAAAAGCGGGAAAGAGTGGAAACTGACCGACCATAGCAAGGGGGGAAAAAGGAACGAAAAGAATGGGACATCGAGCCTGAAGCAATAAGACAATAACAGGAATCGGGGAGGGGAGAAGGGAACTCAAACAAGCCTCTACAATTGAGGAGACAAACTCAAATGCTGCCAAGAGAACAGAGAGAATGCTGGACCACAAAACACCCAGTGAAACACAGGGGAGGGTCAGAATAAGTCGGGGAACGTAAACCTCCATAACGTGCTGGGCCAACTAATCCTCGACGTCTTTTGAATGGGCAGGGACAAGAAGGCCGGATCAGCATGAGCCGTGACTAGGAGGGTACAAATTCATTTTGTTGTCCAGTATGGGAGGAGCGGTCGTCTAAAGACCGTTGGACGGATAAACGGGGCGTGAAAGAAAAAATTTGGGCAAAAGAGAAAAGCTCAAACGGGGGAAAGGTGATCAGAGACGGCTTGCGTGGTCTGCGTACATGAGAGAGGACAAGAAGGGGGCGGGGGGGAAACGGGAAAAAATCCTAAACACCTCTAAAACACGATATTAATAAAGGCACACGATCAGCTGAAAGGGCAAGGGGCGTGGGAAAATCGATTACGGGTAACTACTAAGGGAAAGAGACAGGGCAAAGTAGGAGGGGGAATGCAAACCGAAAGACTGGAAAAACCCTTGACTAAAACTACTATCCTATGGGGGGGGGGTGTTTGGTGGTGGTTTTGAGTGTGTGAGGGGGGGGGGGTTGGGGGGTGGGGCTTGCACCAAAAACGAGGGGGGCGTGAGAAGACAGAAAAAGGGGCTAAAAGCGATAAAAACTGGTATGCGTGCGGAGGGAACGGGGGGGGGAGGTAAATGTATTAAAACCGGTAAAAAAAAAAAGACGAATGGGTCGCTTCCTAAAAAATCTTGCCCAGAGGACCACGAGGCTGATTGAGGAAGAGTGGTGCGGACCAATTACAAACCGGCCAACTTCCAGGCGAAAGCAAAGAGAAAGCGATGAAAGAAAACAGCCAAAGCTTAAATAAACATCTGTGCGGCCAGGAGGACCATCGCCCATATGTAAAAGGCGGGACTGACACCCATGGACAAAGGGAAGAAGGAAAAAAGTTAAAGGGGCTGAAAGACTCGGGACACAAACTTCGACCAAAGGAGCACCGGAGGGCCGGGGCGAATCACATGATGAAGTACCTGCGACCAACCCAGGGAAAAAAGGGAAAGAAGCCTAGCTTAATAGCCCGAAGCTACTAGCGGGTCGAGAAGGAACAATCAACGGGCCACGCGCAGGGGGGGACTCAAAGAATAAGAAAGGAAGAAAGTCTCAGTCAAAAAAAAAAAAAAAGGGGGGGGATAGAAGAGGAAGTTGGGCATGTGCGTGGAAGGGGGTTCGGAGGACCAGGGAGGACGCAAAATCTCCGGCGGTCTTCGAGGGTAGCTGAGACGGCAGTGAAGGAAGCGGGATGCGATAATAAGAAGGTCAAACCAAAAAATGGCAGTCCAGGTCCTTGACTTCGGAATAGCGCCCGCCGGCAGGACAGAAAGTGACGGGAAAGAGGGTGTCCCTAAGTGAGTAAGGAACGTCGCTGTGGGCGGGAGGTAAGCCATGGGGGGTGGAGCAAATGGGGAGAGGGTAGGAGGCTCACATGCTCGGATGTAAACCGGAAGGGGGACACATTTGAAAAAAGTACGAGGGGGGAAGTTGTAACAATGGAAGGGTTTCCGGTGCAAAAAGAGACATCATGCACTCGCAACGTCAAGCTGCAAAGGGAAGCTAAATGGTTCGAGAAAGAAGGTCAAAACGCTGGCCTAACGGCGACGAAAGACTTCGTGAAAGGGGAGGGGGGGGACATTAGGAAAGGACGACAAATCGTCCCGGGGGTGGTAACAAAAAGAATTTTATAAAATTCCGGAGTTAGCACGGGGGGAAAAAAGTGTACAAGCCGCAGATACTGAAAGAAAAAAAAAATCGAGTCCGGGGAAAAAAAGTAATGCCAGAAAGCAAACGGGGATCGGATTTGCTCAGATCATCTCGCTTTGTTAAGGTCAAGGGAGGAAGGGGTTGCCACCGCGTCAACTCAGTCAGGGGGGGGGCACAACGAAGGAGTTACACCAAAAAAGGTGTGGCCCCGTGTGAAGCCAAAGGGTCGCGTGTCCAGGATTATTCGAAAGACCAGAAAGTAGAAGGGACACATGAGGAAAGGAAATACTCAAGAAAAATGGAACATCACCCCAGGATCTGCCATCCTGAGGCACAGCGCCTTGACATTGCATAGGCAAAAGACTCAGTAAAAGGAAAGGGAGGATACAGAAGCAACTGGCTTGACCGGGGAAGTGATCGCCTCGTCAACCAGCACGGTGTCACAGTGCTGGCAAAGGAGAGCAGGAAAGGGGCGTATCCGATGAGACAGGGAGAAGGCCCCAGGGGCTCGATGAGGGAAAGGTGTGGAAAGGGAAAGTCTTGGGGGATGAAGGGCAAAAAGACCAGTGCAGGGCTTTACATCGCGCTCAGGGACGGGTCGGAAACGAACTAGGTGTCATCCGGAGACCTTGACCGGGTAAAAGGGGGCAAATGAAAGGACAGAGTAAGAGGGGATCATGGGAGGTTGAGGAAGCGTCGCTGATGTCAATAAACTACGGGACCCGGGCGGGAAAGGGTCATCGGACATGTGCAGGAACTCTCAAAGGGAGGGGGCAAAAAGGACGGAAAGAGGATCTCACTGGTCATGCTGGGCACACCTCCAATTACCCTCTCACGATGAATCGCAAACAGGAAGCAGCCAGCCCACCGGAAGGTCGTAGTAAATGGGAATCTGACTCTGGCAGCATGACTTGAACTAATAAGAACTATACCGAAAAAACAGAATAATAAGGGGAAGAGGTTACGGTGGAATGCACATCCACACAGGAGCAAAAAGCTGAAAACACAATCTCACTCCAAAAAAAACGGCTAGGAGTGGCGCAAATTTCGGGCGAGAAGGGAAAACAACCCCGGGAACACGCTCGGTTCCTTACGGCCATTCGCCGCTCCCAGGAGGAGGGACATGCAACCAGAGGACATGTGAAAGACAGTGACTCGGAAAAACCAGAAGATAGAGGACTGAGGAGAAAAGAAGAGGGAGTATGGAGGACCAAGTTCCAATACAAGGGGAAATCGCTTGGGGGGACTACAACAAACTCGCAACTCAAAGGAAAAACGAAGTCGTGATAGTGCTACTCCTTGAAAGGAAGCGGAAAAAGAAAGAGAAGAAATGGACTAAGAGAAGGATGCAGAAATATCCCTGATCAGGGGGTCGTTCATGCTCAAAGAATGCTAAAAATGAGTATCAGGCACAACACCGAAAATGGCTTTCTGGAGTGTACTCTCCCGAAAGAGAGAAAGAAGCCCAAATGAAAGGAAAAAGGCCAACTCCACAATAAAGAAAACACGCATCTTTGAAGGAAAAACAGTACAAGGGGGTCATGCCAACGGCAGCCGACGCGCCGAATGTCACAGTCGTTCAAAATAACCGGTCAAAAACTTCAGCTTAAGGCCGCCGAGACAAAAAGAACGGACTGACCTCGTACCTGTGATAAGGGCGGCGAGGTAAAAAGGCAGACAACGAAGAACTCTATAACAACGGGGTTAGGGGAACCAGAAGTGGGAGGGTAGGAGTTGAACACAGGAAAAAAAAGTGTTGGGAGGAGATCAGTCTTCGAATAAAACCAAGAGTTGCTTAAAGCTGGCATAATCAATAAAGGGGGATCTAATTAACACCGGAAACAAAAAACTTTCCGGTAGGATGAGAGCACCGAGAAACACACAGAAGCGCCTCTCTATGCTCCTTACCAAAGGAAGCTTCTGTAACATAGGAATACGTCCCAAAAAGAGGATCCCTGAGAACACTTCTATCTTGTAGTCATCAGCGCTTCGAAGGACATGCATGATTCCCAGCGGGCCCCACCCGTATAAAAACAAAAGGGAAAGAAATCAAATGAAAGGGGGTTCTGTATCGTCAAAACCCAGCACCAGGCCTGCAAGAAAGGGGATGGGCCATCAGGAAATTTCCTTAGAAAAATCTTGAGTATCTCTACTCACAAGATGAGAACAAAGAGGGGGGGAAAGGGGGGGGTCCCTCAGCACCCTCAGCTCCGGAGGGAGACCCTCTAGCATCATATCACCGATCGACATCTCCGGGCAAAAAACCTGCTACTGGGGGGGGGACGAGAGAAGCGAATGATAAAAATAGTCCTCAAGGTCCCCAAAAGAGAGTCAACAGTTGCCCGGGGTGACTTGAACAGCGAGCCAGAAAACTCGCTTCCTGACCGCTGCGAACCATGACAATAAGAAATAACAAAAAAAGGGAAGGGGGTGGAAACCAAAAAATGGTCCATTTGGAAAATTACGCAGGAAGAAAAAATTACGAACCGAAAGATTCGGAAAAAGACGAAATCAAAAAGGACTGTAAACGCATCCACACTTCTTAAAGGGTGCATGGGGGCAAAGGAATGCCGAAGCAAGAAGGGGTTGAAAAAGTCAAAACAGTCACCTCGGAAAATAAAAAAGATGGCTGACGAGAAACCGAAGTGGGAGGGGGGGAAGAAAACGGGTATCAACAAACCACAAAAGAAAGGGTGAACGCGAGACATGTGGAGATAGTCCTACCCTCCACAAGCACCCTGAAAGGGAAAAGGAGCAAAACTTGTGTACCTCGACAAACCACTGCACCGGCCTCAAGAAGAAGAATACAGGAGGGAAAGAGGGAAATAAAAAAACGGAATCTAACACAAACAAGGAGAGAAATAATATATAGGGGTCATTTTTTAAGGATCGATAGACAGTCACGTGTTAGGGGAGAGGGCTAGTGAAAGGACCCTGGTCCGGGAATTCTTTCCAGGGGAGCAGGGGGTGCGCGAGAGGAGTAAACATAAGAGAACGGGAGACGCGGGAGAGGGAGGCGGTCGTTGAAGCCAGATGGACACTAAATCGGGTCGATGAAGTGCGAAGGTGACGAGGGGAAAAAAGAAGAACCGGCAGGAACGAATTTACACAGGACCAACTTGCATGTGGCAAAGAAGGGCCTGGTTCGGAGAAAAAAAGAGGGAGTAGTTTGTTAGTGCGATGGGAAAGGAAGGGAGTGCAGTCGGTGAGAAAAGGGAGGGGCAGCGGTGTGAAACCGGGAATTCTGGTTGAGCAGACTGAAGGGGATCAGCTGCAAAGCGTGCAACCAGGGACAACGAAAAAAAAACCAGCTGGAAAGAATGCGTAGCCTACGGGAAGGGTAAAGGGGGTGGAAGGATATAACTTATATTAAAAGATTTTCTGGTCTGGCTCTGACGGCTCATAAGGTCTGTCGGATACGTATCAACTAGTATCCTAAAAATCTATTTGGGGATTGATTAGTGAAACGTGTAAAGAAAGGTTATGAGAGTAGGAGAGGATACTTATCGATGCAACTATAAAAAACCTAGGGCCAGCATATGGCCTTTTGGAAAAACTGCTGCGCAAAAGAAGGTCGGGGGAGCAACGGGAAAAAGTGGTAAGAATTAAAAAAAAACGGGATGTAAAAGTTAGTTCAAAAAGGGGGGTGTGGGGCGGGGAAGGGGTGCTTGGGGCAAAAGGGGGATAAGGAAAGGCTCGCTAACGCAGGAGATGAACGACTAACGGGTCGCGGAAGTACGGTGAGGGGAGGAAAAAAACGCACGGAATATTCATCACGGGGGCTTTCATGGTCTCAGCTAGGCGAGAGGGGGAGAGGGATGGGCTGTATCCTATAATAGATGTACGGGGGGAAAGGGGGTTTAGGGGGGAGCCACCTCTCGCGGGGGCCAAAAACAGGAAAAAAGAGCGATCAGAGGTGGAACGCCCAGGTCGTGCTGACATACAGCCCAAACTGGAAATCAACTACCCAGTGAGAGGGACGCGGTCGTAGGGCGGCGCAGGGTTGAAACCCGAAAAAGAAAGCGAGGAAAGAGAGGAAGAAGAATGGATTGGCTAGGGCCGGAGGAAGGAAGACTAGCTTGATGGTATGGGGGAACGCTTCGCACTACGGGTCAAAAGGAGGAACCGCAAGGGATTAACCGTGAAAAAGGGGGAAGAGAAACTTAAAAAAACGGATGGGTCGAGGAGAAATAGTCGTGGGTCTTTCAGGTTGCAAAGTATGGCTCTATCATTATCCTAAAGGCAGCGGGAAAAAGAAAAGAAAGGACCTGAGGGGGGAAAGGAGGAATCATTTAGATCAGATGTTCCAGTAGGCGTCGGAAAAAAGAGAAAGGTGGTCAGCAATCTCATGAACTTCGGGGAAAGAAAAAGCCTTTGATCGTTAGGGCACGTTGTACGAAAAAGGCTGATATAAGGCCGGCTGCGGAAGGGGAGCACGGCCCTTTCATGAATGGAATTAATCGGGCACTAGACGGGGGCACAACGTAAATACAGATGGCATGTTGAAAAGGACGTTTCTCTAACCTCCCTCACACGCAGTAGGGAAACAGCAAAGAAGGGGAAAGGGGAGAAAGTTTTGTCTGGACAGTCCGGGAGAGGACATGCTGTAATGGACGAAACTGTTGGAAAAGCAATTCCCTTTTTCGCCTCATGTTCCTGAGGATAAGAAGAGGAAGAAGGGTGGTGTAACTATCGTCACGATAGATTGTGCTCCAAACCCAAGGCCTGAAGGCGGTGGAGTGCGTAGCTTCTTGGGGGGAACAAGGACTAGAATGAAAGCGGGGGTCATGAAAAACGCACAGGTAAGGGAAGGTTCTTCTGACGGTAGTGGATTTGTAGTGGGGGCCAAATTGCACGAAAAAAAGGGCGTCCACAAAGAGAGTTGAACACTTTTGAGTGTCGTCGTTAGCTTCGGGGCGGGGAATTAATCCTAGGAGGTAATGTTAGGGGAAGGATCCAAATCATGCTGGGCCTAGCGGCCGCAGTGGGGGTGAAACGGTGTCGCTTCCTGCACGTTTTTTTAGAAAGGGATCAGATGAGAAGGGGTACCATTGGAGGCTGCTATAAAATGAACGGGGCTTAAGGACTGTCCGATCTCAAGAGTAAAAAAGTTCACCTGAAAAGGAAGACCGGTACCAGGTAAGTTCGAAAAGGAGAAAACCGATTCACGACAAAAAGCAGGCGAAGACTGAAAATGAGTAAAAAAATAGCAAATTGCAGAACAGAAGGGGGAAATTGACTGGGCCAGAAAACCTGATCGTTCGGCAAGAAGTCTCTAACTTTGGTAAACGTCGACAAGGAACGGAGGATCGCAAGACTCTAGATCGACGGGGCTGAAAAAAACAAAGGATGACTTTGGGAACCAAAAGGGGGAAAAGAAGAAGGTAAAAAAGTAAACGTCCAGCCGGTACGGTCGGATCTGAAATAAAAAAGAGCAAGTTAGTGGAACTGGACTGGGAAAGAACTGCAATTCGGTCCAAGAGCGTCCGGAGGAAAGGATCAAATTGAGAAGGATGGGGTAAAGGACGTCGATGGAAACCGACGGGTGATCGCGACGAAATGTTAAGATAAATCTGGAAAGAGAAAAGGGGAGAAACAGGTTTCAACGGGGGGTCACAACGAAGGTTCAGGGGGCGAAGCACACAACTCGGAAAAAGGGAAGCCTTCCGGAAAACACTACAACTCAAGGAGAGACGAGCACATCGATACGGAAGTGTGATCCGGTCTGGAGGGGGAAGATTCTTCGGACCAGACAAAGGAAGACGGGGGCAGGCAAAAAGGGAATCTGTGACATTACATCCAAAAGGGGGAAAGCGGAGGAATGGCATGAATAACGGTAAGAAGGACCCAACAAGGACGAAAAGGGTGGCGTCACTCCTGCGAAAAAGGGCTAACCAGAGGTAAGACTTAGAAGTGGGAAAAGAGGAGGGCGAGCACAGAGTTTCGAAAACCTTCACCCAGTGGAAAAAGGGGCAATGCCCCGATGACGTTTGCCGGAAAACGCGTGAAACCGACCCTTCCCCCGGGAAATCCTGCACGGTAAACGGATAAAGGGTCAAGCTTCAGAAAGACATCCCTGACGCCTGCTACATCTCAGTCAAGGAGCCGAAAAAACCATGGAGCTTACCTCCTAAAATGAACCGGGGAAAAGGGGAAAAGCTCAGGACAAAAAAATCGGGACAACCCACGTCAAGGGAAAAACTGGGCCCACGTTGCTCGCGGGGGACAAATGGCACCGGAAATACCTGATAGAAACTAACCCAATCGATGAACTGGCAAACAGACAGAAAGTAAAATGCTACGGGAAGAACCGACGAGCTGCCCGACCCGAGTCAAAACAAGAAGAGGAAGAAATTCTAGAAGACAAATGACATTAA
>Ga0179591_1243345_pt1 | contig 10452 bp, 7 predicted proteins | sample CZOMad2_1_08_16f_FD_182891 | JGI IMG/M metagenome (GOLD analysis project Ga0179591, IMG submission 182891) | Vadose zone soil fungal communities from Angelo Coast Range Reserve, California, USA - CZOMad2_1_08_16fungal (PacBio error correction) | ecosystem: Environmental > Terrestrial > Soil >...
TCAGGAAATCCGCGTTATAGATTCAGATTAGACTTCCTCCCATATAGATGTAGAATTAATGGCCTTTTTCTGCGAATCAACCCTAAGGTATATTTCAACGACTCGCCCGAAGCCCGACGGGTCTCCCTAGCACGAATCCGGTGGTGTTTTTTTGAATCTTCCAATCACCCGTTGTGGGGCTTCGGGGAAACAAGAAATCCCAAGGGGAAACTTCAAAAGTGACCAGTTTAGTGTCGGCAAAGCCAGTGAAGTGTCCACGATGTGAAATGGCGGATGTTCGGCACTTGCAGGTAATTGTGCATAAGAAAGAGCCGAGGACTCGATCCTTCATGGGAAACACGTGCGAAACAACATGCCCAATAGTCTCGAGGAAAAGTAAAACAGCAAGTCAAGAAGGTAAGCACAGGTTCCCAAGAACGGGTGGAAGTCAGACCCTACACAATTAATGGGAAAGTCTCACCGGGAGTAAGCCCCTACCCTAAAAAAGCCCCTTATTTAATCCCGGGTCGGGAATTATACCCGCCTCGGTGGAAAAAAACGTATTTAAAGCATTTGGGTGGCAAATTAGCCCTTGGGGGGGGATGGGATAAATACAAAACTCAATGTGAAACAGCATCATGCTCAGGCTAAAAGTGGAAAAGGGACCTTACCTATCAAAAAAAGTAGGATATAAAATATATGTGTAAAGGTAACCATTCGTTTAGCCGTCCAGCCTCGGCCTCAGTGGCTTTTGATTTAATGAAGAAAGCTTATCCCCCTCAGAATCCTTGGGGGTGGGTTAAACCCAACTCTTGGGGGGGATCAGTAGACATTTGGGGCCGGGAGGGGCTTTTTCTTTGAGAATAAATTCACATGCCCCCTCCTTTCGGATGTGGCGTGGCTCCAGTCCCCGAGCTACCTATTACCTGTCCTTCCGTTGTCGTTTAACCTTTACCAAAAGGGGCATCTCACTCGATTGTTGGACGATCGTGCAGACCTTTTTTCGAATTGTGGCTGACCTCTTCTGGCTTGGTCTCGCCTCCTGCATTTCCCCGTGAAACTCTAAACTGGGGGGCCCAGTCGGCCTAATGCAAATGTGGTGCCCATCACGGCGTGGGGCCTACCAAGAAAACGCGAAGAATGCAAGGTCCCGAAAAGCATTGGCCGAAGTCCAAACAAACCAGGATCAATAGTAGCCAACGTCGAGGCTTTATGAGGCGTGGCAATCGATGGAGGGCTACGTCTGGGAGAGAGGGAAAAAAAGTAAGGAGGCCTTTCGCTACTAATCCTCCTACGGTTCGTGAAACGCAGGAAAATGGTAGCTTAAGGGTGTCAAAACAAACAAAACCGGGGTAATAAGAGGGAAGGCGCGGTATCTGGCATGTGGGAATCCAGAGCTGCAGGGCCTCTTGGGTCTTTCACCAATTCATGGATGGTCAAGTAATTCATCGTAACATTACAATCTACGAAATTTTTTTGATAAACTAGGAGTTTTAGTCGAGTCGACATTCCAGTTGTCCCATCGCAGACGAGTATCATTTTTTTGTCGTGTTGATAAGTGTTCACTTACTAAGTTGGAGGAAGCAGTCCCATACAAGAGAAGGGGGACTGGCCACGGAGCTTAGTCCCAAAATTTTGAAGAAAGCTTTCAATGAAAAGATAGCATGTCAACTCACTCGAAGTCGGCAATTCGTATAGGGGGACCACTGATTCAGGAGAGCATGCCATCACCCGTTGACGCCAGGAGGTACAAACCCCTCTCATGTTAGGAAGGGGGCTGCTGTGTCCTCATAGACACGAAGGAGTTCTTTAATCTAGGTCCGGGGTGAATTGGATCCTTTTCAAAAAAACAGCATGGGCTGAACTACGACCACTCTGATTGGGTTCGCCAGGCAACACGAGTGAAAAAAATCTGCCTGCCTTCCTAGGGGGGGGGGGTTGGGTGGATTGGGAAATACTCCCATCTTCCCGTTTCGGTGGTACATCACCCGTGGGTGCACCCGGGGAAGGCGCCTGGGTTCGTACACGGAGGTGAGCAGTCCCGTGACAAACGCCCGATGGGCGCTCCGTCCGACACGAGCGGGGTCCCCCATACGTCTCAACCAACTGAAGGTGTCTAGTCGAGTTGTCCTTCCAATGGAGGCTCAATTTGGTGAGGGTTCCACTTGTGTCTCCACTAAAAACGTGTCGGGCCAACCAGTAAAGTCAAACAATCGACGAATAGGGAAAAAAAACAAATGGACAGCGAAAATATGCTTGGCCGCAAACCGAAAGCATCGGTCTGCGATATGGCCGCTGAAAGAGAGGAATCTGGGGTTGGTACGACTGTAAACAGCCGTGGTCAGGTCTTGGGTCAGGATTCTGAAGAGTGAACTGTTACCAAAATCCTCCGAATCAAAGAGAAAATTGGTCCGAAAACTCGCTGGTGGGGGGTTTGTTTCTTCGTCACTCGTACAGAACTGGAGGACAATATTATGGAGGTATCTAGGAGGGGCTGACGGGAGATTATCTGACGTATCATACTACCAAGTACTTCTTGAACGCCTTCCCTCAAGAATCCCTCTTTGGGCCAAAGATTCCATTTACATTCCATGTGTGGGGTCGGATCACCTTCGATCCTAACAGGCTCTGATTGAGAGGAAACTCCAAGTACAGCAAATCGGTCCCTTCTGCTTAGGGCCCTGTGTAGGTGAACATGAGTGCAAGTCGTTACACATAGTAGCCAGCTACTTACCTTTCCCTGGGAAAGTGGCGGCTTTCTTGGTACCCCGCTGTTTCGCACCCATCCCAGTACTTCACCCAGATCCTCGACGGCATCTCTCCTGTGAGTGGTGGAGGAGAAATCTGGGCCAGTGTAGCCTGCATAGAGTCAGTGTCTTTACTGCCTTGTTCGGTTAGCACATTTCTAATATAAAGCCAGTTACTTCCTACCATACGGTAGTTTGGCTCCTTTCTATTCGTGGTTAAGTTCGCTTTTAAATACCCTACCGTCGGATAGGACTCGGGGTGCTGCTTGGTTTTTACGCCACGGTGGGGGGTCACCTTCTGTTCCTGCCGTAGGACACTTGAACAGCTAGTTTTGGTGCGAGCGGGAGTCGTTGGGAATTTATTCGGCAAGCCCCCGTGTTTTCACACTGGTTGGTATAATGCATACCCCCTAGTGCCACTCGAATGTCGGGTCGAAGGGTCTTCAGCTTTCGGGTGTCACTACCTTGAATGGACGCACCCTACCCGTGTCCCCCTCATGTAGGCCTCTGTCGATTAGCAACACAGGGGGAGCGCCGTACCCCGGTGTCCTTTCCAAACTCCTGTACCGTTATCCAAGATCCCGGACCTAGGAGTACGTCTGCCACTGAGGAGCCAAATCCCCTATCAGGGAAATAGGCCCCTTGGAGAATTCTTTTTTGCTCTAAAGGTCCTTGCAACTGCCTTCCTTATCGCGCGGTTCATACCTGAAATCAGGTCCTGGTGGAGGGGGCGTCAAATCGGTCTGCTTTCGTGACGAGCCATTCGGGTTTAAAACTGATAGAAACGATAAAGTTGGGTCGAGTACTAAGAATCGAAAAAAAAGAGAGTGTGGGATACCAGGTGTCGTTTAAAGAGCCTCAAAGCCTAAAGCAAATAAGAATTTTGGAAATGGACCTACTGCTCATTGAAGGAGGTATCTTGACTATTACTATTTCGCACAAAATCTTCTCCGTCTAAACTTCCGGAGTGGTCATAAGCTTGGTGGAAAGACAACCAAGAAGAATGGTGGAGGTGGAGAATTGCCGACAGTAAACCGATCTGCGTTCACATTACTGCACCCGTCGTATTGGGGGAGGAGGAGCCCGAAAATGTGGTTGACGCTTATTTAAATTGGGGAACGTTAGGGGATGCGAAAGACAGTTACGGAGAGTAAAAAAAAATAAAAGGTCTAACAAACTACGGGGAAATCAGGGAGGGCAAAATTACTAAAAAAAAAATAATCCGTTTAGGACAAGGGGGAGTCCAAAAGCGGGAGGAAGGGTGGGGAGCGCAGAAAAAGATATCCTTCAAAAACCAAAGATAGGCATTAAAACGATAGATCTGCGCTGGCTCACCGGCTGCCAAAAAGGGTAATAAGACCGGAATTTCTAAGGGCTAAGGGGAACCCGTTCCCAAAGGAGCCTGCCTGACGACTTGGTTTGTGCGCCAGGAAAACCAAAGAAAGAGAAAAAAAAGTACGTCCGGAGCCAGACAAGGGAAGAAATGAAGAGAAAAGTGGTTTTGTAGTCAGGAACTGTGAAATCGCCCTTCATTGTTCAAGAGTGAGTAAGGTGCGGGGATGCTCAAGTCTAACGTAGAGATTGTCACAATGAATATTTACATCTCTTCGAAAGAACCGGGGGAGTTCTTGTTGGGGTCAGACCCTGCCACGGTACCTTAAGGGAAATCAATTTAAAGGGCCATCAAGGCTTATCGAACCACACTAAATAGTAGGGATTTTTCGCGCTGACGGTTCCTCCCAAAAACAGGAAACAGGACCCCTGTCGAGAACATGTTCTTGTAACCATGACTCTAGTTCGAAATAGATGAGAGGGACCCTTTTGGAGGGGGGATCAGTAAGCAACCGGGATAACGCTCTCGCCATCAGAAAACCGATGGTCCGGAAAAAAAACTACAGAATAGACGAGACGGGCTATGGCGACAGGTTGATCCGCCGCGGCATAAAAACCATCAAAAAAAACGGGCGGACGTCCACAACGAGAGCCTTCACGGGAAGAAACTGGTTGGTTGGTGACAGGTCGGAAAAAACGTTGATTCCCCTGGCTTGGCGGCCAGGAAGGGAAGGTGGAGTCTGGCCTGCATTCCTGTGTTGCGCCAGACAAGTGAAGGACTGCTGGAAGGTTTTGAGGGGGGGGGGTGAGCGGGTGTAAAACCGCAGAGTGGAGGAGTTGGGGAGGACGGGATTAAAAAAGATTTTTACAATTTTCACGCGCAAGCCACCGAGGAAGGGTAGAATCGAGTGCTGTAAAAAAGTCCTCAATGGGGGTAGTGTTTGTCCCTACAGCGAAAGGAGAAGCGTCGGACAGAAAAGTTTAACACATCGGATATCACGTTTCATTCCTGAAGGGAGAAGGTTTAATTGGGGAAAACAAAAACGGGCCAGGTGACCATCCATCGTCTTCTCCATTGCCATTTTTCATGGGGTGGAAGACTCAGCCTGGGTCAGAGAAGCGGGCTGGCGCAAAGGAATTTCCTGTTTATGGGTTGTAGCTTCTAGGAAGACGCTTTTTGGCTTAGACTGGGACTTGAAAAAAGGGGTCCTCGGAGGAAGAATAATTGCATCTGGCCGTGGCCTGAGTCGTTAATATGAGGGGCCAGGCTGGATTAAGAAGAGAGGGGCCCTTCAATATCTCCCAACCATCAGAGAAAAGTATGAAGGGAGACCTCTAAAAGAAGGAGAGTTTGTGTTTAGAAATTTCTTCGGCTCGTTTTTGCAAGCAGATTTTCAAGGTTTCTAGCAGAGACCTTTATCACTTCAGAAAACAAAAATAAATTTAAAGGGTAGGGCCATACTCTTCATAATTTGTTCTGTCGGAGAATAAATGATGCGAAGAACGAGAGAGGGGTTAAAGATTTTGGGTAACAGAAATCTTCGATGACTACTCTCGTTAAATTAACGAAACCAGGGGAAAGGGCACGCTAATCGCGCTCAAAAATTCTTAGACATATATAAAATTTTAGTTGTTTGACTGCGACAGGGGTCAACTGAGAGGATTGGCCGGTTTTATTTGGTGTGATTGGCAAAAGAATGTTGGAAAAACGGCCCCCTTTGAGCATTAACAGAGCAAAGGTGGACTTCAACATCTTCTAAAGAATCAGCCCCGAGCCTGAAGCCCCGTTGAGAGTTTGGGAAATTGTCTTAGTCACTTTGTTGCAAACCAAATTGCCCCTGAGGCCCACCTACTCGGTTTGTTTTTGGGGGTTAGGCTTCGAATTTTGGGCATGCACAGACGCCCTAACTGTCGGGTGGCGATGTTAGCCGTCGTTTCCGACTTCCTGTTCCGGTTGTAAGTTTTAACCGGACCCCCTGAAGCGAAGGGTCAGTTTAGATTCCCACCTGAAAGGAGTCAGGGGTTTCTCGTGGCGGGCCACCCTGCCCGCACCCCTTCTTCCGCGTGTGTGTTTGTGATCTTGGCGTGTACCCTTTTGTATATCGGTCAATTTGGAAGAATGGTGAGGTCGGATTTCCAAGTGTCACGGGCCCCCTCTCAATCGAGGTGGTCTCTAGGGTGTGGTTTCCAGTTCTCCCAAGGTTGGGGGATGACTTGCAGGCGGGCTGAGGGGACATAGATATTTGTCCAGAGGACGACTTACCGACTACCTCTCTGGGGCCGTTGTTCCTTGACAGAAGAGGGTATTTCATTTGCGTCGAAGATCTGAGCCTCCTCCCCCTCCTGCGAAAATTAATTAGGTGTGGTTCGGTTGGTTGGTAACTGGCAACTCCCCTTCAGTTCCGCTGGAAAGAGCCACTAAAAATGTTTTGCTTCGTCGAAGTATCACTTCTTCCACCAAATCTCTTGAAGACTTCGACTCAAAGGTTACAAGGCACCAGACACCTTCGAACCCTGTCTCGGCTTTCTTATTACACATAAACCACGGTAAGTAACGACTCGGGACAGAGCTGCCAGTTTAGGATCTTCGAACGGTTGTGTTGGTGTGTCGTGTACCCAGTCACTCCGGCGTTCATTCTCTATCCTGGATCCTCGCGCACCGCCAGTGTTTTCGTGGTGTGAGCGAGGTGCTGTGTAGGCTGGGCTTCCTCCGCCACCTCCATCCTTGCTGGCGGTTGTGTGCTCCGGAGTTCAGCATTTCGCGAAACTTCTTGGATTTCCGCGGGATGTGCGTGGACCGTCTGCCCTTCGTTTTGTGTTGTTGGCTTTCTCTTTGGCTACCGTTGGGTTGTTGTGGAATTGGGCCCTTGGGGAGTCGGAGGTATGGATGGTACTGTGGAGTGCCGGAGGAAGTCTGGTGAGGTGATACTTATCATGTGTTGTGTACGGGGCGAGTTATGGTGGATGTTATTTCTCTCTCAAGTTGTTAGGGGAAAGCTGTAATTGTCTATTGCCTCGTGGACGTCTAGTTTGCATAGGATAGGCTCCGGGGTGGAAGAAAAAAATGGGCGCAAATCTGGCAAGCTTTCAAATAGGCATGAGCTTGATTGCAATAACTCAATGAAGAGGATTGTCCCGGACTTTAGTACCCTTAACGGATCAACCCACAGCATTAATTGTGGACACTTTGACACAATTCGTAGAATCCCCACAAAAGGCGACAAAAGACCCCCTTTCGAGTCGCCCCATTTTGTTTGTGAAAAAGAAGTGACACTAGGGTCAAAATTAGGGTGGAGTCAAATTCCGGCCATGGTTTTTTTCCCCGTCTCCGTCCAAGTCAGGGTGACCCCGGACATCTCAGAAAAAAAAGTTTTTCCAAAGAGTTAGTATGGTACAAGGAACACTTCTATTCCAAAACGGAGCCGTGGAATTTCTGGGTGGGAATTGCTGACCAACCGGCAACTTTCCTGTTGGGTCCCCCCTTTTATATTAAAATAAATTTTTTCCTTAAAATATGTGCTGTTGGGGGAGGTTCGTTCTCGTCACGTTCCTGGCCCCCTAGGGCTGTTTGCGTTTCGACGCCTGGCTCTTGCATAACCTAGGGGTAATTTTAGCAAAATGCATTCGTGTCCTGAGACCGGCAGGGTACCCTGTACACAAATTCCGATCTAGTGACCTGGCAAATTCGCAAATTGGGGGGACACTTTTAAAGAACTCATAAAGCTCTCGCATCTCCTCCCAGCTTAAAAGAGCCCCCCCACCCCCAACCCCAAACAACCCAGAAGTCTGGCTCCCACATAAAAGATTGGGGGCAAAATCCACCTTTACATCAATCTGCTCACTCTGTAAATGAACTCCGGTTGAGCCCTGTTTCAACAGTGGGTCCATTTCCAATCCTTAGCACCCCTCTCACATCTGGTTCACGACCGCAGTTCTTCTGTCTGCCTGCTGTTCCTGTCTATGGCTCGATGTGGGCTGACGCTTGGCGATTCGGAAAACCTAGAACGGTGCAAATCTCGCCACCGCCTACAAATTAAATCTGGAGGCTGGCACCTCTAGGAGTTGCGGCACGTGGCGCCAAACCCTGGTTCACTATCTTTTCAAGCGGCCTCTCCTGCTGGTCCTTTTTGGTTCCTAAATTAATGAAGGCATTCTGGTGTTCCTTGTAGCAAATGTCCCTGATTACCTTCCGTCGGGACGAGAATCGGAAATTTGAGCTGCTAAAAGAGGTCCCCACCGGAAAAGAAGCGTAATGTTACAGGTTTGAGGGGCGAAGTTCGACCACTAGGGGGCGGAATCCCTCATCTCGTGGAAAACTCCAATTAGAGGTATGTCTTGACGGAGGCAATCAGAAACGGGCACAGACCACCGTCCCGTAAGTAGCCGCTTGAGACAGTAGAAAGGAAGGGAAAGGAAAAGGATATCCCATTAGAATACCCACTACATCTGAGGGGAAAACCATAAGGAAGGTTTAGGTTGCGGACAAGTTGGAATTGAAACCTTACTTCCTGGGTTCAACAAGGTCTGTCTTACTTGGTTTCCTGACGGAAGGGCAACATACGATTTCCGCGGCAACGATCATACAGCTGGAAAAAATGGTTTGAATCTTCAGAGACAGCCGGTGTAGGCAAAAGGGGGAAAAATAGGGAAGAAAAAATACCCGGTATCTGGAAGATCCTTTGAACTCAGAAAGTGGGCTGGTAATATGTAGCAAAGACCCGGGAAAAAAAAAAAGAGTGCCAGGTCAATACGCAATTAGAAATCGGCATTACCGGTCAAATATCAATCGGACCAAAAGTTGTTTCCGAAGAGTGCATGTGGGGGGGAAATAGAAAACGGAAACGAGACCTTCTGCCAAGGAAATAGTGCCCCCAGTTCCTCTACTAGTCAGTTCAACCAAACGAGAAACCTAGGCCGTATGAAATTGTAGTGGAACTCAACAAGATCATCTTCATTTCTAAGATGACTCAATAATAGGGGGCTTTGGTTCACGAGTCTTCAAAAAAGTGTGCCGGTCTGTTTTCCTATAATACCTGGGAAGGAAGCGAACCAGCAAGAGCTAAGCCGAGTTGCGCGACAAAGCGTTCTTTTGGTGTTTCATTCCCGGGCGGGAACTTTCCATTGCCAAGAGACGAGGGAGCGTGAACTTTTAACTAAGGGAAGGAGTTTCAGGTACTACACCGGAAAGCTGTACAGGAGTATAAATACATCAAAGTTCCACGCTGGGTGAAAGATTAATATAGAAAATGTTTTGAGAATCTAAAAAGAACAACTCGTTAGCTCGCAGAAACGTAAATTCCCAGAATGATGTTTTGCGGGGACTCCCAGGAGAGGGTAAAAAATCTGGGGGTTAGGGAAAGAAAATTACAGAATGGACTTTTTCCCAGTATTGTCGTCCTAAAAAAAGGTGAAAGAACACCGTTGCCCTGCAGACTCCCCCGTGATCGAGAAATCGTCACAAAGGAAGCATGTTAGAAGGGATCAAGAGCCTTTTGATCAAGTTCACAGACTGAACAACATGGGTTTTGGGGGGAGAAAGATAGGAAATTATAAAAAAAGACACCTGTTCAGTAGGAAAACTTGGTGTGGGTTGTCGAAAACTCAGATGTGCCGGAAAAAATTTTTTAATTAAAAGAGTAGAACAACAAACATTAGAGAAAGACTAAACCCAAAAAGATACTAGAAGAAAAAACAGGACCAAAAAGGGACCGGAATTCAAGTCGAAAAACCAAAAGTCTTTCCGGGACCATAATCAAAAACGTGGAGAACTTAAATGAACGCCACGACTTAGTCAATGGGAGTTCTTGTGCACCGAGAAAAGCGGAGGCTGTAGGGGAGGAAACCGGAGTATCAGGGTTAGAAAGTCGGGAAACCCTGGAGAGGGGTGTGGAGCGGTCCTTTGATGAGCGGCCGTAAAGGAGTGGAGGAAAGCATAATCCCAGAAGCCTAACAGGGTGGAAATCGAGGAGGGAAAGACATATTGTGAATAGATAGGGTGTTACCACAGGGTTCTGTTTCAAGAATTCTCTCAAGCCAAGAAGAGTGGGGCTGTCTGACTAACTTGCGGAAGCTGAAAAAAAGTGATAGATTCCCAAGAAGGATTCAGAAAAAGCTCGCGGATGGACAGATCGTTTACAGAAGTGAAAACTCCTATTCCGTTTGAGTTAAATTGTGGCATAAAAAACCTCGACGGGCCGGTTTCAAGGTCGAAAAAGTATTTTTGTCGTAGGGGCATAATTGGGGTCTAGGGTTCCTTCGGCCAGTCATTTGGCTGAGAAAGGGGGTTAGTCTAACTCGGGGAAAAGGTAAACATCTAAGGGGACTCGGAAGCTCCAGTCAAGGTTACCAACTAGGAGAGATGCTTCTTCCCCACGTGGAGTTCGGAAGGGGGGGG
>Ga0179591_1275090_pt1 | contig 10452 bp, 10 predicted proteins | sample CZOMad2_1_08_16f_FD_182891 | JGI IMG/M metagenome (GOLD analysis project Ga0179591, IMG submission 182891) | Vadose zone soil fungal communities from Angelo Coast Range Reserve, California, USA - CZOMad2_1_08_16fungal (PacBio error correction) | ecosystem: Environmental > Terrestrial > Soil >...
TCCAAACAGAGAAAGAAAGTGTCATCGTGGAGGAGCGGGCATCGAGCGTCGCCCGAGGAAAAAAACACCAGGAAACTACTGAAGACAAAATACTCAGGTCAGACTCGAACTTCGTTCCGAGAGATTCATCAAGGGGGGTACCCGAGGTTGACTGGATCTGATGACGAGATTCAAGAGCCTGACCATCAAAAATACTATGGAAAAAGCTCAATGTATCTAAAAGAAACACGCAGTCCTTAAGCTTCTTGGGCTTGTTAACTGCGCATATTGCACGCCAGCACGCGTTAGGGACTAAGGGGACCGAGTCAGAGGGGTTGGTGGGGGGCTCGAAAAGGGGAGCCAACGCAGCGCTTTCCTCCCGAATCTAAGGGTCCCGGGAAAGCGAATGGGGAGAGAGAATGGTACGTCTGTCTAAGGGTATCAATGCCGCACCGACCCAACGAATTTCTCAAAGTAGTTTCTAGCGAACTTGGGGGGTTAATGGCCGCAGTCGACCGTAACGATTCGGTGTTAGTGCGATCACATCTCTTGTGTCTTCCCTGAAACGGGAACCCGAAATGCTCGATGGGTAGAATAGGGAACGGAAATGTCCACAGGTGCAGGCCCCGGGCAGGACGTTTTGGGGAAGGGGACTGCTAAGGCCCGGGCGAGCAAAGGGAAATGGCAAGGGCGTTAAGTAACGAGTGGGCGGTTTTGCAATAACAACCTTGGCGGGACGGGGAAGACTAAGTCTTCAAATGCATGTTTCGAGAGAGAGAGTCAAACAAATGGTGTCAGCCTGGTTAACGGGTTCCAGGGGGAGGCGAAAGGGCCTGTAGCAGAGATCGCTAGGCATGGAACTCGCTACAGAGAAGGTATCACAAGGTCAATTGCCTCTAAAACTGGGTAGCGATAAAAAAATCATCTCCATCGCGGGGCTCAAACGGAAAAACTTAAGAAAATTTACAATGATGGGTCAGCTGTCTATATGATTAGAAAGGGGGGGGGAAAGGCGCGGTTCGGAGAAAGTAAAGGGGTCTCTCACTCAGACCTGGGGTGGACTCGCGGAAACAGTAATCGATTAAGTTGAGTTGAACTTGTGTCTAGAGTTGAAAAAAGGGGGGGGGCTGTGAGGCTGGCTGAGTTCTGACGGAGTTCTACTATTGCAATAGACGCTCGGGAGGGGAGAACCTTCTTGGATTCCACGGGAGTTTCTAAACGGCCGGGGTCGTAGGTCAGGTCGAGAAAAAGAGGTCGCTCAAACCGGACTCTCTGGTTAAAAAACGCGCCAGAAGGAGTAGTCAAGGGTACTGATCTGCAGAAAAGGCAAAAAGAAGAGCCCATTGAACGCGTCGTTCAGCACCCACGATGGACTGATAAAGAAACTTCAGAGTGTTATTGAAGATAATAATGCAGAACGTTCGTCCTGGAGAGTCTACAAGGCTGTGGCTGACTTACAAAAGGAACAGCCCGAAAAAACAAGGGGGAAGTTACGAAAAAAAATGGGCCTCCTTGACTTCGACTAAACCTATGAAAAGGCAACACGCTGCTTCGCCGTAGAAAGAGACAGGAGAGCAAAAAGATGAAACGTGCCGTACGGAGGCAACCAAGGGGACGTGCGGCGTTGCAGGCCTGAAAGCGCGTACCAAGAGCGGGAAAGAGAGCAGGCCTCAAGGGGGTGGGGGGAACGGATGAAGGTGAACGAAATGTCTCGACGAGGGAAAGTTCCAGCGCACCCACTTCGGTACCACCCGCGGAGCCGCGGGAAACCGCGGACATTTGGGTGCATAAAAATGAAAAAAGGGGGTTAAGGAATCAAGACACGACAACTACAAAATTGCGCTCTAGTAATCCGAACTTAACCGCAAAAAGAGAAGCAAAGTTAAACCTGAACCGGAAAGGCCAAACCGCGTCGACTGATCGCATGTCTCAAAACCTTTTAGTTGTAGAGTCACAGGGGAGCCGGGGAGCGCAAGCAAACAACCTAAAGAATGATGACCAAGGGAACAACGATCTCCTAAAAAAAATATGCCCTACAGAAACTGCGAGGGAAGAGTGTCGCGGGTTACGGTCCCGTCTGGACCTCGTCGAAAAGTAAATCCGAGGACTGAAGACATTCTAACAGACTCCCACGATCACGGAGGGGGATTTGGAATTCAACGGCGGGAGGGGTAAGTCGTGCGTGAATAGAGATCAACACGTAGTGATTAAAAGGATCAAGAGACAACTCCGTACACACTCAAGGGGCAGGGAGGGGGAACACACCTGATATCGGGGTTAGGACTGGGGGGGGGTCCATGGAAGTATAAGAGGTCCATGATGTCGCCTCTAGGCGAGGGACGTTTAACCCCTCGATGGGCAAGATAAAGTGGGGGGGAGTTCCTATTTGGTGGGAGAAGAGGGGAAAGTGGAGGAATCGAACAGGGGGCTTCGTCGAAAACACGTGGCAAAGGTGCCGGCAACTTCCGGGGGGGGGACAAAGGGGCGTCTCACTGGCGTAAAAAGTCTTCACACAAATGTGCTCGGTGAAGTGCAGGAGAAAAATTTGACTAGCTGACGCGGTCATAGGGGTGGAAAGGTTGGGCTGAGCTGAAGGTAAGCGAGCGGTCAGAAAGGAATGCCCACCGGCAGAGGAACATGGCGATGTGGAGGGAAAACCTTGGTCAAGGAAGGGACCCAGAATCAATTTAAGGGAAAAAAGGGGAATCCGTACCCCGGGAAGGGAAATTCGACGAAAAAACCGGTGGGAACGGCTCTGTTGCAAAGGCGGAAGTCAGAAAGAGAGGTTATCGCAGAAGTAAGGATTCCCGAACGTTATCGGGTGAAAACTGGAGACTTCGTAGACGGAAGCAAAAGGGGGTGCCCTCGAACCGGTACCACTTTGTGGGGTCTAAAGCTCAACGGGGCAGCTACAAGGTAGGGAGTCGGAGGAGTGTAAGTTGTGCAAGAGGCCAAGCCTGTCGAACCAACCGGGAAAGGGTCAGGAAAATTCTTCAACGAATGCTGTCGAAATCACATGGATGACCACGCGTTGCCAATCTTTCGAGGTCATGGGGGAGGATAGGGAATGAGTTAAGCTCAGGGCGGCGCGAGGGGAGAAACTCTCCGGGTGGAAGAGATTGACCTAAAAAAGGAATGCACTACCGCCAGAGGAAACAGACCGCATGAAGCAAGGGGGGAAAAAAAAAAAGAAGAAGTGTTTCTCCAGGCTATCGAGCCCTGATAGCGCTCATCCCTTGACTCCAACATGCTTACCGACGCGAAACCGGGAACCGAAACTTCATTCTATTGGTGATGGGGAGGAACTCCAATGATGAGGAGGAACGTTCGCAGGACCGGACCATTAAGCAAATCTCTCTATGCATATCGAGGGACCGCCGCTAGTAAGGGAAAAAACTTCCGGTGTTGGCAGGGGAATGCTCCCGGAGGTTGTGAGAAAAAAGAAGCGGGGTTAGATCACTGAAGGAAAAAGGGCTCTTTACTGGGAGGGCCTCTCGCAAAACCTGACTGAAGCATGATGTTAATTAGATCAACAATGCAAGGAAAGAGTCTGAGGGAAAAAAAACATGGAGGGAACACTTAGCGAGGGTAAGGGATATGGGAACCAGACACTTATCTCCGCTTAGAAAGCACTATGCCAGGTCTGCCATGCGGAAAACCGGCCCTGCAACAGTTAGAAAAGAAGGAAAAGGGTGCACTTTTCTCGAGAGGCAACGAAGCCAAAATCTTCAGGTGAAAAATGCAGAAAAAAGCTAGGGATACCCACCATGGCCCAAATCGGGTACGATTTTCTATCGATATACCCTCACTTTCTAAAACACCCTCGAGAAAGTCGCAGGGAAAAGCCATCTCAGTCTCCGACGGCAAGAAAAATTGCAAGTAACCGCGTTCCTGCGGCGGAGACCGCGCTGCGGAGAGTGCGCACGCACCAACGATTCACGTCACACGATTAGGGCGAGTAATAGGTCGGCTCAGTTCACCCGAAAGTAGAGCGCTTGACGCGATCGGAAAGGGAAAGGCCTCAGCGATGAGGCCAGGGAAGGGATGTTCACACGCAAAACCCCTTTTATCACGGAAAAAGCCAACCCTTTCGCGTACAACTGTCCGGAAGAGATAGGGAAAGACTTGACGGAAAACCTAAGATAAGGTGGGCATTGGGTCTGGGGGGGAAAGCTCAAATACAGCGACCGGGGGGAGAAAGCACTTTCGTCTTGAAGAGATAGAAACAAAATGATGAGGAGAAGGGAGGTGCAGCGGGAAAAACGGTGGCTCGTATTCGCGAAATGAAGGCGCTGGGAAAGAGCCGCCGCGCCTCCCCTCTAGGAAAAGAAATATGACGTACCGATGGTAATGCCCCGATCCAAATAGAACCATTGGGGGGAGATCATTTGTTAAGACTCGGAGACTATGATAAAAGGGCCGCGCGGAAAACATCCAGGAAAGAGGGAGTGAGAGCTGCACGCGTATATCGGACCCGGGACACTTACTGAGAGGATGGCCTTGTGAACTTCTCCGCCTTAAAAACAGAGCAGCAAACGCTTAGGAAACGGGGCCTACAAATGGTTACTTTCTCGGGGGGATCCAAAACGGAGTCAGGCGGTCTCGAAAGAGCGAATTTCGGCTGGGGGGATCGAATTCGAAGTCGACTGCAAAGAAAGAAGAAAGGACCAGAGGGGAAACTTGTGTGGCGAAAGGGATTGAGACTGGAAGGAGAGTCATACACTTGACACACCTAGCGGAGGGTTTAATGAAGATGATTGGGCAGGAAAGGGCCTGACGGAATCTACTGGGACTCAATCAGCTAAAAGCCAAGGTAACTCACGCGGGAAAGCAGACCGGGGGTATTGAGGTACGTACTACAATGCCCGTCGAGAAGGGCCAATTGAAAGCAGTGGCGCAGCCGGCCGAGCTTAAAAGGGGGACTCATATAAAAAAGTTTGAGATCGACTTGCGTCGGGAGCAAGACTTTGACATTTTTACTACGAAGTGGCCACAAACCTGAAAAATTGGGAATAATGCGTATTGGAAATGATCGAAAACTTCTATTCGCATCTGGGGCATCGAGGACTACATCGGAAGGGATAACCAGGGCTAATTCGAGGACCGAGCCTAAATGCACAATAACGAAAATAAAAATTCTGTTTCCGATAACGGGACAACAGACAAGGAGGGTGACGGGGCAGGGGTGATTATCAAAGAAGAGATCAGGGCCTGGAGGGTGGGGGGGGGGGGGAAAGGTCGCCGCCCTCCCAGTGGAATAGGCGCTGAAGGATCTACACTGACCGATTGATGTCTACTTGCGAGACGGCTGGATTTTGTCGGGGTGCTTGAGGGCGTGTATTGGGCGGACAGTCAGGGAAAAAAAATGGCAATTTCGACTTACGAAACGGGAGGTTCTGGGGCCGACCTAAGGACTGCGGCTGATTGGGGGGTGGGAGAGTCCCTCCATGGAAGAGAAACAATCTGGGGAATCACCCGCGGCAAGTTTTACCAGAACGGGACGAACAGACCCTTGAACAAAAGGGGAAACAGGAGCGTCGTTCGGTCAGCCCGATGAAGAGCACAAGCGAGTGGTCTGAAGAAGAAATGGCCTTGCCTCGGCGGGGGCCGCGACATGTGCAGCTGGGTCAACGGGGGGACATCCTGCGGCGACGAAAACTCATTAAAGGCCAGGAGAAAATGAAAGTGCTCTGAAGGGGAAAACACGTGTCAAGGGGAGAGGGACCCTCGGAAAAACTTCTCAGAGAGAAGCGAGTCACCGAATTACGGAGGGAGCGGACGGGTACACTGTCCGTCTAAGCTTGGGGATCACTGCCAGGTCAGCGGGATAAGTGGGACAGAGTCCTACAGAACTGACGGCGGGGGGGGAACGGGTATCAGTTTCAAGAGAGGGTGTCGTCTGTAATAGAACGGCAATCAAGAAATTCTGTTGCCAAAACGCCCAGCGGGGGGGAACATCTGCACTGGGGAGAAAGATTGCGATCTTTTCGGGAAATTCGATCCAAGAACTACACGAACCTGAAAAAAAAGAAAAAGGACTCTACGCGTAAGGCCCCGAAAGCCGCTCACCAGAGCAAATTTGGGATGTGAAGGGGACTGGCCCTCGGATAGGACTCCACGGTAAAAAAAAAACTTGGAGGCTGACCGTACCTTCACCTTTCGGACAAATTCGTTGCTGGCGCCAAAGCGGGGGTATATCGCTGAAAAAAGGTCGGAACTATCTAAGAAAAACGAGAACTACAAAAACAGGGGACGGGGAGAGGTTGAGCTATTCTTCTCGGGGGTGGGAACCTTATCCAGAGATGAGGTGGAACTCAGGCATCCTGGCCCTGGAAAACAATTCTAAACCAGTTTAAGGAACGATCACACGCTCAAGTGCTGGAAAGGCGATTTGTACGGCGTGACGCTTGAGGATCCTCAACAGGGAGGAAAAGAGAGGATAGTAGAAAAAAAACACCTCTACATGACGGGGAAAAATCACAACAGAAGGCGGGGCCTAGGGGGAGGGATTTTGGGATACAGTCCTTAGCTAAGTCGATGCGGCGCCGTAGTTTAAAACGGAAAGCCGGTAACCCAGCGAAGAGATTTAAGCTGACTCCAACCGTCTTGCTTGCATGGGGGGTTTGAAGTCTAAGGAGGCACAGGGGCAGGAATCGAGGGGGGGGCGGTGCTTCAGAAACGCCGGGGGGTAAAAAAGGGCGGTCCGCAAAAAAACTACACGTGTGTAAACCTTTGGCGATGACAGGAGAAAATCTTGAAGTCGAAAGAAAGGGGGTCGGAGGTGGGGACGGCAGATCTAAGTAGAGGAGTCACTAGAGGGCAGGTTGAAAGGGCGAGATGATTGGAAATCGATGGGAACAGGAAACAATGCAAGGGATGTCTGAGAAGATGTGGACAGAAGGGCTGGGGGCCTATTACGGGACAGGAGAACGCTTGTCAACCGGAAAATAACCAAGCAAGAAGAAAAAAAAAACTCCTTCATCAAGAGGTGAACGTGCCTGGGCGAAGGCCGCCTTGGGATCGAAAATGGAAAAAAAAAGGGGTCCCTTCCCGTTGGTAGAAAACTTACGGACGCCCGGGAAGAAGGGGTTACCTGCCTGTCGAACGGGGAATAGCAGAGGTGTCCTCTAGGGGAATGAAAAAATGGTATGTCTAGGCAAGGAAAAAGAGGCTTACTCATAAGGGGGGTCTTCAGAAGTGGGGGTTCATTGGCAAAGCAGTGTCGGACTCGGGAGCAAAAAGCCAGGATTAGTTCTGACTTCAACGGCCCAGAGGAAATGGCAGGACATGAAGGGCGAAGAAAACGGGGGGGTCAAAAGGCGCGGTTCAGGGGTGAGCGGATCGTAAAGCGGTAAAGGGACCGTCGTAGGGACAGCGGGCGCGAGACCTGGCGGCCATGAGGAAGCAATATTTGTCAGAACCGCCATCGGAGCAGTCCACCTGGAGGCGCAATCAGGAGTGCAGCGAGCCTTAGGCCCGGTAATACCGACGAACTCAGCGACTTTACAAATTATAAAAGGTCTATAAAGGGGGTCAAAGCACCTCCTCGAGTATGAGATAGGGAAGCGGCGTAAGAAAAGGAGGAGGCGGCCCGGAGGGAAAAACCGACCAAATCCCCTCGGGAGTAGCAGTAATAGGGAAAAAAACAGTCTGCTAACCTGGAGGGCTGCACGGTGGGTGAACACGGCGCGGCAAAAAACTGGGATGAAGTGTCGAAGAATCAGCCTCGGTGTCAAGGGGGAATGAAAGGGCACGCTTGAGAGAGTGAGCGATGTCAAGGAACAGAGCGAGCAAGGATGCTCGAAAAAGTCTTTAAGGAAGTAAGGTCCCCTTTGGGAAAGGTGGGGGGAGGCAGCTAGCGAGGGAATGGCAGTGGCAGACCAGAACGGCGCGCTCGAAAAGGGGGTAGGGAAAAACAAAAAATGAGCGCGTCTCCGGAAGCCTTGCCCTTGGGGACGAAGGTACGGGAGACAACCTGCCAAAAAGCGCGCGAAAAGGGCCAGTGTGATTCGCGAGTGCGAGAACCGAGCATGAAGGGCAAGTCAGGTGATTGACAAAAAAAATCAGAGGAAAGCGCCCAAAGGGAAGAGGACGAGTCGGGCAAAGAAACTCAAGTGGAGAAGCATCACATGGCGGAGTAAAAGGGGGGGAGAGTGGATCGCGAGGAAGTAGAAAAGCGAATCTCCACGCGAATGAGGAAAAAGAAATCGGGGGGAGGAGACAGAAACGGGCGCCCCAAAAGGAGAACTCTACGGAAGGTCGGAGAAACATTCCTCAACGATTGGAGGAGGGGTAAGAGGGGCGACAACCCAAGGAAAGACAGGGTAGGCGTGGGGCGTTCGAGGCCCTAAGCAGCGCAGTGATGAAAGGTAGAGGCGTCTCGGAAGGGAAAGATCTCCAGAAAGACCAATTAAAGCAGTAAACAAAACCGGTAAGAGGGGCCCCTGAAGGTAACCTCAAGCAGACTTTGCATTGACTTAGTTGAGCGGGGGGGGGAAAAAGGTCGAAGCTCATGCCCAGAGCAACTGAGGAAGAAGCACTTTTTCGGATCGAAAAACAAAAAAAGGAGAGGAAGAGAGAGAAGAACACTGTTGGAGTAGAAAGGAAGTCATGGATCTGGAAGCACCGAGAACAACCCGTTCCAATACTGCCAAAAGCATAGGCAGGCGCGTGTAAGCGAAACGGAAATCTCGAACAAAGTGTAACCCGGAGGGAAGAAGGGGAGATCGGAGTAAAAAAAAGCCGCGAATGAGAAGAAGGTTTCCATCTTAAAAAGGAAGACGCAAGGGGAGGGTATCTCTATACGCAGAAAGCGGAATACAATGAAGCATGCTTTTGTAACTTCGGCCGTGTACAGCAGCCAATCAAAAGCTATTAAACTAAACCTCCTAAAACCTCTAGAGGGACGGAGATCGGAAGCGCAGAGAAGGTCTCCGCCGAAGCAGGCTCTGGGCGCGGGGCCTAGGTCAGGAAGATCCATAAAAAAAAAAAGATGGGGGCGGACCGATTGGCTTCTCTCGTTAGTGATCCTGTACTCAACACGGATACCGAGTGCAGGGGCCAAGGGGGGGGGGTCACAGGGATGTGGTCGAGAAAACCTGCCTCTTTCACTGCGCAATCTCTACCTTCAATGCACAAGGGGAAGGAGCCCGGGAATAAATTTGTGGGAAGAAGGTGAACGAATACTCATGCGATAGTTTCCAATTGCAATGGGACGACTGGCTGTCAGCCGGAAAAGGGGCGTTTTGGTAAAGAAGAAAAAGTTGGAGGCGACTTCGCTCAGAAGGGGTGTGCCACTTCCTTTTTGAAAATTCGCTGTCAAAACGGTGAACCTTTTTCATGAATCCGGAAGGGAGAACAAGAGGCGAAAGCGATGAGATCTCATCCTGCATTGATCGATGAACGAAGAGAAAAAGCGAAGTGCGAGACACTCTGCCTTATGCTCGATCATCTCCAGAGAGCTCTACGGAGCGATACTAAAAAAGGGGACAGGGGCGGGCGGGATGCTCGGGTATCTGAGGGGGGGGAAATCTGTATGTTCCGCGAGGCGGGCTAAAGAGAACCCTCCCTTTGGGAAGATCACAAATCTAAGGGAAAGGAGGAGTCCGGCGAGTCTTGTGGAAGGGCGAGGGTCGGGGTCTGATTCTGGGAGGAGGCCACCTAGGCAAAGACGCTCAGAAGGGGAACACCGTAGGGAAAGATGGGCTCATGAAAAAAGGGGAATTTGCTTAGTTAAAGACGGAAGTGGACAGGGCAACCGTGCTCGCGGGGGAACGCGCCTCCACGAGGAATAATTAAAATCACGTTAGAAAAGAGAAAGACTAAAAAGAGCCAGTTGGAACAGGCTACGTCTTTCGTAAAGCAGCACGATGTGCGGGCATCGAGGACATGTGGCGTTGGAGAAAGAGGAAAAGTGCCCTTTTAGGCTGAGAAGCGAAAAAAAAGTTTGAGTGCCTTCAGGAAAGGAAGACAAGAGGCCATTGACCGATGCAACCTGAAGTGGGCGACTACATCACAACCGTTTCATCGAGGGGAAAAAAAGAGGAGAAAAATACTACTTCTACAGACCCTATGAGGGGAGCAGTACGTACGGCGATATCCCAACAAAACGAGATGCATTAGGCAGAAAACAGGCAAAAAGAGGCAGGAAGAAAGTAAACGGGGGAAAAAAAACCCCTAGAAGGGACTGGGGGGAGGCGCGTGTTCACTTATAAAAGACGGACAGCAAGCGGCCGAGATCGCAAAAACACGGCCTACCACCATCAAGCTTTGACTCTCAGAGCTAAAACAGATTGGACAGACGAGCTTATGAACATGAGAGTGCAAGATGCGCACACACAAACGGAGCACCGACACGGAGAAGGAGAGCGAAGCGGATAAAAGCAACATCTGAAGTGGGTTTTGAACCGGACTAAGAAAGCTACGGGAAGCAAACTTAACCTACAACGGGGACTTCCGTACCGGCTAAAGAGG
>Ga0179591_1327953_pt1 | contig 10452 bp, 13 predicted proteins | sample CZOMad2_1_08_16f_FD_182891 | JGI IMG/M metagenome (GOLD analysis project Ga0179591, IMG submission 182891) | Vadose zone soil fungal communities from Angelo Coast Range Reserve, California, USA - CZOMad2_1_08_16fungal (PacBio error correction) | ecosystem: Environmental > Terrestrial > Soil >...
AGTTAGAAGCATAGCATAGTCAGTGGTGTCGTGCGCAGCGAATAAGTTTCCCTTCCTCGGCGGGTGTGGGACGTGGAAGGGGAATTCTGGGGGCAAGTTGCGGTGTGTGAGATTCTTAAAAAAAGTAATCTTGAAAACCACCAGCGGTGCAAACGAGGGCGTGGGCACTTCGCGTGGGGGTAAAAGGCATCCTGAAAAGAGCCTTCGTCATGTACGACCCAAAGGTGTGGGCTACCATCAGGCAGTGTAGTCCAAGTGGAATAGGGGAGGGCCTTCTTCGAGGGGGGGGGTCCGGGGTCCCGGGAGGAATCTAACATTAGGGTGGTGTTCATGGAGGGTGTTTGTAGAGGGAGGGAGGAAAGCGCGGTCTGGGAGGGAAGAGAAAATTGCGTACGCAATTCGGGGAGCGCCTCTCCTTTCCTGCGGGGGAGAAAAGAGTCTGGATGATGCGGGTGGGCAGTGGGCTGCTGTTCTCGGGCGTTAAACGCCTTATATCAGGGGGGAGGGCAGGTGACCTGGGAAGTCCACAATGAACTGGGAAAAAAAAAAAGAGGCGTATCAGGTTGCCGGTGGAGGGGGAAGAAGAGCAGGGGTGTGCGGTAGAGGGAGACATGGGAGGAGATGGTTGGCATCCGTGCGGGGGGGGATTAAGGGATAATCTCCGGAGGGAGGGGAATCTGCTAGTCGGGGGGGGGGTGGGGAGAGGGGCAGTTCCTGCTTGGGCGGAGAAGTTGGGGGAATCCGGGGGGGGGAGGGGGGAGTTCGTGGAAGGTGGGTGGGGGGGTCGCAAAAGGAAAGGTTCCTCAAGACAAAAAGGGGAAGGGCCCACACTAGAAGATGCTTGGGGGGGGGTGCGCATTTCGCCCGGAAAGAGGGAATGTATAAATCGGGAGTAGGGGGGGGGGGGTGGGGGTTGGGCAGGGGGTGACGAGATGAGCGTCGGGAAGACGATGCTCGGGAAATGGGACCGGGAAGGCAGAAGTGGAGGGCGGCAGGACGAAGGGGGTGGCGTGGTTCTGCTTGTGGGGGGGGGGTGGAAGAGTAGCCGCAGGACGTGGAAGGGGGGGGAGATCAGTGGGAAGGGGGGGGGGGATGGTGGAATCAAAAAGGGGGGAAGGACGGAAAAAAAAAGCGCGGGCGAAGAGCAAACAAAATCAATGGGGGGGGGACGGGTCGGAGGCGGGGGGGGGTGGGGGGGAGGGGTCGGGGGGGGGGGGGGGGGGGGGTCGTGTGTTGAGTCTACACCCGGGGGGGGGGTCCAGCCTCGAGGGTTTCCGAGGGGGGAAAAAGTGAGAAAAAAGAAAAAGAGAAGATCGTCGTGGTAAATGCCGGGTGGAACTAAACGGCAGAGACGAGGGGGTCGTCTCGAAAGTAGGAAAAGAGAGAGAAAGGGAAGGGCATGGCGCGCGGAAAGGAACGTCTTCGAAGGGGGTCAGGAAAGAACTGCTCGGGGGCGGGGGCGAGTGTAGCGGTGCCCGGGGGTCGAGCATGTTAAAAAAAGAGGGACTGCAAGGGAAGTTGGGAAAGGCTCTCAGGAAAGTCAAGGCGGAAGTCGGAAGTGCTCATGGGGGGAAGGGTGGCCAAAAAGGAATCACGATAAAGAAGTGCGAAAAAGAAGAAAAGGGGGAAGCTATCCTCTAGGGAAGGGGATCGACGTATCTTCTAGAAAGGACGACGCCGAAAAAAAAGGAATCATTTCGCGGCCAAATCAGATGGGAAAATAGGAAAAAACGTACTAGAGGGGGGCGGGGGTCAGGCTGCGAGCAGGGAGGGGGTCACGCTCTTTTAGTACTAACGGAAAATCATCGCCGAAAATTTGCATGAGGATCCTGGGAGTAGGGGCGGGTGAACTAAAAGAGGTTCCAGGGAAAGTGGGGTGGGAGTCGAGCCGAGGACCCTATCTCGGAGGGAAAGTTCTACGAGAGAAAGGACCGAACTACACTGGAAAATCTGCGCAGTTGAAGAAGGAAAGGCCGCTTATCGGAGAAGAAGCGGCCCGAGGAGATGAAAGAGAGTGCAAGAGGGTAGTCGGCGAGGGGCGGGAATTAAATACATGGGAGTATTCTACGGTGAAGCTCTCGGAAATGAAAGGAAAGAAACGTGCCTGCACAAAGAGGTCTGTGGGGGAAAAGCGATGGCCGAGTGCGGAATTTGTACTCAGACCTGCTGGGGAAATCCAAAGCCGCCGGCAAAGGAGGGGAATGCACCATGAACACGGAAGTGTGTTTTCGAGACAAGCCGGGAGAAAAATCCTAAAAAAGCAGCCGCAAGCTCTGGAACAAGTTACAACGCCGGGGAAAAGGACAAGGGAGGACTACGAAGGACGGGAGGGGGCTTCCGGCGGCGTCAAGCCGGCCGTGATGCAGGTGCTCGGGGGGACTGTGCATGGAACCTTGAGGAAGAAAATCACCCGCATCAAGAAAAAAAATCAGGGGGAAAAGGGCCGGCTGAAAGCGAGAAGGGGAGAACGCGCTTTGACTATGAGAAAGCAGTCATAACATCCCGAGAAGGAGCAGGCCTAAAAAAGAGGGCGAACCAACAAAGGAACGACATCTTAAAAGGGTTGGAGAGTCTGAAAAGGGGGAAGGCCTTTGCCACAACCGGTCGGTAAGGGGCAAAAAGGCCGGCATTTTCTCAAAGGGGGAAGGCGTCCTGCGGGCGAGGGATCACTGGCAAGGGGAAAAGGCCAAATTAGATAACACCAGAAATTCAGTATCTTCGTTCAGGAAAAAGGTCGGCGTGTAGAATAGAAAGAAGAAGGAGGGGAACTCCGCGTGGAAAGGTAGGGACCGATATTCCGGGCCGAGGGGGGGGGGGGGGGGGGGGGGGGTCATTCTAGCCAATTGACCTAATAGGCTTTCAGAAGGGAAGGAGTGATGGGGAAGGGACGTTATCGAAAGGGGGAAAAGGCCCGCTAATACCGGCGAATAATCCTGCGGCACTTCTCGGAAGAAGCGCGGAAGGCGTCCTGGCCGGGAGAAAAGGCAACCTCTTTGGTATAGAAAGAGATTCATGAAAGAGGGGGGGCTATGAATATAGAAAGCTGATTTCTAACACCGGCGAAACAAGAAAAGATCGCGCCGAAGTGGGGGTATCGAGCAGTCTAAGCTCCGTCTTCAGGAGGAGAAAAAGAGGCCTGGGGGGAACAAAGGGGTCGTAAGGAAGAGGGGGATCGTCTAGAAAAAAAAACAACAGAGGCGGGAGTTAGGAGGGGGAGGTCCGCGACGCTACTGTCTGGGGTCATAAAAAAAACGCCGGGATCTTTCGGAAGAAAAGCATCGCCGGGAGAAACCGCTCGGGAAAGGAGGGTTCAAGGCGAAGGAGACGATCTTTGTCTGCCTAAAAAGGGGTTATAAAAAAGGCGACGCGAAATCGCGCTGCATGCCAACCTCACTGGAAACCAAGAAGGAGGCATAATGGGGAAGGAGGGGAAGACGTCTTTGGTCTCGGGTGCGCACTAATTCTAGAAGAAGTGCCGAATGACCCGGGCTGCTGGGGCATGGGTTGGCTGCCGGAGGTGGTGAAGATCACTGGTGGTGTCCCGGGGGGGGCGGCAAGTGGGACTGGGGGGGGGGTAAGAAAGAGGGAAGCGGGAGATTGGGCATACGGCGCACAGAGGGATGATCGGCCGGCATAGGCATGGGGGGGGTCCGCAGCGCTTGTAGATAACCCTTGCCCCGCAAGGATAAGAGGGAAGTAACACTTTGTAGGTTAGGGGTGGGCAGTGAGGCTTGGAGTGGAGTTCTGGAAGAGCCGTTCCCTATGCGAGGGATAGAAATGGGAAGTTGGGGAGAAGTCGGGGGGGAGAGGGGGGGGTCTGCGGACGAGAAAAAGAAAAGGGCACGCGGGTGCGCCGTGATAAGCTGGAAGACTGGTGGAGAGATTGGTTTCGGCAAAAAAGGCGAGAAAAGGGGGGGGGGGAAGAAAGTATTTGTCTGAAAACTCCTCATGGGAAGGGGCGTTCGCAGCGACTCTTGAGGAAGCGCAGGAGGGGGGCAATGGAAGGGGGAAAAGAGGGCGGGGGGTGATTTGGTGATAGAGGCCTCCAGGTCCTCAGTAAGGAGAACGCAACTGCCATCACGGGTGGCGGGGAAGCGCCGTCCGGAAAGGGGATCGGGAAAGAGACGAGGTATGGGGGGGGGAGGGGGCGTTGTGCTCCAGAAGGCAGTTTAATAAAATGGCAAAAGAGAAAGAATCAAGAATAAAAAGATCTAAAAACCGGAGATAGTGTAAAAAATAGAAGGTAAAAAAAAAAAAGAGGTATAGAACACCTGAGGGGAGTTGTTCATGTGATAAACGCTCTATGAAGAAATAATGTAGAAAAAAAAAAAAAAAAAAAAAAAAAGGGAGACCTAAATATCAGGGAGAGAAAACGGTTGCCAATCTCGCGGACAGAATGCGTGGTTCAGTCCGTAAAAGGGAAGCGCCGATCGCGCGGAAAAAAGAGCATCGCAAAGCCTTTCAAAAAGCCGCGAGGAAGTCGTTGGGAATCTGGAAAGAGGGAACGAGTAGGAAGAAGCCTCTTCCGGGTGTAAATTGGAATAGGTAGCCGAACTCAACGGCTCAGAGGTGAAGCCAGGTTCCCTGTAGAGAGTTAGAGGCTCTGGAAGAAACAGGGAAAGAGGATCAGTTAGAGTAGAGGTGAAAGGTGGTCTTCGAAACACATGCTGAAGGGCGCCTCGAGGGGAATCTTGAAAGCCTAAGCGCGTGACCCTTCCTTCCCCGAGAATGCTGGGACCTGGGTCCTCAACTCTTCCTCAAAAGAGTCTATAGCGGTCTCTATTTGAAAATCTTCCTCCTTAAATCAGCGTAAGGAATTTCGCCTTCTTCCTGCTTTGTAGTATTCTCCATTTGGAGGGGGTAGTTCGGAGACGGACGAATATATCTTCTAGCTAGGATGGTGGTTACCAGGGTCTGAGGCATCTTGCGGAAGGAAGAAATAAAAGGATTGTGTCCAAGAAAACCAGTCATTCCTGGCGGCAAAGATTCAAACCAGGACCGCGGGCTAAAAAGGCAGGGGGGGGGGGAAACGGGGGTCTTTTAGGAGACTTCTTCCATGCCGGTGCGAAACGAAAATCGATCGAAAAATGGAGACAGATTGAAGGGGTCCTTGACCGAAAAAACAGTTTTAAGAGGTGAGGAGGGTCCGGACATCGGAGAACGGACTCTATAAAAACGGTATGATGAAAAAAAGAAGATATGCAGTCCTATTTGGAGACGCCAACAGAGGGGTATAGGGGCAGTACGACCTATCTTCGCTGCACTATCTCTTTGGGTCGGGTGAAGGTGAAAATTGAAAAATCGTCCTACGAAAAATAGGAAAGGTACCCTTAGAGTTTATCTCCTTTCTATCGTCCGGAGCTTGCCTATCTGGGGGGGGATCTCGAGGGGGGGACGGGGAAAAAAAATCAGAAATGCGAGGAAGAAAATTTTCTCTATCCGATCTCCCGAATCTTCTCACCTTACAAAATCCGATTTAAATCTTCCCATCTTGAAATGGCCGGAATCTTACTAATGGAACAGTTAACAAGAAAATTCAACCGAATCTCGATTGGGGGGGACTACCGGGACTAGACCTCCTCCGAATTTCAAAAAAGGCGGAACGGGACCTCTGGATGGGTTTGAAAACACGCGCCAATAGGGGCTCGAAATCCCCTAAGAGCACTTTCGCAAAAAAAAGAAAACCGACCCGGCAGGGAAAAGACGCGCCTGTTGAGGACCTGCGCCGGGGGCCCGGATGCAGAACTCTGCCGGAAAAAGCAGGAAGGGAAAGCCTAGTCAGGAGCGGCTTAAAGGCAGGGGGATGAAGAAATGCAAACGCTCCGAAAGCGACCTTCATGCACAAACAAGGGTTTTCTAAAGAAAGGGTCGCCGGGGGACCCTTCTGTCGAAAGGGAAATCCATATTAGGGGCACTCCCGCAGATCGGATCAACAGAACACTTCATAGGTTTCGACCGAAAAAAAAAAAGGAGAAACAAAACCTGCCAAGAGAGGGGAAGGAAGCACGCCTTTTGTCAGGGAACCCGAGGCTTAAACCGGGCGGCCAGGGGAGGAAGCCGGCCGGGAAAAGGCTGTCGGGGAGGTGGATTCGGCATGGATCACCAGAGATAAACCCAGCAACAAGAACAGAATCGTGATCGAAGGGCCAACTGCTCGGCAAAAAAAAGAGGCGAACGAGGGGGGGAAGCCCAAGGCAAAAGACGCTGAAAATTCTCCTGCCCGAGCCGGCGCGAAGGCAAAAACAAGAACAACCGACATCGAAAACCCTGGGGAAAAAGAAGGGGTAGAGCGGAAAAAAGGCCTTGAAAAAGACGCGGCGGTAAACAATGCACCGCAATCATGATAAGGGCGGCTCGTAACCCGCAAGAAAAGAATTCATCACGGCAAAAAAGGGAAGACCTTCTACAAAAAGGGGAAGTCATTATCGAGGGAAGACGAAAAAAGCGGTGCGAGGAAGGTAGCAAGCGCGGGAGAACAACCTCGGAAAGAGATGCCCGGCCGAGGAAGGGATGCGGCCAAAAAAAAAAAAGGCTTTCGGCCAAAGACGGTGATTAAAGGCAGAGACGTGATCGGCAAATACGGGTCCTGCCAGAAGCGGCCAGCAAAAAGCAGGGCACTTTCTCGGGAACATTGCGAGAGCGAAGACCCCCCCCGTCACAAGGGAGGAAATGGGATATCAGCTTGGTCACATGACATAATTTTGGAAAGCGCGATGAGAAAGGCCGGGATGTTTCTAACACAAACCAAAGCCAATTGTTGACAGCAAAAAAGGAGGAAAAGCTGCTGCGCGATCTCTCCGGACGGGACGCACAGCAGCAAATGCATGCTCGAAAAACAAAAAAAAAAAGGGGGAGCGGCAAAAAAAAAAAAAAAAAACAAGAAAAAAAGTACCATCTCTAGAAAAAAAAAAAAAAAGGAGGACAAGAAGGGATGAAAAGACAGGCTTGCTGGTCATGGAACCGGCATGATGGGGGGTGCGGTACAGTGGCCGCGGTCGCGCAGAAAAAAAGGTTCCCCAAAATAAGCTCGATGAGGGGGGATGGCGAAAGCGGTTGTTTAGAAAATCAAGAGCAATTGATATTCAAGACGAACATGCCACAGAAAGAAGACGAAGGATATAACTATAGTCCAGGAGGGAAGGGCTCAAGGAACGACACGATACGAGAAAGTGCCCATCCCGATGTCTGGGCAAACAGGGTCAGGGACGCGCTCACAGAAAAAAGTAAGAAATTCATCAACGAGAGTACTAACTGTCCTAAGGGAAGAGGAGGAAGGCGGTGGCTCGCAAGCGGGGACGTCCAGACTTACCGAGGAGTTAAAGCTTGGCCTTCTGGCGGAAGAAACCAAGAAAGGTCGGGAGGGCCCTGGAGCCGCGGCCTTTGGAAAGGTTACTCTAATGGGAAGGGTTATGAAGAAAAAAAAAATGACGTACATGGGAAGACCGCCGGCTTCCCGTGAGGGTGTGGGAAAAAAAAAAAGAACGTGTCAGAAAAGGTTTCGCTGGAGAGACCACCCCGCTCTTCCCCGAAACAGGGCTGGGGCCCGAGGGGATCCGGAGAAAGCATCGTCTGCTCGGGCAGCGGATTTCTGCCAGGGCGACTCAGGGACAGGGAGAAGACTCGCGCTTTGAAAGGAAGTTTGACATCGCAGCCGAAGAGGCCATCTGGGAGGGGGGATGGATCGGTCGGTGCTTCCAAGAAAGGGCCGGATAAACAATGGTCACGGCCGGCAGTGAAAGGGACAGGAAGAAGAAAAAGTCGCAAGAAAAAAAACGTCCGTCTTAGGGGTGAGGAACACAGGCGTTAATTGGCAGTAAAGCTTTCTGCTTCTATTATGGGAGCAAAGGATCGAAAAAAAACATTAGAGGGTTCATGTGAAAGCCGGGCGGCTTTTATAAAAAGTAGGGGGGTCTTACGCAGGGGAGGGACAGCCAGACGCCATGGGGAGTATTAGAACCACGTCGTGGTTCATGAACTCAAGGTGTTCGGGGAAAAAAAACGAGCGACGCGGGGTGAGGGAAGAGCATTCTCCCATGCCTTTCAGATGCGTATAGGAAATGCAAGAAAAACTCATAAGATAGTTTCCGAGAAACAGGCAGCTCCTATGGCTCCAGTGGATGAGAACAGAAAAGACGGGAAGGGTCGGGAAAGGTCAGTTCAGGCGTCGATTAACCGTAGGACTCGCTAAAGGTAGGAAAGCGCACATGGGGGGGGGGGCAAGAGGGTCTCGTGAGAGCGGAGCGAAAAGTCCGGAGGTCGTTTTTCGCACAAGGAAACTCGGGGAGAGCTTGAAAGGTTGCAAGAGATGTCCAACAGGCGCCTTCATAAAAAGTAAAGGAAAAATGGACTTACATGGAGCACATTGCTGAGTCGGAGGAATCAGGTCGTCGCTGGAGCCGGATAGCGCCGAGCGGGTCCGAGGATAATATAGTGGGAAGTCAAAGAAGGAGGCTGCCGGCCATCAGGAAGGCGGGGAATATAGCGACGCAATGCCAAAGAAAAAATTGTTGTTGGAAGAGGGAAGAAGGGGGGCTGGGCGAGGGGGGGCTTACGTCCCCCAAAATTCTGGGCGGAAAACCGGAAATCGAACTCGGGCCGCAAATCAGGGGAGGGACCCTCAGCCCAGTTGAGGACGGATGCCAAATCTGCCCTTGCAAAGGAAAACAACAACAACTTAGGAGGGAGTTCATCGGAAGAATGATTCTCTTCAAGACGACATCGGACAGGTTCTCAGAGAAATTAATCTATAGTTAGTTTCACGGGGAAAAAGCAAAATTGAGGAACTCTCCTCCCAAAACAAAAGGACTTGGGAATCCCTGAAGAAAGGCAAAATTTTTAGGCTAATTCCTCTTGTTTAGGGCACCACCAGAAAGCTCAAAGCCGGGGGGAGACGAACGTATAAAGAATCCCTCCTATGAGATCTCTAAATACAGAAAAGTAACAGAGCGCAATGGAGCATCAGGAGGAAAAAATCGGTGCATTCACGGAACATCAATAGAGAGTCTAAGGGGAAGCATTGAAGAACTAGCTCAATGCAAAGAAGAAAAAAAAGCTCGATGTAAAGACGAGCTAACCTGGGATGGAGAAATCTCCGCCGCCTGGGTCCGGGCGGCGCAGAGACTAGGACCTCTGGGGTTCCTCAAGGGTCGAAGAAAGAGAAGTCTCAATCCACAGATACGCTTCACATTGGGAAGAGACTAAATGAACTGAGAAAACCATGTCGGGAAGATCGCCTTTGGAATCATTAACGGGGAGGGGAAAATTGGTTTGTAACTTCCCTAAGGGGGGGGGGCCCGTATGGGAAAGCCTAGGGCCATTCTATTCTAGACGGGCAATCGGCCTAAAAAATTAAAGGCGGAAAATGCCAGAAGTGCCAAGGTCGTCGATGGCGAGGGACGGAAACCTGGCCCGGGAAGTGCAAAAGGTGCAGGTTGTCGACAATGGCAACATTGAGCAGAGTCGAAGGAGGAAAAGAAAAGATTCGTCACGAAGCGGCATCCATGAAGAAAAGAATGTGGTTCTATGCCCGGGGATGCAAAAAAAAAAAACCGGCAAGACGGGCGGCCGACAAAGTAAAAGGGGGTGGTCGCTCAAGCAGGGGACTAATGCTTTGCGAATTCCGGCTGCGAAAAAGGAAAAAAAAAAACCGGCCGTGAAAGAAGAAGTTCCTTTTGAGAGGATTACTTCATGGACCTTGGAAAAGGAGATCCATCACCCGAAGAGAAAAAATGCAGCATCGTGATATGAGTCAAACTTGCCGGCGGAAAACAAAAAAAAACTCGCTTGACAGGGACCGCCTTCAGAAAAAGAAAGGAGGAAAAAAAATTCCCGAGCATGAACGATATCAAAACCACAGCGCTACAGGGAGTAATCTGTTTCTACTCGTTGGAAAGGTTAGCGCTCAAAAAGAAAAGGGGAGCCACTTACCGCAAAGGTCCCCAATACATGCCTGCAGGGTGGGTGCGTTGGGCTTGAAGGCGGCTGCTACGGAAAGCGACAAAATAAAAACGAAGGGAAATTCAGTGCTACCGACAAAAAAATTCAGGATCCGGAAGAAATCGTCGGCAGGTGGGGAAAGGAGATCCAGAGAGGAAAAACTCCTCGTTACGATTTCAAGGGACAGGGCCCGATCATTGAAGGACCGAATAGTCTTGGAAAGTCTGGCGACGGGAAAAAATGATAGGGGAAAAGGAACGAATATACCGGCGCCAGAAAGGCCTCGGCACTGGGTAGAAAGGGGAGGAATCTTTCCGGGAGGGATCGTGGGGGGGGGGGAAGGGGAGTAGACAGAGAGGGGGGGAAAAGAAAGGCGCGGATGAATATAGAACCGGAGGATTTTCTACACGAAAAGGAAGAGCGACGCAGTTTTTTGACAAGCGGCGAATGCCGCCGGGAAAAGGCCGTCCCGCGGGGCAGACAGCGATTGGAGAGGGGGAAGAGAAAGAAAGCAGC
>Ga0179591_1296423_pt1 | contig 10451 bp, 10 predicted proteins | sample CZOMad2_1_08_16f_FD_182891 | JGI IMG/M metagenome (GOLD analysis project Ga0179591, IMG submission 182891) | Vadose zone soil fungal communities from Angelo Coast Range Reserve, California, USA - CZOMad2_1_08_16fungal (PacBio error correction) | ecosystem: Environmental > Terrestrial > Soil >...
AAAGACTTCTTGGAAAAAACTAAGACTTGAGAGGAGGGAGGAGTATAATATCTTCGCGTGACCCGATTGGAACCCTCGTTCTCCAGGTCCAGCACCCATTTATTTAATTTTTAGGACTATGGGGATAAAAGGGCCAACAGGTACGTCGCGCTTCGCGGAGTGCACAGGACGACAAAGAAAAAGACAAAAAACTGAGCGGAACTTTGACGGAACGGGAACGTCTGAGAATTTTCCGATATGGGAGGTTATTGTCCTCTCTCCACTCAGAAGGAAAGCTTGACACGCGCCCCGTTCTCCGTACAAAAACCGAGAAGGGTTGCCACAGGTTTCTGGAGAAGGAGGGCTACAAGAAGGAGTCACGTGAACGCCCGCAAGGAGAATAACCATTCTCTAAAGAGAATGAAATTTCTTCATTTTCACTGAAGTGACGCCTTCTCTCCTCGTCCCAAGGGAGTAGAAAAAGGAGCACTGGTGCCTTGAACTCTACTTATCAAAGGAAGGGACAGTCCCCCCTTCTGCACAGACCTGTAATAGAGTGAAAAAGGTATTACCGGGCACCACCGGTGAGTGGAATCCTTGACTGAGGGGCCGGGAGTCAGCAAGGGAGGGCAAAAAATAATGTCTACCTCTCTGGTCTCCAGACGAGAAAAATAAGGGGCGGGGGGTTTTTCTGGGCAGGAATCGGGGGGACGAAAGAGGGACTGGTCGGGTTCAGAAGTCGGAGGGGTACACGGGCTCAAAAAAGGGAACTACGTGTGGGAAAGGGAACGGTGAGCCCTCCAAAGAGGCTAAGTAGGAATACTTATCGCTATCAAAAAAAAACGTAGAGGAGTAGACTTCAATTCGTCGAATGGGGGTTCCTTATGGAAAATAAGACATACCTTAGGTTACTTGGAAGACGGAGAGACTCCGGGAAGAAGACCCCGGCCAAAGCAGGAAAAGATAAAACCCTACGCACCCTAAAGCGGCCCGGGTTGGCAGGGGAAACTGGAGGCGATGTAAGTCCGGGGCAAAAGGGAAGGGGAACCGGAGAAGGCGGTCAATATAAGGTGGGCCCAGTCACCGAACCCTAGCGAGAGCAAGGTTTTTCGCAGGGGGAAGGGGAGGGGGAAATGGACGCGGCACATAAAAAAAACTGGCAAAGACGCCGGTCGGATGAGAGGCACGCGTGCTTAACGGAACTTCAAGAAGTCTCTAGGGGGAAATTCGGCCGGCTGAGGTGAAAAAATGCCGTCACTATAGGTAAAAAAACGTTCGCAGAATCACATGGCAAAAAGCGTTACCGGTCGGCGGGGAAGCTGAAAAGAGCGGGGAGGAGTGGCGCGATCCTCATGTAAAAAAAGCGCAGGGACCTTCGTCGCCATGAAAGGGGACTCGGGGAAGGGGGTGCAGCAACGGTGTCGTGAACCGCGCCGGGAACGTCTTGAAAACAGGGGGCGGTATTAACAAGAGGGAAAGTCAAAAGCCCAACTTATGGGGGAAATGAAGACCCCTTTCTACCGTGAAGACCCCCTTTGGAAAACCCATCGAAGCCGAGGATCGTCCTCAGAGGGAAAAGAGCGGGGGAGGCCTGCTCAAGAAACTCACAAATAAACTAAATGTGGGGAAAAGCTACCCTCCTTATCCGATAATGACATGCGAGGAGGTGGGAGTAACTGGACGCCCTCCACTGTGGTACGTTGGGAACGGCACTAGGGGGGAAGCACCTTCATTAAGCCCTCTTGCTCCCAAAGGAAAAAACTCTGGAAAGGAGGGAATCAAAGAGGGGGACTTCTGTTCTGCCTTTAATTGTTGATTGGAATCCTATTGTGCAAAGGACAACAGCGCGACGGGGAAATCCGCGGGAAGAAGATAATTCACCTTGGTACTCGAAAGAAAAAAGAGGTCATTCGCTGCAAACAGTTCAGTGTTTGATCGCGCTCCATGTCTTCGGGAGGGGTCGTTTACGAAAATCGAGCAGGCATGCACTTCCATGAAGGCGCCAAGAGGGGAATTGGGATGGCTAAAAAGAGGGCGTCGAAAACCAGTCGCCCATCTCCCCGTGCAGAAATAGCGAACTGCAGCAAATGGAATAACAAAACCGGAACGCGAACAAAGGAAGGGCTAAGGCAAGTCGTCAGGGAGGAAGGGTCAAGGAAAAAGGGAAACTCAAAATTCCTCCGCATCCGAATGCCCGCAGCACAGGGAACTGACGTTCGACCTGTTTCATCATCTCCGCTGTAAAAAAAAATCGGGGAGGGACCACCCCTCCGAGGAAGAAATTCCGCAGGGGAAAATGTCTCCTCATAGTAGAGGGGGGAGGGAAGCCAGGGAAACAAGAGGCGCTGGATCTCTCTCGCAAAAAGAAAAGAAGAAGCCGTCGCCCCGAGTGAAAAAGGCGAAGTCCCCTTCGCGACTAAGGCGAGCACCATTAGATATCTCTATCCGGGGGGGGGGATTAAGGAGTAAATCGAACTCATTTCTAACTCCACTGTGGATCTTGAAAAGCGGCTGCGGCGGAATAATTGTCGCAGTGGGGGAAGAAAGAAACGTACCATTGACAGAAAAGACAACGTTGAATGGAAAGCTAGCAGTTAAACTTCCATTTCTAGAGGGGGGGGGGAGGGGAGAAGTTATTAAAAGAGGCAGTTCATATAACTCCTGGAGGAGGGGGAGCTGGCGCAGCTCGGAGCATTTCGAAAAGGGCCGCATCCAGAGGCGCTTTCATGGAAATCAATGGACCTCAGTTTGAAACATTATAGTCCACTCAGGGGGGTGACGCGTGGTGGGGGACAAGTGGTACCTTCACTAAAAGGAAAATGACTTAGGGGGGGGGGGTCCGAGCTGGAAGTGAATTAGAGTCGACCGAGTCAGAAGATCTGTTGGGGTGTCCGTCTGGGATTCCGCCTATGTAATCTCCAGTAAAATACTTTGGAAAATTCCCCCGGCGCACTCAGTCAGAGCGGCAAGAAGGGAAAGTCGCAGAAAAAGTCTCGGGGGGGAAAGGTGTTATCCTACGGCGACCGAGTGGAGGAGTCACCACGAGTTCAATTGCTGTCCAAAACGTTGGCAAGTGCATTCGGCCGCTCCTAGGAGAAGGTCAGAAAAGAAGAGAGTAAGAAAGGGTTCGCTCTTCTTCTGTCAAAAAAAAGGGTCTTGGGGGCTCGTGCTGAGACAATCACCTGGGGAACGAAGGGGGGAAAGACGAGACGAGGCGCGGAGAGGAACAGGAGAGTGAGGGGTAGGCTCTCCCTGTTTGGAGAAAGAGAAAAGTTGAGGGGGCCTGACTTAAAGGGAGTGGAAAAGACAACACATGGACGTTAGCAGTCTAACAATTCTTACTGGGGGGGAAATTACGACACCGTAAAAAGGAGCAGGAAAGTTCATGCGACTGCGAAGAAGTCGCGGGAAGAGAGTAGCTTCGGGAAAAGACGCAGAAAAATCGAAACATCTTCACTCGGGGACTCTAGAGGAAAAAAAATGTAAAGTTAAACGTTTGGCACAATGGACTGCAGGTGGGACGAGATAGGAAGCATGAGAAAATCAAGGTCAATTCCTGTCGGAAAATAAACCAAGAAAAGGAGGTTGAAAACACGAAGGGAAATCGCCGGAGCATTCATAGTCTCCCCGCTGAGGAGTTCAAGCAGCCGAAAAGGGGGGTGAGACTGAAAGAGCGGAATGGCTGGGGGGGGACCATTCCCTTCGACAACCACTTGAAACATGGAGCCTATTGCGGGGGAAGAATGGTGAAAAAAAACAGTACTTCTAAATCGGGGGAAAACCCCAAGACTCAGGGGGCCTCGTCCCTGTGGGGGGAAAAAACTGTCGACCTAGAGGACCAGAGTGTCCAAGCTTTGGGAGAAAGGGGGCCGGGTTCATAGGCGACTTCTTTAAGGGTCAGGGAGGAAGGGGGACTTATGACGTGGAAAAGGAAAGAAGTAAGATGGTCTTAGGTTAATCCCGGGACCAAGAGAAAACTTCGAGACTTTAACTGGATCCTCTCTAGTGGGGACTATCTAATCCGGAAAAATTAGGAGATTGTCCTATTTGGGCCGGTGAAGAAGAAAAAAAAAAGGTGAGTTATATTTCCTATAGGGAAAAGAAATCCTGTCAAAGGAAAGCAGCACGGCAATCACCGTGAACAAAATGCGACCCTTCTTGTGCTCTGGATGGTCGAGGTATCCGGATGGCAAGGGGGGACAGGGACGTTTGGAGGGTACCGAGGAGAAGAGGTGGGGAACAGATCGCTTCGTGGTAACATTTCCTCCTCCGATCGGCTGGAAAGGAACTGGAAAGGTTGGAGAGAGGCAAGTGTATTGACCTTCAGTAATCAATTTCGGAAGTCTTCCACGCTGTTCTTTAGCAGCAGGAGAGGCTTAGGGAACTTCCCTAATTTCTTAGGTTAGTCGGGGGAGGAAGGCTTGAGAGGAGGAGGGGGACCCAGCGAACGCCACAAAAGAATGCGACCACAGGAGGGAAGAAAAAAATTGGGAAGGGGTGAGCGGCCGACCGGCCGCGTGGAAGGGGGGAGAGGAAGGGGGATTCTCTATTGACCCGGAATAAGATGCAAAGGAGAGACGCCTTGAGGGCGCCTTAAACTGCAAATCGTGACAGGGGGAAGCGGGGGGGAGAAGTATTGGGGGGGGCGGTGGCCGCCGCGAACGGCAAAACCTGTGTTCTTTTTCTGGGGAGGTCCAACGAAGGAAGGACACCCCCGGATTTCTCTGCGTCCCCAAAGGTTCAAAAAAGTCCAAGGAGAACCGTTGTCGCCGCGCCGAAGAGGGGAAACCGTCCGCCCGTCCCAGCTTCGTGGCTTGGCCCGGGAGCAAAATAAAAGAAACTGGCCCGGTTTGACCCGAGAACGAGACGTCTCACCATAAGCCGATGATAAAAGAGAGGGACCCAAGATCCGAGAGGGTGGGCGCGAACGAGAAAAAAAAAAAAAAACCCAAAAGTTTGGTCCTTTGTCCAAGACACGACGTGGGGGGAAAGGGAAAGGCACCGGAGAGGGGCTCTTCTCAACGGGAAACGCTACATGAAAATGGAAGACTCAAATCAGGTTCGATCACGCTGGCTGAAGGGGGGGGGGCCGTGGAAAAGAGCCAACGGATTGGGGAATTTAATAACGACAACTTCCACAATCTAGAGGACTCAGGAGGGGAATGAAGGAATAACGCCCACACAACCCAAGGAGGATGCACTATTGAAGGGAGTGCAACAAGGAAAAAGAAAACCATTTAGTAGTTTCGATACTGAAGAGAAAAGGGAATCGTTAGGAGAGGAAAAGAAAAAAAAAAGTGCAATGGATGATTGCTCCAACGAGGGTCTAATGCGGAGGAAGTCAAAATACTCCCATGCCACCAGCGGATAGACCAGGAGAAAGCCTTAACTAGAAATCCTTCTAGGAGGGGTGAAGGGGAAGGGAGAGGACAGGGCGGTCCATGCAAAGGCTGGAGGAAACCGATAACCTCGCCATCTCCGCAAAATGCTCCGAAACACGGGGGGGGGGCAAGGACGTCGACCTGTTCATCTCTAACAAAGCGCCGTACACCGTGCTCTAGTGACGAAGTAAAATTCCGGAGGAGGAACTGTCTCCGGAGGGGAGGAGAAGGGAAGGAAGATCCGTCATTTGAAAATTAGCTTTATCCGAAACCACAACAAGGGGGAAGGTAAAAGAAGGGAATCCCGTCGCCCCGCTTGCGAGCAGCGAAGGCCGAGAGCATATTCTTATACAGAACCGGCGAATAGATCTATCAGGGGCAGAAGGGAGGGGGCGGAGAATATAAACAGGGAACGTCAATTGCAAAACCGGGGAGGGCGGGGAAATTTCATGCGGCAGTGCGTCGCCAGACTTCGAACTTCCAGGCAGAGGGGAAAACGGGAATAGGAGAAAAAAGGCTTCCAATTAGGTGCCTTTCCTTAAAGGGGGGGTCCAAATTTGAGGAAGTTTCCAGGGGGGCACTGGGAGGGCGAGGGGGAGGAGCGCCAAACTACTCGGGGGAAGAAGGGAAATCGGGGAGAAAGGGAAACTGGAAGGCAATGAAAGAGAAAGGAAATAGTGACTTTCCGCTCAGTATCTCAAACGCGGAAAGGGGGGGAAACGAGAACTTGACTCAAGGGTGGACTACCCGACATCGAACATATGGGTGGTTTGGGGGGGAGAGAGCAAGGGGGCGGGGAGGGAGAACAGGAGTCGAAAAGCAATTTTTAAGAGGTCCTGAAAACAAGGGGAAGGGTACCTCAATCGGGGGCAGAGGGGCCCCCACAGCCACAGTCCCTATCACCGGGGGGGGGGGGAGGAGGACATGGCCAGAGTGGAGAGAAGGGGGGGATCCGCGGGCAAAAACGCAAGAAGTCGGTAAAACCACGAGTGCTTAAAAATGAAAAACCACCGTGGCGGGGCGTTCGGTCCCAACACTCGGATATTGTCTCTGACGATATATCAAAGAGGGAAGAGGTGCGGAAGGGAGAAGGCAACATGCCCTTTTGATCGGGAAGATGCGTCCACAAAAAGTCCGCAAGGAGGAGGGATCCTCCGGCGGCGCGGGAAGGGGCGGTGGGCCGAAATACTTGTGTAAGAGCTCCTGGGGAGGGGGCGATGAAGAGGTGGGACCTAAACCTACAATCACACCTGGACTGGCCGGGGGGGGAGGAGGGGGCAAGTCTTCGACAACAGGCCTATTAAAGACACGAAGGAGGCTACTGAGGAGGGCGGAAAGGAGCTGGTGTCCTATGATAAGGGGAAAAGCGATTGACGCCCCTTCTCAATCCTCAAAACCACTCTTCCACAGCTGAAAAAGAAAGGTGCCACAGGCTAAAATACGTAGGGGTCTGAGAAAGGGAAGGTTGGAGGGGACAGCCCGGAAGGGATCGTCCAGCTACCTCCTAAACTTAGAAGGTAAAGGAAGGGTCAAGAAGAATCGAAAATAGAGTTCAAAAGGAAGATCAAGGGTGTAAAACGGAAAGGGGGACTGGCGCCTTACGTTTGACCCTTATTCTACCAACCCTTCCCTGAAGGAGATGGTCTCCAGGAGGGAGGGGAGAAATGTCACCAAATACAGATCTGGGCAACCTGAAGAGCAGGCAGGGAATCGCCAGATTTCCCCTACTTCCCCCTACCGAGAGAGAAGGGAAAACTCCCAGCAAATTTTCTGTCTTTTAAAGGGGACTGCAGTCGGGCCTTTGTTCCATTCGCCGGGATCTTGGGTCTCCCGTAACTAACTGGAGGGATTCGGGGAGCAGGGACCATAAGAAAAACTCAAAGGGTAAAAAAGAATACTGAACGATCTCTCTCAACCAAACAAACGAAGATAAAGGTCAATTATTCCGAAGGGGGAGAATCATGTGGGCCGGATTAACGAAACTAAGTTAGTGACTGACCATAAAAGACTCAGTTAACCAAACTAAAAAAGAAGAAGGGAAGTGAAAGACGACCCAAAGAGAGGGATTGCAGCTCTTTTCACTGATAACAGAGAGGTGATAATCTTGGGCAAAGAAGGGGGGAGCGCCCTAGTCGGAAATTAAAAAAAGCGTACTTGGTGGTAAAACCTTAAAAACGCCGCCATAGGGGGAACAGCGCGGAGGGCAGGGGGGGGAGGGAAGGGTAAACCAACTTCATTTCGGGAAAGGAGAGATTCAAAAAAGGAGACTAAAAGATCAACCTGTCAATAAGACTCACGTGCCACTTCCAAGTGGAAGGGCGGCGATTCTATCTGTCGGAAGGGGGGGGGGTGAACATGCGACCTTCCTGCAAGATCGTCACCAAAAAAGTCGAAAGGGGGGCGTCAGCGGACCCGGGGGTCTGTTCCGCTTTGGATTAATAGGGCAAAAAGGAGGGTGGGAGGGGGAGGGGAACAGAATAAGCCCTCAGACTCTCACCGCAAAAAAAAGAAAGGGTAAGGGGCAGCCACTTCGCCTTAAAGACCTTTTGCAGCAAAGGACTTTGTAAAGAGACGTGGAAAAGACGCGCTTCAGGGGAGTTTCGGTAAAAAATTCCAAAAAGACCCCAAAAACTCCCGGATTTCGCTGGACCCCGTCGCTCCTCATTGTCCAAAAAGAAATTGCAGAGAAGGGAAAACCAGAGATCTCCCCTGCTTAATTGCTCAAAAGAAACGACTCAAAAGGAAACTGCCACTGGGGTTGACCGGGAGAAGCGCACAAGTATTTCAATGATTATCTCAAGAAAGAGAAGGGGTTCGGACAAAAAAAAGGGGTCAGGTGCCAAGAACTCGGGACCGACCAGCACCGCATGGGAAAAAGCGCGAAATCAAAAAAAGAACGGGGGGACTGCCCAGGATCGTGCCAGAATCGACTGGAAGTCCAGTGACCGAGCCTGATTGATGATATTACCGTGGAAAACACAGACGAAAAACGGAAGAAGACTAAAAACTGCTGAGAGACCCCTTGCCGACTCGGAATCAAAAAAAAAAAGGGAGAGGGGACTGCAAATGTCAGGTAGTCAACCCGTTTAGACAAAGCGCGGACGGCGATATAAGGGCGGAAAACGGAGGAGAAGGAGCGTGAAAGGCCAAGGGAAAGGGGCGCAAAGAGGAAGAGGCGCCAGGGGGGAAACGAAAAAATCGCCATAACCAGGGGCCTCAACGCCAGCCATGAAAACACCAAAACAAAAAAAAAAGGGAACGTTCCCTGAGAAAGGGAAGACCGTGCGGGCCATTGCATAATCCGGAAAAAAAACGCAGTACGCCGCAGCAACTGCTGAAAGCAAACACAAGTGAGGACACTGACTTTCCTTTTTCAATATGAGAAAAGCGTACCTTACCACAGGGTTTATCTAGGGGAGCGAGTCCGGAGTCTGCACCTTGCCTAAGCCTCGAAGAAGAAGGCACTGAAGCCGGAGCGCTGTTCAATCGTATCTCTCAGCAACGGAGTAGGAGGAAAGAGAAAAAAGTTAAAAAAAGAAAGAAAAAAGGGAATACATGCGCAAGGGCGGAATTCGCTAGTCCCAAAAAAGAGACCGCTTGCAGCAAGGAGATGAAACATTCTGCCCTCCACTGTGCTGTCGGCTGTACAAAAAACAGCAGAAACTGCGGAGGAAAGTAACGTCAGGAGGAACGAAAAAAAAACAAACATTCAACATTAAAAAGAAGAAAACGAAGGAACCGACGTCGTTCAGGATTTTTTTGGGGATCCTGTATTCCATGGAAGGCCGGTAGCAGTTTGACCGAAGGCAAGGGGAGGCTCAAAACAGAGCTCATTCGACCCTCGTTGGGGAAAAGAGAAAAAAGGGGGGCGAAGTTAACTGGAAGTTTGCTCATAGCGTTGTCAGACACTCCACCGGAGAAGGGTGGGGGTCGCTTGGAAATACAAAGGGGGAGAGAAGGGGGCAAGCGGAAAGTGAATTAGGTGTTTGGGGGTGGAAAGGGGGAAAGTCGATCATCCGTAGTCTCCGGCTTGGGGGGTGCCGCCTCCTATGTAACTCGCTAAAGACGGGGGGGGCGCATCGGTCAAAACCCCAAAACTCAAAAGCAACGATCTGGCGCAAGGAAAAAAATCGAAACGAAAGCTTTTTCAATGGATCCGGCTTGCTGCTCGGTCACCAACAGGAGGGCAAAAAAGGGGGCGGGCGTGAATGAAGACCCTCCACACGGAACTCGTATATTAAAAGCGCCGAGATCAAAATCTGATAGGGGGGAAAAGCCTTCTCGGGAAAACAATTAGTGGTTGTCTGTCTTTTCTGAACGACCCTAAAAAAAAAGTGGGGAGGCCTCGCGGCGAGGACCCGGATACCCTTTCGGAACGCAAGTGGTGGGAAAAAACGCAAATCACTGGGAGTGTGGCTCTTTTTTACAAGGGGGGAATACCAAAAAATCGTCGGAGGAGGAACAATTCTACTTTCACGCAAGCCAACCCGGAAAAAGGAAAGTGGGCTAGGTCGCCTTAATGTTCCGAGAGGAAGGGGGTTCCCGGAAAAAAGACCAACAGGCTTCCAGGACCAACCCCCGGTAGGAAGAGTACACCGGAAAGAAAGTTCTGGTGCACCATGTGAAACTGCGACTCGAAAAGTGCCGTGGTGAGCTGGACAACAAAATTCCAAAGGAGAAGGGGGGTCAGGAGAACTACCTCCTAGGAATCTGAAAGGGAGCACTTGGGGGAAACTCCTAAACATGCTTGACACTCCTGCATCCGGCATATCACTGGTGGGTACCTAAGGGTTTCCCAGGGAATTGAAGTAAAAATTCGACCACCAAATTCCCGCCGGAAACGCAGATGCGCGGCGGGGGGTACCACCGTAGCTATCTTACACCGCCCAGTTTCAGACTTTGAAGGGTTAAAGAAGTCGGAAAGAATCGCTGCTCCAAAGTGAGCGGGCCAAGCGGGCACGCGGGTCGGGGTCATCGGTGGCCGGCGCCTGCGGAAGGGTCGTCTTCACGTCTTCGTGTAAAAGTAGAAAAAAGGGAGCCGTGGGGTAAGAAAGGCCCCAAATAGGAACTCTCATCATGGGGAAGAAAAAT
>Ga0179591_1132101_pt1 | contig 10450 bp, 7 predicted proteins | sample CZOMad2_1_08_16f_FD_182891 | JGI IMG/M metagenome (GOLD analysis project Ga0179591, IMG submission 182891) | Vadose zone soil fungal communities from Angelo Coast Range Reserve, California, USA - CZOMad2_1_08_16fungal (PacBio error correction) | ecosystem: Environmental > Terrestrial > Soil >...
AAGTCCGAGCCACCTGCACCTTAAAAAGGGCGAATGTCAGTTGGAAAATGGCCACGGAAATCAGCTTCGGGCTGGTGCTTCAGGTAGGGAGCGGAGCGAGTCAAAGGAAGGAAGGGGGTCGGTTCTTTACTTTTCCACCGCATTCTCCTTGGCGGCGTCAAACACGGTTCAGAACGCCTTGCGATAAGTGTCGAAAGGGACATAAAACTATCTGTCGGACCAATCTAACCCAACATCACAGGGGTACTCACGGCGATTGGGGAGGAAAGTGTTATTCGGTGCGAAAAAATAAATTCCAGGGGGGACGAAAAACTCAAAAAACCTGCTGAAATCGGTCCCAAATAGCGAGATGGGTATTCTTTTCTTAAGCACCAAAGAGTAAATCGCGAAAAAGACGAGCGAGCGCTTACGTAGAGCTCGCCGCCGCTCAATCGGAGAAAATTCTGGCACCATTATGAAGTTAGGACGAGCAGGGAACAGCAAAGGGGAGACATGAAAGTGCTCAGGAAGGCTCTGGCCAATGCTTGGGGGGCAGACGGAACTCAGGCACAAATATCGGCATAGCATCATTCAAGGCGAGATCGGATAAAAAAAATACAGGGGAGATGGAGCGCTTGGAAACCGACCCTCATCACAACGACTTACAAGAGCAAGAGACGTGAGCAACTGACTTGCCACCTGCCGTTGGGGAAGGAGAATGCAAGGCAGGGGGAAAAAGTTGAAAAAACGAATGAAACTCGGTCGGAACCACGGAAAGAGAAGAGAACGCCGCCTCTGGGGGAAAGTCGCCGACGCTGAAACTTCGAAAAGGTGGCAATGGTAGGACGGTGATATCGTTGGGGGACCGACCAATCAAATGTCGAAGGGGGCGTCGATTCGACTTGCGATGGGGAAACGTAATTCAAAAGGAGGGATGTCTAGGAAAGGCGTGAAGAATAGACCCTCCTGGACCTCCCACGGCTGAGGTCTTTCTCGACCGGTGACACGGGGCGGAGGAGGCCGCGGGGAAGAGAAGATAGTTGGGGCAGGAAGGTCAAGGGGCTGTTGGGGGATGTCAAGTTCGAAATGACCTTTGGCGGAATTGTTGAAAAATAAGATCGTGGCTGCCACGCATCCTTGGGAAATGCAGGTGACAAGGAAAGCCGGAGGGAGCCATAAAACGGGGAAGAGCCAAGGGGGTCGAGATTATTCGACTGACAGCAACATCAGTACGGGAAGACTGACGCAAAAATTTCACAACAGAATTCGGTCGTGTCCCACCGTAGAAGGTAAACACCTTTATGTCGGAAGAAAAGACGATTGAAGCAAAAGAAAGCGGACCAGGGGTCTTCTAAGAAAGGCGTTATAGTTCGGTTTTCAGCGGTGTGAAGAAAGGGGTAAGGAGGAGACCTTCGGCCAAAACGAAGCGTTCAGAAGCTTGGGGAACATGCTATTCATCTATGGTGCCTCATGTTTTGGAAAGTGGAGTGAAAATTTGCCACAGCAGATTAGTCAAAAACAGAGGGAGTGTATGGGTCATTTAAACTAACAGAAGTTGGCCGCTTGCGAAAAACAAAGGGTGGGGTTGCAACAGGAGCATGCAGCCACCGAATAGGATTGGAAGTCGACAGTTTCCGGTCTGAAGTAGTGCTAGGCAAGTTCTTAAAAGGGGTGCACTTGCCGCGCGGAAAAAAAGGTTGTGCGCGACCAGAAAAAGGAAACCGGGAAGAAAAGCATGGCTAAGTGTGCAGAAGTCACGCCTACTATATAGCAGGTTGAGGACATGAGAAAACAGGCGGGGGGACGTCGGGGGGGAAGGTCAGCAAAAATTAGATAAGGAAAAAAGAATGACTTCCCTACGGAACGGAATAAACCTTCTTAAATGTCAAGGACCTAACCAAATCATTGCCCGCGCGGGCGAAGAAAATAAGGGAACTTCGAGGGGCTGAGGATAGAGACATTAGGGTGAAGGGGGGCAAAAAGGTCCAGTGCTTACACGAAGATCTGTTTCGATATCGGAGAGTGGACGGAAAGACTAAGGGGGCAAGCTAAGGCTAATCATCTCAGGGTGAAAATAGAGGGCGGAAAAAAGAACCGAAAAGGAAGGTGCAGAGAGGGGGACACAAGCTTATGCACTTTGGATGATATCGATTCAAACGAGAAAACACAAAAAACACGGACTATGGTGGAAGACCCCCAGGTAGAAGCATTAGAGTGTCGCCGTGTGACAGGGAGCGAGGTTTTTGTCAAGTAAGATAAGTATTACACAACCATTGGTCCAGGAAAGGACAAAGAACACAAGCACTGATTAGGGAAAAATTAGAAGAGAGGAAAGGAGGAGGATAGGTAGTGCTTACAAAATAGGAGACGGGAAGGACCAACACACTCTCCGTAGAAAAGGTCTAAGGGAACTAAATTAAGCGGACAAGGATGCAAAAAAAACCCCAAGCCGCAACGATGTCGTAGGTGTCTTGAAACCTAGGAAGTCAGCCGGAGCACAGCGGGAGGACAGTCGGGGGGGAGGGGGGAGTGCTGGGGCTTAAGGGCAAACGTCTAAGTAAAGAAAAGGGACGAGTAAAAAAGTTGCAGGAGTCGAACCAAATCCCTGAAAGGGCGAGGCGGGGCTTGGGAAGAGGCGTTCAAAACAATTGATGGATCGCCAAAAAAGTCAAACAATTCACAAAAAAAAAAAAATAGGTAGCGGAAATAGGGTAGGATGGCCCTGACTGACGGGGGAAAAGAAAGGAGGGGTTGTCCCGAAGGGGCGTCCGCCAGTAGCGAGGGATAACTATGAGAAGGAAAATACAACGTCGTACCTGGGGACGCAGGTTTGAGGAATCCAGGGGAAAAAGAGAAAGGAGATTGGAAATGCGCGAATTGGGCATGCTGGGAAAAGAAGGGTCGGGTTGGTTGTTCTCAAAAGGGCGAGTAAAAGAGGAAAATTCAAAATAGACAATTCCAAAAGATCTCTTGGCTCGAAAATCGTGCAATACACTGGTTTCTACGTTTGCGCGATGGTTCATGATTGTGTGCGGAGGAAAGGAACTGGGGTGGGAAACAAGAAACGACCCGTTCGCCAGGGGAACAGGAATGAACCGGAGGGGTGTGAGGAAGGGAACAAATCAGGTATTTTTGCGACATTCGGGGGAGGAAATAAGGACGGGAAGGGGGGCAACCAGGAACCGAAGGCGTCAACCAATAAAACATGGATGAAGAGGACGCAAGTCCGCTATGCCAGACCCGTGTTTCAGAACGGGTCTGAGACATAGAAACTGCTGAGTCACACATAGGGCTGCGCCCTGATCAAAAAAAAAAAAGAGCGTCGAATTAGAAAGTCTTTGGGAACTGGGCATACGTAGTCAAGAGAAGGAAAGCACTAAGAACTCGGACGGGCTGTTTTATGCAAAACTCTTTGCACGTGGTCAAAACAAGAAGGTTTAAATGGGGGGTTGGGGAAAATAAAATTTTTTCTTTTACACGGTCCGGAAAGGGGAGGGGAGGTCGGTGTAATGATGACCTGAAGCATAGCGCATACGAAGGGGGCTGGAGGCGCGGGCTCATAAGATGGAAAGTACGCATACCATGGCAAGACGTGGTCCAGACACACGATCAGGGGGTTATTCTTCGACAAAAAAGGGCGAACAAGGTTCGAAAAGGGCAGAACAAAAATCTCGAAGTTACGTGAAAACAATAAGATCGGTACCAACAGTGAACTCGACATGAACTTCCACTGAGTGGAGTGAGCCAGGCGCGGGATGAGGGTTTGAGAAAGAAAAATATTAGCATAATCGCAGAAAGAATTACGCGCACAAAAGAAAAGAAGATCGCAGCACTCAAAATAAACGCAACAGACATACTAGTTGGCGTGTAAGGAAAAACTAAAAGGATAATAATAAATGAAGAAAAGGGAACGAAACGAATTCTACGCAACTTGACCGAACAAGGCTAGGCGACGTCAGGGGTAAATACGGAAGCGGATCTTCAGAAGCCCAAGGCCTTCTGGACTTTAAATCGCCAGGGGGGCTAGTACAGGAGTGTAAAAGGGAAAGGGACAACCTTAAAGGGGGAGGGGATTGTCATCTACAGAAAACCAAACTGGGGAGAGAAATACTTGGGAATCTGTAAAACAATCTCATAGTAGGGAGTCGGGCGTAGCAGCGAGGACAGAGAAAAAGAGTGTTGGGGTAGCTCAAGAACACATGAGGAGGAAAAAACGGCGTAATGATCATAGGGGTGTTGGCGAGCGAGACGCCTCAGGCCGGTACTCCAGAAGTCTAAAGAAAGGAGGCAAGTCATTCGCGGAAGGGGGCTGTGGGACGAAAGCTGAGGGGGGGCATTACATCAGCCGTAAATGGGTCGATGAGCTAGCAGACTATTGAGTTAAAATCAGGATTGCTGAAAAGCGCAATCTACTTTGGCGCACACGGGCCAAAACGATTTAAAGCGTGATGCGTGGGACGTACCCGAGCTAACGCACTTATTGAAATGGTTCTGGGGAGACTCGACCGAGGAAAAGGCAAACAATTGAGGGTGGGTACACCGAAACAGCTAAGTGTACGTCAAAAGCGGGGGGTCGATTGAAAAGTTGAAAAGGCACCGAAAACGGATCCAGAATTATTGTCCTGGGAAAGCTAACAAAAAGGTAGTTAAACAATGAGCAGTAGGACAACTGAAAAAAAAAGCCAGCGCATGATTAAGCTATTATAAATGCTCACCGCGCAAAAGGGATGGCAGCTCTGGAGGGCCAAAAACACGCCAAAGAAGAAAGCAAAAGCTGTGGAACATGTCTTTCTGCAGGGGAGCGAAGGGAAAAACAAGGAAAAAGAGGGGGGCCGGGGGGGGTAATGGGGCAAAGGGCAGAGAAGGGAATACTAAAAACAACTCTGAGTGGGAGAAAAGAAGGAGGGAGAGCAGTCTGGAACGGGCTAATCTTTGTGCACGGTCGGGGGGGTAGTCGGGGTCAAAATTGGCATCACATTTTCGGGATAGGACGTGGAGGCGGGAGGTAGGCTCGTCGCGAGGTTTCGGGCGTTGATGGCTCATTAAATCTACGTGGTTGGGGGGGATGGCGGGGGGGCAGGGACTGACCGCACTGGAATCCGGGGGGAAAAGGTGAAAAACTGTATACGCAGATGGGACTTCAATTTTCGAATGGACCAGACATCTGGACTTTCGGGGAGGGCGGGGGGAAATGAAGAAAACAAAAAGAACCAGACAACATCGAAAAAACAATAGAGGGGGTATAGGCGGTAGGGCAAAGAACAGGGACGGTGGACGTCGTTCCGGTAATTCGACTGACAGACAGAGCCAGCTCAAAGCGAAAGAAAAAAAAGAAATCACGAGTATGGGTAAGGAGGAGGCATACGTCACGAACTAACCGTCAGTCAGAGAGGGAAAAAACAGGAACAGAAAGTAGCTGCGCGGATGGGACGCGTCTCGGAGCCGCGCTATCCAATAGAAGCGGACAGATGATCGACTCAGGGAAAAGGGTGTAAGGAACGAAAAGGAGGGAACAACAAAAGTTGGTCAATTCGTGCGAGGTGACGCAGCGGGTCGGCAGCAGGGCAACGGAAAAAACCACCGTCTCGTCCTGGGTCAGCGAATCATGGGTGGGCAACAGGAGAGATAACAAAAAATCGAAGGTGGAATGAAGGGGAGCGCTGAAAAGAACCTACGATAGAAAGCAAGAAGTTTGCTGAGGAGAGTGGTGGGGGACGAGAAACAGCTCACTATCAAACTGTTTGGATGGTTCTCAAGGCTAGTTGTGGAGTCAGAGAGAATTTCCAAGCTCGGTGGAAAGAGTAACTGAAGAAATGCTTAATACATATCTGACTTTTCAGCCTTGGGATAGAATGTCGAAAGCATAGGATAAAAAAAGACTCCTCTTCGTCAAATGGCATGGCTGAGGTCAGGGGGATCATCGTGGGTGGGGGGGGGCGGAAAAGAAACCAATTTTCGACTGTTGGGGGCGGGCCTGCATTTATTTTTCTAGTTTGGCGGCAGTAATGCCAGCGCTGCGGCGGATGTAGAAGAAACTGGGCTAGAAGGGAAACAGAAGAGGGCGCTTTGCGGCTCACACGCTTTGGAAAAGAGAGGGCAGTGGCGCGGTGACACGTTTCTTGATTGGCCAGGTAACGGCCAGGGTGGGAGGGGTTGGGGGAGGGCGGAATCTTGGAAATGTGTAAAGTAACGGGACACGTTTGGAACTTCCAAGCCTAAGGGCCTGGGAGGGGAGGGAAAAAAGCTGAGGAAGGAGCAGCAAAAGCACGAAAAAGGCGCGGATAAAATTTAGTACGCATGCGGGCAGCAGTTCGCAGCGTCCGGGAGCCTTCAAAAAGACATAAGCAGGGAAAAACAAAAACGGAAGGCGTTTGGGGAAAAGAGAGAGATAAAACGCGTAGGGAGTCACGAAGCTAAAAGGGAAGCCTGAGCGTCCAAATCTTGTCTTTAAGCAGAATTACGAGGAGGAAGCATCTTTGAGTGGGGAAGCAGGGATTAGGAGGGTAGTAAAGGGACAAGCGTAAAAAAAAGCCAGAACAAACATCGTCATCCTAAGCCAAGGTTGGTTTCCCGTGGCCAAAGGATTGGGGGGGGTGTTAGGACAAATGTCATTCATCTCAACAGAGTCAAAAAGGGTCTGCCTACGCAACACGGGCGTGGGTTTGGGGGGGGGCGTAATCTAAAAAGGGTGGTTGCAACAGGGGACAACACGAGAAAAGGCGAAGGCTTCAAACACTGAGGAAGGGAGGACGGATGAAAGCTAGGAAGGGCGTAGGTATGAGTGGATGTCATCGTGGAGTTCAAGCAGGTATGTCGCCTAATCCCTTCGATTCTTTTCGTGCAAATTCTAAGGCAATCTACAGGGGATCACGAAAAAAAAAAAGCTGTCGGAAATCGAAGAAAAGAAACCCAGGGTCAAGTACGTGAGGAGTGATCATGTAAAAAAAGGCAAAAGACTATGAGCGGAGGCGGAAACCCCTGAACGGGGACACAACGAGACGCCATCTAAACCGTTCCAGAAAGATGGAGGAGTAAGGGGAAACTAGGATGCCTACTCTATGGGCATTGGGTGGACATCTAAATCTACTAAAAACTTGCATATCCATGTTTTTGTGGGCGCGAAGTAGGCAGGGAAATAAGCACGACAAAAGGAGAGGGTGGAACGGAACTTACGAACTATACAAAAAAATTCAAATCTGAATCAAGCAATAAAAAAAGGCATCTACATAGCTGGGGGATACGCCTCTAACGACGCGCCAACAAACCAAACCACACTGACCCCCCCACCTCATCTCACTTCCCCGCTGTTCCCCCGGCGCCTAATGGCACGTCGCCTGCTACTCTCGCGGTCTGGCAGGGAAAAAATTCGAAACTATGGGTTGGGCATCAGCAACGGTATTGGGGACTATGGGTCAAAAAGAATGGGGTAGATCATGGAAAAAACGAGACTTCCGTCTACAACAACGGCCACTTTATTAGGGAAATTATGAAGTAAGAGAAGGGGGGTTGCGTCGGAATGAAAAGGGACAGGGGCGATGCTAAATAGGGTGAAGAGTCGTGGAAACAAAGATATGAATGTGACCCTGCGACGCGAAAAACTTCGTAATGCTGAATAGCAGAGTACAGGTTCGGGAGTGGGGAGTATGCCGAGCTTATTACCGAGAGCGTCGAGAGTCACCTGATTGTTGCTATATCTAAAAGTCGGTCACAATGAGAATTGGGGGGGGGAAGATTTCGATCTGTATCCCGCACTGTGGCTAGCTTGGGCCTATCTGAAGTCTGCGAGAACAACTTTCAAGGGGGTGTAACAGAGGAGGTAGTCAAGATGATGAGTGGGTTTGGGTCCTTTAACGGAGAATATGGGGTCGCGAAAATATTGACAATTAGAAACCTTACCTGGAAGAATCGCCTCTCCTTAAAGATGCTTGCCGTTCTGAGGGTCCTGCTGCAGCGCGCGAGAAGGGGAAAAAAACGGGGAAGAGCAGGGGTTTCTATTTACGTAAGAGTGGGGGTGATCGGCGCCGAGATTGCCGCTGAAAGTCCCCTCCTCCTTTGTTCCCTTTCGATCGCTGAAATCATAAGTCTTTGGATCGATAGTGTGGTTTCAAGCTATCCTCGGCTAGTTCACACGCGGAGTTACTTGCGTCTCTTCTAAGGAGGATCTTTGCCCCTCCACGGGGTGGCGTCCGAGGGAGGGAGAAAGGGGACGGTAGATTTGAACTTCGGGCGGTGGGGACCAAAAAGGTGCAGGGAGGGGGGTTAGACCGAACGGCTTCGAGGGCTGCGGCCTTCGAATTGCAGTGACTGTGATTAAGGTGGTCGATTGTACACCAAACTTTTTCTAGAAGGTCGTGTGGGGTTGTCAATTCGCTAGCTGCGAGAGCATGGAGAAGCGTCCACACAACGGCAGACTCTATCAGCAGAAGTAGAAACTGAAGAGAGCCGAAGGCGGAGTGACTAACATAGCAGAGGGATAAAAAAGGACAGAAAGAAAAGTCTTGAGTCGCTCAGCGGAAAAGGGATCTCCTTGGGACGAACAGTTGACGAAGGAAAAAACAACACCCAGACGAAGAAAAAACCAACACGAAAACCGAGGCATTCAATAGCGGGGGCCAGTCGCATAAAATCAACAACACGTCCAAGGTCGATAGCGGGGAAAAAAAAAGAGGTGGAGGTAGGGGAAAAGACGGCCTTTATGAAACAGAGGTGAGAAAAAGGAAGAAATAACAACAAAAGGGGGCTGAAAAAACATGAAGTCGAGGGAAAAACAAAAAATGGCGCCGCGGGCTGAACGCTGACAGAAAATGCGGTCACGTCAAAAAAAGAGAAAGATGATGACAGGGGGGATGGGGGGTGGGGGGGGGGGGGGGGGGGGGTGTCAAGAGGCTAGAGAAAAGGATAGATTGGCGGGCATCGCGGCAAGGAGCGATGCAGACGCCGGTAAAAATTCTCGTTGGGGGGTGTCAAAGCGAGTCGTCTGGTGCTCCTAAAAACGGGTTGTGGGGGAAAAGGTCCGGGGGAGGTCAACAACCCGGAAGAATACTTTCGGTTAATGGGGTAGTCACATCCTCATATAATGTGCACGGAGTTAAGCGTCCTGGAGAGGGGGGGGGATTACCACGGGTCAAGCACCAGGCGGCAAGGGGAGGTTCTGCAGAAAAAATTCGGGTTATTGCTGGCCAACCAAAGAGTAACAAGAAAGAAAAAGTGCGGTATACCGAGGGCAGGCAAGCTGCAAAGAAGGAAAGTAAAACGGGAACGTTATCGGAAAGAAAAAAATTAGCGCGTAGCCTACACGAAGGAATAGTAGATACCCAGCGTGGAGTGTTGACTCCTGCGGGGCTGAGTAAAGAGTGGGGGAGCAAAAAGGAATGAGTTACTCCGGCCAGTTGCGAATGTACAAAAAAGAAGTGAACGCATAAAAAAAAAGCAAACACATTATCGCGACAAAGAATCTACTTATAAATTGGTAGGCAGTGTGGCGTCTACCAAACGGATATACACCCTCCGAAAAAGGAAAAAGGGGGCTGCCTAATCTGAACTACCGCGGCCATTCTGAAAGTTCGTCATCTGTAATTACACGTCTCGCCAGATGAATTGAAGAAAAATTGGGAAGGGACCAGGGTCGCAGGTGAAACGTTGGTGCAGAGGACTGGGCCTCAGGGGAAAGGCGAACAAGGCACCAATTGTCTGGCAATGCGAGGTTGGGCTTAAAGTTAGAGTGGGGGGGGTTAATGATTAGTCAAGAGGCAAGACAGAGTTGGTGTAGTCGGATGCGTGAAGGATTTGCAAAAGAAAACTGTGTTTGGTGGCTGGCACGTAGGGTAAAACTCGGATACCCTATAGCAACTAATTTCGGCAAGAAACTAAGAAAAATTGGGTGAAAATGGCTTCTTAATGGCCTGACAAAGGAGAAATGGGGGGGGAGAGAAGTAAGGTAAGCGGATGAGGAAAGCGCGAAAAAAATACAAAAGAATCGAAAGTGCTGGGGCCCCTTCTTTAATCGTTTCTGGTGTGCGTGGAACGCAACCGATCTCGGAATAGGTGGGGGGAGATGCCGATGGTCGCTGGTCTGGAGATTACTTAGGGGTGGCGAAAGCAGAGATGGGTGTGGGGGTAGCTTCTGCTACTTTGACAAACGCAAATCGAAGGGTGGTCTATGTGATGGTGGTGTGTCGAGGGGGCGACATCGCGCAGCAAGTTCATGGGAAGAGTAGAAGGAGGGACATACTGTATGGATTAGCTACGGGAGGGTTTTAAAATGGGCGGCGAAGAGGGCGGGAAAGAAAGCAACTTTGCAAACAAAACTTCTCGCTAAGTAGGCCGGCGGGTAAAAATTAAAAAAACGAAGTGAAAAAGACAATCCAGGCTGACTTTCTGTCAGAAAATGGAGCGACTTTAAACGAGGACAAACGTATGCGCATTGGGGAAAGTTGGGCAAAAGGGGGGGGAAAGGGGGGACGGAATATTG
>Ga0179591_1212496_pt1 | contig 10450 bp, 11 predicted proteins | sample CZOMad2_1_08_16f_FD_182891 | JGI IMG/M metagenome (GOLD analysis project Ga0179591, IMG submission 182891) | Vadose zone soil fungal communities from Angelo Coast Range Reserve, California, USA - CZOMad2_1_08_16fungal (PacBio error correction) | ecosystem: Environmental > Terrestrial > Soil >...
AAGAGCGAAGTCCTGCCGAGGGAACAGCCCGAAGGTTTAAAAAGATCGCACGCAAGTCGGCTCCTGCAATTCCAAAGGCGAACAGGATTAAAAAAACGCGGGGAGCGAGGCGGAAGAAAAAATTTAGGACCTCGCCCACGGCTCCATTAATTCGGCCACAAAATCCTTGTGAAAAAGAGCATCGGCGAACGCGAACAACACGGAACAACTAGGACGGGGGGAGGACTACACCACACAGTGGAACAGGAAATCTACTGGTTTACTGAAACCGAGACCAACGCGGCGTATGCAGTGATCGAAAATGTCCCGCAGAGTTTGCCCCCAAGAAAAATACAACACCAAAATGAGGTACCAGGAAAGTCTTAAAGAAAGAGGGGTCGTCGACTGGCTGCCCCCAGCCACGAAATCAATTTGGAAAAAAAAGCAAGCCCCCGTCTGGGTGGGATTGGCGTGAATCGTCAGCAAGGGGAATAAAGGCTTAGACGGGAAAAGGGATATGACCCTGTTCAGGAGAAATACGTAGACGCGCAAACAGAACGAATAAAGGCGTGAACGGGACGGCATTTTCGTTCTTCATGGAAGACGTCACAATTCTTCTGGACAAAGGGACTTGGGGGGGAGGGGGAGAGAAACCTGGGAGAACGTAGTTTTTCTACCAAAGTGGCTTTCTAACGTGGGGGGTTTTGAAGCACAGGGAGTGGTTCCGTAACTGGAACGATCTGGGGCGGAGGGGGGAAGGAACGATAGGGGGGAACCAAAATGAAAACCGTCGCAGAGCCAAATGAGGTCGTCAAAACAATGGAAGGGAAATCGCTCGACACTGGGCCCTCTAAATTGGCGGCGTGGGAAAGAGTTCCCGTGAAAAATGCCGCCATTGCATTTTCCTCTTTCAAACGTGCTACACACCCGCCTTCGAGGCGCGATAATTTCATCACTCGAAAACACAAGGGAGAGATGGAGTCGCCGGATTGTCGTTCTATTGCCAGAGGATCATGGCCTCGAGCATCGTGAATGACTTCCCAAGGACGGCCAACGGAAACTGGTCACTTGGAGGCGCAGCGAGCGGCGAACGCCAGTTCGTGCAAGTAAGGGGCCGACTTTGAAAAACGCCACATCGGGCCTTTCCAAAAGCAGAGAGACTTAAAAAGGGGGGGCAAGGAGTAAGAAGAAGGACAGGATGGGTGACTACTTAGGTATGAGCGCCGCCGGTCTGGGGATAACGACGCCGCCGCCAAACGGACAGGGCCCCGCGCATTCTTCTATGTTAGAAAATGCAAAAGGGAGGGGGGAGGTAAGCGACCAGGGAGGGAAAAAGAGTCACCAAATCGATTGGTACTTATGTGGCAACCGGGAGAGTTATTAAGGCCCTCCCCGCAGAAGACACCCTTGCGGTAGGAGACACATGTCAAAAAGAGAAATAATTTACGATTGAGACGCGCCGTAAAACCGGCGCAGATCCGTGATTCTGGGGTCACGATCCTTTGGCAACTGTCGAATCTGAGTGCTGAAAAAAAGGAAAAATGACCTCTGGCTTGAAAGGAAGAAGCGCTCACCGATGCAATCAGAGATAACACTTGGAAGACCCCGCAACGCGCTCAACCATCCGAAAAAAGTCTTTTCTGCCAAGGCAAGACATACAACACAAAGAGGGAAGGTATGTCCAAAAAATGGAATACTACCCATGGCAACGACAGCATGTCTGTTAAGTACGCTAGTTTGAGGCCAACGACAACTAACTGACCTCGTATAAACCAAAGACAGCGGGGGAAAAGAAAGAAAGAACTGAAAGTCAAAAAAAAAAAAAGAAAAACCACCCACGCCTGCAGGAATTAGCCGTGGGGTCCTGGCCGTGGGACGTAGTTAATTAGGGGAGGGAATCCGGCCACGCAGCGAGCCAACCCGAGGGGGAGAAGAGGAGGGGCACAAAAACCCAACAACTTATTATGGGAAGAAGAGAGATCGCTCTGCTGGGTGACGGCCCTATCGCGTTCACCTCACAGGAAAAATAGGGATAAACAAAAAGGGGAGAAAATGAGTGAGCTCACGTTGGGGAATGTTGAAGTGTTGGGTAAAAAGGACGTTCTTCCTTTGCTGGAGCTGCCGGGATCATCGCATGAAAACGGTTAGTTTGGGGGGGGGGGGGGGGAAAATTAAACTGAATCAACAGAAGGGGAGGGAACAGGGGAAACGAACATGCAAATCGGGTCCGAAGTGGTCGGTCAATTGGGGTGGGACCTTCCTGTCAGAGTGTTTGGGCGTTCAAAGAAAAACAAGGGGGGGGGCCGGAAAAGGTTTCGGAAAAAAACTGGTTCGGAGAACTAGCGGGGAGCGTGTTTCGAACGGACGTGACATGTAGCGAGGTAACTTCAAGATCGGCCAGAGGGGGGAACCTGAGGAAAAAAAGTCCCACCACACAGATTCCCATTTGGGACAGGAAAACGGCCCGAAAATCACCCCGCCGAGGTGTCAGGAAGCGGATGGGTGCAACAGCAGGAAAAAATTCAGTTAGCGGGTGGCAAACATTTGTCGCAACCGAAAGGTTGGCAGAAGTTGACGCTGTCTCTCCCAACCAGTGCACAAACAACTAAGGTACATAACCTACCCACAAAGATTGGGTGGGGACACATTGGGGGCCCGCACATCTTCACGGGCCTTCGCAAAAAGAAATTCAATATAGTGGTGAAAGGGAACCAATCACGCAGGAATTGACGCGACGGGCTTTGAACGGCCGGCTTGGGGGGTGGGGATCTCACGTCGTATCTTCTACTAGGCTCCAAAGGTATGACGAGAATGTCCACGAGGGGACCTTGAAAAAGTACAGGGGGAAGCGGGAGAACGAGATTTAAAAAGCTCGAGTCAGGTCAAACGTCGGAGCCTGACCACTGGGTCCTCCACAAACAAAGGGCTGTTTTCACCAACGCACGCTCAAAATGCCGCCGACCAGCAGCGGCCGGACTCATGGCCCAAAAAAGCACCTATCCAGAGAGGGGGAAACATGATCACTCAACTACTCAATGGGAAACTCAAGCAAAACCTCACTACCCTGTCCTTACAAAGGGGGGAGGGGGGGGAATGATCTCAAAAAAGTCAAAAGGAACTGGGGTGATGTAATACGTGAAGAGGAATTCTACATGAAAAACGAGGTCTGGGCATAGGGAAAGAGGGACAAACAAAGGACAGGTGATCAGGTCCCAGCGTTGGCGAGAAAAATGTTTGAAACTTTGGGGGGGGAGAGTAACGACTTCTGCTACGGTTCCGTTGGTGCCCAAAAAATAGGGGCAAAAAAAGATAAATCGAAGAAAAGGGGGTCCCGAAACACGCAAACCCTCAAAACCATCCCAGGATGCAGCCTCGTTCGGTCGACATCGGTCGAACAGGTTAAAGAAACAGAAAAAAAAATACAAAAGGAAGTGTCCACTCGACCACCGACGTCAAGGAAAAAAGAAACTAACATATTAACTGCCGCGACGGTGGTTCACACTCGGACTCCTTTTCTTTTCGCAGGGGGCAACAAAAGCGGGGATCAAATGGGGGAGAAAGAATGAGGGTTGGAAGAGAAAGGAAACTGCGAGCAGTTGAGCACAAAGGCGGCACTATTCCAAAATCCAATACAGCAAGACGGGGCTTGAGTGTCCGATATCTTGTCATGGTTTAGGGGAGAAGGAAGGAAGGACACAGCGGGAATGGCAAACTCACTTGGAGGTCCCAACAGGGCGGGATCAAATTAAAAAGACAAAAGTGGCCTTGTGGCAAAATCCCTCGCTACAGAGGGGGGGGGGAGCCCGAAATACAAGAAAGGCCAATGTTGCTTTCCGGGGTCAGTAACCATTAAGATGTCGCTTCCGCGGGTAGAAGTGCACATAGAGGGAGGAGGGAGGGTAAGAACGGGAGGGGAAGAGCGTCTTTAGGCTTGCGCGCAGTTTCTGGACTGATCCGTGTTTGCTGATGGTAAGACCAAGGGAGGACGGAGATGACGAAGGGGTGGGCCCGCTTCGAAGCTCGCGAAATTGAAAAGTACTCCGCGTTTATTTCTCCGAACCCGGGGACATCTGCTCCTCGGATCTGTGGGGAGGATGAAAAATCAACAAAAAACTTCAAAGGTAGGAAGGAAAGGAGAGGAACTCCTCACCATTAAGACAGCGGGGATTTTTTTTAATTTTGTTGATACCTACAGTCGTCTCCGCAATTCGCTACACGAAGGAGGAGTGTTCAGGAGAAGGGAAGGGGACAAAGGGGGGTATGAAAGAAAAAAACTTGCTCACAAGTACGGACGCGCCAAAGAACATGTGACTGTGGTAAGCATCGGCATAAAAGCCGTGACAGCCGACTCGCGCTGCTGCACGCAACGAGGTGGAAGAACGAAATCTCAGGGGAAGGAAAAAAAAGGGGGGAAGGGCAAGAGGGTTGCGACTCGTATTCGACGTCTCAAAGATGTATATGGGAACACACGGGGTCCGCCGACTCAAAAAAAGGTGAATGGGACACATGTGAGGGCACTGGAAAAAGAGGGTAGGACTGAGGAGACAGGGAAACCGACCACACTACCATTTACTCGACACTAAAACACCATGAAAACTAGGGCGGTTATGGGCGTTAATAGTGCAAAAAAAAGGGTTAAGTCCAAAGGCAGAAGGGAAGAGGAAAAGGACGATCAAATAGTACGTAGAAAGAAAGAGAATAGCGCCGGGGACCGAACGGCGGGTAACAACGTCGGCGTTACAGTTCGGAGGGGGAATGACCTTCACCTGTTGAACCGTAGAAACCTCTTGGGGAGTTGGGGGGACAGGAAAAACTTGGCCGGATTGTTCCGACTCCGAAGGGATGAATACCTCTTCCGGGGGGCAACGGGTTGAGCGCGTTTCCGGACAATGTATCTGTAGGAGTCAGTTCAGAAAGGAGGAAACGGTCAAACCTGAAAAAAAAGGGCCGGACACTAGCATCGGATAAAGCACCAATGATCTTAGGCATCCGAACTGGTACCTCGAAATGGGCTGGGAGGGGGGGACGATTCCACTTACCACAATATCAAAACTAAATGTTGTAAGAACAGAAGGAAAACGGTGAATTGAAAGAAACAATCCTTCAGAGGCGAGAGAATTCAGCAACTCGCAGATACCAAGTTGGTCTGATGACCGCGCCCGAAAAAATTGGGCCTCCTGGGCTAGTGAATCATGGGGCCACCTGAGCCACTGTATTCAGGGGAGGAAATTTCGAAGGAAGCAAGGCAACGACAAAACCCTGGAAGTGCAAAGAGCGGTCGCAAAATTTCCGGTAATCGGATTGCAGCATTCCCTACGTTCCCTGCATCTATTCCAACTTAACGAGCACAGAAATCATGAGGGAAGAGAAAGGGGGGAACAAAGGCTTCCAGCTAAATTCAATGACGGGCCCCCTAGGTTTATGGGAGATAAAAGACGGGTAAGCTGATAACACAGAAGCAGCCGCTTAAAATTACGCGCCCGCCAAGGCCCTTCGGTGGCGAAACAATAGAAGGAATTAAGAAAAGGGAAGTAGTCTGGAGGAAAGCAGGTTCACCCACCACAATCTGTATTGGTCTGAAGGGGTGCAAACGTTATCGTAGGGGGAGGTTAAAGACGCCAGCAACGCCAACCCCCTAAAGGGAAAAAAAAATGTCAGACCAGGGGGGGGGAAACACGAGTGGAAGTTTAGCACGATTGCAAAAACCGCGTCCGGGGGTAACCATCACAGATCCCGGGATTCGGGCACGATAAGGGGCAATGAGGAGAAGGGGGGTTGAGGAAAGCCATAAAGAACTGCGAGTAAGTCGCGCCAAAGACCTGATCGACGGCATTGAAAACTGTATAAGCCACGCCCTCTCGCAAAAAAGAACCAGGAAGTAAAAAAAACAAATGCGGGGGGAAAAGGTCAAAGAAAAACTCAAAACGATAAACGGCAACCACGCAGCCGACCATTCAGGGGGAACCGCATGACAATTTGTTCCGGTGAAAGGCGCAAACTTCTGGCAACCCAGTCATCACGAAAACAATAAGAAAACAAATCAAGGGGAGAAAGGCACTGAGCCAGCAAAGAAAAAAAAGGCGAAAAAGAAAAAACCCACGCGCACTCGGATCTTGGTACCTGGCGTGGAAAGGGGGAGTGGAATTCGCGATCGGCAGTCACGGAAGAACATGGACAAGAAGAGACCAACCAACAAGAAGGGGAAGAAAAGGGAAAAAGAGAGATCGGCTCGCTGCTCGGCCGAATTCGAACTAATTCAAAACAACGTTAAGGCACAGGAGGACACTGCTAAACAGGGGGGTAGGAGGGGGGGGGGGCAGATTTTGGGGGGGGGTGGTTATTCTTGTACGCGGGGCTACTTGGCTGGCGACAAAGCTGGTCCGGTAAATCATCGAGGGGTTTCTTGTAGGGGGGGGGGAAGGGGGGGTCATGGTGAAGGGAAAACAGTCACACGAGCGTCCCAAAGGGAAAAGACAATTGGATGCCGGAACATGGTCCCCGGCATAAAAAAACGGGGGGGGACCAAGACAAGAGGGGTTGAGGGAGGGAAGGGGGGGGGGGACCGGCAGAAGGGGAGGAAAATGTTCCTGAGCGCGATCAGGGGACATCACAAGTGAAAAACGGTCGACAGCGGGGGCGAAAGACTTACTCTGGGGAAAAATGGCCGATGGAAGGGCTCCTTCCTCAGAGGAGGTCGCCGTGGCCAAAGGGATCTGCCGTCACACTGGGTGATAAAAACGGTTTTCAGTCCGCGAGGGGACAGATCAGAAAAAAACAAAGTGAAGGTAATGACGGTGGGGGTGGCCCATGGCAAAACGAACCGGGTGGAGGTGACTGGCGCCGTGTCTCCCAACTAAGATACCGTTTGCAAAATGCAGTACCAAAGAAAACGGGAGGGGTTGTGACGCTTTTGCGCAGTCTTCAACGGCTTGCTATGGCCGGATATGTGGGGGCGAAGCCCATAAAGAAAGCCTGACGCGCTGGCCAAAGGAAGCGGCGGCAGGGACAGGGGGGGGGGGGGGAGTCGAGAACAGGCGGGCATGCTCCATACCTTTGGACGCTAACTTGGACATGACGGCGGGAATGGTGCCGTGAAAGTTTTTTCCTGGGTGTGGACCGCATCAGGGTGGGGAAAAGGAAAAGCAGAATGACCGGGGAAACATCTGCCTGCTGCACGACCGCCAACGAACGCAAATGGTCACGAAACCTCATCGCGCCCTCCATTCAAGCGGACAGGAAGAAATTGATCAAAGGGGTGTGGAACCTAACAGATAGGAGGCAACCAAATTACGTCTCAAGAGAAGATGGAAAAACCGCGCAAAACATAATGTGTCCGGGCGGAGTTTTACTACATTATCGCAAAAAACCTCCGAAAATTGTTTAGTAGGCACGGTTTCAAAGAGGGGGAGTCGACAAGCTTCGCGAATCTGGGAGGACAAGTAAGTCCACGACGGCAGCCCAATTTCCGAGGCACACATGCCGTCTGATCAATCATTTGGAAATCCCGAGGGCTCGGGCCGAAGGTGGAAGGGGGGGGGGAAAACTGACATCAAGAGGAAACAGCGCCAATATAGAAATGGCCGAAACCAGATCCGACAAAACCGCAACCGGAGAATGCCACGCGCGGGTCGGCGAAGGACGGAGGAAACGGGTTAAGAAGAAATCAGTACCATAACACACTACGGTCCTCGAAGGACGGTGAAAAGTCCAAAAGCAGAAACGGCCCCGACGGGTTTCAAAGAATTCTTCGCGGGCCCGCCGCATTCCGATCGAAATGGCTTTACGTACGGACTCTACTAACGACCCAAGCCATTGGGAGGACGACGGGGAAAAAGAGGGGGGAAAAGGTCACAACACGAGCACTAGTCACTGCCAATAACCTCCCACAGACTTGGGGCTTGAAGTTGGGGACGAGATAAGGAGGGTGACTGGGGGGATAAATGAAGTCGACGACCTTTTTGCATCCTGGCAACAAGTGTTCACGAAAGTTCTGTACTCCCTTGGCCGCAACCTCGGGGGAAACAAAAAATAGACTGGTCCCACGATGACAGCAAAGTCCGCACCAGATTTGGTCACGCAGGGGACATGAAAAAAACCATGTTAATGTCTCGGTGCCCTGGGGAAAAAAAGGGTGAAGCATGCCGCGAAGCGGCCTGTGACGAGGGGGGGCAAGTCGGGAAGGAAGGAGTTTTCCGTCAAGGCCCCTGGCAGCGCCGTGGGCCCACTGGCTGGCACCGGTGGTGGCGAAGTGTCCCCTCCCGTGCTTTCTCATGGAGACAGTTTGGGACCAAAGAAGGAGAGGAAACACAGCAGACAGAAAAAAGGGAAACAGTGAAAGCCGCCAGGGTACTCGAACCCCATTTATAATCTGTGCTGCCGCCTAGAGGGATATAGGATTAATCGAACAAAAAGCCGGGAGTTAGGAGGGAAAAAAAAGAAAAGATACTCCTACTCCCGAAGGAGAGCCGGATTTTTTTAGTGTGTCTGAATACTCTACTGCGCGGCTCCCTGCAATCTCAGCGGAAGCCCACGAAAACGTGAAAAGAGACAGAAAAAGGAACTGTTGAAATCGCCAACCACGGCGAATACCAATACCTCCGCCAAATCCTTGACGGAAGCATGAGCGAACCTCCTACAGAAAGAAGAGAAGTGTGGGGAACAGAATGCGTTGTAACGCGACATGATATGGTGGTGTAAACCTTAGAAAATGGGTTGGGGGGAGGGGGGGAAAGGGAGGTTATGACGAGTAAGCCGTTAGATGTTCAATGGGGGTACGCAACTACCACAGTGGGACTGCCATTGAGGGACAATGGTGTTCTAAGGCTAAACAAAGACCAACGGGGAAAAGTGAAGAGAAGGAAAACAGACAACAACCGTCTGGCGGTTAGTGAATCGGGGGAACGCACGTTGGTGGCCGCAATTGTACGCACGAGCAATGGCGAGCAACCAGGTCAAAGTAGAAAACATAGGGGAGAGGGAAAAAGGAAAGGGGGGGGGGTCAACCAGAGAAAGAAAGGAAGTTGAACTTCGGTTTAAATGTCTGTCTGGACCGGTCCACCGGGACTTCGAGGACACTTGGGGGGGGGGGAGGTAGGCGGTAAAAGCCGGGTTCGACCGGTTGAAACCCGAACGATTGCGGCGTCATAAAACGGGGGCCGTTGGTGGTGTGAAAATTGGCAGAAGGTGGGGGAAGAACTATGTTCGCCTTACAGAATCTTGGGGCACCCCTGAAACCTCGCAGAAAGCCATAAATCGTCCCAAATGCTTCTCGCAAAAGAAGCAGGGCAATCTAAGGGGGAGGGAAGGTGAAACTGAGGGGCCAAACACTTACCATATCGAGCCTTCCGAATGGTCCTCTTTCAACGTGTATTGTCACACCTCTGCAGCACGCAGGAGGGCAGAAAAAGAGCGAGGAAAATGGGGGGAAAGAGTGCTGCCGCCACGTGATCTTTTCCAGACCAAACTCATGAAGATCAATGGCCTCTGAATGAATCGGGTATTTCTTAGAATGTCACCCAAGTCCGGCGGGGAAGGGAGGAGAATCATATGCACACGGGAGACGCATTTCGTGCGATGTCGTGCAGCAGGCGACGGGGTTAACTGCCATCGGAAGGTAAACGAGCGGCCATACGATTAAAGGGGGGTAACGGAAAAAAAAATGATAGGGCAAGCGAAGCACACTGGGAATGTGAGAAGATTTTTGGAAGCGATCCGCAGGTAGAAACCCAATAGCACGCCAAAAAGTACAAAGGAGCCACGTCGTGCATGCGTATGGCTTCTGCCACATCTACCAACAAAACTGAGCAAAGGTACGGGGAGGGAGCATGAGGGAAGGATTACAACACAAAAAAAGGGATGTGGGGTCTGGGGGCAACAATGTATCGTATGGGGTAGAACCGCGCAGCCATCACTAACAAAAAACGTAGGTACGGACAAAAAGGGGGAAACCACCCCTCGAAAATAATGTGGGTTTACTGTGGGCCATCCCGGGATGAACCTTCGTCGGGGTACCGGGGTGATTCACAAGGGAAAAGACTTGGAAACTTTGATCAAAGGGCTGGAAGAATCCTCAAAAGGGAAAGAGGGACGTCAAGAGTAAGTCAGACGAAACTCTTCATCGACGAAACACTGGGTAGTCCCCAAAAAAACGCGCCTCAGACACAGTTCCCAGGAAACTTATCACCTGGAAACAAAAGACGTTCCAAGTCGGGAAAAACAGATGAAATGCCACCAGACCGGCCATGTACACCGGTGACGGTACGACAAGTTAGTGCATGGGCAGCAACAAAAAAAAAGGAAAAAAAAAAAAAAAAAAAAAAAAAAACCTAACGAACGGATTTATCCCGGCCCATCTTGCGCCTGCCCAGACGAACTCTAAAGCAACAACAGCACGAAAACACCTAAGGTACGAGGGTTAAGCAAGTTTGTTAAAGAAAGTTGACGGCGTTGAATTCGCGAATCCCCAAAAATA
>Ga0179591_1262678_pt1 | contig 10450 bp, 8 predicted proteins | sample CZOMad2_1_08_16f_FD_182891 | JGI IMG/M metagenome (GOLD analysis project Ga0179591, IMG submission 182891) | Vadose zone soil fungal communities from Angelo Coast Range Reserve, California, USA - CZOMad2_1_08_16fungal (PacBio error correction) | ecosystem: Environmental > Terrestrial > Soil >...
GAAGGGATAGTCAATCCGAAATGGTAGGACAAGTGTCAACTGCTTCGACCATAAGTCTAACAGAGGGGGGGTAAGGGACACCCGAGACGTCAAGAGCCAGGGGGTACGCCGGGGGGGCAGGTGAAAAAAGGTATCACAAAAGGTGGAAAAAATGGAAAATCGGACAATTCACCGCCTGTCCATTCCGAGACGGGGCCCTCCGAGCGGGCACAACTCTAACGACTACCGGGCCACGTTGGGTTCCCCGGCCCAATTAACCTGATGCACGGGGAAGGAGGCTGGCGAGGAAGGGGCACCAAGTCCCCTTTACGAGGGCGCTCCGAACCAACCGCCGTGGGATCCTCACCCCTGTGATGGGTCGACCCGGGGGACGAGCGAGTCCCGCTCCAAGGGCAGCCTCAAGAGAGTGGGAACTGAACGGATGAAAAACCCCTTTCCCCAACTGCGAAGCACAGGCAGGAAAAAGGGAGGGGACGTTAACCGCAGACGTGCTTGGGGAAACGGGGAATATTGGAAAAAAAACCAAACCCGAGAGAAAGTCGAAAAAAACGAAAAAAACTTTTTGGTCTTGTTTGCCAGACGGAACGGCGTGAAGGGACAGACATGAACAAAGTGAAACCTGCCTCAGGGGTAAAACGTGCAGGCTGGAACCTTGACCTGAAGCGGGGGGGGGCGTGGGGGAGTGTCCTTCGCTTCCCATCTTGTTGGGTTGGCGAAGTCTTAGGGGAAAGTTAAAAACCTAGAAGGGAATGGGACGGCAACAAGGAACACGACGGGACAGGACTGGGTACCAGGAAAAAAATCGGCAAAAAGAACAGGGACAGAAAAAAACGGTATTAGGAGAATAGATCGTATCATGCAACAGGTCCAATGTGAAAAGCTATCAGGGGTAAAGTCCCTTCCCCTAGTTGAACCCCACTTAAACTTAAAGATGTCCAGATAAAATCCAACACCCCAACCGAAGATTGCAGTTAACCGCATCCTAAAACATTAGCAATTAACTCGGATTATGTGCTGAATTAGAGTATGAAAAGAACAGCCAAAAAGGGGGTGGGGTCGAAAGTGAGAAAAAGGGACTTTGAAGGGGACACATCTTCACGATGGAGCCCGGGGGAACAGTCAAAAACAGCTATGCCAGGTTTTCTCAGAGGGCGAGCCGTGGGGAAACCCAAGGGTGGGATATCCCCTACCCAGGCCGATCTTTACCCCGTAATTGCCGCGCCCAAAGGGGGCAAGGAGCAATTGGGATTCTTGCCCGCCGGAGCAACCCCGTGACGGGGGTAATTCGCAAAATGAGGTGCCACTCCTGTAGCGAGTCCGGCAACCAATTGCAGAGACTAACTCGGAGAATGGTCAATTCATGCACGGCATAACGCGGATTGACCCGAAAAAAAACGAAGGGGGGTGGGTAACAAACGTGAAACCTCTAGGCTGAACCCCAAAATGGGGGACGCGAAAAAACAGTTGGGCGCCGTGGGAAAAATCGAAAAGGAAGTTCAGGGTCTGGGGTTTCAGCTCAACGTGGGACATAAAAGCGGAGGAAAAAACCCAGGGGGCGTCCGCACAAAAAGGTGGTGCCCCTAAGTTCAAAAACTAATCTCACTTCGAATGTAGAAAACGGGTCCGACTAGAGGGACGCACCGGCACCCAAACCTGTGGCGAGGTGGGGTGTGTAAACTCTCCTTCACAGAAGTCCCCGTGTTACTAAAGCTCAGGTCGAAGCAGACGAACAAAAAAACCGACTCTGATCACAAAAAAAAGCACGACGTGGGGGTACCAGTCGAACGGCCTCACTTCCGCTTTTTGCTACAAGATTTAAGCGCTTCCAGCGGCCAGACATTCTACAAAAAACCCCGCACGGTTTCTCACTGGTCTCTCCTCTCTCCCACCCGACCGGAATACGCGGCCAAACGCCCTTCAAAAACGGTGGGGAGGGTGCGTTGTTGTACGTCAATCAGAAACTGCAGCCTGGAGTGGGGGCTGTTTGGTGTGGCCTTCACGCAACGATTCCCCCACTGGTTCCTGTTGGTCGGTGAAAAGAAAAAAGAGTTAAAGGTATAACCATTTCCAAAACCCCCAATCGAAAAAAAGGATCGAGGAACATTGGGGAAAAAAAAATCCTTTTTAATTGGAACAGCACACTTCCCTTACGTCCGGCGCTGAGCTAACACCGGGGGGGTCCAGCCCTACTTTAAACCTACGGGAGGGAAGTAGTACGATGGGGGGTTCTCTCCATGGATCATTCTAAAACCGCCCTTGTATAAAGGCTCAACAGTGCAAAGTGCCAGGTCCCGAGCACAGCCCAGGCGGGCCGAGGCCCTGGAAATGGAAGGAGGGGAACTACGTCGCAAAAAAATGTCCAACCTTGACAAAGGAGGAAACTGTCACCTAAAGGGGAAAGGGAACTATTGGGTCAAAGGGGAAGGTGGAAGCCTTCCCCTCTGGTTGAGAGACAAGGTGGGGCAAGGTGAGGGAAAGGGTACCTAATCGAAACCCAAACATAAGAAAAAACGCACTGGGTAGGCAACCGGAAGAAACCTGGTTTTTGGGCAGATAACGCCCATTTGACTGTGCCGGTCCCCCCGCCCCGCGCCGCCGGTATTCCACTCATACCACACCCGACCCGGTCAGCCGGGCTACCCTCGGCACGTCCCTCGCACGACGGAGTCAAAATGCAGGGCACCATCCCTTCAATACCTGCGTGATGCTACAGAAATGCAACGCATTCTTCAACTATACCCGACCAGTGGGGGGGACTGCGAAAAAGTCCGAAAACGGTCAAATACGCACGAGCACCTCGCCCGGACCTTTTTTCCTCTGCCGGAAGGAAAAGATCCCCGAAAAGGGTTGTTCATACTGCTGGGAGCCTGGGTGGGTTATTCGATCGCTCTAGGTTTTCTGAAAAAAGGTGTAACAACTGAACGCGCCCAAACCATCGCAAACAGGAGTGGTCAAGTTCAATGAACCGAAATAAAGGGTGGGTTTTTTCAAAAAGTTTGGTGGGCCGCCGGAGACCTAGGGGTTCCGCCGGACGACCAGCAAATAAAAAGTCCAAAATCCACTCCGTTAATTTCTTTACGGAAAAGAAATGGTGATGAAGAACCAGGGTTCAAGCCGAATGCACTCCCCGACCCGGGTCCTCACCCACCTTGTGCCTGATAAAAGTTTTTTCTTGGTGGTGGGTCTGGGGAGGTACACGTTGGTACCCGCCCGAGGGTGCTCACTTTTTCTTCTGACGCAGACGAACTACGGTAAGGTAAAAAAAGAAAAGAGGGGGTCCACGGGTGGGGGGGAAAAAGTGCCCTTGAGGACAAGGCAGGCCTGCCGCTCAAACGGCGAATCGTTACAAAAACCTTCAACAAACAGCCGGCCAAAAGCAACACCCTTAGGGCAGCCCCCTGCCCCCACCGGAAAAACCCCTTCAAATTTTGGCCACCCTTCTGTGCCGACCCGGCCCCCAAAGTGGAAAAGGTTGTCCAACAACGCGAAGCCAAAAAAATCACCGGCCTGGGATCAAACGGCGCGGCGATGCATGATGTGGCGGTGCCTTACCCATATTCAACGAACATCAAAGAGGAAAAGAAGTATTTACGAGAAAAACGGCAGGAAAGAGAACAAGTCTCGGGCGTGGATGAGACCTCCGATACTTCCCGGCCTTATTTAACAAAAAGTCAAGGGGGGGCGGGGCAGGTGCCGGTGTTCAACTTTTTTGGGCCCTGCTTTTGGCTGGGGCCTGTTTAGTTCTTGTTGGAATGGAACTTTGTGGATAAGGGAGAGAGCGCCTTGATTTTTGGGCAACATTGAGGGCGGCGTAGAAACTGTGTACACCTAACACTCCCTATTGACGAAGGAAACAAGCCTATTGGCAGAAAGAGGAAATCGAATGAAAAACTGATGGAGCAAAGGGGGGGGACCCGGTGGAGCTGGATGGGAAAGCGAAGACAAGACGGAAGGGAAAGCAAGATGATCCTCCGATCCCATCTAACCGAATCCAGCGGGACTCCAGGAGAAAAGGGAAAAATTGCAGAAGGATCGAAACCTACCACGGTGCGCTCACAAAGCTCCCTTGTCGAAAATTCCATCTCGCGTGGGTTCGGCTCACCGTAAATAATCTTAAAAAAAGTTTTTTTACAAAAAACCAGATCCAACGAAGGAAGGGAAGGAGTCAAAGCATACGGCCGAAAGAACAAAGGGGGGGAAAGGGAAGCTGGTTGCAGCTGCCCTGGCGTTGACGACAGTCAGAAAGGGGGAGCGAGTTTTGGGTTGGATCAGTGTACGTGCGAAGGGGTCAGGTTTGTACACACGCCCGGGGCCCGCGGGCCTTTTCCGTGCAAATACATTACTGAAAGGGGGGGACACAAAAAGGGGTACCGTCCAATCTAGGAAAGGCGTCTAGCCACAAAGGTTGTACACGCCAACGTGCCAGCACTTGTTCGGTCCCACCCACTCACAAATGGGATGCGGTGAAAACCTTCACTTAAGGTCTACCTCTTCAAAAAAAAGAAATCAAAAGAAAAACGAAAGCCCCGGAGCAACAGGTCATAGTGTCAACACGAGGAAAACGGACCACGGAAAGGGTGCGCAATTAAATGGCTAATCATTTGCGGGAAACAGGGGCCAACAAAAAGGGTTGAACAAAGAGTTCCGTCCACCGTGAAACTACTGCCAAAGAAGCCCGAAGATCGTCGTTAGAAGCGCGGTTCCGCACAAAAGGTAGCCGTGAAAAAGAAAACTTTGCGACACATCAGTCAGTCAGGTGGGAAGGGGGAAGGACGATGTGCAACCAGACGCGGGGGAAACTTGTGAAAGTAGTCACATGGGGGGGACCGATGATCGGGAACCCGCACTCAAAATAATCCAATTCCGAAATATTACCGTAATTAGTGGGGAAGACGATGGGACTACCAGAACTTATATCAAGCAAAAAACAACAAACTTTTATTAGGAAAAGAAAAAAAAGAGAGAGATAAGGGTCCCCCACAACATTCCCTTAAAGCTCCCTCTACTAAGTGCAGGGGATAGATCCTGGGGCGGGGGGTTGAAGAAGAATACCACGGAAAAAACACGCCATCTTAACTTGAAAACAGTGGGAAACCCAGGCGTCTGTTTGTGCAAGCCGAAGCGCGTTGTTTTACAAAGAAAGAGTGACGGAAGCTAAGACCAAATTTGAAAGGTCAAATCGGGCCAAGCCATAAAGGGCGTTGAAACGACCGAAAGCGAAACGACGAGGACTCGGCTTTTCCTTAATAAAGGGGGGTGTAAAAGGGGCCAACATGCAAAGAGGGGTTGGGGGGTTGCCATTCCGGATGCCTGGCAAGCCCAGACCTTCTACCGTGTCATTAGGGAACAAGAAAATACAAGGGGATAAAAGGGACCAGAACGGGTGAACACAAGGCGAGTTCAACAATCTTCAAAAAAGGGTTTGTCGGTGGCGGTTAAAGGGAGCAGTCTTTGAAAACGATGAAGAAAAAAAAAAAGACCAAAACATAACGTTCCGTCACGCAGCACCAGGTGAGGGGTGGAATTTTACAGAAAATTTTTTGGGGGCAAAGGAACGGAAACCAACGCTGTCAACCGCGGCCCGAGGACGGACGACGAGCGGGAAACGGGAAAAACAGGGGTGTTCACAGACTTTTCGAAAAAGGAAACAGCGGCCCCGTGACCTTCTTTAAAAAGTAACTTTAAAGAACCAAGGTTTCGCCTGCCCGTACGAAAAACAACCAAAAAACCACTCTAGACGGACTTGAGGTGAGAAAAAAAACAAAGGCAAAGGAGCAACCCAGCCCAGAAACGTAGGGCGTTTCCTAAGGGTTCTCTCCAGGAATAGTAGGTGGGGCAGACGGGGGATGTTTAACCAACATTCAAAGAAAAGCGTTACTGTTTTGACCTGAGAAATCAAGCGGGGGGGGGGGAGGAAAAAAATATAAGAGATCTGGAAGGGTAAGCAGGTCAGGGCATAGGAGACGAACCGTGTGGGATCTGATCAAGGACTCAATGCACCTCTAAGAGTGGAAGAAGGGGAAGGAAAGCAAAACTCCAAAAAAACTCTGAAAAACGCCGGTCGGCATAAATGGGACGGAGTCCGGAAACAAGGTCTTCGCCTTTAAAAATTTCCAAAGAAAAGGGGGAAAAAACAACCACGGGGGGGGAAAAGATGTTATTTAAAACATAGAAGATAACCTCGAGCACTCTCAGAACGGAAGAGTTCAAGGAACCAGGCGCCAAGAGCGTGTTTTTCAAAAGGGACGGGGTGGAAAAGACCAGGGTACGACCGAAGAAAAGCGCACCCATCAAATTCCCGCGACAGAGTTCAAAAAGTCGGGCCTATAAACCAAACAGTGTAAAGAAAAACAACCAGGACCGAAGAAAAGCAGGAACACAAGAAAAAAAACCACCGCCGAAAAAACGAAAAAACCGCGGACGAGAAGAAAAAAGTATCGCGGAAGGAAGCAAAAACGGCAGACAGGGCCCCCTGAGTACGGCCAGCCTCGTCAAGTCCTAAGGGAGTAGTAGTTGGACTCGAGGGGGGAAAAAGACAAAGACCAGCCACAAAATAATTGTCATCGACGCGCGCCGGTACCCGGGAATTTAGTGGGCAGGCAGGAAGTAATGTTGGGGGAACAAATGGGAACAAGCCAGTTAAGAAACGCAGGTGGGGGAAAGTTGCAGGTGGTGGGGACCGGGTGGGGACCTGGGGGGAAAGGCCACAGATCAGTTTTTTCAAGGTTGGTAGGCCGGCTTATAGGGAAGGGGGGAAAAATTCCTCCGTGATGATGGGTCCCCTTGGGGGGGGAAAGGAAAACGTAAAAAGCCCAAGCCAAAGTTGACCGGTGAAAACGAACGAAACTGGCGGGGACTTGGCCGGGTCCAACGAACCCAGTGAAAAAAAAACTGCGTTCTCAAGGAAAACACGACCCCCAATACCAAAAAGAACAAAGAAAAAAAGAAAGGGAAAAAAACCGTTGGGATAGAAACAGAAGGAATTGTTCGGGGGTTGGACAGTAACTCTTACTTTAAAAAATCTTATTACCAGCCTTCATCACCATCAGGATCTAAAAACACCTGCCCAATAAAAACGGAGGTGCGGCAAACAAACAAGGTTAATTTAGTTTGGGGCGGCTTCCTTCCACTTAAACCACTTTGAATTCTCAACAAACAGAGGAAAAAAAAAACAACCATGAGCCCCTCGACAGAGCACTCCCCGGGGTAATTTTGGTGAGAGTAGTAGGAGTTGGAACTTTTAAAAAAAACATGAAAAGAAGCAGTAGTACCCCAAACCATGCTTTTCCATACCTTTGTGACCTGAAAACTTGGTCGTCCAATGCTCTGTGTACCAGCGACAAGAACCAAAGGAGGGGAAGGGGTGAGTTCCCGGTTTCCTGGGTCGGGAGTGAAAAAAAGCACTACAAACGATTTGGGAATTCAAGACTGGAGGGGGTAAGCGTTTACAGGGAGGGAAATGGTAATCGACAGGGTCAACTGGGCCATATGGTCAGGGAAGGGGCAAGGGGAGAAAGAGTCTTCGGAAAAGAAGGGGGAAGTAAATCTTTCAGACCCAGGGCCACAACCGGTGATGGGTTGTGGGAGGCTGACTCGCCCCCAAAAAAAAATGTTAAATGGAACAAGGGAAAAAGAAAAAAAAAAAAACTTTCGGCATAAACCAAAGAAACCGTCCAAAAACAGGGGGGAGGAGGTTTGACCCGCGTGGGTTGAGTTCGGGGTTTGACGGGGAGGGCAGGGAATCGGCACAAAAGGAAGAACAACAACAAAGAACAGTGTCAGCTAAGAAAAGAAAACAAGGAAGGTTAAGGTTCATGGAAAAAAGGTCCCTTAAACTAGGAACCCCAGTTGAACTTTGAGCCTTCATAAAATGGGGCTGACTGTGGAAGGGGCGAAAAAGTGAGGGTCCAAAAAATTCCAAATTACATCCTGGATCAGTAAAGCAATTCGGTTCTACCGTGAAATGGCATGACACTTTGGAAAGCTATGTGGGGGGGGAAGATAAAGGGCGTGGGAACTCTCAGACAAGTCGGGGCTGTCTCTCCAATGAACATCAGTCACTACTTCTATAACTTCCAACGAGGGAGAGAACATGGGTGATAATAAAGATGATCCTTACAATATTCCTACTTGGTGGGGGTCGAGAGGACAACAGAGAAAAGAGAGAACAGGGCCCGGATTCGATGAAAGGGGCATGGGCGGGAAAAATTGGGGGGGAGAAAAACCTGTAATCGAAAGTGTGGAAAAGAAACGTGTTTGGGGGGAGGCAAAGACAACCTACTTTGTGGGCCGGCAGGGCCAAGCCCATTGAAAAGAACGCAGGAGGGGGAAGGGTTTCTTAGTAAAGGAAAAAAAAAAAGGACCAGAAAAAGGTGACGGGGGAAAGAAGGAGTTGCAGCTATCCCGGGGACTCATCATCCTCAGGGGACGGGAAGAAAGAAGAACTTTGGGGGTTGTGTGAGAAAAATATAAATGGCCGAAACGACCCCACATGAAGAAAAACTTCCACCAGAGTGTAGAACAAAGAAAGGAGGGAACCATCACCGAATCCGGAGACCAAAAGTCGAATAACAAAAAAAAAAAAGTAGGGGGGGAAAAGGGTGGATCCTCTTCATCCGCTCAGGGGAAGGAGACGGAGGGGAAAAAAAATATTCAAAATCCTTCCACGGACACGTGAGATTATCTCTGTGGGAAGGGGGGGGTAGAAAAAAAAAGAAAAAAAACACGGATGAGCCAAAACGTAGGGAGACAATTCCGTGGGGTGGTTCCGGGCTGAGAACCTTCAGGCACGAGAAAAACTCGGGGGGGGGGAGATAGGGGGGGAAAAAACGAGGGGGGGGAAATTGACGGGGGGGGGAGGGGTACCCGCCCAAGCGGGGGGAATAAGCAAGATGTCACAACGTTGAGATGAAACCCAGACTTGCTGGCGGATTGGCACGCGAAAGAGGGGGGAGGAAAAAAAGGGGGGTCGGGGGGGGGGGGGGTTCAGCAATCGTTTCGGCAAGAAAATGACAGTGTCTTTGCAAGATCCAGGGAGAAATGTGAAAAGGGGACACCAAGGGACCCGGCAGGTTGCCAGACGAGAAGGGTTATTTCTACAGCCTGGACCTGTCCCAGAGGCCGCACGCTGAAGAAATTATGGCTATGCAAAAACATCCGGGTGGCCCGGGGGAGCTGCCAACTCCAAGAAAAAGACCACTTGGGGGGGGGAAAAGGAGGGGGGGAGTAATCTAAAGCCAGGGAAAATAGAGTGGGGTCGAAAGGAAGGGTAAACAACCAGCACCAATCTCTCCCCTTCGAGGAACAGGGGGGACGAGGTAATGGCTGGGCTGTAAAAAGGCAGTGAAAATCGTACGTAGGTGATGAGGAAAAGTTTCACAACGGGAGAAAAGTTCGATTCACAAAAAAAAAAGAGGGGGGGGGGGGGGGGGGCTTTGGGGGGAAAAAAGAAACGACTGGAAAGACATAAAAAAGGACGAAAAAGGCCCCTTCTTTAGGAAATTCCTTTGGGGAAACCTGGGGGAAAGGTAAAAAGCAGGTTTTGGAGTTGGGGGGGGGGAAAAAAGGAATGGAAGGGGGGGAAATAGGGTTGGGGGGGTGACACTTAAAGGTTCTTTAAAAAAGGTTGCAAAACCTAGAAAGGGGTAATGGTGAAGCACAACGCACGACACCCTTGAGAAGGGGACAAAGAGCTTGTCAGATCTCTCGTAAAAAAAAAATAAAAAAGGGGGGGTAAAAAGGGGAAAAAGGAAAATAGAGGAGGAATGAAAATGGAAAAAAGTGACGTTGGACCCGTCCGACTTTGCCGTCAACAACAGGAGAAGGGGGGGGGGGTGGGGAAAAAAACTAGGGGGAGGTGAAAGAATTTCACAAACATAGGAAGATAAATCCAAAAAAAAAAAAAACAGATTCAGGTGGGAAGGGGGAAGACCAGGTCCGCCCAGGCAAGGAAAAACGTAGGAAAAAATGTGCTTCTGCGAAAGATTCTGGGGGGGGGAAACAACTTAACCAAAAGGGGGTGTGTAAAAAAGAGAAAACGGGACAGAGACGGGGGGGGAAGGGGCCCCTAGACATCCTCGAGTGGCAGGGAAGGTGTGGGAAAGGGCTCGAAAGGAAAAAGGGGGGGTCACAAAAGGGGGGGATATGGATTAGAGGCTTTGGGGGGAAAAGGGTCTCCATTTCTTACCGCGGGAGAAGGGGGAAGGGTAGGGGGGATACAAGGGAAGGGGCTGAAAAAAGTGTGGAGGGATTAGTGGGGGGGCCGTCTCGTGGGGACCAAAAAACCGCTTACTGGGGGGGTGAAAGTCGCAATATACGACTTGCAGCGGGTAGGCGGCTGCATGCAGGGGGGGACGCAGACAGACCTCGCGGAAAAAGGGTGGAAAGAACCCAGGGGGGAAGGAATCAACAACAGGATGACCGCGGGATAGTTCTCAGAAACAAAAGGAGT
>Ga0179591_1286314_pt1 | contig 10450 bp, 10 predicted proteins | sample CZOMad2_1_08_16f_FD_182891 | JGI IMG/M metagenome (GOLD analysis project Ga0179591, IMG submission 182891) | Vadose zone soil fungal communities from Angelo Coast Range Reserve, California, USA - CZOMad2_1_08_16fungal (PacBio error correction) | ecosystem: Environmental > Terrestrial > Soil >...
GCGCCAACGGGTGTATAGCCAGTGGGAAAAAAGTTCGTTTTTACGACTCAATCCTTAAGGCCGCCTATTTCCTCTAGCGGGAAGGTGAGGTAAAGGGAAGAAGCCGGAGAGCAGCTCGCTACCCAGCACTAGTACTGTTGGTGCGACGGGTCCATAGCGCAAAATCCCCCTGTCACTCGTTGTACATCAACTGGCTTTTATGAAAAGAACGTTGTAGGGGGACACGTGGAGTCATGCGCCGGCGACGCTAGGGAAGGTGAAGGAGAATGGGGCTAGAGAAAGGGGGAAAGCCGTCCCAACTCCACATCCGAAGCCGCTCAGGGTGATCCCGTCCGACGAAAACCCCGCTCAAGTTGGGCGCGATGTACTTGCGGGAATGCCGAGCGGGCTTGGCTGCAAGGGGATCGCGTGAAATGGAGGCGACCGGACTTCGAAAAAGCCGAACTCGCCGACGTACGACGAGTTAACCACGCCCGGAACTGCATTACTGTGGTGAAAGACCGAACTGCTCTCGCAAGGAGGAGGTCCTATGGGCTGGCATCCGCTCATCGGCTCGGGGGGGGGATGGTCATAAAATTAACCAGGAAGGCAGACGAGCGGTACGCGGCCCGTCCTCAGGGAAGGGCGTGGGAGGGAAAAAAAGGGCGGGTTGTCCGAATCCCACACTTTTTCACGTGGAAGGCCTCCTGGGTCACGATGCCCAGTCTTGGCACCAGGAGAGGGCGGGGGTGACGGGTGTTGCTTTTTCACACAGAGGAACAGGACTCTCTGAGGGGTACGATGAGATGGAGGGAGAACGCTGTCGCGGCCGAGAACCGGTTCGCTCAGGGGATCTCTGGAACTGAAAGGCCCACAGCAACCTAGGGGCCAGCAAAATGAGATCAATGGAAGGGGGGACCACCGGATGGCCCGACGGTAAAGATCGTGTGCAGCGCGTGCTTTGAAAAAAAGGGAGAGCACGACTCGTTCTCAAAAGGATGTACCCAAGGAAGGCAAGGGCTTTGGAGGTACCCCTGCTGAAGACGGCGTCTAGCCGGCGCCAGGACAGCTTCAGGGACGGGTGGGGAAGCATGATGTAGCATATAAGCTTACCTCCGTCCAGGCCTAGCACCCGGATAATTATCTCACTTCGCACCGGTGTTGCAAACCTCCCCCCAAAAAAAACTGGAGAAATATCAGAATGGCTCTTCTGCAATGCCGCCTGGATCGATTGTGCCTGCTTCCCAGTCTTAGAAGGATCAAGGGCACCTCTTTGCAGCGTTCTTGACTCTCCAACACTCTCACCGTCCTCAGGAGTGGCTCGTCGTGCACCTTGAGGGATGGTTGCCCGGGTGAAAGGTCGTTATGGGGGGGGGCTTGACTCGACCTTAGAATCCATGCACCCACACTGGCTCTCGATTGGGAGCGGCCGCGCGAGGCGGTATCCCGGAGAGAGGGAGTCGAGGAAGATTCCCACTCCTCTTCCTTGCCACCTCGTCCCTCTGTAGGGGCCCTCGGTCGCTCCCCGCATCACCTGCGTAAGCCCATAGGGCTCAAAAGCCAAAACAGTCTCGTGGAAAAGACAGGCCGATCCTCGCCAGATCGTAGAAGACTGGGGTGATCGCAGGGAGATCCGATGTTGTCCAGTGTCCCTTTGAACGAAACGGAGGGTTGGGAAAGACCTCAATGAAGACCTCACGTGGAGACGATCTCGCGTCGAAAACACGAAAAAAGCTCAAATCCTACTCCAGCCGAAAAACCTCGAGGGACGAACAGGCACCATCGGATTGTCGCAAGGAAGGAAGGAAACGGGCGATCGCATTCACAGCTCGACATCAACTTCCCTTCTTTACTAGCCACACATCCGGGAGCCCTAGGAACCAATAAGACTCGGCGCTGACTGGGTGAGCGCTCGTTCACCACTCCACGAGGGATTGCCGGTGGCTGATACGAGGACTCGATCTCGTTGGGAGGTACGCCGGCGACCATGACGTCCTTACCAATAAGAAAAGGATCTTCCACATAAAACTTTTGGCATGCTTGTCCGGTGCTTGACAGGCGGGGGGAGGGGAGCACACTCAAAGAAGGGGGGGACTCTAGGGGGGAAGTAATGCGTGGGTCCGCGGTGTCGGACTGCTCTTAAACTCTCCTCTACTGTAACAGCCCGCTGCAGGTGGCCTCGGTCCGTCCTCGTCAGAACTGTTCGGAGGAAGGGCTTTAATCTCTCAACACAGAAGATGAAGTACGACCGTGAAAAATAACGACCCAATGCCTGGAGACAACGAGGAAACTTGAAAGGCTGGCTAAGGAGAGGGACGCTCCTCATACGCTGACACCTCAGGCCAGCAAACGAACAAATGTGCGAAGTCTTCGAAAAAATCCAAAGAAGTGAGCACCGCAAGCGTCACCACCAAGCCGAAGGGAGCAAAGGTGGCACCGCCACTCTAGTAGTCAAAATCCTCGTACCTCACACCGTCTGAGTGGAAGGGTGCCAGGACCCGGCACTCAAAAAGTGGCGGCAAGGTCTTGGGAACAGACCCTGTAACCAGAGAAAAAAACACGAAACGAACGCTTATGGGGGTCAAAGTTCACTGTGACTCGAGGTTTGCTCGAAAGGGAAGCCTGGGGAAAAACGGTAGGTTTCGAGCGTAGAGGGAGCCAGCTCCGCTATCAATGCGGCGTACGAAAAAAGGCTCCCGATGATTGATTCGTCAGCCAGGTGGGAGTCTATGGCGGCAGATGGCGGCCGGCGAGTCGAGCTCGAAGAAGAAGCGAGGTCGCCCGTTGCGGTGAAAAGGAAGCTGTCAAAAAGACGTTCCATGTGAAAACCTACAGGGACACCGCGGCATGAAGACCTTGACAGCAGAAAAGAGAATACTCACGAGCATGCTCGGCGAAAGAGCTGCTCTGCAAAAAATGGTGTTGGCTTGAGCGCCAAAAGGCTCGATTGAAAGAGGGGGGGAGGCTGACAGGGCCGGTTCCGACAGGGCGAGGTAGAACTTACCTAGAGTGGGAAATTAGGACGATCGACTCGGAACCGCGCCAGAAGCACCTCAATTTCGGCTCTTTTGGGGCCACATATTTTCAAGACCGCGGTTGGAAAGGTACGGGAACAGGAAGCACCCGCGTAGTCAAGGTCATCGGCGAAACAAAGAGAAAAATTCCTACAAGAACGCCGTCCGTGAAAATTGTATTTATAAGCCCGGTAACCAAGCATGGAGGGATCTTTTCTAATGGAGGCAGTGACGACGCAAAGGAACCGCGCGCAGCGATCATCAGGGGTGGGCTGACTCAAAGAACGCCTCTCCGGTTTCTTGGGACTGTTATTCAAGGCAATCCCGCTGTGGCGACAACACCGTGGAAGGGAGTCATCTGCATCCGGGCTCGCGTCATTCCTGCCGGCGTATCCCGGGATCAGCGACGCTGCACCAGGAAAAGACCTCGGAGAAGGGGGAAGACTTCCTTCAGAGGAGGTCGTCGCCGAACTCCAGAGCGCCGTCTAAAGGGAAAGCTGGGAGGTAGAGCGAAAACGAGGGGAAAATAGAGTGCTGATCGCCGGAAAGCACGCTCGGCACGGACTCCCGGTCGGCCGGGAAAGCGGCAAGCTTTTCAGAATCTCGTCTTGATCCGGGGAGTGAGCCCGGGAAGTGACATGAATCAAAGGAGGCGACACACGGAAGAAGTCAAAGAGCTTCAAAGCAATGTCATCGGGCTAAAGATCATCATCTCTGGGGGTGTGAACCAAGAGCCCCGGATCACGACTACCACGCGGTGGCCCAGACCGTGGCTCGGAAGAGCTCCATCCCGTGGCAAAGGGAAAGGTGGAGACGAAAACAAGCCGACAATTTCTCCTAGGTAGGAAAAAACTTACATTGCTCGCCGGTCAGGTAAGTACATAGTGAAACGAGGAGACGATTCCGTCTTCCAGCTACCTCGCGGGGAAAAGAGGTGCGAGAAGGGAAAGGTTTCGGCGTCATGCAGGGCGGGTCGAAAAAAATGTAATGCTTCTTCGATTCTAAAACTGAACTCTAATCTGAGGGGAGCGGGAGAGAACCTGAAAGGAATCCACCTCACCGAGGGTCAGAATGAAACTCAGGGAGGAAGTTCAAGCAGAGATCCTATCTGCTCTAATGGAAAGGGTCTACCCTTGTTCTGGTACTGTACCGGCTGCTGGAATTTCCCCGATAAGACGTGAGAGGCTTTCGCCTGCTCAGTTCGGGACTGAGAAAAGGCGGAGCAAGGGAAGCAGCGAGGGTGAAATATGGGAACTGGGGACCGTAATAGGTATGGACACACCTTACACCAACGCCCTTACAGATAGTCTCTATCTGAGCAACTTGGGTCTTCCCCTTCCGAAGCACGGCGAGACGAAGGAAAGGGGGGATGGCGGCGTTGGTCGTAAGCAACAGCAAGATACGCGGTCCCAGGTACCCCGGGAAATCGGGTTCATCTCTCTCCAAAGGAGTATTTCACCGCTGTCAAAGGGTGAGCGGGCGCGTACTGGGTGCGGTTGGCCTTGAACCAAGACTTCTTCGTCCACGCTAGGTCAAATTCCCAGCTTCGGGGGGCGGGGAAGGGGCCGGAAGGAACTCGAAACTCTGGTACCGTTGGTGACGACGTGTAAATCGTGCCGAAAACCGGTCCATGTGAGTGTAACTCGGATGCAGGGGGACCGAATGTAGGTTTATTCCGTTTGTGCATAAACTAAACTGCTCTGCGACAGGCCGAGAAGTAGCGGCATCGCTATGAGCCAAGCAAGGTCCAGGAAAGACCCACACATCCTTTCGAGCGCATGGGCTTGGCGAAATATCTTCACCTCAGAGCTTACCCCGGTTGGAGTTTTAGGGCTGGAAGGAGCACGGGGGGGGGGGGGGGGGGGATGAGTAGGGCTTTGATCGGTCAGGTCCTAGGCCAATCATCTTTCGTCCCGTTCCCGAGCGACGCCCATTGAAAAAGACGATCTGCCCTCCCGTGAAAGTTCGGACAAGGAAGCTCGCGGAGATCTCGGGGAAGTAGCTCTTTACGGCGCGGCAACGTATGAGAAACATATGCCCTTACCGTAACTTTCGCTCGGCGTTAATCCGACAAGTCTACTTCCGGGAGGAAGCCACCCGGGACGTCGGGGGGGAAGGAGGTCGAGCACATCCCGTTGCGGAGGGTATGGGCCCGAATTTGTCCACGAAACCAAATTTCTTTTCACGCAGAGGTCGTCGTGACAGGGGCTTCTTGAAAAAAGTTCACACACCTAAAGGACGCGCTCTCCTTGGTAGGACGATGAATTGACTTTGTCGGAGTCGTGGGAAAGGACGGTTGCCCTTGGTCTTCATGACGGGCCAGGAAATCACAAAAGGGGGGGGACGATCTCATGAATGGACATCTCCCTACGCCCCGATTTAGGTGGCGAAAGGACTCGTTGTCCGGTCGGATCAGAAGGCGTTCTCGCTAAAAGTGTGGGGGAGAAATCCGGGAGTAAACCTTTGTAGCCGTACTACGCGACGACGAATAGCCCTTCTTCAGCCCTTTCGGGCATCTGCTTCCTGAGTGCCGGGAATAATGAAGTGAGGGAAAAAAAGCCACTAACTCAGCCTGATCACTATTCATATCAGATGGACCTGTTTTGTAAACGCAAGCGGTTCCTGATTGAGAAAAGGAACCATAATTCTGGGGGAGAGGAGGGGGGGGCTCCTTCTTCCTGAATTGCTCTCTGAAGCTTATGCTGCTTCACTTTGTCCAAGTAGACTTCCACGATCTCCACCGCGGGTGGCCGACAGCGGGGCGGCTCATCCAATAAGAGTCACCGGAGGACGTTCTCTCGTCTGCTGAGCTTGTCCGGACCTTCCTGGGGGTTAACCCGGTCAAGAAATGACCGGACCACAAGCGGACTTGTCCATCTTGTCGCAAACAAGGGCCCTCGCGCCAGGGGGGCGGTCCCGGGGAGAGTCGAGGTCCGCCGGTCTTAGACGACCTCCTCCTGCAAGGACCTCGTCCCAGTCTTAACATGCCTCGTAACGCTCGCCTCGAGCCGAGGGGTACTCAAGACAAACTCGCGTCAAGAGTCGCTCCGAGCAATGATCGTGATAGGAGCGATCTCGTCAGTTTCTGCAGCCGCGGTGGGTCAAGCTCCGGGGACCAAAGAACTGAGGTACAGCTACTCCTTCCCTCCAAGGTCTCGTCGTCTGCAGATTCCGGCACTATCGAAGGCTAAATCAGTCACCCAACCTCGCGCATTGAAGAAAAACGTCACTCTATAGGGGTAGGGGAAAAGAGCCGCAAAAGCCTCCGTCGTCTACCGCTCCTTAACGCGAAGAACATTCACGCCAAGGGCTGACGTTAGATACACCCACAGACCGCGAGGCCGGAAGGGGGAAAAAGTTGTAGTGGGGGACCGTAGGATAAGGTTGACATCGGGGCAGAAGCTTGATGTCGGGTGGCGATAACCGACTGATCTGCCGGTAGGGAGGTACGAAGGGGGGGAAAGGTTGAGGATTCCTAACCCGAACTTTACCGGCCACCCTGGGCCGCTCCACGGTCGGGGTTTGGGTTGGGGGGGGGGAGGTGAACGAGGGGGAGGAGACTCAAACCCGGTGGGCTTAGGCCTGGACGTCTTCCTTCGCCTGGACTCGCTACGTCTCCTAGCGGCCTGTGCTTAGGGGGGGGGTCGCGGGGGGGTGTGGGGGGTGGCATTGTCCTTTATTTGGCGTGTCGCCTCGGGAAGACGGGTAGTAGCAGGGAAGAAAGCGAAACAAAAAAAAAAGGGGGGGAGTTGAGGAAATATATAGATACCGATTTCGATACCCCTGCTGCGAGGCGACTACCTATTGATGCCGCGGCTCCGAACGAAATGGGGCGCTAGTGGACTCCTTCACCTGCTTACAACGGGAACTCCTCCAACAAAACTTTCTTATTCTGACTTCATAACCCCCTCATGTAAAAACGCAAGCAACAACCAACAGGAAGGGGGTGTCTCTCAGGGTCGTGGGGGAAAGACTTCCGTTCTAGCCCTGAAAAAATCACCTGAACGAATTCAGATCGATTAGGGACTTATCGTCCATTCCTAGCTGGAGGAAAAGTTCAGGATCAAAAGATACTAAGGAAGGACCAATATCCCTCCTATACCCTATTGCTTCAATTTCTAAGACGGAGTTGGTGGGTAAGCAGAAAACCGTTGGGATCCGGAGGGCCGGATACGAGAGGCGCTGTAGTTCGTCCACAATCTCCGAATGCTTTGAGTTCATAACGAAAAAGGGTGACTTTCTTATTGCGGGGATCTTCCGGAAAAGTGCTCGCTACTACGAGCGAGTCTAGCTGGAGTGAAAATTATGAAGGTTCAACCTAAGGGTACAGGGGGGGCGGACACTGGGCAACAACCGGCTCCGACGCCTCGCAATCGAATATCTACAATCTTCGCTACCGAAGCATCTGGTCCTTTCGTCGCAAAAGGGGGTGCTTTGACGGGGGGAGACAAGGGCAAGAGGATCGACGACTGTGACCGGGTCTGGCAGTATTTGGGATCGGAGCATCACTAGAAGAAGGGTCTGATAAACATGCCGCCGAGGAGACGCCGTCCTCGGTAGATGGGGGGGGGGGTGTCTACAAAAGAGACCGCGGTGGTCCATGTCAGGAGCAAGCCTCTCCCGGCAGAATTCGAAAAAGCTCAATTTGACTAAAAACCCCTGCTTCAGAGGTGCCCGAGTGCTGGTGATGAACCGCCCGCTGTTAACAAAAGGGCGTTGCTGAAGGGTGGGGGGGGCATGTGAAACACCTAATCCTAGAAGCGAGCATTCCAGTTCTAAAACATTTCTCAGACGGTCGGTGGGGGAGGTTATCTTAGCAGTCCCTTCACTTTTGCAGAAGCGGGAGAGGATCCCAATCGTTTCATTCTGCAGTCCTTCACTGTTCTACTCAGCTCTCAAGTTCAGGACGCGCGCCCGGCGCCGGAAGAATACGGGGCGTAGGCTGATGGCTTCCCTGTCGATCCTCTTGGGTCTGTACACTCTTGTACTAACTCTCCGTGGATAGCAGACGTAAAACTAAAGAGCCACAGCGACTGAAAGGGGGGATCCGGGTGAGCGGGACAAGCGTTTCTTAAGAAACTTTCCGTAGGCTTGGGGGGGCCAAATCGGAATAAAGAGCTACACCTTCAGGCACTCTTCCCTAACGCACAGGGCAAGGTTCATCTCGCCATAAAAATCACGGTCCGGGAGGGGGGAAACAGGGAAAAGGAACGGAATCACGACGACCCAGCATTGAAAAGTGTCATCTTTCGCCATAGGCCACTGAAGGAATTATTTTATAGAAAGCGGACAAAAGAAGAACTTTGGCTTCACGCAAGACGGGGGGGGGGGGGTAGCACTCATGTCCCAGGCCGTTATTGACGAGAAAATGAACGCCCACCGAGAAGACGTAACCACAGCGGCAGAATACCTCGACGAAAAAGATCTCAAGTGGCGAAGCAGTCGGAAACTTCTGCAAGGTCGGTCTTGTTCCAAGCTGTCTCTATGAGGCTCGAATCTGAGACGGGAGAGGTGCGCTACCATGGGAAAACAGGAGGGTCAACCAAAAAAAGACCGCTGAGGCCCTCAATTCCATGCGTTCAACTGGCTCCGTATCTGCGCGGGGCCCTGGAAGCCACGGATGGGGTGAGGTCGGGAAAGCTGCTGTCCGGCGAAAGGGGAGTCGGACTGAAGCTCGCCGGCGATCAAGAAACGGCAACCTACACTGGTCGTCCGAGCAGGGATCCACGAGAATCGCATGGACCGGGTGTACGGCAGAATGGACATCACCGGACGTACCAAACGCCCGTACGACGAAAAAGGGAGAGGAAAAACGGTCTCACTCTTCCTTCCGCATTACTAGAACGAGAAAGGGGCTTTGGAATAAGGGATCCAATTCCATCAACAAGGGTCGCGGTAAGAGGGGGACCCAAGGTGCCAGTCGGTCATCAGATCACACAAACAACTTGATTGGTCTGACTCGACTACCGTAGAAAAGGCTTACTTCTTGCTTGTAGGTCGTACTCCCATCCTAGCGCCACGCCTAGTTCCCTCGTAGCAGGCGCGGAAGGTTAAAGAGCAGGAGTCAGTCTCGCTCCCTCCTCGGAGGGGGGGGAGGGGGGGGGGGAACTACAGTGGACCGAGGAAAAACTTTAAATGGATCGTTGAACAGAGATAGACCTAAGTGGTGCCGTTGCCGATGCGCCGGCATACCGGAGAAGTCGCGGGAGAAAACGGAAGGCGATCGACACATCCGTTTCCAGAACTACATCAATCCGACTAAATCTCAAGGTGAGAGCGCCTATCGGGCATAAAAGTCAAGCGGCGGCGCGTGTTGAGATGCACGAGCGGCTTCTGCATTGAGCGGTCAAGGTCGGCAACCCCATCATCTTTCTGAAAAAAGCCTGCCTCGAAGGACGAGCCTGGGAATACTATATGGACAGCCGGGAAAGGCATGACGTTGTCTAGCCGAACCCTCGCACAGCCGGCGGACTCGCTCCGAAAAAACGGGAAGGGTCTTCTCGGGGTAAAAAAAATCAGATGTCCGACGGACCGGCCTCGCAGGAAGCTGCGCACGTCCAGCTGGCGGAAAAACAGGGCTGGGCGGTCGATCACATCACCGTATGGGCTGGTCATGCCACCGTCTAACAGCGCTGGTCGTCGGGGAGGACGGTGCTTCTTTGAACAGACAACGAACCGAAAAGGGGGGAGTTCCGGGGGGGGAAGGAAAATTGAAGGGCGCCTCGGGAAACCTGGAAAGTCAACCTGGAGTTTCATGGACGCCACGGGGCATCACGCCACCTAAGGCCAGCGAGAATCGAAACTTGTCCGCACCCCGAAGACGGGCCAAGATGTCATCCAGATGTTGTCCGGGGTCGAAAAAAGCGGTCGAGGAGTGCAAGGAGACGCCGTCGCTAAAAAACGGGTCCGGACGACTACGCCAGTTGACGAGGGCCCTTCTTCGGGCCGTCGAGCGCGACGGTGCCATGATGTCTCCGGACCGGCCGCCGGAGCCTCCTATCACAGAAGAGGATCTCCTGAGCGGTGGAGGCCCCCAGGGGGGAGGGGGTCAAGTCAAAAACCCCAGACCCGGTGCTAACTGTTCTCCGTCTCAGCTGATGTCAAAAAATTCGGATTCGTGCTGAGTCCTTGGCTCTCGATTCATCAAAAACACGCTTGGTGCCGGCAGGGTTAATCACCACTAGTACACCGATGGCAAAACAGGCGTTCGCACGGATGTTGAGCTTGACTTGTGAAAGATTGCCGTGAGCCTACAGTCCTCCGACCACCGTGGGAAATCGTCGCACACAAAGCCCACGGAACTTGCGGCGCGGCGGGAGAGGCAGTCGCCGCGGACACTCGTCGCTCATCCAACATGAAGTTTCGACCGAGGCGAGGCGTAACAGGCCTGGAGGGGAGACCCTCTCAAGCGAGCCCGCCAAGGGGGAAGCTCAAGCCACACCTGCGAGGGCTAGACG
>Ga0179591_1292200_pt1 | contig 10449 bp, 7 predicted proteins | sample CZOMad2_1_08_16f_FD_182891 | JGI IMG/M metagenome (GOLD analysis project Ga0179591, IMG submission 182891) | Vadose zone soil fungal communities from Angelo Coast Range Reserve, California, USA - CZOMad2_1_08_16fungal (PacBio error correction) | ecosystem: Environmental > Terrestrial > Soil >...
CGCGCAGCGGAAAAGATCGTTAGGGAAAAACATCCTAAGAGGAAATCCTCAAAAAAATCGTGGGGACCAGAGGGAACTCTTTCGGGCCGGCACACGCATCAGGAACTTTGTAAGAGGAGGGAAAAACTCTCAGACAGGAAAAGTCTTCGGGGGAGAGAATAATCGACGATCGGGGATCGATAGAAAACCGTGGGGACACAAAATCTTTAAGTGCTCTGAAATTGGGGGGAAAAAAGTTGGAAAAAGAGAAAGGGTTTGGTAAATGATTGGAGAAGAAATTTGGGGAAAGTGACCGCAAACGGCTTTTACGGGTTTGGTAGAGTCCTCTCTCAAACGATTTCAGTTTGGAAAGGGACGTGGAGGGGCGGGAAAAGGTGACGTCCGGAGAAAAAAGAGAGAAGGGGCTAAAGGGACCGTGAACGAAAAGTCTCGGGCACGATAGTCGGGACAGGGAGGGCGCCAAGATCTAAAAGGGAGTTAAGAACTCATAGGCGGGAAACTCCGAAGGAGGGGAGATCTCGATCATGAAAAGTTGTCTACAACTTCACGAGTAGTGAAAAAGGTCTGGGGGGAATTCCAGAGAAGGGGGGAAGAGGGGGACCGGATCTCTGTCTGCGGAAAAGGGGCCTGCAAAATACGTGAGGAAAATTCAAAACCACTAGAACAATGTTCCTCTGACGTCGCCAGGAGGAGACAGAGCTGCAGAGGGGTCTGACAGTCAAAAGTGAAGAGTCAAAAGGATCAAGAGATTTAACTAGGGCGTGATTTCAGAGGGGAAGGCTTTCGCTCAAGTTGCCAACCTCCCTACCACTTGGGAAACCGGAGAATTCCTATGGAGGAGGGGAACGACTGAGACTAGGGGGAACTCCTCAGACCAAACCACGGGGAAGGCTGCTGAGTGAAAGCTTCACGAGGGTACTGGACTAGCTCTGAACAGCGAGAATTGACCGTGAGAAAACCACGAAGAACGAAACTAGGTCAATCAGAGGAAAAGGGTCTTGAGAGGAGAGGTAGAAAATTCCTCAACTCGTTGAAATACTACCCTCTTTAAAAACCAGCGGTAATGAGACTCTGGAAGGAGGAGTCTAATGCGGGGAGGAAGGTTGAAAGGGTATCCTCCTATACCGTCGGGAAAAAGGATCAGGGAAGGAGGGGAACTGCGAAAAAAGCTTTTGACGCGGGCGACCTTCAATGCCGTAACATCGACAAGGATGGGCAGGGAGGGTCGGGAAGCTGGAGGGTTGGCTTCCACCCTCTTTTGCAAGCACAGTAAGGGGCAACGTCGAAAAGATGACTCGATCGCCAGGAGGCCGTCACTTTTACGGGGCGCCACGCACTGATGCATCGGGCGGTGTGGTCTCAAGGCAACAGCGGAGGGGATGAAGGGTGGTTCGGGGTCCCTATCAACCCCCCCCCTAGAGAAAGGAGGATTAGGAGAGGAGAGCGAAAATGCCGGGATTTTATCGTTTACCACCGTGCCGATGCCAGCGAAAGTTTCTAACGAAGGAAGACTAAGGAGAAAACCTTTCACGAGAAAAATAAGAAGAGCCGACAGGGGATTAAAGGAATACCCGCCAGGGGGTCGCAACCTCCAATTTTGTCAGGCCGCGTGTTCGATATAGACCTATAACGTGAGATCAAGTTGGCCGGTAGTAAGACTTGTCAATAAATTTCAAGAGATCAGAGCGATAAGACTTATTTAATCGAGAAAGTTGAATTTCTCGGTGCTACAGTTCAACAGGGTTTGGGGGGGGGAAGGACTCATGAAAAAAATCTTCCCTGAGGACGGAGGGTGTAAGGAGTCCAAGCGAGGGCAAGAAAACATGTTGACAGGAAGACGTTTCACTGTGAGAAGAAAGCCGCTTTGAAAGATGGAAAGTTTTGTAAGGGTCTCATGAAAAAGGTCATGAGGGGAGCTGCCTCAAAGGGGTCAAAGGAGACTCTTAAGTCAACTAGGCCGGAAGAGGGAGAAGAGGGGGTTGTCTGCGCAAGAAAGAAGCTTTTCAAGTCCTAGCATAGAGTGGGAAATTGCTGTTCCCTGAAGAGCCTGCGGGAGAACGCGTCCCCGAAAAAAAAGGGTAAAAAAATAGATGAGGATCGAAGGAAGTTGTCTCCCAACTCCCAAGTCGAGCCGAGTGAAGAGGAGAAGGGGAGTTGACAGAGGGAAGGATTGATTCGGTGGCGACGCTAAACTTTGGTGAAGGAAAGGGCCAATCGGAAACTAAATACTTGCCGTCAGGCTGCCATTACACGACGTGCGATTGTGCGATAGGGAAGAACACTTTGGGTATCTAAAGAAGGGGGGAACGAGCTGGTAGCGGGGCTGATGGTAGGAAAAGTTTGGAGTTAGGGGGGGTGCTTCTGGAAGTCCAATTGACCCAAAAAAGGATAGTGAAGAGAAGAAGGTCCCATTTCGCTTGAGGCCTCCTGGAGGAAACTCCCAAAGCAAACGTTTTCACAGGGAGAAACTTAATCTTTGAGAGGATCCGCAACCGCGTCCACAGGGGAGGGAAGTGGGCAGGGGGAAAGGATACTTCCCCACCAACCTTTACCAAAAACGTCATACGTCCGGGGGCCCTAATAAATCTCCGATTGAAGGGGGGAAAGGGTATCTTTCGAAAAGGAGCATATCCTAGCGAGATGTTTTGTAAAGAAAGGGACACTAAATAAAAAGAACTGGAGATGGGTCCGCAAGAGGGAACACGATCTGGGAGAGAGTAAACGGACATGGGCGGGGTTTCTGCTGGTCGTGTGAGGAACGACCTTACCAAGGGTCGAAAGACAGAGAGGGAGGCACTGGAAAAGGTCACCAGCCGCTATTTGATTTCAAGGTGAGTATAGAACAACAACAACGAAAAGAGGGGGGGTGGTAAATTAACACACTCAAGGAGGCTCATGCTCAACGTACAAAGAAGGGGGACGTGGGGATCCTGGGGGGAACGCGTCTTGAAAAATACAGCAGAGAGTACCAAAGAGAACGCACATAAGAGAACCAAGCTCTCAGGGGGTCTGAAAAGATCTGTCATGTCTTTCCGTGACTGTCTATCAAAGAGTAGAGTACGGTCAGGGGGTATAACTAGAATTAAAGGGGTTCACTCTGAAAGATGTTCGGACCTTTGCACCCAGACTTAGGAAAAAAAAAAAGGGGGGTGAGTTAGGGTGGTCATTAAGATAGAACCGCAACAAAGAACGGGGTGCGTGTTGACGGGTGTCGGGCGAGATCAACGAGGTTTGGGCAGGGGGTCACACGTTGCTGGGCGAAGGGGGACGACAGTGGAAAAAGAGTGCTGGCCATGGAAGGGAAGGACACGTCTCAGGGAAATCATCTGGTTGGGGGGAGGGTCCCGGCCGGCACCAAAAAAAAACGGCGGACCTAGCTTGGCACGAAAAGGAGAGGCTGGGTCAAAAGTGGGTCGATCTGCTCGATCAGAACGTGGAGACAAGCACCTCAAGGAGGAACGAGGGTGGGGGGGGAAAACAGCCGATAAGAGAAAAAACTGACAAGATGCGTGAGACTTGGGAAGGTCAAGGAAAAGAATTTTAGCGGCCACCACGAACTGACGTGAAACTCGGCGCCGGGGGCCGAGCGGGAAAAGTTGGAAAAAGAGTAGAACAGACTATCAACCGCGACCGAGTCTTTTACCAGTGCGCGGCGTGATTTCTGGGAAAAAAGAATTTCTAAATTCTCTTCAACTGGCACGAAAAAGGGGACTGTCAGGGGAAAAAGACCATGAAGAACGACTCTCTAGGAGGGGCACGCTCTCGTTAGGGATCAGACAACAACCAGGTGCGTAGGGGGATGAAGAGCTTCGCAATTCTGCGACAGAGAGGGGCTCAAGAGACATGAGGATAACCAACGGGCACCTAGACAAAAGGCGACACATCGAGATCGCGGGGACGTAAGAAGCAACCGACCAGTGTAAGAGTGCATCCCGACTCACAGGGGGGAATAAGAGGACCGGGCGGTCAGTGCCGGAAGCAGAAGACGGCTCGCGAATGCGTGGTCCTACTGAAAGGAAGGGGCCTCCGAGAAAAAACTAGTCAAATAAGATCAAAAGGAACGGCGCGGGGCAAAAAAGGGGGAGAGATTCATAACAAAGGGGAGTGTCGAAATCGACAAGGGATCGTCTCGATCGGCGCCTCTTACCAAAGTAGCGGGCATTCATTGGACAAGAACCGAAAAGGGGACAGACCAGTCACCGGGGTTCGTGAAAGAGGGTCTCCAATGACGGCAGCACGGTGGGAAATTCTTTAAAAAGAAGCTCGGGAGGTAGCAACATATCAAATAGGAGGAGGTCGAAAAAAAACGCCAATCTCAAGCAACGTATTATTAGGTAGAGAGCTCGGGAAAACGGAATTCAGGCGCGGAAATTGCCGGGCTCAGCAGGTTGGTGAGCCCCAACCGAGATTCCATCAGAAAGACCGTCAAACCTTGACCGTGAAAAAAATTCAAAGAATATCTTGAGACATTGACGTTGGTCGGAAGTTCATGGGATAACAAAGTGTGTTGAGTCTCCTTTTTGGGAAGAAAAAGGGGCAAAGACCGATCGAGTCAAGAATGGTCGAGGGAGGGTCAGACCTCTTATAGCTGTGCTTAACCGAGCGCAAAATTTGGGGGGGCGATACTCCAGGGGGATAAGATCGACTGTTTAATAAGGGGGTATAGCGCGTAGACAGTCCCGCTTGCCAGTCGACAACTCGTTATAGGAGCGTAACTGTCTCAGGCTTCCCGGCATTGGAAAGTGAAGGAGGTATTCCCCTAGGGTTAGTAATATTACCGATGGACCATTGTTCACCGTGCACTCGGGATCCCAGGAGCCTTGTCAAGGGGGGGTTGTTAGACGGTCTCAGAAGTCATGATCGGCTTGTCGCAGAGCAAAGCCATTACTTGAAGGGGGGAAAAAAAAAACCTCTGAGGCAACGGGCGACTCTGTGGGGGGTCGGGCGACTAACGTCAGATCAGGGAACGTTCCTCCTGAGGAGTACGCCGGCGTCAGTTTTCCGGGCCGGGGGACCGGGGAGCGGCAGACCATAAACCCTCACGCGGCCGGGGTAACGAAGGAAAAATAGCGTTCCGTGGGAGAACACTTTGGAAACGATCGGAAGTCGAAAGTGTACAGGCTCCTAGTTAATTCCAGTAGTGGGGGGATGGGGGAAATAGGGTTTTCCGAAAGGACACGGCTGCACATCCGCCGAGAAGCGTCAGTGGCCTTAAGGTTGGGATCCGGAAATTTCTAGGAAGCGATCTGTTCAAATTGTTCGAAACGTTGACGAGCGAGCAACCGACCCAGGAAAGGTGTTGCACCGAAGTATGCTTTTAAAACAGCACCGCCAGGTTTTTTAAGGTGAGAGTGGTGTTCCTGCGTTGGGACATACCTGGGTTAGGCACGAAGGGCAGTTCAAAACCAGGGAGCGGCGGGGGGGGGGTGACTTTCTGGGCGGTCGTCACTGAAAGCGCCCCAGCAACGTGTGTCGACCTTACAACATCGGGTAGATGCGCCTAGGATAGGGGCCCACCGAGTACAAATCGTGGAGGAAAGGAAGTGTTGGTGGTCTGTGAAGGGTAGCCTTCCCCCCGCCAGGTAAAATTCCGCCCAAGTGAATTCAGGGCCATCCAGATAACAAATCTCCGGTGCAACACGACGGGTCCCTTGATCTCCGAAATCGCTAGACCGGGGGTTTAATACCTTCAATATACTGGGAGGAAAAGTTGAGCTGGGGGGGGAAGCGTGCCACAAATCTTTTCTGGTAAAGTCTACACTTTGAAGGGGGGGCGATCTGGTATTTCAAAGTCTTTAACCTCTCAGTCTTTTCGGGCCCTCAAAAAATGGGGGGCGTCCGCTGTGATGTAGCAGCCGCCTTATTTTCAGGAATCGAGCTCAACAAAAAAACGGGAGAGATCGGCCTTCAATAGAGCTTCATTCCGAGATCTAAGACCTGGCCGCAAGCTCTTGAGAGAGCGTGTATCTGCGTGAAGGAAATAAGGGTGAGCCGCAAAGAAAACGTCTCCAGAAGAAAAGCACGCTCGGGTCATGAGGACTCCTCAGGGGAGAAGACCCCTTAGTTACGGATAACCACATCTAGGAGGGGGGTATCGGGCAAGAGGACCGTTCACAGGGCTCTGGAAAAAGGGACTCTGGCTTGTTTAACCATTGGGTATGGGAAAATTTCTTGTGGGATAGTGGAAAGGGGGTCAAAAGTACGGTACTCGGTGAGGAAAATCCTCGATCTCAGGATTTCTTTGATGTTGAGGGTGTTCTCGTTGCCGTTGAAAAAAAGCAGGGAAACGAGGCCTCGTGGAATGAAGGTGAACGGTCAACTGCAGGGGAGCCGAATCAGAAGTGTTGCCAGGTCTGCGGAGGAAAAAGAGAACACACTCTCAACTGGCACCAACCGAGAATCATGAGGGAGACCATCTCGATTCCGATGGATAAAAGACTTGCGAATGAAAGGAATCTGAAAGGTGACCTCTCGCACTCAAACTGTGCATTTTGTCAGAAGACTATAATCACCGAAGAACAGGCCTGCTGCTGTCGAGTTGGGGAAGTACCGGAAAATAAAGTTGGGGTCCAAAAGAGCAACGCCTGGTAACCAGAAGAAACTCGGCGCCGGCGGGGGATCGGCGGATGGCAACGGTTAATGTCTAGAAAAAAACTCCGATGCGTTACCTTGGTGTTAGGGAGCGGGCGGGACAGCTGGCACTATTGACGCGTCGATTCCTATAAGGGACGACGAGCGACGCCGAGGGGATTTAAGAGAACAAAAGTTCGCGTGCGGAGGGGGCCTGCATCGAGGTAACGTCACCTTAAAGATCATGGAGGAAAACTGCTAACCGCGAGATTAAAGGGGAGTCTACAGAAGTTCTGACAAAGGAGAAAAGGAGCTTTCTTCAAATCGTTCCACCAGGCGGCGTACAATTGATCTTAATCCTCTTCAAGAAACCGTTGGGTACCCTAGACTTCCGAAAAAGAGAGAAAGAGCTGCAGAGGAAATGCGATAAAAAGTTGAAACCGGTGACTGTCGCCCCGCGCGACAAATCTCAAAATCTGAGCTCGGCGGTCGCTGCAAGGGAAAATAGGGGAAGGAGGTACTAAAAGAATGGGAATCGAAACACTTGCTCTTAGAGGTCTAACGGCGGAAAAGAATTCGGGAAGGGACACCCTCAAACCTTCATCCGCAAAGTAAAAAGGTCTTCAAAAAAGACTGGGCACGATCGCGCAATCGAGTACACGGGGGATCTGGGGCGCCAATCTTGCATCGGGGGGCTAACTAAAAGGCATGCTTCTCGGGGGAGGGGATCCGCGCGATCAGAAAACAACAACCACAGAAAGAAAGTGATTAATAAAATAGGAAGAATCGGGAGTAAGTTCCCCGGAAAGAGAAAAGTGCCGCGCTTGGGGGAGGGGGGGGGGAAACCCACTTAAAACGATAAAAAAACTTTGCGCCCGAAGGTCAGGGGTAATGGCGACTAGGGGTAAAAAATACTTTCTACATTGACGTTTGGTCACCGTCAGAGTGCATGGTGAACGCACCGCCGAAGACTGGGTGAAGAGGTTCCGGGGCTCGCCCGAGAGGTTCGAGGGTCCCCTGCGTAAAACGGTGCTGACAAGGTCAAACGTGGCAAGAAGCCCGCCGAGCCGAAGCGAATGGACTAAAAAAGGATTGCAAAAAGGAAAGACCGCGGGGGCAGCGTACAAGTCGGTAGGTCAGCTTCAAAATTTACCGAGGGCGGACGCTGAGAAAAGCGTTTGGGGCACGATCCTTGGTCCCCAGACGGGGACAGGAATGAAGTCCCCAACCATGCGTTGAAAAGGGTCTGGGAACGGGGGAAAGTTAGTTACTCTGCAAGGGCATTGGCTGTCTCGGAGCTACCGCGCTGCCGGCGCCCCTCAAAAAGGTCATACGACACGGGAGCGGGGGCTCCCTAGGGGGGGGGGTTCGGGCTAAGACGTTCCTCTCTCTTCATTCGTTCCTCAGGGTCCGGATAAAGGGAATCCAGGCCATGGGGGAAATTCTTCGAGGTGAATCTAGCTCTAAAAGATATTGACTAAACCGAAAGCACTGGAGCGAAAGGAAACAAAATCTGGGGAATGGTGTGATGCGAGGTGGCTGGTGGGGGTCGTACGCAGGTCCACTCTAGTTCCAATCTCGGGCATCCGGCAGCCGATTTCAAAGAGAAAAGGCGTTGAAAAGGGCAGCAAAAAGGTTTGACCGGAAAACTCTGAGCCGGGGGGCGGGCTCTTTGTAGGAACCGTGGTTTTTTTCGTCATTCAAAAGACTGTAGGATTTACCTCTTTCAGGGGGGAAGGAAACGTGGCGCCTGCTCTAACCTCCGTGGCTGGCTGGTGCAAACCCTCAAGGCAATTGGGGAGTTGGCCGAAAAATTAGATGGTGGAGTGGGGTGTTTTGGGCAGGGGGAGTTGACCAAGGGGGAAAGGAGCCCCTTAAGGGACCTCTGAGAATGGGGTTGCCTGCCTGCAAGCACGGGATCTTGGAAAGGTCAGGGATGGCCCTCGCCCATAAACTTTTCAAGGCATGTGAGGTTAATCGGGATGGGGAATCTCCAAACGGCACCAGGACGACCAGCTTTTGACGGTTTCTGGGGCCCAAGACGGGTCCCACAAAGGACCATCCCCACCACTTCATACTTCTTGCAAGGCCAGATAACATTCCAGCAGAGGGGTGAAGAAGACGTGGGGGATCGTCGATGATCCGAGACCGGAAAAGTTGGGTGTATCCCGAAATTGAAGTAACTTTAGTGGTCCCGAAAGACCAAGAGGAGGGCTGGGGACCTGCGAACAAGGAACGTCTGGGGGGGGGTCCTTGCTGAGGGCGGAACCGCGTTCCCCAAAATGAAAGTCTTGTCGGCCAACCTCTGGGTGCGGAAGAGGGTAGAGTCCGAAGATTTATGGCGGGGGATCTCCTCGAAAAAAGGAAAAAAACAACTGGGGAGGAAAATAGAAGATGTACTTAACAAGCTGGGGAAAAAAGCTCAATCTAAGAGAAGCAATAGGCCTGTAAAAAGCCTGAGGTGGGAAACGCGGTCGAAGCCACTACAAAGCGTTACAATCCGGGCCACGTCATCCGGCCACTACCCGCAGGCTCGTGGCAGAGAACGATGGCAAATCCCTTCTTTGCGGGACTGTCCAACATAAAGAGATTGCACAGATGGACCGTGTACAACTCGGCGGGTTCTCTGTTCAGGAACCCAGACTTATTAAGTTTTATTGGGGGGGAAGGAGGTGGGGTCAGTTGTTCCCTCCACCAAGACTCTTGGGAGAAAACTGGGGGGATCGATAAACGATTTGGTTTTAAAATTGCCACACGGGCGGGCGCGTGGGCCACTACGACAAAACGTTGGGGGCCGGGGGTTGTGGGTGAGGAACGGGGGAGGGTAATAGGCCCGAGCACCGTACTGCTGTCCCACCGTCCCCCAACCTACCTAAACGCCAACCTCTAGTGAAGGAGACACGGAGCGCCACTACCAGCTTAAAGGCGGTTCGATCGGCTCTATCAGGGACTTTGTCTAAAACGAAAACTAGCGCGGAATTAGGGGTGATGTGTTTAAAACGATATCAGGGCACGGGAAACCAATGGACCCTCGCGGCGGCGGCAGCTTGGCCTCCTCAACAAGAGTTTAGCGGAGCCAGGGGCCGAAGGCAACTCGCGCCTTAGGAGCGGCTAGAGACTTGCAACGGGTCGACAACGGCAGGGAAAAGCGAAAAAAGAAAAGTGCGTGTTAAAAGACTGAAGGGGGGTGAGTTCTGAAAGAGGCACCTTCCCCTACCAAATTTGACGGAGGAGAGGGCCCTTGAAGAAGGGGGGTACTAGAGGGGTAGCGGCTCGGGTAGATCGAAATGCGCAGCGTACGGTCGTCAAATGCATCTTCTCTTAAAAAAGAAGGCAATTATACGGCTCCTGCGCCAATAAGTTGGGTTCGAAACAGGGGGCACTAGACCACAATAAAAAGGAAAAATCTAGCGGGAGTAACAGCGGTGCGGCGGCTTCGTTTATCTTGCAATAGACCACGAAAGTACCGGCTGCCTACCGGACATGCCGGGACGGGCTCAGACTTCGGCGCGAATGCAGGCACAGTTGAAGGGAAATCCTTCGAGAACCTTCAAAATCAGAAAGGAAATTCGAGCGCGGCTGGAGTAAACGTTTGCAAGAGGTTCAGAAAGCTCTACCGCAATGACGGGAAGACCGTTCTCGGCGGTGACTGCAGGAAAAAAGTCAGGGGCGGAGGTTAAAATTTTACAATCACCCTAGGAGGTCACGACCAAACGTCCGAGTCACGCTCGTCGACTCATCGAACGGCTTGGCAAAAAAAAAAAAAAAAAAAACAGCCAAAAAAAACAAAAAAAAAAAAAAAGGGGTGGTCACGTAATTCGGGAGACGCTTGGATCGGTGGCGCCCACACAATCGGAGGGCATTGCTCAAGGGGGGGGG
>Ga0179591_1306088_pt1 | contig 10448 bp, 6 predicted proteins | sample CZOMad2_1_08_16f_FD_182891 | JGI IMG/M metagenome (GOLD analysis project Ga0179591, IMG submission 182891) | Vadose zone soil fungal communities from Angelo Coast Range Reserve, California, USA - CZOMad2_1_08_16fungal (PacBio error correction) | ecosystem: Environmental > Terrestrial > Soil >...
TCAGCGGAGAGTACTCCTAGACGATATCTTAGAAGATGGAGAGAGAGAGCTTGCAAAGTAGCGCAGGGTGGGGTCTTCTTCGTCCCACATCCCGCACAGAGTTCCTCGAAAGCAGAGGTCTCAGTCTCGGGAGGAGGATCCGCTATAAAGGAGCGGCTCCTTTTGAAAAGGGAGGGCTAAGAAACCTTTCACTTTGGTAGTAGTAGGGAGGTCGCTGACAGAGGGAAAAACACAGATAACTGGAAAAGTGCTAAAACAGCCTAGTGTATATCCTTAAAAACCCAAGGAGGAAAATTCCCGCGACTCTATCTCGAGAAGGAGAGCGGTTTCTAATTGACATAAGGTCAAGAAGAATTACGACCGCGCTGAGACTCTGGATTAATAAGATGGAGATAGGATTGGTCTCATCCCTCTCGCTCATACCTCTAGGAGGTCGACGGGAAACGAAAGACGGAGAGAGAGATAGAGGTCGAACCCTATAGGTCTACATTAACGCAGCGGCCCCTAAAGATCCCTCCTTCCCCCCCCCCTATCTCGGCAAAAAAAGACAGGGGATGTTCCTCTAGAGCTGAGGAAGGGGAATTTTAGAGGGGGAAGATACTGGACCGGTCTCTACTCAAGCTCCTCGGAGAATCGGAACTCCAAACGCCCGCTCTCAGACTGACCGCGAATCCAGATAATCGGAGGGGGAGAAAATTCCTTCGAGGGGAGGTAGGCAACCTCTTTCTATAGGCGCTAATGACCTTTCTAACATGGCGGTGTATGGTCTTCCTAACATGGGGGAAGAGAAAGTCATCAGCTCGAGTGCTTATACCATTACCATCAGGAAAGAGTTTCGTATTGCCCCCCTTCCGGCGAAGAATTATTATTAGTCCTCGAAAAGAAGCAATCCCGAATGACAGCCTTGAGGAGATAGGAAGGAAGCGGGAGGCTAGGAGAGCAGCTCAAATCCTCTCAGAGCATTGAAGGATATAATGCAGGCTCTCAAGGAAGTTCGACGGGTTCATTTGCCGTAACCAGAGCCGACGATAAAAGTTTCCGCCGTCCAAGCCGTTGCCCAGAGGAAAGGAACCGCGAAAAGCCTCTGAAGGGGGGGGCATTTTCTTTCACTCGGGAGAATAGGAACGAAATACGATCTCCAGAGGAAGGGACACATCTGCCGAAAGGGCTATGGATGAAGTCACACCTGGGGGGAATGGCTACTGGCCCCCAGTGCAGAGGAGGGGTATCCGTGTACTCGACTCAAGGTCTCTGCAAGGGCAATCCCTGGCATAAGAGGAGAAACCTCAGGGCGGGAACCCGAGACGGAAAAATGTGGGGGGTCCTCCGGCTCTTCGAGAACAGTATTGTTCTGTGATGAGTTTCACCTGCTTGCAGAGGGTTGACTTGATGAAGAACGACATTTGCATCAGGATTTGTCCACCATCGCTATTCGGGACTCTACGTCTGAACTGAAAGTATTGTACAGGACCATCTTTACGTGCTCTATCACAGGTTAAAGGGAATAAAGGGAAAATAGCGCGCTATCTTCAGGATCGAGTTGATGGTACTGTTCTAGCCCTGAGAAAGACGAATATGCCCGCCTCCTCAAATGAATCTCGATCGAGTTTTCGCATACGGGGTGCTTTCCTGGAGGGAAAAAGTCTGCGACGGTGTGCCGACTCCGGAGAATCTGGTGAATGCTGACACCTATTTCAGGAGGGTCATGTTTTGGGGGATCGGGGTAGAAGTGCTCACTTTGGAGGCGTTCGTTCTATACCAAACGGAGTGGATGTGAGCTTGGGCGGGGTATAGAATAGTCTTTGAGGAAAACTCTCTGCCAAGTGGGACGGGTGCCCGAAGCGGAAGTGGTTCTGCCCAATCTTACACAGAGGAGGGGGGCACGCTCTATACGAGCGGAGTTACATAGAGAGGAATCTCCCCAATTAAGAAGCTAAAAAGATCACAGCGGATACTCTGGAACGCTGAAGCTAGAACTAAAAAATACTTTTCCGCTGAGCTACTGCAAATCAACTTTCCAGACAAACGTTTGTGCCATGAGGGGTGAACGCAAAGTCCGATCGGAGCTCTCAGCCGGAAAAACCGTCCGGTACCGCGATCATCAACACGAACGCGGCGTCGCAGCTTACATCTAGGGAGAGGCCAGGCGACGTGACTCCCGGGGGCTTCCATCCTGATCGTTACGTGAGAGAGAAGAAGATAGTGAAAATCCTGCTATTCGTGAGAATCCCGCCGAGAGAAGGGGCGGCCTTCCGCACGCCAGCTCAGGAAAGAATCATGTCTATCGTCATAGGAGGTAGTCTCGACCCGCGTCGATTGCGAGAGATACTTGAGGGAGTAAAAAAAACCTACGCTCGACGAGAACCGAAAAGAAACTGAACGCGGCCATGGTATTCGGGGGGACGAGATCTGGCAGGAAAGGTTTCGAGAAAGGAAACCCCACACCCCAGTAGAAAAGACATAGTTATAGGGGCAAAATTCTAGCATAGGCCGGCCCGGGATAGGCCTAACAGTATAAGCAAGACCTTTATGGGCGGGAGGTATGTTCGGGGGCGCTCAAACAAGCTCAAAACGCGACGAGGACGTGGTTGGGAGGGGGAAAGGGATCTCGTGATGGGGATATAACACAGGGTAGTGAGAAACGCACACTTGGAGAAATCGGGCTCGTTACGATAGGAAAGAAGTGGTGGAATACCGGCGCTCTATGATAAAAAAGAAAACAAAAGGGGGGGGTCCAAGCCGCCTCAAGATGAGGGGTCTCTAAGAGTAGGCCCTCTACAGGAGAGCGTGGACACTAGAAGGTTCGGAATCACTTAGGGGAGAGAGATCAAACGACCATGTCCTATAAGACCTTCGGCAAGCATCGCCGTGCCAGCCGGACCGACGCTTCCCTTGAAAGGGAATCGCTGTTCTTCTCTGGAAGAAGGTCGAATTGGCACTATTTGGTTACGGGAGAATGCACCCGCTGCCGCGCTCTGGTTGTATAAGAGGAGAAAATCCAGTCGCAGTTAAAGAAAGAAACCTATTGCCCGTGTCTGAGGAAGAAGGGGGCGACGGGGCCCTTAGAGGGAAAGCCTCGCGTTCACGGTTACGGCTCTTTGATCCAACTCGCATGGAGCATTGCTCCAAGTTTTACGGTTTCCATCACAGAAGGGCAGTCGAGACGTGACGTCTTATAGACTATATCCTCCGAATCGTAGAGTATATTTTCACTAATCACATTACTGGCTAAGCTTAGTTTCTCCTCCCGTATAAACATAGGGGGTCTTCTTGAAACAAAAATTGAGAATTCAGTCTTGGTGTACATAGTCACGACGCCTCTTTCTACTGATGCTTAAAAGGTGGTCCGTCCTGCTCTCTCGACTACCTGGGAATTATTAAGCTCACTGTGGGGGGTGGAGTTCGTTTTGCTCCGGGCTTTGAATGTCGAGTCGCTTTCTAACCTGTGCGAGTTTTCTGTTTCCTCCTTTCCTGAGCAGGGGACTTCCAAACCGATTTAACAAGTTCGATCGCCACCCACACACCAGAGGAAAAGAGATATATCCAACAGAACTCAAGGAGACTGAGACAAGGATACCAACCCGGAGGTCGAAAGTCGACCCGCACTCGAATCACCATCTGCGCACAAAAAAATACCACCGTGATGAGGGACGAAGGAAGTCAAAACGTGGAAACAGAGCAGACGGCCACGAAGAGATCAAAAGCTCGAGTAAGTGACCTACTTGCTATTTCGAACTGTGGTTTTCCAAGAAGAACTATTTCCTTAGGTGCTAGAAGACGCTTCGATGCCTGTGCCGACTTCACTAACTCGCGAATGCGGCGTGGGGAAAGGGGAGAGGGAGAAGAAGAGGTGAAAGTCTCTCTACTTCTTGAGGGACACCGTCCCGTGATCGGCCGCCATGAACTGTGGGGAATCCCTCAGGGGACCTTGCGTAGAGGGGTGCTGGGCCGGGACCGTTCGAAGGGCCCCGCCGCGCCGCTGGGGGTCTGCTTAGGTCGCGCGTCGGAGGCCATGAGAACAAGCGAGCGCGCCGGCGGTGCTTCCCAAATCGGCCCGCTAGGATCCAGAAATCAGTGTCAGGAGAACCGGCTAGGCTCAAATAGAGGCAGTCAAGGGCCGGAGAGTTCCTCTTACAGTCGGGGATGCCGCCTGCTTACTTGATAACCAAAAGAGGGGGTCAGGTGAGCTTATGAACTAACCCTACGAAGCTGACCGACCCGGCGTGCTCGACTGGACCACCAGGGAGAGAGGCCATTCTTCCTAAAAAGGAGAGAGTAGGGCGGCTTCGGCGGGGTGATCCCGTGAGAAAGGGGAACAGAAAAAAATCTTGCGAGCGTCACTATCCCGAGAATCGACCCCTATGCCGGACGGGGGGGCAAAGTCAAAAGTCACCCCCCACCACGCTTCGAAGGTTGGATGGGAACTATGGAGAGACCCGACACAACCTCCACGGGAGGTCTTATTCTAAACTATGACCGGACAGGAAAGGAGGGCATCTGCTCTTTACTGGAAAGAAATTCTCTCTATGGATGTTTTTTGGGCGCTCTTGATCAGACACGGCTTTCAATAAGAAAACCGACGAACAACTGTCCTCTTGACCAGTGCCTTCTTTGCATCATATCGAGGGTAGGGGAAGCGAAGTTATAGCGCGGCCCTGCTCGAGAATTGATACGAAAGCTTAGACATGATCGACAGCCCAGACAGGCGCGAACGAAGAGACGGCGCCCTCGACGACTTATGAGAAAAAAGACTCGCACGGCTTCCTTCCTACTAGAGAATTCAAGCTCGTCCTTTTTCCAGGCCCAAGAGGAGGGGAGGGGCGCTGAGCATGGCCGCTCCAGCGATAAAGGCGACAGCGCGTGTCGTGCTGATCAGCTGGCCAGGGTTAGGAGCAAAAAAGAGATACTCTCAGCGAGCCTGGCTGGTCTTTCAAAAAGGGGGGGATTTTGAAGGTCTCAGTAAATCAGAAATGTGGAAAAAACGTCAGGAGGTGTAAGGCGCGCGACCCAGGTCCTCTTAATCGGGGTCCTGGCCTTTCCGTGCTAAGTAAGAGCTGAACGCCGCGCTTGAGAGGACGTCAACCGAGAGTTGCTTCCGCGGCGACCACTACGCGTGGGAACCGGTAAATTGGGGGGGGGGGAGAGGGGGAATCCCCCCCCCCTCTAGTTCAGAAAAAAGAAACCGAGTTTTCTTCGTCTCAATAACAAGGAAGATGGTTAAAGCCAACCCTAGCGGCACTAAACTTAAAAAGCAGCGCTCGCATCCGTGTACATTCCACCCTTCGAAGAAGGAAGGAACCCGTGCCGCCGTCGAACGGCTACTATGAGAACCTTCGCGATTCGCTGTTTAGGATTGAAAGAGTGGGAGGGCTGGTCTTCGCAAGATCATAAAATACATGAACTCTCGCGCGCGGAGGCGTAGGGGGGGAAGCGGGACCGTTCTACTCGCCGCCAGGGGAGGGGGGTACGGAGGCCCACGCGGGCATCCAAGAATAGAGAAGGGGGGGGGCAGAGGGATCTTGAAAAAAGCAATGCAAAAATTCCGTCAGAAAGGCCAAGATAAGGGGGCCTCCTGAAAGCCTGCTCCCTGGAAGAAGGCGAGTAGGACCTCGAAGGAGTCGCCGGGGGAGGAGTGTTAGACTCAGTAGCCGCAAGTGCGCAGGGAAGAGACTTCTAAGGTCGAGCCCGGCAGCCACTCGAAGGGAGGAAAAGGTTTGACCGTCGCAGAAGGTGTTCGTCGATCGCCCGTTCTTAATCGGTCAAGGAGCCGGGGAGAATGCTGCGTTGAGACGCTCCCGATCTTCTAGGAAGACCTGCCTGCAAAGAGGGGCGGTGCCCGCTGCGGGGCATGACTAGGGTTCATAACTGTCGGGTAAAGGAGGAATGTATTCGCGGGGAGCGGCTTGTGAGGAGTCCCGCGACTCTCGTAGGAAAACTTGCGTCGCCTTTATCAGACGAAGGCAATCATCTCTGCGCGTTGGGGCTTAAGCGCGCCGAGCTAGGACGGGAAATCAAGGGAGGGGGACGGACTATCTTGCTTTTCTAAGGGGGAGATGCGTGCGCGACAGAGAGAAGGGAAAAGAGGTCCGATGGGGCTGAACTAAATGACTCGGTAGAGGACGTGCTCAGCAGATGCTGATTCGGACAAGAGTGAGGTTGCCATCCTACCTATTTGCATCCAGGGCAGAGGGGTGCCGATCGACGAGCGCGCGGTGGGAGCATCGGTAAAAGGCAGTGTCAAAGACCATCGGTATGCTGAGAAGTCGTTCCCGCCTTGATAGGTGGGGGAGTTGCCTCTGCTCAGAGGCTTGAGTCGATCCTAAGAGGGGTGGAACTCAAAAGCGCTAAAGAGATCTAGCCTCGCAAAATTCTTCTGCACATAAGATCTCGCCGGACGAAAGCGGCGGTTGGGAGGCGGGCTCCTCATCTTTATGGGAGGACCCTCAGCTCGCGATAAGAAGGTAGGGCTGGCTCGCGAGCTTAGGGATGGAGCGCGGGGAGGGCTGCTACAACTACACGATCTTCCTCACGAGAAGGAAAAACTAAGGCGGACGGCGAGGCGGTGATCTAAGGGGGGACTGTGAAAGGTCAAGCAGACAAACATCGCAGGTAGACCGATCGAGGAGGGTAACCAGAGGGGGGAATAGTGGGGGTTGGCACAGCAGAAACCACTGAGAGGTTGTTCTCACGGTCAATGTCAGTTCCGTTGTTGAGTCATTGAACTACTAAACTACTACAGGCCACAATCTGCACGGTCTGAAACAAGAACATTTGGGGGCCCATCGGCTTGCAATGTATCTCTTCTGGCGACTACCGGGGAGACTCGGATCGGCTCGCAACGGAGGGAGGGGGAGGTTTTAAGGAAGAAAGCGCGCCGGCCGCGCACTGAAAACAGGCCGAGGAGAAAGCGGCGGCGCGCGAGGCATCTCTCGAAACACAAAAACACCCACGGATTATTGAGAATAGAGAGATTGCCACAGCAGCCAGAGAAACCTCTTCTCCTCGGCTGGCAGGAGAGCGCGGGTCAATTAGAGGAAGAGTGAGGTTGAAAAAGCCTACAGAAAAGAGTGTATAGACGAAAATCCACTGTCGCTGGAGGGAAGGGAAGGTCAACGGCCATGCAGACGACGGGGAACATGAATCTATACAAGGGTTCATAGGTGGGGACTTTTAGGCGTCGCGGAACCCCAAAGTCAACGACCCTGTCCCGACTAACAACTCCAAGAGTTGGGAGCTGCGAACAAAACCTCTGGCCGGCCCACTCCTCCTAGTTCGATCGCGCTCGACTTTCGACCGTCCCTTGGAAAAGCAAGGGTCGAAACCTATCTCAGAGACCGTCCACTCGGGCGGAGAGAATCGGGAGACACCGCCGCGTCATATGCCGGGGTCGAGGAGAGCCCGAGCAAGACCTCGGCTATGACTATCTGAGGGTTACACGTAAGCCCTATTTGAGACGGGAAGAAAAACGACGATCCCGCCGGCAGAGCTGGGGGGCCGGGCGCAGAGGTGCGGGGGAGAATTCGAGCTATTCTCACGTGAGGGACACGCTTCGTTGCTCGGTCCCATCAACTTCAATCTTCAAGAATGCCACGAGAAGAGAAGGCCGATATCCTCTACTAAACTAAAAGGGATCAACGTCTCAGGGGGATAGCGTGACCTATTCTCAGAGGGGGGAGGGCCCTATTCACCGGCAAATTGATGGAGGATGACTAACTCGTGGCGTCCTGCACAAAAAGAGAGCTGAAGGTGATTAGCAAAATCGATAAACGAAAAGCGTCGAATTTCAAAGGCCGCGGCCGATCATAAGATTGACTCAAGCGCCAGAGGATCGGAGAAGGAAAAAAAGGAGAGTCGCGAGATGGCTCGTAAGGTAGCTCGCTCGCAGGCGATCATCTAAGGGGAGGGGGAGGGGGCCGGCGGCGCTCCAATGAGAGGAAAAAGTTCTACGCGCGCCTCATGGGGGTCTCCGGGAAAAGGCGCAGGGGCGCTATGGCCGCCTCCCCACGACCGTGGGCGGGGAACAAGAGGGACTGCCCCATCCGCTTGCCATGGGGAAGAGGGGGTGAATTTGCATTGTCTGGCCATAGAGGGATCAGGGATTAAAGACCCTGATAGCCGCGTACGGCACAGGAAGCATCGGATAGAAGCACCTTGAAAATGGCGACGTGCCCCTTTTTCATCGTGGGAGGGGGCAGGGCGTCTTAAAAGCAAGGGGAGAGGGACGGCCATCACTCGGACATGCGGCGCAATATCATCTCGACTTCGTGAGAGGAAAGGTCCTCAATCAGAGGGCTGCCCGTGGGGACGCATAGTTCTTCTTTTGCCGAGAATTTCATCGTGTTTTCCTGAAAGGTAAAGAGAAGTTCATATTGTGGGGGGAAGGCTCTATTCTTCTCTCTTCTTACTGGTCCGAGGGCCGAATAAGCCATCTGTTGATCGATATTCTCAGTCAACTTATTCGAAAAATCCCATCTCCGCGCAAAACTCATATTATGGAAAGGTTATGGTCAGGTCTAGAGAAGAAGAAACCTCTCATAGCAACCAAGCGCGCATCGGCGAAGATTTCTGGAGACGGGGGGTCTGACTGAGGACACTGTGTGGAATCATCGGTCGCCTTGGGAATCTGGAAAACCTTATTGAGGCTCGTGCATCCGGGTTGAGGGTAGAGGGTTGGCCGCCGTGGGAGAAAGGATGGCGTCTTTAAATGGTAACGAGCCCCATGACTTGTTAGTAGATGATCGTGGACCTCGGCAGTATTTTGAAGGGGGTTCACCACGCGTCGATTCGACCAAATCTTCTCAAAAGGAGAGGTTTAACTAGAAGATAAAGAATTACTTTCATAACGAGGGCCGGCGGGCCCAAAAGATAATTAAAAAGGACACTAGCTAAGCCTCTGGTCCTCTGATCGCGACTGACCGACTTCCGCTGCACGCTAAATAAAACGGAAACGAAAAGGGAAACACCGTTTGTGCCTCAAGTGAATAAACTTCCATCGCGGAGGTCCTGCTGAAATTTCTGACGGGGGGGGAAGGGGAACCGGATCATCACACGTACACCACTCGGCTGAAGAGGGGGGACGACTCTCGGCCTCGCATCAAAAAATCAACTCAGATATTGCGTGCAACGCCGTCTTGACTTGGCAGCTCGAGGCATCAGGTAAGACTTGAGAGGTCTTTCAAAAAATAACGCCGTCGATTTCGAAGGGTCTCAGGGGAGCCGACTCCTATCTGCCCTGTAGAGAAAAGTAGGCAGAAGGTTCTGGCCTACCCAGAGCGCTCATGGAAGAATCACTTCGCGGAACCCTAGTGGTGGAGAGGGATGCATGCCCGCCCCTGGTAGGAAAAAACGTCATGTCGAAGGGTCCCGACCTCTGGCGGAAGCCGTTGCATTCCCTATAACAAAACCAACACCTCAAACTATATAAGCTTTAAAGCAGGGAACTGCGGGGGGTAGAAATACAAAAAGCGGCCAGTTTGAAGTCTCCAGCGTAGAAATAAGTTTAAGTGGGAGGAAAGGATTGTTCGGGCTTCTCTAACGCTCAAAGGAAACGCGAACTTCGCTTCCGTGGGGAGGGTGACTTCGTGTTATCGCCACAAACACGAGGCTTGAGTAGAAACTCGTGTGGCATCATAGTGTGTGCCGCTCGCACGCTGGTAATAAAAAGGGAGAGCGTCCTGGATCAACTTTGGGGAAGAATAGCCCTCACTCGCGGTTCGCGACGAAAAAAAAACAACGTTAGGCCCACACTCTGGCGAACCTAGGGAGCTAGCTGGTCGAGAAGTACTCGGATTGTTCGTCTCAGATCTAAACATTCTGTAGACCTAGACCCAGGAATGTCGCGGCACCAACTGGCCACAAGAAGGGACCGTACGGCGAACGCTTGTGGAGCGGCTCTCTTCAGTCGCGTGAAAGGATGGGTGGGCGGGACGGAAAGCAAAAACGCCTCTAATCGCGGAGTTAATATAGGATGGAAACGCGTCGAAATAATAAGTCAAGATCCCCTTGTCGCGCTTCCAGGAGACGTGGGCCTGCTGTTCCCGAAAAGACCTGCCGCCCGGTACAAATTGATACTGTATCCAACAGATGAGGAGTCGCAATCCGCGGGACGGTGTCACATTCATAAGATTAGGGGAAACGGGAAAGCTTATCTCATGTGAGAGAATAGCCCTCCCTCAGCGAGAAGGAAGAAAGTGGTAGATCCACGGGGAAGAGAAGAGTGACGTGAAGGAACGCCGGAGAGTTTCTTCTTGGACCGCAAAAAATCTAAAAGCGAATGAGGAATAGATCTACCGGTTTGAAGACTCACTTGCTCACTGAGAGAGTAAAACTACTCGGCTTATAAAGAAGCACGGTGGGTTAGGTTATGTTGCAAAGCTGTGAGGGCTATTCGCGTCTTGAGAAAGGCGGGGTTCTGGTCATCCTTGTCTGAAGGCTCAGGGATGAGTCGG
>Ga0179591_1307823_pt1 | contig 10448 bp, 7 predicted proteins | sample CZOMad2_1_08_16f_FD_182891 | JGI IMG/M metagenome (GOLD analysis project Ga0179591, IMG submission 182891) | Vadose zone soil fungal communities from Angelo Coast Range Reserve, California, USA - CZOMad2_1_08_16fungal (PacBio error correction) | ecosystem: Environmental > Terrestrial > Soil >...
TCTTCGAAATACCGGGAAATGGGTGCGTCGTCCTTCTGAGCGTCCAAAAAAATTCCGACAGGGGGGAAAGCACGATCGGATTATTTTCTCCGAAGGTGAGGAGTACGGTTCATTATTTATGTAGAAGGCATGATCAAGGTACTCCAGTTCACAAAGGCGAATCTCAAAGGGAGGCACGCGGCCGAGGGGGAAAATAACAGTTATAAAACCCTTGGAAAAAATGGACCTGAAGGACAGCGGCAAAATCAAGTCAGGGGGCAGGGACGGTGAACAGGCCGCGAATGCCCAATCACAGGCGATAGGGAGGGGGGGGCCTTGCGAATGCAGTCTGACCGCCTTTGCAGACATGTTGCTGGCGCAAAGCTCGGAAAAATTGCCGCACGAAGGATCGATCTGTACTGACCCTGAGCGGAGCGGTTCAGGTGAGGGGGGCCCGTGCAGCGACTAAGGAAAATTCAAGCTCAATTCCTTCAGTCAGGGGAAGAACGGGGGCGACAAACATTCGACTTCCCAGGTCAAAAAAGACCATGAACTGACAGCTGCGCCGAAATAAAAATGGGGCCCAGTCACCGTCCACCCATTTAAAAGGGAATCAGGAAAATTCTGTACCGAAGGAGGGATGGGGGATGAACAAGAGAGGTCCATTGGGGACCAACGAATGGGGCGGTCTCTGTATTGGTTACAACGGTTGCGTTAGGAAGGAACCGCAGGATGGTGGTGGGTGCCTTGAATTTAAGTCTCACCTAAACGCCGGGTGGGAATGACAGGGGCCATAAGGGACTCAGTGTTCGCTAATGTGTTCTACGACTGACGTTTATCATGGGTCGCTATATTTTGGGGCCGGCCCGTACAGAACTGGTTCATAGGTGTAAGGGAATCCCCGGGAAAACATGTAGATATATCTGGCGCGTGCGCAGAATCATGACACGTAGCAGAACCAAAAAGAGAAAAGGCAGAACAAGGAAAGTAACGGGAAGTGAACCAAGCAAAGGTTACTCCTAACCCAATCGCTATGATCGCTCCAGGTATGCGAACGGTCTCGTGCTTCAGAAAATCTTTCCTTTTACTAAGTGACTCCTCTGCTTTATACAACGGTGTTGGGACTCATGGGGTGGGAACGGACTTGTACGTTTATCCCCACTTCATCACCCTGGTCTAGCTAAGCAATCCAAATCCTATCCAGGGAGAGGCAAGGGATTGTTCTCCACGGCAATTGGAGATTTGCTCAGTAGTGTTTTCCCCGATGCGCAACCGATTAGTAATCTTGATGTTGTTTCCTCTGGATAACTGATCCGCTCAGTCAGGCGCGGCGGAAAAAAAGGAATCTGTCAGCAGTCCTAAGGGGGGGTCTCCACCAACACGTGGAAGTTAGGGGCGTCGTACCTGCTGTCCGACAAGAGATCGGGAATCGCAACCCTGTCAAACTTTTTCTCGTGAAAAAGGAACCCATTCAAGTGGCGGGATTTCCCCCTCTTTATTACTGAGTACCACAGAGTTTGTTCAGGTGCTTGCACACGTGCAGGGCGCTTAAAGACAACCGTTCACTAGCCCAACAATCAGTCATGGGTCAATCCTAAGGACATGTGTGGCTGAGATAAACGGACCGATGAGGCAATTAAAAAAACGACAAATGAGAAGGAGGAGGCCCCCCACCGAACTATCGAAGGGGGAAATTTACCACGTGGGTGGGAGATACTAATTTGGCTCGGAAGCTCACGAGGCCAGATAATCATAAATAAAATCTAGTCACTTCCGTGCTTATGCCAGCCATCTCTACGATATGCAGCCACAAGAACTTGCTTGGATCGGCCAAAATAGCGGGGGGATTGCGAAGAAGCTGGAAATCAAGTTGGACACAGGTAACTTATTACGCGTCTCAAGGATCCACCGCCTCGTTGAGCGAATCAAGATGGGAAAAACTGTGGAAAAAACAATCATGGAAATAGATTTCCCGTGCAGGAAAATGCAGAAGAGTCGCCAAGGGGAAGAAACTGCAAACAACGGTATAAGAGAAGAGTTGTTTCGACCCTTCATTAGGTTCTGAAAGCTCGGAAGTTTCGAAACTCGCACCGTTACCAGAACACCGTTGAAAAGAACCCAATAGCTCTCAATCGAGAGGGGGATGGAAATGAGTGAGACGCATGAAGGCATCCGGTGGTAACAATGGATAGGTAGAGCAGAGCCATTCATAGACGGGGTCCGTCATCCAATTTCTTCACATATCGTGAGCTAGGGCGGAGACGGCCGAATTTGCCTCGGTGTCCTTGGAGAACAGCCAAGGAGATTTCGAAATCAATCAAGCGAGTACCCCTAAACATTCACCGGCGGCGGGTTCAGGGGTTTGGGGTCAGACTCTATTGTACGTGGAGCAAGAAAGGAAGGGAGCCATTCCAGTTCTTTACCGAGGAGCAGGGGTCGGTGACCGACCGGGGCGGACCAAGAATCCTGTGCTGGCATAAAAGAGGGGAAAAAGAGGGGGGCCGGGCAAAAGCCTTTAGTCTGCGGTCGGATTTCTCGAGATTCAGAAATTGAGGGGGAGGCGAGTGCGACAGGCAGAGTACAACGCGGCACCTGGGTGCACTGGTTGGTGTCCCCAGCAAGGAAAAGGAAAGAAGGCTATTACAACGACTGTAATATCCAAATAGGAAGGAAAACCCCTCAAGAAGGACGGCGGTGCGCGAGTAAACCCAAACGTCCAATTTCCGAAGAAAAGACAAGTGAGGAGTGGCCGGAAGGGGATGTATGCTGGGGGGTCAACAACCTATTTTTGAAGTTTGGGAGCCGGCCTCCTCGAAGGAATGAGAACACAGCGTGAATAGCGAAAAACAGGTCACTAAAAGGAAGATCCAACCTTAATAGGGAGAAACAGTTAGGGCATCTGTTTTTACATGTGCTCTATCAGGAGCGAGTGGGGTATAGGTTTCTACTTATTGTATTGTTAGGGGGGAGCCTGGACCGCAGACGGACAGAGTGCGCCTACTCATGGGGGGGGGGCACAGTTGCTGGACGAACGCAGAACCGATATTCACCTAAAGGGAATAACGGTGTTCGCGGTGGGCTGGGGAAGTACAACGCAAATGAGGAATGTGAAGGGGCCAGGATAAAAACAAGTAAACGGGGCCTCTCGTACATCTAACAACAGAGGAGCGGAAAACGGTAAATGGTCAAGGAGTCAAGTTTTACTGGGCGCGAGTTAGACAAAACGGCGAGGAAAGGTCAAACGGGGTCCGCTAGGAATGAAAAAAAAAAAAACTCCTCCGGGAGCATCAACTAGGCTCTTCCATCGTGCCCCATGAGTTGGGCCTTCCACGGAAAATTGACTCGGACGACAACTGTCACAGTGAGGAAACAATGGCCGGGTAAAAAAAGTGGGTTGGGAAAAAAAAGGGTGCCGGTGATACGTTCCTTTATGGGAGAAACATCGAATCATTGACGGGATCTGAAAACTGCCTGGTGGAAGGGGAGACAAAAAAACTGGGGAATCCTCAGGTGGTGAAACTTGCCAGGGAAGGGGCTAAATTTTCACCGTTGAAAGACAGTCCGAGAAGCAGCACGATAGGGTCCAAGTGGGGAACGATGCGCCTAAGGTCCAGGGGTCATCCACGACAGAAATGAGGGGTTCCCAATTGATCCTCTTGGGAGGAGCCCGCACGCGTGCAACGGAAAGTAGGAAGAGTGAGCTTCCCGTACTCAAAAAGGCAACACGAAAAAAAGAGACGTCGGGAGTTTTCGCGGCAAAACGTCCCGGAAAAAAAGAAAAAGACCCGGCCAGAACGAATATTGGGGGGGAAGAGGGCGTCAGTCCATTCTTCAGACAGAGGGTTACAATACGGGCCTGAGGAGCAAAGCGGAAGAAACTGGGGGGGGGGTCTCATCGGGGAAACTTGCGGAAAAAAAAGAAAGGCCGTCTCTTCCGCTATCCAACTACATCCTTCAAATGATCCTCTCCTCGGAGAACCACAATATCAAACGCTCGGTGCGGCCTCTGTCGGTGAGACCGAAGGGGAAGAAAGCGAAAAAAAACCGAAAAGAAAAGAATGTCTCTCTCAACAAAAAGGAATATTCTTCGAAATACCGCTCGAAGTTTTCGATCGTAACGTAGCGAGGGCGGTCCCACAAGGCGCGGGCCAATCCCACGAGCGAAGAAATATGGATGGGGGAGCCTATGAAAGAAGAGAAAAAAGGGGATCAGGTAAGTAATATCACGTACTTCTAAGTGTCCCCAAGAAGAGGAAAATATCACTGATTCGGCTAGGTTCCTCACGGAGCAAACCGGTGATGTGACTAATGGCTGATCAAAATTAGGAATACAGTGACCGTGGCAGGGTCAAGGGAGCTACAACTGGGTAATAAGTCTCTAATGCGCCCTCACTAAAACGGGCGAGTGTGGGGATTGAAGGCCTTATGAGGACAAGCTAAAAGGAGAAAGCTGTCAGGTCCAACTGCTGCTCAAATCGCACAGGGGGCAAACATCACGACGATACTCGGAACCCCGACGACCTGGGAGAGGGAGGGGGAAGTTTCGAAAAAAAAAAAATCAGTGCTTCTGTTCACCGTGCGTCGGAAGGTCGAACGCCATCTTCCAGTCCGGTAAAAAAAAATTCTTCTGGACGCGGGGAGAAAATCTGAAAACTGACTGCAAATGGAAAAAAAGGGGGGGTATTCGGACTTGAAAAACGCTGCTTGCGCCAGAAAGGAAAGGAATACGGCCCCAGGCCGCACCAGGTGACAGGTTCAAAAATCCAAGGAGTTAAGGGTAGGAAAAAAAAAAAAATTTCCGGGGCAACAAGGGGAAAAGGGCGAAGACGCTGGTAGTTTTAGCAAAGAGGCAGGGCCAACGGCGCGGAACCGCATGATGGGGATCCTTTCACGTGACAACGGGGAATTCTCGGGGTCCTAAACCTGTTGCTAAGAATAGGGCTGGACAGTGGTCACGATTCGGTGGGGGGAGAGAGGGGTCGACCCTGCCGTAAAGTCGCAATGGTGGGGGGCGACTGACTTGGCCTACACCGTGGAGCCGGGCTGTCATCCACCGCCCAAGGATTAAGGCTGGAAGATTAGGGACGCGGAAGCAAGAGGGAAAAAAGGAAAGGAGAAGACAAAGCCAAAAGAAAATACGGCTGTCCCCTACGCTAACAATCAACACATAAGTTACCCTATACTAACCACAACTAAAGGAAGCTGACAACTAACAGATGCGAACGGGAGAAGAAGTACAGAAAAGAAAGGTACTAGAAAAAGAGCATTTCGTATGGGTGGCGCTTTTCACACGTATGTTCTCTATGAAAGGAGGCGATTACTGGGTATACTGATCACCCGGTTGTGCGAAAAAAAAAAGACAGGAAAAAGCGAACTATCACACCTTTTTTTGCGTCAAAAGGCAAATCGATTTGCGCTAGGTGGTGAAGATCGCAACCGCCTCGTAATCTTGGGGGAGTGGAAAAGGGAAATTGTGGAAGCAACGGTCATCTATCCGTCGAATCTTCCGCGCCGACGCGGTCTATGGGACCACACCAAAACGTGCACCAGGGCTGGGGTGATAAGATGTCGAGAGAAAAATCGCATATTTTCACCCCGGTCTGAGTAAAAGAAAAACAAAAAGAAAGAATCCCCAGGCGTACTGGCCACCGACGCAGTCCAAGTTGGAAGAGGACGGTGCTGGAAAAGACATGGGCAGGGGCCTGCGCACCCCGGTCCGGGAACGACAGCACACAGGAGGGAAATCCGGTGGTTCAAGACGTGCCCGCGCTTTAGAAAATTGCCCGGCAACGACAAAATAAAGAGTCAAAGGGCAAAAACACGGGAACACGAGCCCGGGGAAGGTCAAATAGTGGGTGGGTGGGGGGACTCGCTTAAGGTTGTAAGGGGTGCTTCCCGCTCCGCGAAGCGCCAGGAGGGACTCCTGGCTGCGAGGGAAAAAAAGTCAGAGGGACAGAAGCCAAGGCTCTACAAAGGGGTGAATGGCTTGGTATGCTCGGGCCACCGATAGCGCATGGAATAGGAGCTTAACGAGAACTCTGGGAAATGAAAAGTGGGGGGGAAAAGTTTGGTTAAAAAAACTGGGAAATAACGATTGCAACCAAATAACACCTCGATTTAAGGAGTCCGTCCTAGTGGTTAGGCAAAAGGGCCCTCAATCGGAAGGGAAAATATGCAGGGGTATTGAACCGAGGAACGCACATTTTCAGAAATCACCTTAATCTGCAAAAAAAGAGGAAAAGGAGTAAGAGATTTTTCGCCGTTTTCTGAAAAGATCCGCATGTCCTACGGGAAAGCGAACAGTTCAAAGTGGTTGGCACCCCAGGAGTAACCCTCTGAACTCAAGAGGGGATCGGGGGAGGCATTATACGCCTGCAATATCCAGCTAGCAATTGGCCAATTGGGGGGGGAGGAGGGTCTCTGGTAATAAAGAGCGTATGTTTGAAACACTACCGTCCAAGTGGAGCAACATATCGTGAGATATGGCGGCATCAGCCGCCTTTTTAGCTCGTCCTTGAGGGGAGGGAAGCCAGGAGATGGAAGAAGAAAAAACAACGTCAAAAGTCGGAACTAAATCCCCCGATACCGGCATCAGTGGTGAAGGTGGGGTGGCCCGCAGACGTATTGTAGGTAGAAGGAAAAGCTTACGGGGAGCGTCATTGGGTAAAGGGCCGCATTTGTACAGGAGGGCGGGTGGCTGCGCAATTCTCTCAACGTTCTGGCAGAAAGCAAACAGCCACCACACTCTGTACGCAGAGAGCGTGGCCCCGTAGACACGTAGGACGTTGCTGGTAGACGGATTTTTCAGAAAACAGCGGGAATGACGATCTCTGCCAGAAAGGCTAAAGCCGAGCGGGCACTGGTTTGCCACGGGGGGAGGATGTCCCAGACGGCCGATACAGAAGAAGAGATCGGGACATTGTGATTCCAACACTACCCTACAAAATAGAAAGGCGTGCGCATCGGAAAACAACAAAAAAAAAAAAAAAAAAAAAAAACCAAGCCTGATAACCAAGTTGCGTGACGCACAAAAAATCGACAGTTCTATGAGTGCGTGACGCGCTGTGGGATGTAGCGTTTCGACAACTATCGGGTGATGACAGTGTGGGGATCGGAAAGGCCGCCTGGTTCAATAGGAATTTCTTGAATCTCAAACCAGGGGGGGTAAAAGACAGAGAGCCAAGGTAACAGAAAGGGGATGAAGGCACAGACCTTGTCGTGATTTGTACATGCGACGAGAATCCCGCGAATGGGGAGGGAAGGGTTTGAGTTGCTTAAAAAAAAAAAAACCAGACTTTAATGTTCTGGCCGCATTTTGTCTAAAGGGTCAGGGATCTGCGCACGCCGAAGATATAGACCCGAACAGGGATATCGGTTGAGTGGGATGGCAAGCACAGCAAGAAAAAAAGAGAATTGGGGGGGGAAGGACAAACTATAAAGGAAACACCCTGCGTCAACACGAACACATCGAAACCACGGTAAGGTCAAGCCATCGTAAAGGTTAAGGAAAACGGCTCAGTACTCGAAGGGAAAGTTCACGCCGATCCCAAACCATACCAGTTCCTGCCTCCTTAAGCTTCCCGTGATCAGAAAGAAGAGCTTCAAGAGTGACCATCTAAGGAAGGGGACCTTGACTGAAAAAATCAAAGGAGCAGAAAAGAGTAGGACATGATTTACTGAGGGACCCGGTGCGGTGCCAATGGCTAAGTCCTTCATTATGTCGCAAGCGCGGCAAAGAAAGGGGAAACGTCGAAAAACCCGGCCTTGGCAAGAAGGTTTTCAAAAGAGGTTCGAAACCGGGAAAAAAAAATTCCATGGGGCATTCGGGGAGAGAAAAGGCCCTGACGAAGACGACGCGATGAAAAAAAAAGCGAGAACGAAAAAAACAACTTGGGGGAAAAAAATCTACACAAAGGGCTTCGGGTTCCACGATCGTCGGGGATGTTGCCAATGTGAGCGACGCTGGCGCCGGCAGACCACATGGCAGGACGGTAGAGCGAGGCCCTAGGGTGTCTCAACTAGACGCACGTCGTAGCGGCCTGACTGAAATTTTCGCAAGACCCGGAACCAAGAAAAGGGTCCGCTGGCCCGATACAGTCAGGCAGTACCCGAGGTTCAATGCTCCGTGAGTCCATCGAAGGCAGTGCCTCACGGGGTTTGAGAGAGGGGAAGGGAACTGGCGAAGCTTTATCCATTGCCTACATTCCGGGAATTACATCAGGTCATGGTCCTAATTTCTCGGAGAAACCATAATATCAAAAGAGGGGCTTTGCATCGCTGTGAAATTGTGGACTCGCGACACGAGAGAAAAACAAGAGGGATCGCAGTAACAACAACAAAGATTTATATCTTCCGTAAGTCCGCTCGAGGTTGGATAGGAACTAGCCTCCCAAACTCATTCCGACGCGAGGGCCAAGGCCACAAGGCGGGAAATTCTAGGGAACACTCTGAGGTAGCCATGGACTGGGATTATAGATTGAAGGGGATTGGATTTCCATTTACTGGGACCAGTTTTCCTTAAGTGAGAATCATCATACCGAACGCGGCGAGATGCCCTCACGGAGACACTCCTCGAACTAAGAGGGTCCGCAAAATCTTCAGTTCCGGGCCAGGGTCTGCCCGCGACCGGGGACAGCGAGGACCCAACGTCTTTGGGAGGAAAGGTGCACGGTCCTGGGGGGGTTCAATGCGACGAAACCGAAGGGAACACAGATGTGTGTCGGCGGCCACTTTCAGGAGAAAAGTGCAAAATATAATATAGATCGGGAATTCCCGAACGACCTTTAGGGGGGGGGGAGATTAGTTGCCGGAAGGGTCCTAAAAAAGGGTAGTTGCTAACTCTTCAGCCGTTCGGGAAGGCAAAATGAATGAACTTCACTGAGGTTTAAAGATTGTGTCAGACAAAATGGCCCAGACATGAAAATTGATATCGACTTAAGGGGGGGGATTCTTGCCTCATAATAGAGTTCTTGGGTCCAGGAAAACCATGGCCGAAGGAAATTACAGGTAATGAAAGGAAAAGGGTGCTCAGCAATTCTCATCCTGAATTCCAAATGCAGACTGGGTTCAAGATCTGAAGCGCTGTAATTGAGACCAGGAGGCATTTTGAAGTGAACCGGCAGGAGGGTGGGGGGAATAGTACCTGCGTTCAAGAAAAAATTCGAACTCGCGCCAGTTTACATTAAAAAAACCTTGACGATGCTTGACCCATTTTAACCGGGGGCCCCCCGGTAGAGGGGGGGTCGGATTAAAGATCTAGATAGGAACGATATGTGGTTGTGAGCCGGGGGAAGGGCCAATTCCTCGGGTTCTACCGGTGTACTGCAAACGAGACCAATGGATAAAAAGGGGCGGGAAAAAATAAATGGGCAGCACATACTAAAAAACACCAAAATGATTATTGGCCCAACTATGAAAGATCCCGGCCAGAAAGCGCCAATCAAAAGAAGTCTATCCAATCAAAAACGGAGCCCGCATGGGAATTCGACCAGAAAGGCTTCAAGCAATAGTCCGGTTAATGAGGGACTCCTCGCTGCGTACCTGGCTCGATTGACGCGGGGGGGTCTCTATGAGGACGGAAGAGGACGGGGAAGTAAGAAAATGAAACCCGAGGGGGGGTAACCCAAACAAACGGAGACACTCCAAATCCCACACTCCCAAGTCAAAGTCGATTGTGTAAAATTGTACGATTGCTCGTAGGTGGGGTGACCACGATGGAAGGAGGGAGAAAAAAAATTCGGGCACTATCCAGTCCTCTGGGGCCGACGAGCGTCAAAGACTCTCTGGCGGCCGGACATGGACCGCCCTGCCGCCCTCCAACACGTGCCAATCATGGGAAGCTCGTCTTCGGACAGGCTTTCGCAGAGATAAGATTGGGACCCCGGTAGGAATTCAGAAAAGAAAACTAAAGAGACCGACTCAAGTTGCTACGTGTCCCCGTCTTTACCTGCCAAGTGGTGAAGGTTTGGTGCGTGACAACACGGGGGCTTGCTAAGAAAAACGGTCGTCCCGTGACCGGAGGGGCCAAATCCCTACAGCAGTCCATGTGTTCCATGACGAGTCCTCTTTACTGTGTGCTCAAAAACAAAGTAAGTCCTGGGCCCACACTGACACCACCTACTCCGGGGACATATTGGGTGTTCTCAGCGACCTAGTGGGTGCTTCCTCTCTCCACTAAATGACGGGAATCATAGGCCCTTCAAAAAAATTCGTCTGTTAAGAAGCCATAGCTCTAACTTTGGGGGGGGGTTTTTGGCACGAACCTTGGTAGGAGCGGAACACAAAATGGGGTTAGATTCCTTACCAGAACTGAGAAATCAATGGACAAAAGGATAAGCTGAGAGAACACTTCTCACTCAGGCAATACCCCTATGGTAAGCAATCATGCAAGGGGGGTGACTTGTGTGGCAAGCAATTCAATGATACGGCGAGCCGTGGGAAAAAATGAAAGCGGTCATCCGACTGTCAAA
>Ga0179591_1358846_pt1 | contig 10448 bp, 8 predicted proteins | sample CZOMad2_1_08_16f_FD_182891 | JGI IMG/M metagenome (GOLD analysis project Ga0179591, IMG submission 182891) | Vadose zone soil fungal communities from Angelo Coast Range Reserve, California, USA - CZOMad2_1_08_16fungal (PacBio error correction) | ecosystem: Environmental > Terrestrial > Soil >...
ACGCGGTTTCTGAGGCGAATGTGCATGATGCAAATTCACTTGAACTGGTCTTGGCAACACAAAAAGCGAGCATCTGACTATGCTAATGCGGGGTCGGCGAAGAGGGTCAGGAGCAAGGGAAATTTGGTGAAACAGGGGGGAAGGGAAAACGATACCGGTTTCTCTAATAGGAGGGAAAAAAGCCTTAACGACCGGTGATCGCGTGGCTGACTCGGACTCAAGGTATCGAGAAAAAGGGAAGAGAAGTGCAAGGGACAAATTATCCCTTAAGGGGAGAAAAGGCCGCGAACAAGGAATCGTTGGAAAAAGATCCTCACACAGGGATACTAGGAACATCGGGGTCAGTTTGAAGGGGGTCCCTCTCCCTCCTTAGCGCTCAAAGTCGACGGAATTACTCCATGGGGGGGGAAGCTTCCCCTGTTCGAGAGGGAAGAAGAGCTCGCTGGGTCGTTCGAGACCGGGAATCGGTGCTGCTTCTGAAGAGACTTACGGGCACGTATTTGTGTTAGGAGGGGGGTGGACGTACGGTCGACGCCCCCCGAAAGAACGCCATGCGAGAGGGCGGGGACCCACATTGGCGGCTCTGCCAGCATTTGGAGTCCCGCTTTATTAGGGGGACAAGGGGCGATATGGGCTTGGAAGGCCGTCCCTACCGTGGAGTTCGGCGCGCTTGGGGGACGACGTCATCGGAGTGAAGGGTCGAAAAACGCAGCAAAGAAAGACACCGAGTCGAGATGAGAAGGCACGTGGGCGCGGAAGAAAAGCTTCCGTTATTTTTGGAAGACCGACGGCAATAGACCGGACTTTCGCGATCCGTCTTCTTGGGGAGAAAGAAAGAGGGGCGGAAACTGTGCATTGCGCCGTCTAAGCAGAAAAAGACGGCGGAACGGTGCTGGCTATCTCGCGGGAGAGAGATGAGAGTATGGGGGGAAATACGACCATGTCTTAAGGAGCGAGATCATGGATCGTTCCTACAAATAGCATATCCAGTCACGAGTGCGTGCAGAGCGGGGAAGTAGTAGCCACCTGGCGGGGGGAGAAGCTTGTCAACGGCGATTTTCTTTAAAGGTCGCGGGGAGGCTCGTTGGCTCTAGCCTGATCGGCAGATACCGGGGGGGCGCGGCTGGATGAAACCCCTCGGATCCGTCTCCTCGCGATGGGGTCGTGGGAAAATGACACCGATCTGCGATCTCTTCCTTAGACAGGCCAAAAGAAATGAAATCGAGATGGGGAGGGGGGACAGGGATGCAGGAACCGAAGACGGGCGAGGCCTCGTGAGGGGAACTAGAGAGGGTATTGGCCTACCGCTCCAAGGGCCGGCGGACTGTCGAGAGATTTTTCCGCGAAGAGTCTACGAAACGGCCGGGGAGGGAGGCGCGGTCTTTCGGATCAACTGGATTTGGGGGCAGGTCCACCGACAGGGCTAATTCTAATTGAATCAAGGGGGAAGGAGGTGAACTGCGAGATGGACGTTAGAAGAAATTGAGAAGCGCGAGGGAGAGGGAACGGCAAAGGGGGGCAGATTTCAAGAGGCCTATGTCCCGGGAGGAGGAAAAAATAACTTCGCCAGGTCTTTGCTAGGCGGCGCCTCCGTCACACGGGGATGCGCCGGAGAAAAGGGAGGTAAGCCTAAAGGGACAGGGAAATCCTGGTGGTCGGCTGCAATCGCACAATACGGGCATTGTCATAGATCAATAAAACATACAACAAGAAAGGGGGAAGGGAAAAGGGAAGAGAGAGGTGCTGGGGTCGGGCTCACAGCCTACCAAAAAAGTCGACAACCGTCACTGTTCGCCCTAAATTACACATCAAAAGGTTCGCCTGATTCAACCCACGGGTTGGGACTCTCCGAAGAAAGAAGAAAGGAACAGACCGGAGTTTCAATCACCTCGGAAGGGGGGAGGTTCAAAGCAAGCCGCAGCCGGTTACATCCTCTGGTCTGCGCTATCAATGGGTAGGATACGACATTCAGGGCATTCTTCGACCGAGAATGGGGCCCTCCGCATGTCGCGCTCCAAAATAAAGCACCCATGCAGCACGATCGACACCATCGGGGGCCAGCCCAGCCCGCGTATATCCCTGGCTCTTCATCGAGAAGAAAGGCTCCGGGAGAGCAATGAACTGTAATCAAATCATCAGGAAGGCCCATCAACGCGGGGCCGCGTTGCTCTTCTCGCGGTGCGCCTTAAATGAGGTCAGAGATCCAATGGGGGGGTCGGGTGAAAGCAGGGGAGATCATGATCGCACCTTGCCCAAGGGGGGGGGGCACGAACAAAGAAGCGAGGGCGTAACATAGTTGTTGCGCATATCAGAAGAGAAAAGGGTATCAAGCCGAGGGCGTCATTATCAGAAGGCAGAAGCTAACCGACCGCGAAATACTAAAAGAATCCAATCGGAGGGGGGGGGGGGGCAGATCTCCCTCGAGGCTAAGGGCAGAATGAAGGGCGAGAATGGTATGCGGGGGGCCGGTTTGCGAGAACGATCAAGGGCCTCGCGCCATAAACGTAGAATAAGGCTTAAACAGATCGCAGAATTATCAGACGCAGCTCCGATGGGGTCCGCTTCGACATCGCCCCGAAAGGGCAACACAAGCGGGCTGGAAAATAATCCTACGAAGACGTGCACCTATGCGATGAAAATCACGAACCCATCTTCAGCGCACGGCTAGAGCGTATACCATCGGGGTTCGAAATCTGATCGCGCACGCAAAGTGATACGAGGTGGCGAAGCGGCTGCGCACCCAGGAGAAAGGGGGACGAAAGACCCCATGAGAGGGAAAACGATGACAGCATAAATTCTTATCAAGCAAAAACCAGTTTCCTCAAGGGGTGGACCGGGGTCATAGGTAAAGCAGCATTTCGAGATTATTAAAAGGGGGGAAAACAGCCCACTCCTCACTGATGTGCAATCAAATGGAAGTATTGGACGAGGGGTGTCAGAGCAGCAGCCGAGAAGGAGGAGCCAAACATACCACAAATTAGCGTCTAATCCTCGACACCGCAGGTGAGCAGAACGGGGGGCCACAATAATTCCGTGCGAAAGTCTCGTGAACTTCTCTCTATCATGCCGGCTAGGGGAAAAAAGGTTAATGGCCTTTCAAAGACAAACCTGCCTGTTTCTTAGGTCATTTTCTTCGAAGGATTTTCCGGCTGCGGGAAAACGGAGTCCAATGAAAGGAATACACCTTGTGTTCACGTGTCAATTCCAGGGAGGGGGGGGGCAATCGAGCCCTGATCCGCTGCACGCGAGAAAGAGAGTTGGGAAAGCCGTCTATACACCGGGGTCTCATCACCCAAAGTCACCAATCCGTTTGCCAGGGAATCTCTTCGCACACATCAAAGGCGCATAGGAAAGGAGGGCGCAGAGGGGGGTGTAAGACCTTAAAAGATTAAAGGGGAGGAATTTGGAGATCTGAACGATTCGTTCATCCTCATGAAGCAGAAGAAAGCCATCTCAACAACAACTAGGAGGATAGATATGATTTACCGTAACAGGAGTCTAATTCCAAGGAAGAAATGTAATCTTTGCCTGGTCCAACACCCGCGGCGCCGTCAATGCCTTTGAAGGAGAGGGAGGTTAAAGTGATTGCTCAAGAGAATAGATTGCGAGCCACTGGCGGAAGAAGATTGGGGTATGATATCAACCGGGGCGAGAAAGGGCCTTAAAAGACCGGGGCGCTACCGGGATAGAGGAGGAACGCAGCGGACTTGTATCGATTTGTAAACATTGAAGACAAGTCCGGAAATTTCACTGGGGGTCCCGCGCCGATCATTTGAAAAAAAAAAAGAAATCATCAACCGGGGGGAAACGCGAAGTGGAACCGTGGTCGCCGTTTTAGGCGATCCAAGAGAGGGACAAGAGCTAAACCCGTCCGCCTCGGAAGGACAGGGGGGGTCCCGTGTCAGGAAAGCCTCAAGGGGAGGCGAAGGGAGACGCAAAAGACCCCTCTGATAGCTGAATTTGCTGGTCAAGACCCGGATCGGATGGCTGCAGGGACAGGGGCCGGCGCTCAAGGATACTTTTAAACACCGGGGGGGAGGGGAGGAGGGGTGGTGACGTTTTCATCTCGTTCTCGAACTGAGTTGCGCGAAAAAGAGTGCTTGCCAAAATTTAGAGTAGGCAATTGGGGGGAAAGTCGAGGGAGGGGCCTTGTAATCGGATCATGGCGGGGGGGGAAGCCGTCCGACCTGGGCGTCTCTCTATGTCGCCAACCGAAGAAGTAGTGAGACAATTGGGAGGGGGGAGCATCATTCCGCAACCACATTCATATTCGGACGTTGGCGCTGAGCGGCTGCTGTGTCCAATCGATAGGGGAAGGCAGAACGCGACAATCCTTTAGTTTTTCAGCACGGGCCCTGTTAGGCCGTAGGAACCGCACAAAATTCGAGGGCGATGCTGTGGAGAGTTTCGCGGGGAAAGTGGCAATAGGTCTGGAAACACGCCGCGTATGCCGGCGATCTGGATCGCCGGGCAAAAAAGAAAAAAGAATATAGAACTTATGGGACTGCGAAAATAGTCTATGACACCAACATACCGGTTGGGGCTCGGCGAGTGTGGCGGGAGGGGTCAGCACTGGAGCTCACGGTAGAAACTGAGACTACATCAGCGTTGCTAAGGAGAGGAGACACCGCATATGTACGCCGCGCTTCAGTGGGGCGTGCAAATGAACCATGCCCGGAAGGCGGGTCGAATGAAGAGGCAGCTCAGGACAAAGGCACAAAACCACCCAAACAACAAAAAACACCCAAACCAAACCCCCAACAAACCCCACCAAACACAACCACCCCTCAGATCTTATAGATCACCGGATAGGCACCCGGGGATCCCCCAACAATGTCGCGGCGCTTATGGGAGACGAAGGAGAGATTACAAAGGAAGAGGCCGCTGGAGAACGCCGGCTTCGACTTTTGCCGCGAGGAAAGCGCTACGAGGGCCGGGGCTGGCCGCGGTCATCGTGCTTGCACTTGCCGGAGTTGTGTCATTTCCACGCCAGTAATAAGAACAATCGGGAACTCGAGTTAAATGGAGGAATAATGACCGGGTATCCGCATTACGACGCTCCAGGGGGGGGATCCAACTGAGCTGCGCTTGGGACACACAGGAGTGGCACGAGGCCATGCGGTCCTGGCTGAATTAAACCGGAATTGCCCGGTACTTGGGCGGAGCGTGAGGAAGGGGGCCTGGTGTCAGAGACAATTTATGTATTTTCTGGCAGTGCCGGGAAGGAGAAGAACAAAGGTGGTCGGCTTGAAAATCGACAGCACCTTAAGTAGGGGCACTCTCTAAACAAAAAGGGTGGAGGAGTAAGAGGAAAGGAAAATCAAGTCGGTGAAGGTCTGCAGACAACATGTCTCCGGAGGAAAGGTGAGAACGCGACATGAAAATAACTCCATTTCGGGCGATTCACCAGCACGGGTGAAGGGGTCCGCCGACAAATAAGGCGAAGGAAAGGAAATCAGCCCGTAGCCATATAATAGGGGGAAAGGGTGGAGTGACCTAAGCGGCCGACGTTTATCAGCGGCTCGGCAAGGGCGCGATCAATGAGTAAAGACATTCTTCTGCCAGTGAAACGAGGGGGAAGCCCCGTTTCACTTCGCAATTTCGCCGGGGTCATGGAACAAAGCGGAAGTGCATCACTATCTCCAAATCAGCTTGCATCCCAGAAAGGAGGACGGTAGACTGGCAAAAGGATCCGAATCATTTACAGACCTATCGGATAAGCATGCGTTGAGCAAACGCCGGGAGAAAGTCAGAGCGTGAGAGGAAGGGATCAGACCGGCGTCAATTGAGTGGCCGCCGCCGAGGCAAGGAGAGTTAGGGGGAACCGGCATGTTTTTCATGGGTGGCAACGAAACCACTCTTCTACATAACTGTTTTCTCCTATCAGAAGAGCAACGAGGAAGACACGGGGAATCAGGAGACGAACTAAACCAAGCGGAACCGTAACGCTAAAACTGCCGGACATCTGCCAAAGTGTCTGTTTGGTGCATAGTCGGGAGCCGTACATGGTCACCTCTACATGGGGGAAGATTAGGGTTCAGGTTTTCGAAAGAGCGAAGTCATATCTCGCGCTCAGCCGAGGCGGGGGGGGAAAGGGCCGTTCCTCTAAAAAGGAGCAACGGCGAGCTTCCGCTCATCCTCAATCGATGGTCGTCTTCGAGCAGCCAAAAAGAAAAAAGTGGGAACTGAGCCCCTGAAGCCTCTAATATTCCTTCAAAAAGTGAGAAAAGCCGGCAACCGGCTACCTTCGATGCGCTTAGAAGAGTTCTAAAGAGAAATCCCACCATTGATAAAAGAGGGCGACCAGCCGCCCCTCCTGACGAAGGAAAAAAAATCAGGCGCCCACGATGACCATGACATAAGTCCTCATTTCCTGTCCGGGAAAGCTTCTCAAGGTGCGTCCACCCGGTCAGGGTCGCGGACTAAGAATGGGGAGGTATCAACGCGACGGTCACCAACCACCCGACGTTGACAATAGAGGGGGGCCAACGTAAGTGCGCATTCACAAGGTCAGCTCAGGAACCGACCGGTCTATCCCAGAATAAACATCAGAGAAAGGTTGCGTAAATAGACTCGAACGGAAAGTTAAGCAGGAAAAATTGCCAATGGAAAAAAGGGGAAGAAACGGATGCGGAAGGGCGAGACTCGTAAGGGGCGCGAGAATCTCAACCTTAAACGGAGGGTCAAAGTTTCTGAGGATGCAACTTTTCAAGGGGAGGGAGGGGGAAAAGGGGTCAAAGTGAAGGGGATACAGAAAGTGCCTGTTTCCAATTACGGCTGAGGTCGCAAGCAGGGGCCCATCCAGAGGAGAAAAAGCGAGACAACGGGCTGGGTGTGCAACGAATCGATCGAAAACCGTCTCATCAACCCAACTATCCAGCCGGGTCCAATCGAGGAGATAAGAAAAAGAAAGACAGGGGCAAATTCATGGGTTAGCAGTGTTGAGAAAGAAAGAAGTCAATTTTCACTGAATTTGCTCATTAACTATTTCGGTCCCGCCGCATTAAAGAAATAAGGCATCCACACCTAGAAAAAGAGAGATTGAGTCCTAGTCGAAAAAGAAATCTTCAGCAAATTAGGGATCTTTGTCCTGGATTCCAACACCCTCGCGCCGCATATTTCGAATGCGAATGGGGTTCTGAATTGGTGCTAAAAGAAGGGGGGGGCAAGGGGATGTGGGAAAGGAACGTGTTTTGAGGGGATCAACGTTTTTGTATAAAGGGATGAAAACAGCGAAACCGGACTGGGGATCGCGGTCTGATCGCGCTGAAAGGAGCGACAACAAGAGATGTAATTTAAAAAGGGAAGTGATCACAGGAAAGACTAATACCGCGCCGGAAAATTCCGAATAATAACAGTAAGGTTGCCGCTATAAAACACGGGAAATTTGCGTCAAACGCGCGGCAAATAAGCAATCCTTCCTCAGAAGGGGGAATGAAAAAGGGGGGGTCCGTGGCCTGACTCTCTCACCTCTGGGTGCGTTCGGGAAGATGGAGACAGACATCTTCTGGGAGGAGGTCGATAACCGGAGGAGCTACACTGGGTTTTCTCGCTCACGGCGGGGGTGGCACGTGAGGACCGATTTGATGTGTTTACCGGATACCATAGCTATTCCCCAGGGAAGAGGACCGAGCCGGTGATCCGCCCTTTATGAAGGAGTGGAACGACAGGCATTTTTAGTCGCTGAGGAAGTCAAATCCGTGTAGAAATTGGAGGGGCCGCCGTCCGAACGTGTACTCGGCGCGTCATGCCACCAGCCGAAATCAATTGGTCCGCATCAGCATTTCGCGAAAACGATGGATACCGAGCGCAGAAAGCAGTTGAGAGGAACGGGGCCGATTGGGGGGGAAGAAAGCGGGGGGAACAGGCAGGGATGGGCGGCCAGTTACTCAGCTGTCTGACAAGGGGGGGAGGGGGGGAAAAAAAAATAAGCCGGAACCCCATCGGGGGGACCTATCTGCTCTGGGGCTCGAGCTCAAAAGTTATCTGAAGATTGGGAAGTTGGCTGGCACGGGCCCTCTGAAATTCGAGCGGCGTCTGGATCGGAGGGACTGAAACTCCGTACCTCATACCAATTTCAATCGGATTGCACTTTGCCCCTTTACCAACCGACCGGGCTTGGGCTCTTCTTAAGTTCGCGGGCGGGTGGACGAGGGGCGCTACGGTTTTCACCTGATCTTCTTATCCGCGTGTGAGGCGGATTAATGAAAACGAGAACGCTGCGTAGGTTCTCAAATGAAAAAAGGAGAATCTCCTGCCTGAGCGTCATCGAGTCAAAGAACACCATATCTAATGTTATCCGGAAGGCCCGTCTCGAGGACGCGGGGAGGGGGCCTCGCGTTATTGAAAGAAAATAGAGGAGTGCTGGCCGGCCGTCTCCCTGATCGATATAGATTTCCGCTACCGTCACGGAGCTACTCGTTCTGGGAGGATATGCTGGAAGAATGCAAAAGCAAAGAGGGTTGGGGGTGTGCCGCCCGATTAGAAAGGTGACAACGGGAACGCGAGGGAAAGGGGGAGGAAATTCTTATCCTCAAGGCGCAGAAAAGGGCTACAAAATGACACTTGCTAGTCCTAGGGGAAGTAAAGACCGAACGGCCTATTTTCTGAGGAGCTGGGGCGCCTGGGGTCCGGTGGGAGCCCGAGGAAAAAGGGGATATTCATCCATTTCCGGAGGGGGAAAAATTGTGGGAGGGAAGCGGCCCCTCCGTCGGCGACAACAACAAAAAGGATGGGAGGAGATGAACATGCCGTGTTTCTGCTGCAGCCATCCAGGATGTGACCCTGCCGTCACTGGTCGAAATAATTAAACGCCGGGGATGCACCAAACGGTGACGGGCGCTCCTCCAATCGCCCCTCCACCGGCGAAGGGGGAAAGGGGTTCAAAAAGTCAGAGCCAAAAGGACCGGCCATCAAGAACTGTGGCTGTGCAATCGCGTTTTCGAAAGGACGGAGGGGCGAAAATTTGCATAACGATTATTCATGCCAGTGCTGGGGGGGAAAGGAAGGGCACGTATCTTCGCGGCATTCGAAAATTGCAAGATCAGGGCCATAGCAGAGGAACGCCTCAGAAGGGAAAGGGGAGGCCTCTAGGCAAAGGAAAAAGCTGAATAATTGGCTCCAGGGGAAAAAAGCCGGCAGGAAGGGCTGTAAATCACGAAGCATAAATAGGCCACGGCGGGCCGGTCTCAACTGGTGCGGCTCATCATATCCTCGGAAGAGGGCAGGGGGAAGAGAAACTTCGAAAGTCTTTGCATAGGGGAAAGGGTTGATTTGCAGAAACCAGAAGCGGCTCTCTTACATACTCTCCTGATCAATCATCACCGAACCGCTTTCCTGAAGTTCTCAAGAAAAAAAGGAGGAAAGAACAGAGAACCTCTGACAGGCCAACTTTCTGGTGGGGGGGATAGGGATATCCCGAGCGACATATTTCATCAAATACAGGATCAGGATGAGGCTTTTGTCAAGAAAAAGAAGAATCCGGGGGAGCGCTCCTCAACGCGCTTTTGGACATATGCCAAGGAAAAACGGAATATCGCGCACGGCGACTTCGCAGCACCGCATCATCAAAGGTCGATTGGGGGGGCTTCGCTGCGCCACCAGAAAAAGGACTACATCATAAAGCAAAAGCGACGGGCCCAGGCCGAGGGGAGGAAAAAAGAAGTCAACCGCAGAAAAAACCGTGCGAGCTCGTATAATCGTGTCTAAATGCTGGGGTGATCCGAAGGGGAGCAGGGCATTATGGTGGACGAAAAAAACCGCGATCCACTTGTAGGGTTCCCAAATAAAAGGAACGGAAAAAATGACCAGGACATAAGCGTAGAAAAGGCCTGTCAGCGCCAGAAGTCAAGACAACGTCCAGCAGAAGTGTTCGAGAATGCATAAGGGAGCGGATCGAGAAATACTGGCAAAAACCCAAACTAAAGACATCGGTTCAATCAAAGGTGGACCAACTTAGGGAGAAAAAACAGTAAAAAAAAAAAAACCTGAGACGGTCACTACCACAAGAAAGCATCCGAGAAATGAGCGTCCCGGCTCTCACGAAATATTCATATTCAATGAGAAAAAAGAAAGTCCGCTTAATAGCGCTTATTGACGGGCGGATCCGTCAAAAACTCATCCCTGTAAAGTTTCCTGGGAAAATTGGGTCTGAGTAGTTCCGTACAAAAGGGGAAACGGGGAGTCCCAGGAGAAAATGGTTCATTGGGTGCAGCTTTTGTGTCTGCAAGCGGGCCAATTGATCCCCATCTATAAAACGATAAGGTCGACGTTGGACCTAGGAGGGAAAAGGGGGGTGATACTGAATAAAAAGAAGCCAGCTCAATCTCTCGCCAGAGAATCAGAAAGACAGATGAAGCGAGCGGGGCCTGGCGGCAGATGTGGGGGGGATACCAGGAAAAAGTGAACAAGTTTCTTGCAGAAAAAAGAGGGGTGGACGCACCCTTCGA
>Ga0179591_1384120_pt1 | contig 10448 bp, 11 predicted proteins | sample CZOMad2_1_08_16f_FD_182891 | JGI IMG/M metagenome (GOLD analysis project Ga0179591, IMG submission 182891) | Vadose zone soil fungal communities from Angelo Coast Range Reserve, California, USA - CZOMad2_1_08_16fungal (PacBio error correction) | ecosystem: Environmental > Terrestrial > Soil >...
CAGAAGTGCTAATCGTGAACTCCAACGCTCGTAAAAGAAAAAATTAAAAAAGGAGGGGAAAAAAAAAAGCGCGCCACTATATGGCGTACCACCTTAACGAGGGAAAGAGACCTCAACGCCCATTGCCACTAAGAAAAAAAGGGATGTGCTTCCCGTCGCAAGCTCTATCAATGTAGGGAAGAAGCGAGAAAACGATTTCCCACCTCCGAGTAAGAAGGAAAAAAAAAGGCGGCGTTGTGCAGGTCCCGAGAACCACATTCTTTCCGCTCTTCGGCCACGAAGGGGGGTTAAAAGAGAGAAAGGGACTATTCCTTTATCTCACGAAGAGGGGGTCCGGTCGTAGACTCCCAAGCCCTGTCCGCGTTCAGGTTGGGGTCGCGCAGTTCGCAGGGGGGGAGGGGACCTTTTGGCATGCCCGTCAAGCCGCTCCTGGGGGGGTCTCAATCCCGTAAGGAGGGGGGAAGGGGAGGGGGGACTTTGGAAATGGCGGGGGGGGGTTTCCTTGCTACCACACTCCCTCCCGGGAGGGGAGAGATTCCTCTTCGGGTGCTGAACGATTGTCATCGTGTCGGGAAGGGCAAAGGAGAAAAAAGGGCAAGAAGAGGAAAAAGCTTTTCAAGCCAGTGAGGGCAGGATCGGGCACTCCGAAAAGGAAAGTTCGTTCTACATCTGGGGATTACGAAGAAGAAGAAAAAAAAGTAAGAAAAGGGCTCTCTGGTCATGAATCGCAATGGATAAAGGTCGGTCGGCTCAAACGGGGCCTGTCGATTCGGGTGGAAAACACGGATCCGTCGCCTCTGGGGTTCGATCCTAGAAAAGTCCGCTGTCTTCGTTGGCGGTTGGTAAAGGTCTCCCAGGCTTGGGTGTCTCTTCGGGGAAGGAGAGCGTACATACGATTTGCGGGAAGAACAAGAGAAAGTCTCGTGTGGAATTATCCTTCTCGAGAATGGAGGTGCGGAGGAGGCACCATAGCTTGGACAAATAGCACGTATGTGTGGCATGTCATTTGCGAAGAAAAAAAAGAGAAGAGGAAAAAGGCCCGATTCGCGAGGAGCAGGGAAAGGGTTGTCTGCTGTCAAAAAAAAGGCAGACATGATGATGCTTAGAGCGGGGGGGAAAAAAGGGGACTGGCTCACGTCTAAGAAAGACGCCCGGCCGTAAGATCAGGTGATGAACGAGGGAAGGGGGAACAGGAGATCGGGGGAAAAAAAATGCCGTCTTTTCTAGGAAGGAAGACCCCGAAGACCATGTTGTCCGCTACTCGATTGAAGGAGGTGGAAAAGGGGAGAGGAAAGGAGCAGAGCTACCATTGCCCGATCTCCTCCACCATTGACGAAGAGGATGAACTCGTAATGCCCTCGTGATAGAAAAAAGGAAAAGGATAACTCGGTCATCAGGGGTGCTCATTTGGAAAACATTAATATACTACCACTACGAATGTCTTTCCTATCTCTTCGGGAAAAGGGAAAAAAGAAAAAGAGAACCCCTTCACCATCCGCAACCCGAGTGGTGGGTACATCTCTTAGACTCGGGGGATAGGATCTTCACCGAGGGGTCTGGGGGATGAATCCCCGCCTCGACCCCGGGCGGAAAACCCCTTCATCTGTGAAAAAGGGGGTACTTCATTTTTGGGGTGGGGGGGGGAGGGCATCTCCTCACAGGGGGGCTTTACCCGTTAAGACAGGGGACAACAAAGGAAAATCAGGATGCCGAATGAGGGAACCGCTGTCGGGTTCCCTCCGAGAAAAAAATCCAAGGGATTCTATCTCGTTCTTAAAAAGTCTGTCATCTCTGGGGGGAGATCGGGGCGGTGGAGTGGGTTCGATCCGGAGTAGAGGGAAAAGGAAGGGATCCGAACTCACCACAAAGAGCTGACAACATAGATGCAAAAAAAAAAAAGGGGTGAGGTGCTCACCCTCGATAAGTACGAAACCTCGCGGTCAATTGAAAGGAGTTTACTTGAAGCAACATAAAACGCACTGAAAAAAGGTCGGAGACCGCCCCGTAGAAAAGGAGGTCTACCGATGCTCAGGCAAGCGTGACAAAAAAAAAAAGAGCAAACGTAGGCAAAAGTGCGGCCCTGCGGCCGGCGGCACGAGGAAGACGTGAACAGCAAGAAGGGAAAAAGACGGGTAGCGGGGGGGGGGGGTTAGGGGGGGAGGGGAGCAGCGCCGTGATTCAAGATGCAACTGTTCTAGAAAAAAATTGAAAACCCTCGGGGCTTCATTTCCTAGATGGGGAGAGTATGAGGTCCAGGGGAGAATTCCGAGCCCCCCAGAACCACCCTAGTCGCCGGGACTCATTTTCCCCGCACGTAGGGTGGAGATCTCGCCTCCGCGCCATCGACAGGACGTAATCAGGGTGCTTACACCATGCCAAGGTTATTATCTCGTAAGGAGATATGTGGAGAGGATACTATTGTGTACGAGGGGCTCGCCCTCCAAAGGGGAAACTCCTAATCGTTTTCCTTAGGAGATGTCTCTTCGGTTCTAAGGCGCGTTGGAAAGTGGAGGAGAATCTACGGTGTCTAAACTACTCCCTCCCTCAACCACAACCAAAAGGAAAGAAGGAACGGAGGGGAAGAAACAGTCGAGTAGACCACCGCCTCAATCGATAACCGGAGGGTAGATCTTTACCCATATTAATCTAAAAAAAGGGACTTCGTCATTAGTATTCCCAGAGCGAGGGTTGTGCGAGCAGATCCGACCTAAAGTGAGAAAAAAGAAGAAATGGAGACTCATCTTGTAGAGCGCCAAAGGGGACATGGCTTGTGTCATCAAACCAAAAAGAGTACACGTAGCATTACCCCCACCCCGGGGAGGAAAAAGCGCCCCTCGCCCAAAAGGAGAGATTTTGGGCTCGCTTCTAAGTAACCAAGGCAGGTCAGGGCACGAAAGGGTAAAACAAAATAAACCATCCCGCGCCACCAAAATGAACATCCCCTCCCGGACCTCCCTAGGGGGTGGCTGTCCCTGGCGAAGAAGTACTTAAACAAAAAATACCCCCCTTCGCTGATTAACGAGAAAAAAACGCTACTTCGCCTCATTTTGAAGGACTTCATCTTGTAACAAAAACGCGACTTCCGTGTCTGAAAAAAGAAGAAAGTAGACTTTTTGTCAAGGGATGCCCTCCGGCAAAGGGAGATATCAAAAAACACAGTACACACCCCGGCCATCGCAAGCTACGGGGCACAACCCACACCACACAAACGGGAGGGGGAAATACCTACCTTCCTTGTCACGGGAAAGCAGTACACCCTTAAAGAGTCCCTTGACGGAGAGTGGGTTCGGGACATGACGACGAGGAGGGGAACCTAAGACTTGTCATTGCCTTGGGAGAGATTTTTGCAGAGAGGGGGAAGGCCGTACCGGGACCGGGATATATCGTATCGTAAAAAAAAGAAAGTGGAGGGGGTTCCGAGATCTGAACCCGGGTACTGTTTGTCCGAAGAAAATGACACATACCGCAAGCCCCCCCAACCCACCGCCGGGGGGGGAAGGAGGGCAATCTGCATGTTCCCGACCAACGGAATCTTTTCTGCACATCCCTGGACAAGCAAAACATCTTCAATCAGAGTCCTTCTTCTCCGACCAAATGAAAGGATATCTATCGCCTCTAATTTTCCCTTTGACAACACACGACCCCAGGACTACGTCTATGACCATGATGGGAGGGGTAAATTTTCCACTGTGGCGGCAAGGGGGGCCGTAGATATTGTGAAAGTGGAGAGCCTGGCCCATATCCAAGAAAAAAACCGCGCAGTTTTTTTCTGTCTTCTTTGCGGGCGTAAAGGGCGATGCCCCCTTAGCCAAGGAGATCCGGGCGCGGGCCTTAGTGAACTGGAGGATGGCTGTGTTGGGTAGGAATACGAAGGCAGAGCGAGTTTCTGTCCCTGGAAGGAGTCTGTCGGGAAAGTGATGCTGACTGTCGCGCAACCGAAGTCGGCGTGGGGAATGTATGCAGGTCCACTCCCTTGAGGTGTTTGCCAAACCCTCCCTCCTCACGGAGCCTCATAGAAGGGTGATTAGGGTGAAGCATCTACTTTTGGCGCACAGGAAAGGCTCTTCATTCTCCCGAGAAGAAATGGAACCACGAAGTTACTCTATTCTGGACATACACAGAGTCGACATACACATGCAGGCGAGAGCTACACAGAAAAGGGGGGAGGAAGGAAAAGAGACAGGACCTCCTCATCCCTCCTACGCAGGGGAAGGAATAATTTTCAATGACTCTCCGCAAGAAACCTGCGTGAACACAGTGCTCCCTCGCCCCCCCGCCAAAAGAAAAGAAGAGGAAACGTGCATGTCTGAGGTAAAGTGACATTCCCCACGCCCAAACGAAGTCACGGCACCAACCGCGTCCAACCTCTCTCGGCGAAGAGAGCGAACGAAAAGAGCAGGTGATAACTGGTCGCTAAGCCTGAAGGGGGACCGAGGCCCGTGCCTTCCCCACGAAGAGGGCGCGGGTCTCTAGACCCATGACCACCTGGACAGGAAGGGGAAAAAGAACATGCCAACCGAGACAGTGCAGAGAGAACGGTACAGGCCGGTCCGATTTACAAACTAGATTCGACTGAGGAAAAGAAGAAAAGGGGAAGTGATCCTACGGAGACAGGATCCGATCCCTTCGAGGAGGGATGACCATATAGACCCCTATTTGAAGATCGGCTTCGTATCAAGAAAAAAAAAAAAAGAACAAAAAAAAGGAAAGAAAAGAGAAGTCAACGACAAGGGCCCTCATACAAATCGCATGAAAAAATGAAAAAATGAGGATTGCCCTCTTTCTTTCATTCACCGGGGAAGGAGCTTTTTTGCCTAAAGGGAAAGGGTTCTATCTCTAGCCACCACCTTTCCCAAAAAATTCACAATCCCACCGCATCCAAGAAGGGGATCATCTATATGCCTTATGAAATGGTCTACACCCGCAGGGACGCACCACAAAAAAAAACCCCCCGGGCTGTGTTGTCGCCCTACAAAAAAAAAAGGGACACCCCCGAATTCAACCGTCCAACACCACGCGCCTAAACCGGGACAGAAGGGATTCGTCCAAATGCCGTCATCTGGGGAATTCCCACTGGGCGGGATTCGGTCTCGTGAGAGAAGGGTCTTCTCAGGGCAAGGAACACGCTCTCATTCTGTTTCTTTTCTGTAGCCGCGTTTTCGGTAAAGTTCCCGTTTGACGACAGCCTCTGGATGGTTTTTTATTGAGATAACATCTCTGGAAATTTCCTCTTAGAGGTGGAAGCTCGTTCTCCTGCATTTTCTAGAGAGAAAACTCCCCTCAGAAGACCTGTTGTTTAGGGGAGATAAGCCCGCCCCGTCCTTGCCCCCGCCGACAAAGGCGAAAGCAGCAGTCTCCCCTTTTTCCGGCTTCCGGTGTCTTACGAGGGGAGGAAAATCGCGCAGAGGGCAGGAGGACCTTTTTCGCGCAGAGAAGAGACTCCAAATCCGAAGGGCTCCTGCATGGGGAGGGGAAAGGGGGGGAGGGGTTGATTTCTCTGGGAAAAAAAAGGGTGGTCTCCATCTCGAGAAAAATCGTCGTGCTTGTGTGTTTTCGAAAGAAGGAAAAAAAAAAAGAGGTTCCCCTATGGGGGTACCAGTTATAATCTATATAAATCTCAACAACAAAAACGGTGAGGAGGATATATATTCTACAACACAACTTTAACTAAAAAGGGAAGGAGGAAGCCAAACCGCCCGACTATTTTGAGCCACTATATTTGGAGGGGGGGTTCTGATCCTCGGAAGAGGGAAAACTTGCCCTGACGTCTCCTGGAAAGCCAACGGATTTGGCGTCGCAGAAGACGTCGTCTTGAAATCGATCAGAAACCTTTGTCCGGAACTCCTTCATGGATGCTCTTATGTCTTTGGGGGAGAACAGAGCCCTTCCTTATTCGGAAGGGGAGTTCCTATTCTTCTTTTTAGGGGAAAGCGCTTGTCTTAACTTCATCCTTTCGACATGAGAGAAAAAGGATAAATCTTAGATTTTTTCCTGAGAGAAAGACCCTCCCCTACTGGTCGCCCTTCTATCTGTAGCTCCCGGTGGGGCAGGAAAAAAGAGGGGAAAGCCTGTCGGAGCTTTTTGCCAAGCCCTTCAAGGGACTTCGTTTTTTACTGGGGGGTTGTACCTTCCAGTCTACTTCAAGGGGGAAAGAACCCAGGGGGCTGACAAGTATCGCTCAAAAAGGCGTGGCATTGCCGGGGGAAGGGAAAAAAGGGGGGGGTCGGGAACGTCGGCCATGGCAGGAAGGGCAAGCCTTTGGCTACTCAGTGAGGTTCGACTTCTGCAGATTCGGGAAAAAAAAAAAAAGCTCGTCTGCGTAGGTGGAAGGGAATGGATTACGAAGCCGCAGAGGGGGGGCAGATGACGCGCTCATGCGGGAGCCTCTAATGGATAGGGAAGGTGAAGGGGAGGTAGGTCTCTTTGTAAAGGGTCGGTCGGCGAGAAATCGGATCGGCGGTTCATCACATCCCTGTTAAAGAAAGGCGGGGGGAAAGGTTGGCGGTTATGTCCGACGGACCGGGGAAGGGCGCTTCGAAAAGCTGATCGACTTCGGTGCGAGGCCCTTCTCGAAAAGGGGGGGGAAAAGAAGAGCTAAGCGCCCGTGATCACCTGCTCAGGATGGACGCTCTGCCAGACATCTTTTGACAGAAGACAGGTCAGGGCGCCGAACCAACTCCAGTTTCCTGCGGCATAACCCGCCAAAAGAGGGGGCATCACGAGTGTGGTAGAGTGTCCCTACGAGTAAGGAAGGGGAAAAAATTTAGGTTTTCTTGTCGTAGGCGGGGGAAAACAGGTCTCTCCTCCTCGGTCCGTAGAGGGGGGATGAACTCTATAACCGTGCGTTCCAGGGAGATAGGGGGGAAGGAAGAGAATTTCCGAAAGACCCCCTATCGTCGACCTCATGGAGAAAGGACTAGAAAAGGGAATGCGGTGAGTCCCGGGAGAAATCTACCAGGCCGGTCATCTAAGAAAAAAAAAGACAAATCTCCTTCCATACGAGGATCCGAAAGGGGGGGGAGGAGTGATCTACTACACAAAACATGCAAATTCTTTTCTAACTGTCTTCATACTGGAAAAGGGTGAGGGGTTACTTAAAGAAAAAAGGGCTTGGCGGTAAGACTCCTCGGTCGGGGGGGGGAAGATCTGGGGTAGAGAAGGAAGAGAGACAATCACCATGCCGCCAAAGTGGAATTTTTATTGGACGGGAAACGAGAGAGGGGGGTGATTCCCTGGTTTGGAAAAACTTCTCGCCACAGCTCTCGTAAAGCGGCAGTAGCGGAACCGATCGAAGAGGGGGGATGACCCGTTCCTCCTTCCCTCCCGTGAAAGAGAAAGACGAAAAAACTCTATTTTTGCGGAACAAAGAAGGCCTTTTCACCGCGGCGCAAAGTAAGCCATCTCGTTGATCGCAGGACACATAAAAGGGAGGAAAAAAAAAGCTAGACCCGGGCCTTGGGGGTCGATACGAGTTCATCGGGCACGTTAGCTTGGCGAGCCTCCCTCTATTCCACCGTCTATGGGACACGTGTGTAGTGCGCAGAAAGGAAAAGCAGGCCGTCAAGGAGAGCCCAGGTACTTGAGGCCCATCCAACAAAAGGGTCGGAGACCGCCCCCAAAGGAAGGGGGGGCCAGAGAAGGGGAGGTACCGTGCGAGGAAAAATCGGCCTTCCCCAGAAAGTGTCGATTCGGTCGTCTAGTCTGAAGGATTTGGAAGAAGAAGAGGGGGACCCTGAGGAAGGGGGAACAGTCGCTTGAGCTGAGGGATGAACGGGCGATTTCGCCATGTGGGGAAGCCACACCCGCGACGTCCGAGAAGGGACGTGCTGCGCATTAGGAAGAAAAGATAATTAGGGGAAGATTCCTGGCAGATGCCCCCACCTATCGCCAAATATGAGGGTCTATCGCCTTTGCCGAAAGTGGAAGATAAGGAGAGGGGAAAAACGGAAGGTCGGTACACCAGCCATGGAGTGAGGAAAAAAAGGACAACGATTATTATTTACATTTGTAAATAAGGGAGAGTATCGCTGTCCCAACCCCATTGAGAAGGGGGGAGGGGGAGAGACTCGTCCCGGTTAGATAAAAAGAAGAGACCCGCCTTCGTGCTTAGATACCTGCTAACGGTTTCTGACCGACGAAAGGGAAAAGGGGGAGGGGAGGAAGATAGAGATGGACGACCCGCCGAAGGACGCGCAGACCGTGCTACGCAAAAAACAAGGACTAGGCTCTGGTCCTGTGAGAATCCCCTGGCGCAAATGGGGTGGTGGGGGGGGGGGGGAAAAAGCCGCAAGTGCTCTCACGGTCGTACCAAAAAAGGAAAAGGCCTTCGGCTACTACGGAAGGGGGCTAGTTCGCAAGGAAAAGGAAGGGATAGGCCGGCTCTCGCCAACCTTAAGAAAGGAAGAAGGCTCTGCATTCTCCAAATCCTCTACGCCTAGAAAAAGGAAGGGAACAAAAAAGCGCGGGGGGGTGTGTCTGTTCTCCGTGGGATGAAAAAGTAAGTCATCTCGGAGTGAGCACTCCTGCTAATTCGCTCAAGAAAGAAGGCGGTCTGTCTCCGTTCCTTTGCAGGGGGGAAAAAAGCGGCGAAATATCCGAAGATAGTACCCATAAAATCCTTTGCCTCCGTTGGAGAGGAAAGAAAATAGGCGTTAGAAAAAGACTCTGCCCCCTGATATTCGGGGTCTGGGGGGCGGCGGGATTGACTTCAGTACCTGACAGAGGAGACCTCCCTTGACCTTCGAAAGGCTCCATGTCGGGTAAAAAAAGGGGAGACCACTAAGCGTGCCGGGAAACGTCGCTCAGCGTCTGAGGTGACGTGTTACTGGATGGGAAAAAAAAGGGGAAGAGCGGATCGACCCCCAAGGCCCGGGGGAGGGATATATGTACCTTACCCCCTGAGGGGAGGCTCTCTTAATTCAAAAGACGCTGGTGGAAGGGGAAGGGTAGGGGATGTTAGCCAACCTCTATTTCCCGCTAGTGGAAAAAGGTTCCTCTCACCCCTGTCGGAAGAGGTTCCCGCTCCTAGTCTAAGGAAGGAGAGAATACAGTTTGAGAAGTAAAAAATGTACTGACCTGAGGATACAACCTCACTTCCACTGTGGCGGGGGGTTTACTTGGTAAGAAAGGGAAAGGAGGAAGGGAATCGTTCCCTATACCCTAGGTCGTCCTCTTCTGGCTACCGGAAAAAGATCACCCCTACGCCTGCCTTGAGGAGGAGGGAGGAGGGGGAGGCCTGGTTGGTCTAGCACGCGGCAGAAATGGAGCGAATCGTCCTTGGCGAGATTTCTCAAGGCTTATCTGCGGAAAAGGAGATGCCCTGAGGCCTGTCCACAAAAATGTGAGCCACATGTGCTCGGTCGGTCGCCTCCCACACGGGCGGGGGCGCCGGGGGGGGAAAAGGGGCTTGGTTGAGGGAGGGGGGGGGGAGAGGGGGGGGGGGGGGAGAGACAGCGCGGCATGCGCCCGCAAATGGACCCATAAGGGGGCGTGTTAATAAATAAAGAAAGGCGGGGCGGGTACTCTGTAGGATAGCTGGCCTGATAGGAAAAGCCCGCGCTACTCGACAAGAGAAAAGGTTCTGAGCGCGGAACAAAGCCACCTCGTGGATGAACAGGGTAGAAGCGTGCCGCGGCAGAGAAAAGGGGGGGACCCTTACATGCCCCACGCCCTTCTTAGGTCCCCGCTCTGGTCCGTAGTAAGAGCCTGGCGCGAAGCGGGAGAAAAAAAGGGGAAGGGGGGGCCGATACCTGGGAAAAAAAAAAAAAATGTCTCCTCTAGCGAGGGCTCCGAAGAAAAAAAATGGACCTTACTTCATAAAGCCAACCGAGCAGGGGAAAAAAAAAAAGGAGGCGACAGAGGCGATCGAAACGATCAGCCATTTCCGAGCCACCGACTAAGGAGAAAGGAAAAATGAGAGGCGAATGACAGAGGAGCGCGTCCTCTGCCAAGAAAAAGGAAAAGAGGTTCGTCATCCTCAAAAAGCCTGGTGTGCGTGCTTTCCCGAGGCATTTGAGTGTCGGAATAGATGGGGGGGGAAAAAGGCTTGCTCGATGCTGTCGATATTGACTTGGAATGTAATAAGGACACGCAGCGTGAGCTATCCTTGGTATTCTTCCTCCACACGGGAAACACCGGACGTTAGCAAGTGTTACGGGGACCACACGCCATTGAAAAGGAATACGGCGTCAGGGTACCTGGCTACCAGCATTACTTGCTTTTTCCCCATCAAAAAAGGGGGAATTCCCCCTTTCTCTTCGATCGGGAGAAAGGAAAGGTGATGTTGCTTTGCAGGGAAGGAGAGGAAGATGATGCCTGTCGTTCTGAGCCGGGGAGGAGTCCTCACCCGTGGACAATAGCTTAACAAGAAAAGAGAAATAGGGATACGGCCTTTATCGTACACTGGAGAACTGCTAATCCGCCGAGGGGGGTCATCGGAGAAGCGACAC